>Ga0335081_10006141_pt1 | contig 19083 bp, 15 predicted proteins | sample Lox_Sample_35_FD_206713 | JGI IMG/M metagenome (GOLD analysis project Ga0335081, IMG submission 206713) | Soil microbial communities from Loxahatchee National Wildlife Refuge, Florida, United States - Lox_Sample_3.5 | ecosystem: Environmental > Terrestrial > Soil > Wetlands | place: USA...
CGCTGGTGAAGATACCCGTGCGTGAGTCGGCCGGCTCCCGCGCCAATCTTAGGATGCGCATGCCCGTGTCGTCGTTGTGCATCACCTCGCCCAGCGCCGCCTGCCGAATGAACTCGTCATATGCCGCCCGAAGACCCAGCGCCGCCTTCTCGACCACACCCCATTGCGTGGCCGCCGGCAGCGGGATTCCCAGATTCCCCTCCAGCCGCTCCAAACGTTTGAATGGCACACTGCTGCCATAACGAAGCTGCGCGATCATCGCCGCCGCTGTCTCGTCATACTTTTCCGCGCCTGCCTCCGCCGGCTCATCCGCCGTGAACACCTCCCCGCAGCCGTTACAGCGCAGTCGCTCCATCTCGTACCGGGTTGCCTCCAGCGGCGGCCGCCCCACGATCCGCACCAGCATTTTGGGTTCCTTCTGGCGGCAGACTTTGCCCGCGCCGCATTCCGGACACATGTCTCCTGGGTGAACTGTTTTGTGTTGCACCCGAACGGTTCGCGCGCCTGTAAACCGGGCGGCTCCGTTGCGCCCATGTCCCGCCGGCTGGTGCTTCTCCCTCCGGCGATGGCTTCTCTCCGCCAGGCTCAGAACTGGGGGGCTGCGGCAGCACCGCGCGGGCTTTCTCTGTCGTCCGCCACCTGGGCCTCGCCCGTTCGGCCAGAATGTGCAACACCGCCTTCCAGTTTCTCTCCATCGGATTCGCTCAGCGGCGCACGCATACCGCCGTCGATGATCTGGTCCAGTTCTTCCAGATTCACATCTATCCGGGGGCGCGGTGCTGCTTTCATAACTGGCTGAGTAACTGGCGAAAACGGGGCGACAGCGGCAGGCCAAGGATTTCTTTTATGGAGTGATTGGGTTTATTGGTATGGTCGTTTTTGCCTCGCCCGGTGGTGAGCCCGAGTAATTGCCAGTTCGCCGCCCGGTAACAGGTCCCGCGAAAACGGCCGGGATCGATGAAGGTTTCCGCGAAGTAAACCGGATGACCGTACATCCGTTCCCAGTCGCCGGACAGTCCCCTGGTCACCTTTCCCAGAATGTGTGAGGCCAGATGCGGGACCTGGACCCAGGGCAGGATCAGAAAGCGCGTGTTATAGGCAATGAAGCCGATGTTCCGCCGCCAAGCTTCCGCGCTCCAGCCTATGTAGCGGTCACGGCTGCCCAGATGTCGCGGTGCGGGACTCCGGCCCGGCGGGCGCTTCGTCACTACCGCCGTCAGCGGGGAACCGATTCAAGCCGATCCTGTTTCCATGTTGTTTAAACAGACCTCGATCATCGGATCCGCTCACAACGATCCTGGAGATATCATCGACATCCTTCATCTTGTCGCCGACGGGAAAGTGAAGCCCTGGTTGGAGACCTATCCCATCGGGGATCTGAACCGCGTCCTCACCCGATTGGAGGAAGGCAAAGTGCGCCACCGCGCCGTGGTCGTGCAAGCCTGACGCGCAGCCAGATTGATATTGCGTCCGGCTCAACGGAACAATCTACCCTTGGCCGGCGCTGGCGAGGCTGCCGTCGCCGTCCACCGCGGCCCGTACGATCGCATGAACGAGGCGCAGACGCGATCAGAAATGGATGGCGGCGAATCGGAGGGAGTCCGCTGGGCACTCGTGGGAGATATACGGAGGCCCGACGCCGGATCCGGCCGACACTGAGACGTGGGTCGTGTACCTCTTGAAGTAGCGTTCGCGCTGTTTGGGAGCCGTGGCGATCCCGTTTAGGAGAGTGCCCGATTTGCGCGGCCCGGGCCGTCGCCTCCTGCTGTGAAAGGGAGACGATGACGAAGAAACCGAAGAGGAATCAGAAGGCGGAAAAGGTGGTTCCGGTCGTGAAGCCGGATGCGGCGGGCATCGACATCGGCGCCACAGAGATCTATGTGGCCGTCCCAGCCGACCGCGACCCTGAGCCGGTGCGCTCGTTTGCGACGTTTACGCAAGACCTGTACGCACTGGCGAGTTGGCTTCAGCAGTGCCGGATCAAGACCATAGCGATGGAATCCACGGGTGTGTATTGGATTCCGTTGTTCCAGATTCTGGAAGACCGCGGTTTCGAGGTGTATCTGGTGAATGCCCGACATGTGAAGAACGTGCCGGGGCGACGGACGGATGTGTCCGATTGCCAATGGCTGCAATTCCTGCACTCGGTGGGCCTGCTCCGGCCGTCATACCGGCCAGAGCAGGAAATCTGTGCGATCCGTTCCGTGCTGCGGCATCGTGAGAGCCTGGTGCAGATGGCGGCGACTCACGTCCAGCACATGCAGAAGGCGCTGGATCAGATGAATCTGCAACTGCATCACGTGATCAGCGACATCACCGGAATGACAGGGCTGGCGATCATAGACGCCATCCTGGACGGGAAACGGGACCCCCACGAACTGGCCGCTCTGCGCCATGAAGGGATCAAGGCCTCTGAAGAAGTGATCGCCAAATCGCTGGTGGGTGATTACCGCGCGGAACATATCTTCACGCTGGACCAGTCCCTGACGGCATACCGGAGCTACCAGAAACTGATCGAGGAGTGCGATCGCGAGATTCGAGGACAAGTGGAAAAGTTTAAGGCCCCGGAAGCCTGTTCGACCGCGTCCGAGGCGGAGGCGCCCGTTGGCAAACCCGCGAAGCCGGTGAGCCTTCGGGAAGAACTGAAGCGAGCGTTCGGCGTGGACCTGACAAAGATCCCCGGTATCCAAGTCGGCATCGCACAAACATTACTTGGTGAGATTGGGCCGGATTTTTCGAAATTCCGGAGCGCTTCAGCTTTTGCGTCCTGGCTCGGGCTCTGCCCAGATAATGACATCAGCGGCGGCAAAGTGCTCTGGGTTGGCACGCGCAAGGTGAACTGCCGGGCCGCTACGGCGCTCCGCCTGGCCGCTCGATGCCTCCATCACAGCAAGTCGCCATTGGGGGATTTCTACCGCCGCATGCGCACGAAACTGGGTGCTCCGAAGGCCATCACAGCCGCGGCGCACAAGCTGGCCAGAATCATATACCACATGGTCACAACCAAACAGGAGTTCGATGAAAGCAAATTTTGCCGAGGACCATCTGCATGCGCGTCAGCGGCAGCAAGCAAAGCTTCGCGCAGCCGCCAAAGCACTCGGATTCCAACTCGTGCCGGCCCCGTCGAAGTGAGTTCCTTAGGAGCGGCGCCGTTTCCAGGATGCTGTGAAAACGTCAGCCATGGGAGCATCGACAGGATAACTCAAGGGAAAGATTGGGAGACAGCCAAGGAGAACGGGGTTTTTGACAAAAGCTGAGGTCGGTGGCGCCGATTGCCGTTAGTAAGTCAAGCCCGCAGAAACGAGGACGGAAACGCCCAGCAAAGCACTCATTACCGCATCCATCCCCTGGTGCCGTAGTTCTGGACACCCATAAACTCATCTTCCTCGTCGGGCTGTTCTTGCGGTTCTTCGGGAGCTACCCGCTGCGCGAAGGTCAGCGCCAGCGCGTCACCGTCATCCGGACTGGCCAACCCGCGGGCCTGCATGTCGGCTTTCGATTCCAATACCAGTTGGTTGGTGGTGACGCGAATCTTGGCACCAGGTCCGGAAAGGTCGATGGCCAGCTTTTCATCGTCGCCGGGAATGGCGCCATGCGGTAGCCACTCTCTGAGCCGGTTCCACATATAAGCCCGCATGTTGGCCTGATGGCGATCGGGCGAAGGGGCGCCGAAGTTCACTTCGATGACGTTCGCGTATCCCAGGACGTGCAGACGCTCGACATAAGGGGCCCCATAAGCCGAGTCCACGAACATGACCGCGACCTTGTGCCCCGGCCGTCGGTCCTGCATGACCGCCGCCAGTTTCGCGATGAGAGCTTCGCGATCGCGCGAGAGTTCCCCCGGCACGCGAATCGGGGGAATTGAGCGAGCGTCGAGACCCCTGCGGAAGCGTACCACGTTCCAGGGGGACCCGCCGCCGGAGGCATCGAAGCCGGCAATCAGAGGCTCGTCGGCGAGGGTGGCAACTCGCGGCCGCTGCGGGATTCGTACCACCGACCCTCCTGCTCCCGAACCAGACCGCCCTCGCTATCTCCTTGATTACGGAGCCAATATTTTCGCAAGAAATTTCATTTTAAGGACCAAAAGTACGTTCGTGGGTGGGCAACTGGGTAGCCAGTTTGGCGCTCTCCCGAGGCTTCGGCGGTAGCGCTTGGCGGGCTCATGGCTATCGCGATCGACATTCCAGGCGTCACCCTGGGTGACTCTCGTTCTGCTATTGGGCGCCTTCGCCCTGGTGGATGGCGTTTTCAACGCGATCGCCGCCTTCCCGCACGCTTCGCATCAATGGGCCATGCTCGTTGAAGGGCTGATGGGAATTCGTCACGTTCGTGTGGCCCCCAATGACGGCCATCGCGTTGCTTGACCTAATCGCCTTCTAGGCGATTCTGGCGGGGGTCTTTGAGATCGCCGCGGATTCGCCCCGCAATGTGACCGCCAATGAGTGGGCGGCTGATTCTCACGGGGACGCCTTCGCGCCCGCCATTAGGGGCCACGCGGGGTATCGACTTTCCTGTTAAACAAAGTCCCCGGGCGATGGCAGCTACCGGAACGCCGTTCGCGTTCCCTCCGAACCCTCACACGGAGAGCGATTCGGCCTGCGTGCGCGGAAGGAAAATCCTGAAGGACGTGCCGCACCCCGGTGCACTTTCCACTTTGATGTGACCGCCGCTCTGTTTCACAATGCCGAAGATGATCGACAGGCCCAGGCCCGTTCCCTTGCCTGCTTCTTTGGTGGTGAAGAACGGCTCGAACAGACGATCGAGGACTTCCTTGGTCATACCGGTGCCAGTGTCAGCGACGGTCAACCGCACATATTGCCCGGCGGGCACGGCGGGAACCACGGAGCCCTGCCCATCGCTGATAGTTGCATTGGAAGAAGCAATCGTCAGGTTGCCGCCGCCCGGCATGGCATCGCGAGCGTTTACTGCGAGGTTCAACAGTATCTGGCTCATCTCCACCGGATCTACTCTGACTAGGCCCAACGACGGGTCGAGACGGGTCACCAGCTCGATATTCTTCCCCAAAGTACGCCGGAGCATGGAGCAGTCGCGCTCCACAATCCGGTTGAGATTCAGCGCTTCCGGGTTGGATGCGCGCCGGCGGCTAAAAGTCAGGAGTTGCTGAGTGAGCTGCGCCGCTGTTTCGACCGCGGTCCGGATCTCGCTGAGTTCGGGATATTCCGGGTCTCCAGGCGTGTGCTGCTCCATGAGGTGGCTGGCGTAACCACCGATCACCGCCAACAGATTATTGAAATCGTGGGCGATGCCTCCGGCTAATTTCCCGATACTCTCGACTTTCTGCACCTGCCGGAGATGGGCCTCAACCGCCTTCTCCTGCGTGATATCGCGGCCGATATTAGCGATTGTCTTAACCCTAAGGTTGTCATCGCGCAAAGCCGTACTGTCCCATGCGACCTGCCAGCGCCGGCCGCTAGGACCGAGAAGCGTGCTCTCGAAATGTATCGGCCTCCCTGGGGCCGCATGTTGGGCCGCGAATTTCCCCTGCAAGTCCGCGCGCTCCTTGGGAGAGTTCAGCTCGAACCAGTTCTTGCCCTTCAGGTCATCGGAGCGCCAGCCCGTCAACTCGGTAAAGTAGTTGCTGCATACCTCAATCGCCCCACTGGGGTCCAACACGACCACGAAAAGCGGAACGGTTTCGAGCAGGTCGGTCATGTGCTGTTTCGAGGCATCCAGGGCGCGTTGGACCTGCTTGAAGTCGGTAATGTCGTGGGTCACGCACCAAATGCGCAGCAGTAGGCCATTTTCGACGATGCCCAATTGGTTTAGAAGCACAAAGTGACACCTGCGATCCGACAAGAGCTTCGCCGTTTCGGAGGTTGTGGAGCGATAAGCCGAATGGATCAGCTCTAAAAATGCCTTACGAACTACCTTTTTTGAAGAGACTTCGACCGTGTGCCGGCCCACCACCTTGCCGCGGTCACCCGGCCCCAGCATTTTCGCCGCCGCATCATTGCATTCGGAATAGTAACTGTGCCGGTAAACAAGAGCGAGCTGTTCCTTCGCCGAGAGGCCGGTGGGGACCGGCCGGTCGAACTCGACGCAGCACATCCCATCTTCACTCTGGCTGACGAAGGCATGGTATCGCTCCTCGCCCCTCGCAAGCCACTCTTTCTCCTGGCTGTGCAGCAGATCGTCTGCCGTGCGGTGCGCGAAGGACTTGAGGATGGATTGCGTGGCGCGGCAACTTGCGGCTCCCGTGACCGCGGCCGTTTCGGCCTCTGATTCTTTCGGGATCACTTCCGGTTTCATTGGCTTAACCTCCCCTAATGTTCATTCCGGTCAGGGCGACAGGGCTCAGCCGCGTCGCCGGGATACCGTTCACCTGAAGGGCACTCGGCTGGCACGAGAGACGGCAGGAGCTCAGACTATCGTCTACAGCCGCCACCAACTCGCGTAGTGCGAACGGCTTACTCAGGAAGGGCTCACCGCCAAAGCTATCCGGCGTCGCGCCCCCGGACATGAAGAGCACCTTGGTCTCAGGCCACCGCTCGCGCACCTCTCGCGATAGTGCAACTCCATCCATTCCCGGCATGTCAATATCGGTCAGCAGCAGGTCTACGGGATTCCCGTGATGCTCCGCGGCGTCCATAGCCTCGGCTCCGCATCCGGCTTCCAAAACCCGATATCCGTACATCCGCAACACCGTGGCCGTGAATCGCCGGACGGCCGGATTGTCGTCGACTACCGCGATGGTGAATTCCTTTTCAATGTGTTTTTCTAACATTTGCGTCTGGGCTCCTTTGCTTAGGTATGCCCTGGTTAACGCATGGAGCGTGCCAATCGATAAGAATCATGGAATCAGGCAGATATGGGACTAATGCCTCCCAACCGAGGCTGGTTCTTGGCAGTTACCTAGCACGTGCCAGCTGGCACCTCGATCGGACGTGTTTTTGGGCAGTATTGTCGGAAGTATCTGCGGTCGCACATTCACCCGAGACGCGGAAGCGTGCTCTCCGAGCTAGAGGCGCCCTTCCGCAAGATTTGGATCCCGAGCTTTTGCATTCTCCACTGCAGCGTCGATCGCTTGAGCCCCAAACGCGCGGCGGCACCCTTCGGTCCGGCGACGATCCAGTTCGCCTCCTCGAGCGCGGCAACAATCCGCTCTCGTTCGGCTTCATCGAGCGCGGTGCGCTTGTGGCCACCCGGGCCTGTTTGAGGCGGGTGCGGGTGACCCGGCACCGAGAGATCCTCGCTGGAGATCGTCAAAGACGGGCCTGGCGTGAGAATCGCGGCACGTTCCAGCACGTTCTGCAGTTCGCGGACATTCCCCGGCCAAGGATACCCCGCAAGCGCGTCCATCGTGTCCGCCGGGATCACGTCGATGTTTTTTCCGAGACGGCGGCTGAACTGTCGCACGTAGTGGCGAACCAACAGAGGAATGTCCTCGGGGCGCTCGCGCAACGGGGGTATGCGGATCGGAAACACGTTGAGGCGGTAATACAGGTCGGAGCGGAATTTGTTCTCCCGGATCATCTCTTCGAGATTGCGGTTCGTCGCTACGATCAATCGGGCATCGGTGTGCAGCGTGCGAGTCGACCCGAGGCGCTCAAACTCGTGCTCCTGCAGTACGCGGAGCAGCTTCGGCTGCAGTTCGAGATGCAACTCGCCGATTTCGTCGAGGAATATCGTCCCGTGGTTGGCGAGCTCGAAACGGCCCACGCGGCTCGCAATCGCGCCGGTAAAAGCACCCCGCTCGTGTCCGAACAATTCGCTTTCGAGGAGAGCGCCCGGAATCGCCGCGCAATTGACCTTCACGAAGGCGTTTGACCGGCGGGAACTCAGGTCATGTACCGCACGTGCGATCAATTCCTTGCCGGTTCCGGTCTCTCCGTTAATGAGAACCGTAGAATCCGTGGGGGCCACCGTTTCAACCTGGTGCAGGATGCTGCGTATCGTCTCACTCTTGAAGACGATCTCCCCGAAATTCAGCTCGGTGCGAATCTCATCTTCGAGATACAGCTTTTCCCGGACGAACTTGTCCTTGAGATTGGTGACTTCCATCGCGTTTTCAACCGGGATCGCCAACTGGCGGCCGATCTGAATCAGAAAGCCAAGGTCCTCATTCGCAAACCCGGTCTCGCTGCGGCTCCCCATTGCTAGCACACCGACGACACCCCCAGCGCCTTTGAGCGGGACATGCGCCGCCGACCGAATTGCAGCGGGCTCCCACAAAGGCTCAGGCTCAAACTCTTCGCCCGATAGAATCATCGCCTCGCCGCTTTGCGATACCCGTTCCACAATCGCCTTCACGCCGGGCGGAAGCTCGCGGCCTTCTTCGATCATGCTCGGCCCTTCAGGGAAGGCGAGGGCATAGATATACAGCTTCCGGCTTTCAGTACCGGGCAAAGTGATTCCGACCGCGTCGCACTCCATTACGCAGCGGATGTTCGCGCAAATCTCGCGAAGTACGTCGCGCAGATCGAGTTTCGAAACGACGCGATTCGTCAGATCGAGCAGCAGTGCCAGACGGTCCCGGGCGCGCTGAGCCGCACGAAAGTTGATCGCATCGTCCATCGCGAAAGCGATCTGGCTTGCAGCCAAGGTGCCAAACCGAACGTCGTCCGGAGAGTAGGCGTTGCGGCGGACGCTGGCGATCACGAGACTCCCCAGACGACGGTGCGGGTCACTCAGGGGAATCGCGCATACGGATTGCAGCCCGGCTTGGCGCATGGAGCGGATCGTGGCAAAGCGCGTTTCGTGGTCAAGGCTTCCCAAAACAACTATTTCCTGATGCTCGTGCACCCAAACGGCTAAGATCTCGGATTCCGCAGTTTTCTGTTCGACCCTCTCCCGATAGATTTCTTCAAGTTCTTCGCTTAGTTGCTCGAAACCGGGACCGGCGTAGCAACGGTATGTGCCTGAGGTTGCGTCGTACTTCCCAAGTGCATCGAACGGAAGCACTTGGCTGAGCTCGCGGGCGAAAATCTCAAACAGCTCCCGGTCGTGGGGGTCCTGCTGAGCCCGGATCAAGTTCGTGACCCGAATCAGCCATTCATAGAATTCTGCGCTCGAGCGGGCCATGGGTATCTAAACCATGTGACGCCGGTTCATACCTTTTGCGCACGCACTTCCTGTGCCGTTTCACCTGTTCCTTTAGCTTCCTGGGGTTACGTCGATCTGGATAATTGAGGTTCACGAAGCGCCGAACAATCGCGCCGCAGTACGCTGACAGCAGCTCTCTCGAACGCTTTCGAGGCTCAAACGCTCAGCACGGGGCAGGGAGCATCCCGGACCAGGATATAAGTAAGGTCGCGTAAGCGCCCGGAACCTCCGCCCGGGGGGTGTCTTCCTACGATCAGCGCGTCCGCGGCCGATCGAGAGGCTGCCCCCAGGATCGCGTCTTTCACGCGGCCGGTTGCAATCCGGATCTCCACCTCGCAGCCGACAGCTTGCAGCAGATCCTCCAGCCGGCGCCGCGCCTCGTCCTCGGAACCCTCCTCCGACGCGTGGACGATCGAGAGCCTTGCCCCCACGGCGGACGCGTGCGAATTCGCGAGGCGTAGCACCCGCTCCGAATCGTCGCTCAGCCCAATCGCGCAAACCCACACCAGATGTTCCATAGGCCGCGGAACCGACGACTCCGCGTGCTCGGTGGTCATCACCGGGCACTCGGCGTCGTTCAGTACCTTAGCCGTGGTTGAGCCCAGGAGCATGCGACGGAACCGGCCGGCGTGCGTGGGCATGACGATGAGATCGAAGGCGCCGCTTCGGGCAACCTCGGCGATCTCCTCCGCCGCATCGCCGCAGCGCAGAACCCTTTCGCCGCAGCGCAGAACCCTTTCACAGCCAGGAAACTCGGTGTTCAAATAGGCCGTGAGCCGCTCCTGGGCTATTCCCGGGTGCCCTTCTGCGATCTCCTGCGGCGCACGCACAGCTCGAATCCGTTGTGGCTGGCCAGGTCGCAAACATGCACCATCGTCACGCGAGCGCCGAACAGGTCTGCGGCGCGTTTCACATAAGGAGCCATCGCTATGCACGGCGGCGAAAAATCAACCGGAAAGAGAACCTTAGCGATCATCCTACCCCGAGCGTACCTCCAAATCGCATACCAAGGCGAGCCGTGTCTGCTTCTCAACCGGACGGTACTGGTAGGAACGGCCGCGCGCCGGAAGCAGCGCCAAAATTGCCAACAAGCGTCTTGGCCGGCGCATCGAACTTATCAGGAGCGTATGTTCCAAACTGCGGCCGGCAGTTTCGATGTTGAGGTCCGCCGCGTGATTGAAGATCACGAGGTATTTTACGAGGTAGCGCCGTATTATGTCCTGTTCGAGGAGCGGCCGCCAGGAGGCCATCCCAGCAGCCGGAGGATCCAGGCCGGCTTCGACGTCGACGTCTTCGGCATTGTCAAAGGTCCCGCGCCGAGGCCTTCCCGGGAGTATGAACTCGTTTATGAGGCGCTATCACGGTTGGCGGAGGCGATTCGATCCCACACGAGCGATGGCTGCTCGATAGAAGTGATTTCCCAGGCCTCTACAGTTATTCTCGACCCCAAGTTGCATCTTCAGCAGGAGGCCACGCTCCGAATCAGGATTGCGCACTCCCGCGGGCTCGATCAGCCCGCTGGGCCGGCGGAGGAGCGCACCCTGCAGAAATTGCAAGAGCAACTCAGAACTTTGGGCATAAAGGCCGGCGGAGGCCGGTGACTTCCCATTGACAGCGCAGCTACCTTGGCCGGAGTCATCTTTAGCCTTTGGATGTTTCGGGCTGCGTATTCTTGCAAGAAACTGTCCATGCGCTGAACGGGCTGTTTGGTATTGAATGCGCTCCGAGCCTTTGGGGTTTCGACGCCAACCGCTCCGTGTACATCTTCTGGTGGTTCCGCGGAATTGATGCATGCATGCCTAGCTCCAGGGTTCTGTCGGTGTCCCTGATAGTCTTCGATTGAGACAGAGTGCCGCACTGATCAACGCGAGGTGGGTAAGCGCTTGAGGAAAGTTGCCCAATGGGTGGCCGTCGCGACCGATTTGCTCCGAGAACAATCCAAGATGGTTGGAATGGCTCAGCAATTTGTCAAAGTAGGATCTGGCTTTTTCCAGCTGATTGGCCCTCGCCAGGCACTCGACCAACCAGAACGAGCAGCACGTGAAGCTTCCTTCCTCCCCTTCGAGACCGTCCTGAGTCTCGAGGTTTCGATAGCGATAAACGAATGCGTCTTCGGCCAGCGAGTCCTCGATGGCCTTCAACGTCGAAAGCCACTTCGGATCAACTGGGCTGATGAACCGCATCAAGGGCATCAGTAGAACTGATGCATCAAGGGCCTCCGAGTTCTTGGCTTGTACAAAGGCTGAGATCCTTTCGCTCCAGAAATTGGCATATATGTCCTCGACGATTGCGTCGCGGTGCCGGCACCATTCATCGAGGGGAGCGGAGAGCGACCGCCTGTGGGCCAGGCGAATCGCGCGATCGAAGGCAACCCAGCACATCAGCCGGGAGTGCAGGAAGTGTCTGTGCCCACCACGTACCTCCCAAATCCCCTCATCGGGTTGATTCCAGTTTTCACCCAGCCATGCCAGGATGCGCTTCGCATCGATCCACTCGTCGTGTGGGAAGGCATGGGCATACTTTGAATAGAGATAGACGGCGTCCATGAGCTCGCCGTAAATATCGAGTTGCAACTGGCCAAATGCACCGTTCCCGATGCGCACGGGTTTTGAGTCTCCGTATCCGCAGAGGTGCCCGAGCTCCACCTCTTTCAAGTCACCGGGGCCAGCCAGACTGTACATGATCTGCATCGGTCTGGTTCCATGTCTGCTCTCGTCAATCCGATGCTTCAACCAGCCCCGGAACGCATCGGCTTCGTCACGATAGCCGAGGCGCAAAAAGGTACAGAGCGTGAAGGCCGCGTCCCGCAGCCAGACATAGCGGTAGTCCCAATTGCGACTTCCGCCGATATGCTCTGGTATGCCGAACGTAGGCGCTGCGACAAGCGCCCCATATCGACGGCTGGTCAGCATCTTTAATATCAGGGCCGAACGTGTCACAGCGTCGCGCCACCGACCTTTGTAAGCCGACCTTCCGCTCCACTCGCGCCAATAGCCCAGGGTGGCCTCCAAGGCCCGATCAACCTCGTCCGGGTCAATCGGCTGCTGTTCCCTCTGGTCCAGCTCACCGAAGATAAAAACCGCGCTCTCACCCTTGTGAAGCGTGAAAGTGGAGACTGCACAACCTGAACAAGAGTGCAGCGGCACCGTGGCCCGAAGCAACATGGCGCAACATTGGTTGTTTGCCGGCCGAAAGATGACCCGATCTTCTCTTTGGTCGACTTCATGGGCGGATCGAGCGTAATCGAAAGCCGGCTGGCACGTCAGGCGAAAAGGAATCCTGCCGTGAATGACTCGTACGATGCGGACCAGCTCGCGCTTCTGAGTGCTGGCGGTCAACGGCATGAAGTCAATCACTTCCGCTGTGGCGGCAACCGACAGGAAGCGAGTGATCAGAACATTGCTCTCCGCAGCGTACATCTGCTTATTCTGCACTTCGCTGATTTGGGGGCGAATCGCGAAGGATCCGCCACGCTCGGGATCCAGCAGAGCCGCGAAGACGGTGGGAGAATCGAACTCCGGGAAACACATGAAATCGATCGATGAATCAATTCCTACCAGAGCGACGGTACACAGATCCCCGATCAAGCCATAGTTCTCGATAGGCTGAAAGATCATCTTGTCCTCCCGGCCAGCGCCGCCATTCACCGCCAGGGACCTACATGGTGTATACGCTCGCGCGCGAGCAACTCTTCCTTTTCCCAATCGTCCACATGGCGTGTGTATATCTTGGTGAGCACCTGGACCAGAAGCACGGTCGACCAGCACATCATCAGTGAGCCGGTCAATGCCTCCACGCCGCCGAGCAGACGCCACCCAGGATCGCGGAGGACCACGTCCCCGTAGCCGACCGTTGTATAGGAAACAAGCGAATAATATAGGCTCGTATTAAAGTCAGAGAAACATTTCTGCCGAGAATAAAATCCAGCCCAGCAGACTACTTCCACTACGTGTACCGCCATTAACGCCACAACCACCGACATGAGCAGAATGCTATTGTGCAGGAACCCGAAATGGCGCGCGGCATGCATTCGAGCGCGGAATAATGCCCAGAGCAATAGTAGCGTTCCGGCTCCATGGATGCCTACCGTCGCTGTGGTCAATAATACGCCGCTGAGGATGTGTTGAGAGACCATATCACACATGACTAAGTCTGGCGAATACTGCGGTCGCCGGCTCAATTTCCGTATCCGTTCCAGAAGGCAGTTCCCCTTCCGAGCTTCGCTGCCAGACGACCTGTGGCAGAACGGACATCCCTAACTTGCCGTGGTCCATTTCACGATCTTGAGGTCCAGCACAGCGATGCTGTAGAAGACCGGCACCAATAACAACGTGATGAACGCGGCCACGGCCAAGCCGCCGATCTGCGCGTAGCACAGGGGCTGCCACAGCGGGCCGCCATGGGTCGCCAATGGAAACAGTGCCAGAACCGTGGCCGCCACAGTGATCATCACGGGCCGCAGCCGCTGGATTCCCGCATCACAGAGCGCCTGTTCGAGGGGCTCGCCTTTTTCGTGCGCCTCCTCTATGAAATCGAACAGCACGATGACATGGCTGACGATGACGCCGATCAGACTGATAATTCCCAGAAATGCCATGAAGCCGAACGGCGCTCCCATGAGCGCCAGGCAGAGCAGCGCACCCACGACTCCATACGGAGCGGCTGCGAGGACCAATAGCGGCTTTACTGCATTTCCGAATTGAACCAGCAACGCGGCATAGATTCCCAGAATGGAAATCATCAGCACCGAGGTCAAATTTGCGAATCCGCTTTGCTGCTTGGCCCTTTCCCCTCCAATCTGCATGCGGTAGCCCGGCGGCATGTGTTTGTTGAACTCAGCGAGTTGAGGGCCGGCCTCCTGAAGGATCTCCGAGGCTAGAGTCCCGGCCTGCGGGAAGACGTGCACCCCGATGGTCCGGAAGTGCTCCTGGCGGCGGATCCGTTCGGTCACCATACGGTTGACAACGGATGAGACAGTTCGCAGAGGAACTTTTTGCGATCCTTGAGAGGAATAGACGTAGAGATTTTGCACGTCGGAAAGCTGCCCGCGTTCCAGGGCCGTTAAGCGGGCGATCACGGGGATCTGCTGATTGCCCTGACGCAGCGTGGTGACGGTGGTTCCCTGCATGGCTGTGCCCGCGGAAGCAGCGACATCGCTATTGGTGACGCCGACCAGATTGGCCCGATCCGGATCGACTTTCAGCTTCACCTCGGGACTCTCGGCGAACCAGTCGTTCTGTACGACATGTACCCCGGCGAGCGGCCGGAAGATATCTTCAACGTTTCCGGCCAACCTTCGAAGGGTCTCGATGTCGGCCGGTTCGTCTTTCGGATCGACATCCGATGTTCCGGAAATCCGTACTTCTACCGGAAACTCCACTGGGTTCGTCTGAAGTTGATGGAGTGTCACATACGCACCCGGGACTTCCTTGCTCACGGCGGATTGCAGCGGTCCGATGAGTTCGGGAGTAGCTTCTTTGTCTCGTACCCGGATCAGGATCAGTGAATAGTTGCGCTGGGGCAACTCGGGAGCAGCCGAATACCAGAAGCGCGGCCCGCCTCCACCAACGAAGGACGTAAGGGAGTCGAGAAGCTCCGCGGATTTCTTGGATGGGTGGGCCCGCGAATACTCGCTGGAAACACGCCGCACGATGGATTCAACGCGGGACGCCGCTTCGTCCGTGGCGGAGAGCGCCGCGTTATTGGGCAGCCAGACGTCCACGTAGGACCAGTATTGGACGTCATCGGGGAAAAACTGGGTCTTCAATTTGGAACCGACCATGGCGCCCGATGCGAGGAAGAGCAACGATATGCCGAGCACGGCCCAACGCCAGCGGATCGCCCGTCCTGCAAGCCTGTAATACCCACCGTAAAATCCGCGCGTACGCCGCTCTTCGAGGGATGGTTCCGGCTTCTTCGGAGGGCGTAGCAGATAATAGCCCAGCAAGGGCGTAAACATCGTCGAAACCATGCGCGAGGAGATGAGCGCCGCCGCCATTACGATCGGCAGGCTGTGCAGAAAATCGCCGGTCGAGCCGGTGAGCATCAGGAATGGGAGGTACGCGATGATATTGGTCAGCGTCGCATAAAGGATGGCGTGCGCGAGCTTGGTAGGTCCAAGCCAGGCGGCTATCATCGGGGGATTCCCAGCCACCAGATCCCGCTTGATCGCGTCGTTTGCAACCACCGGATTGTCCACCAGCAAGCCGAGCGCGATGATCAGAGTGGCGATCGAAACCTGCTGCAGGTCTATATTCACCAGATGCGCCATGCCAAAGGTCATGACGAGCGCGATGGGCATCGAAAGAGCCATCAGCAGTGCGGATCGCCATTCCCAAAAACCGATCAGCGCGATGAGGACTACCAGCACGATCGCCTCGTACAACGCCTTCATGAAGAGGTCGATGTTTTCTTTCACCTGGAGCGGCTGATCCGATGTGCGCGCGATGACCAGATCCGATGGGAGAATCGCACGCAACTGGGCTAATTTGTCGTCAATCGATGCGCCGAACTTCCGTATTTGCTCTCCGGCTCGCATGTAAATCGCAAGCGTAATGGCGCGGTCGCGGCGCGGCTTTCCGTCCTTGCCGACGCTCGTGTAGAAATTCAGGTACTCGGGCGGAGCTTGATAGCCGCGGCTGATTTGAACGAGGTTGCGCAAATACAGCGGCAGGGCACCCTTCGGAGGCGTCAGAAGAACATCGCCGATGGCGCGCGCGGCCTCAAATTTGCCGGAGGGGTCGATCTGAATCCGCCGCCCGTCCGCCTCAATGGAGCCGCCTGACAGCGTGATGTTGCGGGCGTTTAGAATGCGGCTCAAATCCGAGGGCTGCAGACCGTAGGACGCCAGCCTTTCCTGCGAATAGTCGAGATAAACGGCCTGAGGCAGGACGCCCTTGCGTTCGACCCTCGAGGTCTCTGGTGCTCCGAGCAGCGCACGCCCGATGAGATCGGTGAAGTCATCCAGCTGCGCATAGGTGTATTTGGGGGTCGCAATCGTCGCCAGCTTCTGCTGTGTTTCGGAGATGTCGTGGATGATGACCGGATACGACACGTCGGGATCGAATTCGGATTCGTGCAAGCGAGTCCGGCCAAAGCTTCTGATGTAGTCGTCAATGCACGCGTCGTTGAGATCCGTTTCAGCGTCGATGGCCATGAACCCCCTTCCGGTAATCAGCCGGGAGCGGCGGAGCACGCCGGCGCGCGCAGCATTGAGCCGCAATGCTTCCGTCGCCTCCGCGACACCCGTTTTGGAGAGCGTCAGGGGAAACGTATAGACAACGCTGACGCGCGGGGAATTGGAAGGGCCGGCGTCCGCTCGCACCGCCGAAATCGCGTCCTCCACAGATCGGGAACGCATCCGGATTTCGAGGTCATCGGTTGGCGGACTTGCCACGGTCATCATGAGAGCGGCCGTATCGCTGAAATCGCTTTGAAATTGGATGCCGGTTGCGCCCATGGGTAGCATGGGCTCGACCGCCTGAAGCCTCAGATGGATATCGCTGAACTGCTCCCGAGTGTCCGAGACGTTCTCGGCGAGCTGGACGTAGACGATGGATGTGCCCGGAAGAGAAATCGAACGAATCCCGTATTCATCGGGCGTCGCGGGGTGGATGTGTTGATTTTCGGCGATCGCCTGCTCGATGGGCCGCGTGACGAGCTGCTCCACTTCCTGGGCGGTCGCGCCGGGCCACCGGCAGGATGCGACCGCAACGCGCACTGGGATATTCGGGTCCTTGCGCTGCGGCATCGAGAAATAGCCGTTGACCCCCCACGCTACCGCGGCCACCAGGGCCGCCCAGGCGAGCTGGCGATGTTCGACAAAGAACCGCGATGTGTTATGCGTGCGTTCAATCAATTGCTGATCGGTCAAATGCGGCATGAGACGCCCCTACGGGATCACACTCACCTGTTGGCCGTCGTGCAGCTGCGCGCCGCCGAGGGAAACGATCTTTTGCCCGGCCGAGAGGCCGCGCGTCACTTCGATCGAATCACCAAACGTCTCACCGATCTCGATGGTTTGCGCCGACGCGTACGATTTGCCGCCTCGCTCGGTGAAGCGGAAGACCGCGAACCCGTTGGGATCGGACGGCGCGCGCACCACGGCGGCAAGGGGCACGACGAGCCGGGGCCTGGAGTCGCGAGCCTGCCCTAGAATCAGGGATCCGATCATGCCGGGCCTGATGTCCTCGTGCGGGTTGTCCAGTGTCACTTCGACCGTGAAGACGCGGCTCTGCGGATCTGCCTGTGGGGAAATCGAGGTGACGACTCCTATTGCCGAGCGCTGTAGGGGCTCCAGCAGCACCGCCTGCTTTTGCCCTTTCCGAATGCCCGAGACCTTGAAATCGGGTACTGTAAACGCCGCTTTGACGAGATGCGTGTCCACGATGGTGAAGCCGATGGTCGAGCCGTTCACAACACTGCCGCGATCGACATTTCGTGCCGTGATCCAGCCGGAGAACGGAGCGTTGAGCGTCGTGTCTCTGAGCGAGAGCTTCGCTTCCTTCACCGCAGCCTCCGCACTGGCCGCGCCGTCTTGCGCTACTTTTACCGCGGCTTCGGCCGCAGCGACGGACGCGGCATCGGAGTCGTAGCGTCCCTTCGCCTGGTCGTACTGGGGCTTTACGAGGCTCGCAGATTGGAACAGATTGTTGGCACGCGTATAGTCAATCTTGGCGGTGTCGAAATTCGCGCGTGCGACCGCAAGTTCTGCCTGTGCGTGCGTCAATTGCGCTTCGGCCTGGGCACGCTGGGCCTCGGCTTGTTCGAGCGCGTGCTGATAATCGATGGAACGCACCTGGGCCAATTCCACATTCCTTGCCACTTTGTCGCCGGCCTGAGCGTTACGTATGCGGCCATCGGCGCCACGCACCTGGAGAATCCCCTGCACGATGCCACTCGATTTGAATGCCAGGTCGACCTTATCAAAGGGCTCGAGACTGACGGAATACCGCTCCTCGGGTCCCGGGTGGATCTCTTCCGCAAAGCCTGCCCGAACAACCTGGATCACGGGCTCGGGATGTCTTTCCTTGCGGCAGCTTGTCAGGACCAGCGCCGCCGTGAGCAGGAGGACTTCACGCCGCATCAATATTCCCTCCCCAACGCCCGATCGAAATCCGCCTTTGCCTTCCAGAACGCCGCCAGAGCATTTTGGTAGTCGGAATCCGCCAGGACCGTCGCACCTTGCTGTTGCAGCGCGTCGGAAAGCAGGGCAGCCTTTTCCCGGTAACGATTCATGGTTTCCCGCAGCACCTCGCGCTGCGCCTGCTGTGCGAGTGCGGTGGTATCCAGCAGCAGCCGGGCTTCCGCTAGAGCGCGGAATTTGCTGTTTACGTCAAGCAGAATCTGCTGTTCGGTGTCGCGCTCTGTGAGCGTTGCCTGTTGGGCGGCATCGCGCAGGGATCGGGTCTTATGGCGTTTTTCGCCCCAATCGAACGGCTGCCATTGCACCACAAACCCGGCGATCGCGAAATTCTGCGGGAGAAAGCTTACGTTCGGAAACGCGGCGTACGTGAAACCCGCGCTGACATCGGGAATGTACTCGGCGTGTTCGCGGCGCACCTCGGCTTCGGCCTTCTTCGTTTGCAGCCGGGCTGCCTGGATTTCGGGGCGCTGGCGAAGCGCCAGCTTTTGCGCTGCGGCGAGGTCAATTTCCTCGGCTGCCGGCAGCGGCTGCAGCTCTACCGAAAATTCCACTTTGAGATCGCGCCCCAGCAAACGGTTGAACGATTCCTTTTGCGTCCTGGTGGAGTCCCGAAGTTTGAGCAATTGATACCGTTGCCGGCTGAGCCGTGCCTGGACGTCAAGACTATCCGACTTCAGGACCGCCAGTTCCACCAGCTTCCGGTCGGTCTCGAGTTGCAGCTCGACCAGAGTTTTCTCCTCCGCCTCCGCACTCTCGACCTGCGCCTGTGTTTGCGCGATCTGATCGTAGAGCTGGCGGACAGATTGAGCTGTGTCCTGTCTCTTCTGCCGCAGTCGCTGCTGCGCCATGCCCTCGCGAATCCGCGACGAGATTAA
>Ga0335081_10006142_pt1 | contig 19081 bp, 20 predicted proteins | sample Lox_Sample_35_FD_206713 | JGI IMG/M metagenome (GOLD analysis project Ga0335081, IMG submission 206713) | Soil microbial communities from Loxahatchee National Wildlife Refuge, Florida, United States - Lox_Sample_3.5 | ecosystem: Environmental > Terrestrial > Soil > Wetlands | place: USA...
CACGGAACAGGTCTGGGCCTTGTGCTTGTTAAAAAAATAATGACACGCTTGAACGGCGACATCTTGGTCACGAGTACAGCCAGCCGGGGGACCACAGTAGATTTATTTGTTCCCAAGTGCACTGAAGTGCTGTAAATAATGCGGTCTCGTTTTTTAGACATAAGAAAGGAATGAGGGAATCTTGTAGACGAACAGGATACAACCGCTAGTTACTGAGTATCGTGTTTAAACTATTCGGATGGATCATATGATTTGGGTTCTAAACAAATTTGGGTTGAAAATTTTATTCACAGGCCAACATGGCAAACTTAGCTAAAAGTTTATTTAAACTATCCACCCTTTTATGCCTCTTTCTGGTGCTTTCAGGCTGCGCTATGATGGGTTTGGCTATCCCCGCAGCGGTAAGCGGCTGCGCGGTCGGTATAAATTATACATTTACGAACATCGCCTACAAGACCATCTGCTCCCCTGATGCAAATGTGGAAGCCGCGCTCTATAAGGTGCTTAAAAAGATGGACATAAAAGAGGCGAAGCGTAAGTCTGAGGAGGGTAAAGTTAGCATTACGGCGGTCACAGGTAATCTTGATATATACATCGACCTCGAGAAGATAACGCCGACCGTGACGAGCATCCAGGTTAACGCTAAAAAGGGGTTCTTCTTTAAGGACAAAGCCACGGCCTCAGAGATCATAGTGCAGACTGAGAAAGATCTTGAAGTGAAGAAGTGAGGATGTTCGCTTATTAAGAACTCTCGCGGCCTTATCGACTTCTATAACTGGCTTTTCTTCCAAATTTAATTAGAGGGCTATTGTCCCAATGATGGTTTATACGCAATTTTCCCCGTCATTTCTGGATTTTTAATAGCCTCTGTCAGCGATAGGGTTCGGAAAAAGCAATAAGGAGGATTGATTGTGGTGTGGTTCGAACCGGGAATCACGTGAAGCCGCGAAAAACGTGAAAGAGTAAGTGCGAAGGAACTGAATGACGTTATGCGTAAGATGGCATTAAAGATTTACTAGGGTATTGTGATTCGGTGTATGAGCATGTACTCGCGAAATCACTTGTGAAGGACCTCTAGGCCTTCGTGTCTTCGCTGTCCGCGCGAACCAAGCAGGCATATTGAAGTCCCGCGTGCATGATGCAGGTCGCAATCCCTAATTGCCATCCGATTGTACATACGAGGGTCGTGACTTTTATTCTGTTGGCCGCCTTCTCTGGGGAGAAAATGGGCTTCAGCAGGAAGGACCCATCAGGTCAGTGGTATTAGTATTATTTTCAAAAAAAATATCTGCCCGTTCTTTTGCTTCATCCATACTATTACTGGTTTGGACTTTTGATACCAGGTGGTGTCCGAACTTATAGTTTTGGGCAAAATAATGGGTGAATTCCTTAAGCCTGCCCAACCGATACTCAGGCCGGAAAAGCTCTATTAGGAGAGCGATATAGTTGCCGTAAACTGCGGGCAAAGAAACTGTTGATTCCGCAATTTCGCATCCGAACAGATCACGAGCGATTGTGGCAAATAGCCAGGGCTTAATCGCTCCTCCGCGGCCGAGCATCAGGCCGTCTGCGCCGGAAACGCGCATACAATTTACCGCATCCTCGACAGAGAATATTCCGCCATTGGCGATAATGGGAATCTTGAGCCATTCCTTTACTTTGGCAATACACTCCCACCGCGGTCTTCTCGCAAATGACTCATTTTTGAGCCGGGCGTGAATTGAGAGCATATCAATGCCTTCGTCCTCAAGCATGGTGCAGAAGGTTTTTAATTTCTTTTCATTCAGTTCGATGCCGATCCGGATTTTTGCAGTAAGGGGCAACGTCGTAAGTTTCCTTGCCTCAGCCACTAGGCTACGGACATGATCTGGCTGTTCCATCAGCCTGATGCCAGCGCCGATCTTGCCGACAGCGGGGGCTGGGCAGCCCATGTTCAAGTCAATTGCATCGGCCTTGAGTTCCTGAAGCACCGCTATGGCAGGGGCCAGCTCCCGGGTTGAGGAAATCAAAAGCTGATAGGATAGTGGTTTTTCTGAACCGGTCCTGATCAGGAAAGGGGATACCCGGGGGCTTTCCGTTGGCAGCCTTTTTGCCGAGAGCATTTCTGTTGATAAAAGGCCGATTCCCCCAAATCCGAAAACAATCTGCCGAAGCGCGCTGTGGGTAAGTCCTGCCATGGGCGCCAGAAGCAGGGGCGGATTGATCTGGAGATTTCGAATGTGAATTTGTCGCATCAATGTTTGCATTCAACCCATCCGTGTAAGGTTCTTTTCGGGAGAGCTCATAACATGCACTGTGGGGAGCGAGAAGTATCTCTTTTCAAAAAGTAAAAAATATTATACACTGTATCTGCATGGATCGATTTTTACAACAAAAATAATAGGGAGTCGGAAACATGAAGAGGTCATGCGGAGGTGGGTTGTTGTCGATAAACCGAATCAAAATATTTGCCTCATTGACATTGTCCCTTTTCCTTGGTGCCTGAGTTGCCGGGTCGAACATGATTGCAAGGAAACAAAACCGTCGCTCACAACAAAATCGAAGATGGCTGTACTCGTCGTTATCCGGCTCACTTCCTCTGGGGCGGGTTATGTCATCAACAACTATCTCGATGGAAAGCTGATTGGCCAGACCAGCACAAATCTTATTTCATCACTTACGTAACGCCAGGGAAACATTACCTTCTTGCTCAGGCGCACAACAAGGATACGGTGCGCATCAATTTTGAGACGGGCAGAATTTACTTCCTACAGCAGGGAATCTACCCCGTCCGGCAAGCAACCATCCTTTACTCTCCCATGACCCACGAAGATGCAAAGCGGGAGATCCAGGAGGCCGTCTATTATGTCTATGGTGCTGGGAAGCCGGCTAAGGGCATGTCGGAAAAGGACTACAACGAAGAAGTTGCCAATTCCGAAAAAGAGAACAGGGAAGATACAGCGCGCTATAAGGGTCTCCTCAACTATAAAGGCTACAAGGCTGCGAAATAGGATCGGTTTTCCTTTGGAATGAAGATGAAGAAATATATTTTGGTTGGCCTTCTCCTGCTGGACCTCGCCGCCTGCGTGCGACCGCCCCTGATCATCACGAAGCCCGAGGAAGCACTATCGCCTGTTTCGAGCAGCCGGCTTCTCACACTGCGGGATGACCTGGACTTCCGAGACCTGGCCGCTTCCGTGCGTCTGAGCTTGGACTATTACATGAAGCTCCCTCCCCAGACCCCCTTTCTCCTGGGAACGGACCGCGTCACAGCCCTCGACATGGCGGCAACGCTCCAAGAGTTTCTCCTGATTATCGAGAACGATTCTCTATCCACTGACAGAAAGTTTGATCAAATAAGGGACTCGTTTCTATTTTATCGAGCTGCCGGCTCCAACGGCAGCGGCAGGATGCTGTTCACGGGATACTATGAACCGACGCTCTCCTGCCGCCTGGCACCTGACGACACCTTTCGCTATCCGCTTTACCGAAAACCCGATGATATCATCGAGATTGATCTGAGCCAGTTCGGTGAAGGCTTTCCCCGCAACAGGATATTCGGCAGGCTGGATGGGAATAAAGTCATTCCTTACTATTCGCGGGAGGACATTGACCGGAAAAAGACGCTTGCCGGTAAAGGCCTTGAAATTCTGTGGTGTTCCGACATACTCGACATCTATATTCTCCAGGTCCAGGGCTCGGGAAAAGTTGATCTCGGGAATGGCGTTATTCTGAGCGTCCTCTATGACGGTTCGAACGGCAGACCCTACAAAAGCATTGGGAAATATCTCATTGATTCCGGAGCGATGAAGAAGGAAAAAATGTCCATGCAGGCGATCCGGGAGTATCTGCATTCCCATCCGGACCAGCTCGCGGGAGTGCTGGATCAGAATCCGAGCTATGTCTTCTTCCGGCTCGACACCGGCCCTTCGCTCGGGAACATCGGTGTGGCTCTCACGCCGTGGAGGTCCATTGCCACGGACAACAAATTTTTTCCCAAGGGCGCCCTTGCAATCATCTTGTCGCAGAAACCAGTGATAGAGAACGGCGTGATCAAGTCCTGGGTCCCCTTTACCCGTTTTGTGCTGAATCAGGACACGGGCGGAGCAATCAAGGGAGGGGGCAGGGTTGATTTATTTTGTGGACAGGGTCCTGATGCTGAACTAACGGCCGGGAATCTTCAGCACGATGGTGAGCTTTATTTCTTAGTAAGAAAGAAGGCCAACAACAAGAAGGAATAATCGGCAGCAGGCGTAATTGTCCAGGAATACATCGTATCAGAGAAAGGTTGTCGGAAAAATTTATCTGTTGCTCTTGGCAGCAGCTTCTTCTACTCTCCTGTCCGGGGAGCGAGATAAACTCTACATAGCGCTGTTTACCCCCTGATACTGTTCAGTACAACCTTTTCGCTCCCTCCTGCGGGTCCAGACCCAGTTCACTGACGAGCGCGTAGCGCTCGTAGATTAGATCTTAGATCTCATTGATTATTCGGTCGTTGTCGATATAACAGGCTATCAACTAGCGGCAGGCCAGGCTTGTCGGCAAGGAACCTCAGCGCTAGAATCGTCAGGACTGTGTCACTCGTCCGATATGCTAGGGCGACGGCAACGGGAGATTCAATGGCGCGCATGTATTGACTGACGTCGGCAGAAGTGAGACAGCCGTGGGCCGCTGGCGCCCGACATCGTCGCGGAGAGAGGAAAGAAACAGACAGCGGTTCTCATTTTTTCGAGATCAAGGCTATACCACAAAAAGGCGCCGTGCAGCCTGGGGGTTTCCGTAGCATATGTGCTATTATCTTGGGGCGGCCTGGACATGATGAGAAGAACTGCTCCTCTTTCCAGACCTGCAGTCCCTCCATGATTAGCTCCCGCTTGTGCAACCGAGCGGAACAGGAAAAAATTTTCCATGATTTGTGTGGCCTCCCTTTTTTATGCGGCTATGCTTTTTCATATATTAATATAAACCACTGCGAATAAAGATATGCGGACCTGGAAAGTTTGCATGATTTCAAAAAACCGTTTCCCTTGAAACAGGGGGTAATGCAAGGTGAACGAAGTTTCGTGGTGAGAAAACGGGGACTGGGGCGAAGGGACACTTGCTATGACTATTGGTAGTTCTTGAGGATCGCAGTATAGTCTTCCGGGGTATCCATATCGAGCACGACCCCTTTATCCTGGACCGGAACGATTTTAACCCGGACAGGATCCTTGCGCGAGATGTCCCGAAGCGTAATGCCGGAGGATATTTCGTCAATTATTGAACGGGGAAATAGGCTCGGATGGCCCCGTCTGTTGTCGAAGGAGGGGATAATGATGGAATCCGGTGAAGCGCGGTGCTCGCTAATGATAACTTTGATCGTCTCCGGGAGAACGAGGGGATGATCAGAAGGAAAGACGAGGACTGCCGATGAAGGACCAACTCGCCTGAGCCCCGCACGTACGGATTCAGCCATATCGCTATGCGGCTTGTCGTTAATGGCGATGGATAGGGAAAAACCTTTCAGGGCTGGGGTGATCTCGTTCTCCTCCTTGCCCACGACAACGACAATATCAGTGATCCCCGCGGCAAAAAGCGCATCAAGGCAATGTCTGATGACGGGTTTATCACCGAGTAGGAGAAGTTGCTTTGTCCGACCCATCCTGCGGGACGAGCCTGCCGCAAGCAGCACGGCCCAGACGGGCAGTTCCATGCTCTCTCCTCTTCTGGATGATCTGGGCCACGATGCTTATGGCGATCTCCTCAGGCGACACGGAGCCGATTGGGAGGCCCACCGGGATGATAACTCTCTCGATGTCCTCCGGGGAGAACCCAGTTTCCGTGAGTGCTTTGAAGAGCAGTGTTTTCTTGCGTTTGCTTCCGAGGAGTCCGATATAGCGGGCATCGGTTCTGAGCGTAGCTTTGACTGCATCCATGTCGTGGTTATGACCACGCGTGGCGATGACAACAAAGGTATTTTCGTCACAAGGCATCGTGGCGAACGCCTTCTCGAACTCCGTGACAAATAGGTCACTCGCGTCAGGAATGTTTTCCCGGTTCGCGAATTCCTCACGGTCATCGATCACGGTCACCCGAAATCCCGCGAACCGCGCGAGTTTGGACAGTGCTTTTCCCACATGCCCAGCGCCAAGGATGACAAGATGTGATTCGAGGATGATCGGCTCAATATAAACCAGCACAGTGCCACCGCACACCAGTCCGCCCTCCCGTTCCGTGAGCTCGAAGGGCAGGGTCATGGGCTTACCGTCTTTTATTGCCATGATTGCGGTCTGAACAACATCTGCCTCGAGACAGCCACCGCCTAGGGTACCCATGATCGAGCCGTCATCGCGTACGAGCATCTTTGCGCCCTGCTTCTGGGGGGAAGACCCCCGGCATTCCACGATCGTGGCGATCGCCGAAGTCCGGCCCAGGCCTTTGAGGCGGAGTGCCTCTTCGAAGATTTGCATGGATTACCTCATGTCAAGAAAATCGGGTGTTCACGCATGATGCGTTCGTAAATTTGAACAATTCCGAATAAGCTATCGGCTGTTGTTAAAGCCCCGCCGAAGTAGGCGGAATTTCGTCAAAAGAATTTTTTTCGTTCTTTGTGGTCGAAAAAAATTATCTCTGTTTCATTGCCGCGAGAACTGTGTCCGTCTTCATCGGTAATTGACGCAACCGTGCACCTGTTGCCTGAAACACCGCGTTTGCCACTGCCGGTGCTATCGGCGGCACGCCGGGCTCTCCGATACCACCGAGTTTATCGCTGCTCTTCACAATGTGCACGTCTACGTCGGGCGCCTCGTTCATACGCAGCAGGTCATAATCGCTGAAGTTCAGAGATTTGATCCCGCCGTTGGCGATTTCGATTTTTTCCTTGAGCGCTGCGCTCAGACCCATTGTGAGACCACCCATCATCTGTGCCGACACAATAGCGGGGTTCACCACGGAACCGCAGTCAACGGCGCAGGTAACCTTGTGCACTTTAATGGCACCGATCGCTCTATCCACAGATACCTCCGCTACTTCGGCAACATAGCTTCCGAAGGACGGATGATAGGCAATCCCCCGCGCCTCGCCTTTTTCAAGAGGCTTTCCCCATCCTGATTTTTCGGCAGCTGTTTCGAGTACTCTTTTCGCTTGAGGGTGGTTCTTTAGCAAGCCGAGTCTGAATTCGAGGGGGTCCTTTGCTGCCGCATGGGCAAGTTCGTCGATAAAGCTTTCGACGGTGAAGGCGTTGTGCGAGCTTCCCACGGAACGCCAGAAGCCGACAGGGACGGGTGTGTCGATCCGTACATACTCAACAGCGATATTTGGGATCTCGTATTCCATGTTCTCGAGCCCTTCCACTGCCGCATTATCGATGCCGTTTTTAAGCATGGAGGGGAAAACACGGGCAAAGATCGAGGGGCAGACAATTTTGTGCGACCATGCAGTCGCGCGGTTCTGGCCATCAATAGCTCCCTGTATTCTCGATAGGTTCATGGGGCGGTAAAGGTCGTGCTGCATGTCCTCTTCCCGTTTCCATATGAGTTTGACCGGCTTTCCTGTTGACATCGACAGGAGCAGCGCCTCCTCCACATAATCGGTCTCGAATCGCCTTCCGAACCCGCCGCCCAGGAACGTGGTATGGACATGGATCTGGTCGGGCTTATGGCCTGTCAGCTTGACGGCCAGGTTGAGCACGCCGGTCTGGTTTTGTGTTGGTGCCCAGATGTCGCAGCCGTCGGGCCGCACATGGATTGTACAGTTCATGGGCTCCATGGTCGCATGAGAGAGATAGGGCAACTGATACACTGCGTCGACCTTATGTGCAGCTGAAGCCAAGGCACGGGTTACGTCACCGTCGTTGCGGGCTATGAGACCTTTTGCATCAAGGCCGGCCGTAAAGTCCTTTTCGAGCGACTCATTGCTCAGGCTCGGATATCTCCCGTTCTCCCATATCGGTTTTAGTGCATCGCGGCCTTGCCAGGCTGCGTCAAGGGAGTCCGCGCAGACCGCCATGCCGCTGTGGATCGGTACGATTGCCTGCACACCAGGTATGGCCTGTGCCGCGTCTTTGTTGTACGAGACGAGGTCCGCCTCGTAGGACGGTGGCCGGGCAATGGTCGCATAGAGCATGCCGGGCACAAAGGAGTCGATGCCGAAGTGGGCCGTGCCGTTCACCTTATCGTGCATGTCGATCCGCGGAATGTTCTTGCCAATGTAGCGAAACTGGCTCTCTTTTTTGAGCATGGGGTTCTGTGGAATTTCCAGTCTCGCTGCGTCGGCGGCAAGTTTGCCGTAGGTCAGTATCCGGTTACTCGCGATATGCCTAACCTTGCCTTTATCAACAGCGCATTCCTGAACCGGCACTGTCCATTCGCGCGCCGCAGCTAGCATGAGCATCTCGCGCGCCGCGGCGCCCGCTTTGCGGAGCGGTTCATACATGTGGCGGATGCTGGAACTTCCGCCGGTGGACTGCATGCCCCAGACTGGGTCCTTGTAGGCATCGTCTGCGGGCGCGACCTCCATACGCACGTTTTTCCAGTCCACGTCAAGCTCGTCAGCCACGATCATGGGCAGCGACGTGTAGACGCCCTGGCCCATCTCCGATTTATTCACAGTCACGATGATACTGTTGTCGGGCCGTACTTCAAGCCATACACTAGGGAGGAAAGACAGGTTCTCTTTTGTTAGCTCGGTGGCGGAGAGCAGGCGGAAGCTGGTCGAGGTTGTGGCAGCGGCGATGGCAAGGCCGGTGCTTGTCATTTTTAAAAATTGTCTCCGCGAGAGGTCAGTTTTCATTTATTACCTCCTTACGAAGAGGCGAGTCGAATAGCGCTCTTGATTTTTTGATAGGTTCCGCAACGGCAGAGGTTGCCATTCATATGCTCAATGATCGTATCCTCCGAGGGATGAGGGTCTTCAGTCAGCAGAGCGGCAGCCTGCATGATCTGGCCCGACTGGCAATAGCCACATTGAGGGACCTGCTCCCTGATCCAGGCCTGTTTCACTGGATGGTTCTCTGGAATGCCTTCGATGGTCGTAATCTTTTTCCCCTGCGCGCTTCCGGCCGCCGTTTGGCACGAGCGTTCCGCCTTGCCGTCGATATGGACGGTGCAGGAACCGCAGACGCCGATGCCACAGCCGAATTTGGTGCCCGTGAGTCTAAGCCGTTCCCGGATCACCCATAGCAGCGGCACATTAGGCGCAACATCAACGTCATATGCTTTGCCATTAATTTCGAGATGGACCATAAACACCTCCTCATGAAATTCAGAGAGCGTCTGCATGATACGGAATAATTGTTTTATTAAGGGGGAAAACGGCAGTATGGCACTGAACCGTATGCTAGAAGCTTAGCATCCATGAGAGGAATGTCAAGCAGGTAATGTGGCCGTTCTCTAATACTTAAGAATGAATAATGTGATTATAATTCATTGTAAAAGGGCAGATGATTTGTTGCTTTTATGGAGGGCACAGCATTCCTTACAATCCCAGATCCGAGTTTGTCTACCTTCGGTTGATCCCGCGTTCCGGTAAAATTGGAATGTACATGATTGTTCGAAGGATACATTTCTCGTTGTCGTATCCCCGCATGCGCTAAAAATCATTGATCGCGTCGATCAGGTATCTGAGCCTGCCAAAGTCATGACGGTTGAAATCGATCACGAGACGGGGGAGATGAACTACGTCATCATCCTCGACTTCCTCCAGGAGGGCTGCAGAAGGCGTGATAGTGCCGTGTGGAACAAGGATATCGAGGAAGTTTGTTTGCAGTTTTTTGATGTTCTCCGCGCTGATCTGTGAGGTGAGACGGAACACGAGATGTCCGTTCACGTACCGCATGCTGTGGTACCGGCTGTAAAATCGGTTTATCTTTGCGACAGCGGATTCCACGGAGTCGACGCGCTCAAAAAGAGACAGATCGGTCTTGCTGATATAGTTGCGGGCCAGAAGAGATTCCTCCATGAATTTGATGAACTCGGTCCAATAGGGGCAGACCGGATCGTCCACGAGCACCAGGGGCATGGGATTGCGCTTGCCGGTCTGGACCAGCGTGAGAGTTTCCATAGCCTCGTCGAGCGTGCCAAACCCGCCGGGAAATAGCGCGACCGCGTCGGCTTCCTTCAGGAAAGCGACCTTGCGATTAAAAAAATATTTATATGTAATGAGGCGGGGATTGCCTACAAGAACAGGATTGGGTCGCTGCTCGAAGGGCAGGCGGATATTCACGCCGAAGGAATGATCGGGCCCCGCGCCTTCATTCGCGGCTTGCATGATTCCAGGGCCTCCGCCGGTGATGACCATGTAGCCGACTTCGGCGAGTTTTTGCCCGAAAAGTCTGGCCATTTCGTACACGGGTTCTTCAGGCCGGGTGCGAGCCGAACCAAAGACGGTAACCTTGCGCTTATCGCGGTAAGGACCAAATACTTTGGAGGTGAACCGCATCTCCTTGAGCGTCGTGTTCATGAGCTTCAAATCCGCGCTCTCGTCGTCCTCTTGACCCGCCTTCAGCGCGGCGAGGATCATGTCGCGCACGTATTCGGGACGTCGGATTCCCCCAGCCAGTTCTAGCAACTGATCGATTGCCTCATCCAGGGCTCCGTTCTGCCTGTTAAAATAGAGTTTCATAAAAATGCTCCTTCTGTGAAAACGTACAGGCAGGGATAATAAAGCATTTCAGGACATTTGTCGAGGGGAGAAAAGAGAACCATTTTTCGCCAATAGAAGAAAGCGAGAAAAAGACGGCTTTTTCCGCCGCCCATTTATCTCCGAGTGAAGTATTTTGGTGTTAGGGAGAACCGCAGAAGTAATGCAACGGTTCCTTACTTTTTATCCGTGTTTATACGCTTTTCATAACATTCATATGTTGCATTACTTATGTTGCTCCCTATAATTAGTGTGTCCTTTTGATCTTTGATTCAACTCATCCTGATGATCGGCAAGCGTCATTGCGAAAAATGCAGGGATGGTCCCGACTGATCGGAGTGTGTGAACCGCCGGTCTTTTAAAAAAAATATATTTTCATCATCTGTTCCTTCGGGATTCCGGATAGCTGAAATGGCTGCGGTTATCTGATATACTGTGGAATAACAATTTATTGAAGGGGAGCCAAGAAAGCATAGTAAAAGACAGAACCCACAGGAACAGGATGGGAAGTTCCTCCTCAGCCTGTTTTTCTTTTTACATCGGAGTGTATGAAAGCCAACCCATCCAACATTATTTTAATTGGCATGCCTGGCTCGGGGAAAAGCACTGTCGGCGTTCTTCTGGCTAAGCTCACGTCGCGTAGCTTCATCGACACCGATTTGCTCATCCAGACGCATGAGGGGCGGTGCCTGCAAGACATTGTCGATCGTGATGGCTATCTGTCTTTACGGAGGATAGAGGAAAATATCCTTCTTGAGCTCGTCTGCAACAATCACATTGTTGCCACCGGCGGCAGCGCCGTATACAGTCAGGCTGCGATGGGACATCTCAAGAGAGATGGGATTGTCGTATTCCTGGATGTTGATCTTCCCTCGCTGCAAGCGAGGATTTTCGACTTTTCTACTCGCGGTCTTGCAAAACGGCCTGACCAGAGCATTGCCGACCTTTTCATTGAGCGGCGCACCCTCTACCGAAAGTACGCCGATGTGACGATCGTCTGCATTGGGCTGAACCATGAAGCGGTTTGTAGCAGGATCTTAGAAGAGCTTGACACGGTAAAAAAAGAAACAGGTCTTTCTCATGATGCTCCCCCAGGTCTGTAACAAGGTGAGAGGTGGGAGTATATTTTCCTCTTCAAATTCTGGGTCAAGTGCGGTAAAATAAACAATAGTAATTCATAACCCCCTAAACGAGGAGATTCTCATGTCCGTGAACTTGTTAGTTGTAGCAACCCTAGTGTTCTTACTCAACCTTCCCTTCGGCTACTGGCGGGCGAACGTCCGCAAGTTTTCGCTCCCCTGGTTTCTCTCGGTCCATGCTCCGGTCCCCTTTGTAATCGCCCTTCGCCTGCTTTCCGGGCTCGGTTTTCATCTTGCGACGCTACCGATCATGATCGCCGCCTATTTTGGAGGCCAGTTTGCGGGCAGCAAAATCTTCCATATGCGCAAGAAAAACCGGGAGGGAGCAAAGGTCAGTTCTTGCCTCGTCTGGGACCTCATGGGCCCTGCGCAAAAAGAACACTAAAATCAAAACTCGAACAAGACGGAAGTAACGAGATTATTGCAACTGAGGACGTAGATGTCTCAAAGTTAAACGCAGTAAATGAGAAACGAGATTTTTATTTGAAGTCTGATCCCGGTTCGGGGACAACGACGAGCTGATGAATAGTGCGGGAACCGGCAAAGGGAGACCATGACAGCGACGAAGGCGGGAGCATACAGCCGAATCTCAACGCCTGCCCCCCCGACTAAAGCGGTCTGCTTCGTATCAAAGCCCTGCAAATACCCTTGCTATCCATTTTTCCCTCCGGCATAATGTCCCATGCTGCTCATCTTTCCTCCACTTACAAAGCCCGGCGAGCCCCCAGCTGGCATTGCTAAACTTGCCGGCGCTCTCACTGCCCACGGAATTTCCTGCAGGCTTGTGGATGCTAATCTTGAAGGACTGTTTTATCTCCTCGGGCAGTTGTACCCTGCTTCAGATACCTGGACGAGACGAGGCGTGAAACACGCTGCTACCAATATTGTCGCTCTCCGAAACCCGGCCACTTATCGATCTTTTGACCGGTACAGGCGTGCCGTCAAAGATCTGAACCGGGTTCTCGAAATGTCCGCCAAAGACCACGGCATCATCATCGGATTGGCGGATTATCAAGACAAATGTCTTTCTCCAGTGCGAAGCGTGGACCTCTTGAAAGCGGCGGCATATCCGGAGCGAAATCCCTTCTATCCGTGGTTCAGCAACCGGCTACCAGAAATTATAAGAAAAACCCGGTTCTCGCAGGGGCGGAGAGGACGCGGAGAGCAGACCGAAGAGCATGAAGAGGGAAAAGATTCTGAGCAGCTCGTCGGTTTTTCTCTGAATTACCTGAGCCAGGCTCTATGTACCTTCAGCATGATCGGATTTCTTAAAAAAGAATTTCCCGGTGTAAAAATCGTGCTGGGTGGGGGGCTGGTGAGTTCCTGGATGAAGAGGCCGGGGTGGAGGAATCTTTTTCCCGAACTGGTCGACCATCTAATTTCTGGTCCGGGTGAACGGTCGTTGCTAGAGCTGCACGGCATAACGGACATGCATGAACATTATCCGCCGGACTATCAGTCGCTGCCGCTCGCTGACTATCTTTCGCCGGGAGTGATTCTTCCTTATAGCGCATCGAACGGCTGCTATTGGAACAGATGTTCTTTTTGCCCCGAAACTGCGGAAGACAATCCATATGTCCCCATTCCCTCGAACCGGATAGTCGATGACCTGATTGCTCTGGCGACGAAGATAAAACCGGTGCTGATCCATCTCCTCGACAATTCCATCAGCCCTGCGCTCATGAAGGCTTTTGCGGATACTCCTCCCCCCACGTTCTGGTACGGGTTTGCTCGCATCAGCAAGGACCTGGCGGAGCCAGATTTCTGCATGGCCCTTAAGCGTTCAGGCTGTGTAATGCTCAAACTCGGCCTCGAATCAGGCGATCAGGGTGTACTTGATAGGATGCATAAAGGAATCGACGTGGACACGGCATCGCGGGTTTTGAACAATCTCAGCAAAGCGGGAATCGCCTCGTATGTATATCTTCTTTTCGGAACACCGTCCGAGACCATCGTAGAGGCAAGGAAGACCCTTGAGTTCGTTGTCTCTCATCAGCAGGCGGTTAGCTACCTGAATCTGGCGATTTTTAACATGCCACTGTGTGGACAGGAAGCGGGGGAGTATGAGAATGAAGAGTTTTATGAAGGGGACCTTTCACTCTATACCGGCTTCAAACATCCGCGCGGATTCCACCGAAGGATAGTAAGGCAATTCTTGGAGGACGAGTTCAAACGACATCCCGCAATATCAGCGATCCTGAAGAACGATCCTCCCATATTTACTTCAAACCATGCTGCGCTGTTTTCCATTGAGAAAGAGAGATGACCGAAAAAGAGCAGCAAATCGTCGATGGCCTGAAGCTAATATGCCTATGCAAGGGCCTCAAGAAGAGCGTTTTTTGAAACACATCAAGGCAGGACTGAAGTCGGTCGAGGAATTAAAGAAAGCCACAGGCGCGGGTACAGGTTCGTGCAAAGGCAAGCGATGCACGGCAGGGATTGTCGAGATGATGAAATCAGCAAGATAGTCCAATTACCATGTTGTGCCCTAATTCAGAGGGTTTAGGGAGGAACCCTTCTTACTTATTGACGCTTCCTGCGGTGAGATTTAATGTCTTTCCAAGCTATATAGACAACATGGCGCAAGCCGCCTCTGCCCGGTCGCTGACGATCGAATACAAAACCCGCGGCTACAAGCCGTTTCTCGAATGCCGTATCCGCAGCCTCACCCCAGACGGCAAATATCCCTTCCGGGGTTAGAGCATCCCTCGTGGTACTCAATGCTCGATTTCCATAGAAGGGATCGTTTATTGCATCGGTCTCCGCATGAGGGCCTGCATAGAGATCGATGATTATTGCGTCGAATTTTTCGCCGCTCGGCTGCGAAGCCCGCACAATGACAGCGGCAACATCGTCCAGCGTGATGGTGACCCGATTGTCATCAACAGCGTTATTTGTAAGTATCGCGAGAGGTCCTTTACACCATGCGACCACGGCTTGGTTCAGTTCAGCCACCACAACCCTTGCTGAAGAAGGCACCGAGTCGAGGGTCGCCCTCAGAGTAAGACCCATTCCCAGTCCGCCGACGAGCACACGGGGCTTCCGTTGCGATGCAACCTTCCGGCCTGCGAGCTCGCCCAACGCAGTCTCAGAGCGATTCGCACTGCTGTTCATGAGTACGCGATTGTTAACAAGGATTAGAAAATCGCGCTCGCCCCGCCGCCGGAGTTCGAGAACGCCGTCGACGGTACGAACCGTTTCTATGGTTTGCCATGGCTGGGCCATGAGATAGCTCCGTTAAAATTCCTGCCCAGCTCCGGGAAATCTTACCTGATGATTCAGTCGAGATTCGGCACCATTTTTCTCATCTTTTTAACAGTTCCCCGGAGCTTCTTACTTTCAATTCGTCGTTCCTTCGCAGCCTTTGGGGGCCTGGTTTTCTTCCGCGCCTTCGGTTTTTCTGTGGCTTTGCGGAGAAGATCGACCAGCCTTCCGAGTGCGTCTTCCCGGTTCCGTTCCTGGGTGCGGTACTGCCGCGCCTCAATAATAAGGACCCCCTCCTGAGTGATGCGCTTTCCCGCCAGTCGTATAAGCCGCGTGCGCACGTCTCCGGGAAGGGAGGGGGAATTCCCCACGTCGAAGCGCAGCTGCACGGCCGTTGATACCTTGTTCACGTTCTGGCCGCCGGGGCCCGATGCACGCACGAAGTGGAGCTGGATTTCCTTTTCATCTATGGAGAGGGTTCGGGTAATCGTTATCATAGCCGTACTTTATATGATTATCCTTAAAAGGGCAAATAACCGCAGATTTTTGCAGATGAGAGTCTCAGAATAACCGTGCTATCAGCGCCGGCACCGCGGTCTCGACACTCAGGACCCGATCGCTGATCCGGACTGGCTGGAATCCGCAAGCTACGAGCTTCGTGATTTCATAAGGGATAAAACCGCCCTCAGGACCGATTGCGAGTATTGTTGGTTGATTGACGCCACGCGGACAGGAATGGACGGCAGTCGGATGAGCGACGAGGGAAACCGTCCCGGCAGCGATGCCGGGAAGCTCATCCTCGACAAAGGGTTTGAACAGCGGTTTCAGCAGAACTTCAGGAAGGACCGTGTCTCCGGCCTGTTCGAGCCCCAGTAAGAGCTGTTCCCGCAAGCGGTCATGCGAAAGGAAGGGAGTCTGCCAGTAGCTTTTTTCCACGCGGAAGGAGTTGAGCAGTATGATCCGTTGTACTCCCATAGAGCTCGCTGAACGGAGCACTCTTTTCAGAAACTTTGGCCTCGGCAAGGCCAGGATGACTGTAAGCGGAAGTTTCGAAGGTGGCAGGCGGTCGAGCTTCACATCCATTTCGAGCACTGATTGGCTGAGGGCTATTATTCTTCCCGTGCCGATCCGACCGTTCAATTCCCCGACGGACAGCTCATCACCAACTATGGCACGGTGCACTTTGAGCACATGATCCAGGCGGCGACCCTGCAACCGAACACGACCTTTGTATTCCTGGAAGTCATCTTGAAAAAGAAGTATAAGATTCAACTACCTTACCCCACTATCGATTTTGTCGGCTACCTCACTTCTTGTATCCCAGTACCCTGACAAACACGGGAGATAAGGGACAATATTTTAAGGTTCCACTTCAATGTTATTACTGAAAAAATGCCTGAGGGAATGTTTTTAGCCCACGGCAGGACCGCACTATTGATCAAAGGGCTTGTACTGGACGCGCATAATGGTAAATACAGCGTCACCTTTGGGCCGTTTCACCACGACCTCGTTGCCTTCTGTTTTTTTCATGAGCGCCCGGGCAACGGGCGAGTCCATGCTAATGAGCCCCTTCGTATGATCAAACTCGTCAGGGCCGACGATCCGGTACTCGGTGATGGCGCCGGACTCATCCTCGAGCCTTACCCAGGCCCCGAAGAAAACCTGAGATTCATCGCTCGGCGGCGTATCGACAACGATGATGTTTTCCAACCGGTTCTTCAGGTGATGGATCCGGGCATCGATTTCGCGAAGCTGTTTTTTTCGGTATATATATTCCGCGTTCTCCGAACGGTCACCCTCTGCAGCCGCTGCCGCGAGCGCGGCTGTCACCTCAGGACGTTTAGTGTGCCAGAGGTACTCAAATTCGTCGCTCATGCGCTTCTTGCCTTCAGGGGTTATATATTTTGAGCCGGGTTTTTGAGGTGTCCGGTATCTGCTCATTGAAGGGAATATACGGCATGGATGGGGTAAAATGCAAGAAGCATCTGTCGAAGGTGGATAATCAATACGGCCGGTATTTGATGGCAACGCCGGTTTCTTTTCCCACTTTGTACCGTGTGCCACCGTCGATCAAGAGTTCGAACCGGACCACATAGCCGCGCCGCAGCCTCTGAAAGGGTTCGTTTGCCGGGGTTTCGTCCTTGTCGAGACGGGTGCACAAGCTTCGGCCCTCCCTGCCGCACAGGAAAAACTCAATTTTGCCTTTTGTGATCAGGGGTTCGCTTACAACGCGGAAGCACTTCTCATCATAGTCATCAGCCAGCGAAAGACCATCTTTTCGTACGACAAGGTAGGAAAACTTGAGAGAATCCTTGCGCAGGCCTGTCAGTTTGTCCACCTCTACAATCTCGGATGGAGGATTCCAAGGCAGGTCTTCGTGACACCAGTCCCGAGGATTCGCCAGGGCCGGGCAGACGCATTTGCACAGGCAGGGGGCATAGATTGAGAAGTTCCGCTCCAGAAGTCCGTCCCTTACCTGTAGGAGTTCCCGCGAAGTATCGCGCAAAGCCGGGTCGATGATGATACAAGTGCCGTCCTCTGCAAGGGCGGGCATTACGATTTCCTCCATTACGGCCAACCGTTTTTCGATACGCCGACCTTCGTGAGTGAACAGCTCGTTCAAAACGTTCGACAGGATGATAAGATCGAAGGGACCAGATAGGCGCTGACCTGCGTGCTCGATGTCTGCATGAACCGTTTTGAGAGATGCTGAAAGGCCGAGAGAAATCCGCTCCGCGTGGAACATCTCCCTGGCAACAGCCAGGTTCTCCGCGACCTTGTCCACAGCAACACATTGAAGCTCCGGTTTTTCCCCTTGTGCCGAGAAATGTTCCATGATTCCGAGCAGTGCCGTACCCGGCCCCGACCCTAGATCGAGCACCCTCATAGCGTCCTTTGCACGCGTCTGCTTCCTATGAAGTGCAAGCTCCGCGAGAGGCACCCGTATTTTCGCCAAGTTCGGGGGGAGGAAGTAGGCCCGGTAGGCTTCCCTGAGTCCCGGATTCTTCAAGTATGCGGCAGGAAGACGCTCGCGCTCCCGGGTAAAAAGGTGCGAGAGCCTGACGACGTCGGCAGCAAGGATTTTCTTCCGGTCCTTCGATTTTCCCCAAGGTAAGGTCATAGCAGCTCCCTTTTTTATAACACATTTTTCTGTCCATTGTAAGGTCCGCACAAAAAAAACTTCATCCAAAAACTGGAGCTATCTTTTGGTAATCTTCGGTTTGAAACAACGCATCATCGTTTCGTTCATGTCCTACGCTAATGCATGTTCATAGGTTCGCAGAACGCCGAGCATTCTCGTGCTGATTGCCGGGCCGTTTAGGAGATTCGTGAGGACGACTCCCAGTAGTGCAAAAAGGTTTAGGATTATCGGACTGATCCTAACCAGGGACAGTTGCGCAGCGAGATGGCGGTCACGCAGAAGAGGGTTGGACGCCGGAGCAGCCGATACCTCTCGCCGGGATACATCCTGGGAAACCTCATCTTCGTCCATTTTGCGGATAAGTGGTTCTCCGAGACTCTCGAAGATACCACAACTGAAAACCAGTGTTCCACCCAATACGATTGCTGCCGAGGGCATTAGAACCATCGGAAACGCATTGAGAAATGTTAAAATACCGAGAATGATTCGGCTATTCCGCCGATGAATTCGGGGGTCAGGCCTGAGTTGAGGCCTGACAAATTAAACAGGACTCTCGTTGTTTCGGTGCGGAGCCTCGAAACCTGCTTGCGACTCCCCGAAACAAAGGAAATTCTAAGGGCTATCGTGGACACCGGTATCATGTAAACGGTATGATGCCCGCCAGCCCGATGTTCGCGAGTGCGACCATCGAGCCTCCGGCTACACTTCGGCAAGCGATACGGCAACATAAAGAAAAAATGCAATCAATGTCCACTGGCATGCATGACAGAAATGCGGGACCAAAGTTCAATGCGATCTGTTCTTCGCATGCTTAGCAAAGTTCGTAGATGACAACATTTTTAAATATTCGCTGGACTACTGAATCTGGCCAGGTACAAACCTACTCTTCGAACGGGTGAAGTAGCAATTGCAACAAGAAGCAGCAAGTGGTAGAAACCAGCAGACCAGCTTTGGTCTCTCGTAAAGCAACAACACGAGCCAGAGACAAAGCCGATTGTCC
>Ga0335081_10006144_pt1 | contig 19080 bp, 18 predicted proteins | sample Lox_Sample_35_FD_206713 | JGI IMG/M metagenome (GOLD analysis project Ga0335081, IMG submission 206713) | Soil microbial communities from Loxahatchee National Wildlife Refuge, Florida, United States - Lox_Sample_3.5 | ecosystem: Environmental > Terrestrial > Soil > Wetlands | place: USA...
GGGAAGCGGCCGGCCGCGAGCAGTGCGTCGAGCGAGCCGTAGCGGCGCAGCAGCGCGGCCGCGCCGGCCGCGCCCACGCCGGGCAGGCCCGGGATTTTGTCGGACGGATCGCCCCGAATGGCGATGAAGTCGGGCACCTGCGCGGGATCGACTCCGTAGCGCTCGCGGACCTCGCGCGGCCCGACGCGCGCGAGCTCGCCCGCGCGCACCGGATAGAGAATGGTGGTCCGCTCGGAGGCGAGCTGAAACGTGTCGCGGTCGCCGCTCGCCACGAGCGCCGTGCCGCCGCGCTTTTCCTCCCGGCGAACCGCGGCGCCGAGGAAATCGTCGGCCTCGTAGCCGGCCGCCTTGGCATTGGCGAAGCCGCACGCCGCCACGAATTGGGGGATGACGGCGAGCTGCTCGATCAGCTCATCGTCGAATTCCCGGCCGCCCTGGTAGGCCGCGAAGGCCGCGTGGCGGTAGGTCGGCGCCTCCAGCGTGTCCCAGGCGACCAGCACGGCGCGCGGCTGCTCCGCCCGATAGAGCCGCAGCAGCATGTTGGCAAAACCGAGGATCGCTCCGGCGGGACGGTTGCGATCGCGCCGGATCGTCTTCGGCAGCGCGTGATAGGCGCGGTGCGCGAACGAGTCGCCGTCGATCACCAGGAGAGGCCGGCGGGCGGACGGACGGGCAGGCTGGCGCGATTTCGCCCGGCGCGGCGTGGGCGCTCTGGTGCGGGGCGGCGGTCGCTTCGCGCGCCCTGCTGCCGCGCGCAGCTCGGCCCAGGCCGGCGCGTGGTCGCTCGCGTTCGGCTCGCCGCGCGCCGCCCGGTCGACGCCCGCGGCGACGAGACGCTGCGCAAGATCGGGGCTGAGCAGCAGGTGATCGAGGCGCAGGCCGGCGTCACGCGGCCAGCGGTTCCGCATGTAGTCCCAATACGTATACATGCGGTCCTTCGGATGCAGCGCGCGGATCGCGTCGGTCCAGCCCTGCGCGAGCAGCCGGCGAAAGGCGGCGCGACTCTCTGGCTGCACCAGCGCGTCCTTGTCGTAGGCTTTTGTCTGATAGATGTCGGACGGCGCCGGAACGACGTTGTAGTCGCCCGCCAGCACGGCCGGCACGCCGGCCGCGCGCAGGCCGCCCGCATGCCGGATCAGCCGTTCGAGCCAGGCGAGCTTGTAGGCGAATTTCGGCCCGGGCCGCGGATTGCCGTTCGGCGCATAGAGGCAGCCGACCAGGATGCCGCTCACCGCCGCCTCGATGTAACGGCTCTGCGTATCCTTCGGATCGCCCGGGAGCTCGCTCGCGGTGAGCACCGGCGCTCGGTCGCGCGCGAGGATCGCGACGCCGTTCCAGGTCTTCTGTCCGCGCCAGACCGCGTCATATCCGGCGCGCCGGATCGCCCGGATGGGAAACTCGGCGTCGCTCGCTTTCAGCTCTTGCAGGCACACCACGTCGGGCGACGCCGCGCGCAGCCAGGCGAGCAGGTTCGCCAGCCGCTTGTTGACGTTGTTGATGTTGAACGTTGCGATCTTCATCCCGCAAGGGTGGGGCCCGCGTGTCGCGAGGCAAGCCGGAAGGGATGCCTGACCTTGCAGGCGGATCGGGCCGCGCGTGGCGGACCGTCGTCGCGATCGTTCAGTCCGTCTCGGGCCCGTAGTGCGGTTGAACCGCCTTCAGGCTTTGATCGATGGCCTTGATCGACTGGATCGCGGCGTCGCTGGTCTGCGTGTAGACGGCGATCTCGCTCTGCACACGCGCAATCTCGCCCTGCACGCGCTTGCCCTCGTCTTGCAGCCGGGTGCGCAGCTGGGTGAGCTCGTTGATCAGCCGGTCGATCTCCGCCGCGGACCTGAAAGTCACCCGCTGAATGGTATCGGAAACGCCATACGCGAAAGTTTCGCTCTTTTTATCCGCGGAGTCGCGCGAGGCCTTTCGCACGAGCTCCTTGATCTCGCCTTCAATCTCGATGGCGTCGAGCGACGCCGTATCTGCAGGTTGCAGTGTGCTACTCTTACTCATGGAAAACCTCCACCCAAGGCTCCGTATGCTTTCGCGCAGGCTAAAGAGCGCTGCAGGAAAATCGGAACGCGTCTCATAATACTGCCTTTGGTTTGGCGTGAAATCCTTTTTTTACCTTGTATTCCAGAACGTTAATGTTTGTGTCGATAACAAGGCCGACCTTTGTCGTCGACAGCGAGCAAAAAGGTAAATCGCAACCGTAAATGTCGTGACATCCAAGTCAGAGAATGGCTTGCGGAGGTCGCGCGGAGGTCGCGCGCGGCGCCAAGCACAGCGAGAGCCGGCTGACGGCGCGATTGTCCCAACACCGGTGGCGCAGCAGCGCGTGTGAATTGTCTGCAAAAGGGATTGCGGCACGCAGCGTCGATGCCGCCGTGGCGGCCACGCGGCGGCCGATTGTGTTCGCGACCTGATCCGTTAAGCTCCCCGCCACAACATGCCGGCTCGCAATGGGCCGAAATGGGCCGAGCCGCGAGGGGGAAACGCCATGGTGGATCGAGACGACGCCGGTCGTCTGCGCAAACATGCAAGCGCGCGGCCGCAAGGCGATGCGCCCGCGCGCCGCGACGTTCTCAAGCGCATCGCCGCCGTCGCGGGCACGGCGCCGCTCGCACCGGCGCTGATTGCGACCGCGACGCAGGCCGCCGCGCAGCCGGCCGCCCCGGCGCCCGCGGCACCGCCCCTCGACTCCGGCTATCAGTCGCTCGGACCCGACGAAGCGGCGTTCGTCGAAGCGCTCGTCAACGTGATGTGCCCGGCCGATCACCTGACGCCGAACGGCGTCGATTGCGGGCTCGCGGTCTTCATCGACCGGCAGCTCGCCGGCGGTTTCGGCCAGGGCGAGCGTCTCTACATGCAAGGGCCGTGGCGCAAGGGCAAGCCGCAGCTCGGCTACCAGTTGCCGCTCACGCCCGAAGAGTTCTTCAAGGCCGGGATCGCGGCCGCCAATGCGGCGTGCAAGGCGCATTACGCCAAGCCGTTCTTTGCGCTCGCGCCGGGCGACGCGGATGCGTTTCTCAAGGAGATCGCGACCGGCAAGGTGAGCGACCCGCGCGTTTCGCTCGGCCTGTGGTTCAGTGAGCTGGTCTACCCGCTGTTCACCCAAGCCTGCTTCGCCGATCCGATCTATGGCGGCAACCGCGACAAAATCTTCTGGCGCATGGTCGGCTATCCGGGCCTGCCGGCGACGCACCGCAACGACATGGTGGAATTCCGCGGCAAGCCCTTTCCGGGCGCCAAGCATCCGAAGTCGATCGCGGACTTCAGCTAGCGCGTCCCGACAAGAAACAAACACAAGGAGGGCGCCATGGCCACCAGGCTCGCCAAGAAGACCGTCGTCATCGTCGGCGGCGGACTGACCGCGGCGCTGGTCGCGCGTGAGCTCACCGGCAAGGGCACGGACGTGCTGGTGCTCGAGCGCGGGCACGACCGCCGCAATGGCCCTGAGTCGACGCTGCCGAACCAGCGCGACGAGCTGCGCTGGGACGTTCATGCCGGCCTCGGCCAGGACTGGGCAGTCGAGACCTACACGGTGCGGCACGGCACGAAGGACGAAGCGCTGCCGGCACGCCGGCTCGGCGCGTTCCTGCCCGGCATGGGCCTCGGCGGCGCCGCCAGCCATTGGAACGGTTTTACGTGGCGCTGGTCCGAATACGATCCGGAGTTGCGCACGCGGTTCGAGGGCCGCTACGGCAAGCAGGCGATCCCGGCCGATCTGCTGATCCAGGACTGGGGCGTCACCTACGCCGAGATGGAGCCCTATCACCATCTGTTCGAGAAGCTCTACGGCATTTCCGGCAAAGCCGGAAACATCAAGGGCGCGCTCCAGCCGGGCGGCAATCCGTTCGAGGCGCCGCGGCGCGACGAGTATCCGCAGCCGCCGCTCGAGCCGACCGAAGCGGGGCTGATCTTCAAGGCGGCGTGCGAGAAGCTCGGGCACAAGCCGTTCATCGCGCCGTCCGGCAACTCGTCGGGCGCCTACACCAATCCGGACGGAATGCGGCTCGCGCCCTGCCAGTATTGCGGCCACTGCGAAAAATTCATCTGCGAGGCGCAGGCCAAGGCGACGCCCGAGACCTTGCTCTATCCGGTGCTGATGGGACGGCCGAATTTCGAGATCCGGCTGCGCTGTCACGTGCTCGGCATCGACTACGACGGCCAAGCCAAGCGCGCGACCGGCGTGCGCTACGTCGACCGCGTCACCGGCGAGGAATACGAGCAGCCCGCCGACGTCGTCGTGCTCTGTGCGTTCACGATGACCAACACGCGGCTGTTGTTGATGGCCGGCATCGGCGAGCCCTACGATCCGGCGACCGGCGCCGGCGTGGTCGGGCGGAATTTCTGCTACCAGACCAATTCGGCCGCCAACGTTTTCGTCAAGGATCGCTGGATCAATCCGTTCCTGGCGAGCGGCAGCACCGGCGTCACGATCGACGAGTTCAACAACGACAACTTCGATCACGCCGGGCTCGGCTTCCTGGGCGGGGCCGGGATCAGCGCCAATCTCACCAACGGGCGACCGATCGGCAATCGTCGCGTGCCGCCCGGCACCCCGCAATGGGGCACGCAATGGAAGCAGGCGAACGCGGACTGGTACGCGCATTCGTTCTCGCTGCAGGCGCAGGGCACGAGCTATCCGCACCGCGAGAACTACCTGAGCCTCGATCCGACCTGGCGCGACGCCTACGGGCAGCCGCTTCTGCGCCTCACCTTCGACTGGCGCGACAACGACGTGAAGATGTCCGCGTACTGCAGCCAAAAGATCAACGAGATCGCCAACGCGATGGATGCGACGGTGGTCGCGCCGGCGACGGCGCGCAAGAGCCCGTTCGACACCCGCATCTACCAGAGCACGCACACGACCGGCGGGACGCCGATGGGCGTCGATCCGCACACCAGCGTGGTGTCCCGGCATCTCCAGCACTGGGACGCCGAGAACCTGTTCGTGGTGGGCGCCTCGGTATTTCCGCACAATGCCGGCTACAATCCGACCGGCGTGCTCGCCGCGCTGGCGCTGCGCCTGGGCGACGATCTCACCGGTTACGTCGAACGGCCGCGCCGGCTGTGACGATGTCGGTCGGTGGCGGGCAGGGCACCGAGATCAAGGTCATCTCCGCGATCGGCATGCGTGACGTCATTGCGGACATCAGGCCCGCCTTTGAGACCGGGTCAGGCCACACATTGCATGCGACGGCGGTCGAGACCGGCGAGATCCGGCGCCGCGTGCGCGCGGGCGAGCCGTTCGACGTGATCGTCGTGCCGCGCGATGCGGCGGAGGAGCTCGAGACGCAGGGCAGGGTGGCGAGCGGCGCCGTGCCGCTGGTCCGGGTCAATTTCGGGCTTGCGGTGCGCGCCGATGCGCCGCGGCCCGACACGCGTACGCCTGAGGCGCTGCGGCGCACGCTGCTCGCGGCCGAGCGCGTGCTGATCACCGATCCGGCGACCGGCGGCATCAGCGGCGTGCATCTCATGACGGTGCTCGACGCGCTCGGCATCGTCGAGGCGATGAAAGCCAAGCTCGTGCCGCTGCGCGGCGGCGGCTCGCATGCGGCGCGGGTGGTGCGCCGGGAGGGCGACCTCGCGGTCCAAGCCGAGCATGAGATCCGCGCCGTCGCGGGCGCGACCTTCCTGCCCTATCCGGAGCAATTCCAGCGCAGTATCGTGTTCATGGCCGGCGTTGGCATCGCCGCGGCCGATCCGGCGGCGGCGAAGGGGTTCATCGCGTTCCTGCGCGGCCCGCAAGCCGCGGCGGCGATCAAGGCACGCGGCCTGACGCCGGCGTGACGCCGTAGTAGGCCGGCCTGCCAACCGATCCGGGCTCTCGTTGCGGGCCTGGAGCGCGACGGGCACGGCACTCTTGCGCAGGCCAGGGTCCTGCTCGACGGTCTCGTCGAGACCATGGACCTCCACCTCCAGTATCGCCACCGCATGATGATCAGGCTCAATCACGGAAAGCTGTAGTGCCCGGAGCCACCTCACCGTGAGCCGGCCGGAGGGTGCCCACCGCTCCGCGTTCCTGAAATGTTTCGCCGCGCCGGAGGCCGCGCGCGGCTCCCGCCGTGATGCAGCAATCTCCGGTTGTTCATGATCTTACGGGCGTTTTCCCGCCGCCAGCGGCCTGCTGTGGGCCGCGCCACCCGCTGCGCGTCGGGCGCCGCGTGCCGCATTGTGCGTAGAGCGTCCGCTCGCCACCTTTCGGGCATATTTGAATTCGAAGTTACGTTGCGCCATGCGCGACGATCCGGTGGGGGTGGATCGCCGTCGCACGGGCCGTACGAGCCGTCAGGGGGCGGACGCGGGCAATCTCCGAACAGAGACAGGTGGCGTAGCGGGATGCAGACCGTCGTCTGAGTTGGCGGGTGGGGGAGGGGGCTATGAAATCGCTTGTCATCAAGCGCTCGATCGTCATCGGCGGTCACAAGACCAGCGTCAGTCTGGAAGATGCTTTCTGGAAGGCGCTCAAGGAGATCGCAGCCGGCCGCAACGTCACCTTGTCGGAGCTGGTGTCCAGCATCGACCAGGCGCGCACCACCGGCAACCTGTCGTCGGCGATCCGCCTGTTCGTGCTCGAGCACTATCGCACGATGATCGCCACGGCGGCCGGCGCGCCGGCCGACACCGCGACGCCGCATCCGCCGGCACCGCACACCCGGCGATGAGATCAGGGCCGCTGCGGGCGTGTCCGCTGCGGGCGCGCGGAGAGAACGTCGCGGTGAGGCGCGTGCGCCAGCGCCGCGCTGCTGCCGCGGCGGATCAGTGCATCGCGCGCCGGCAGACCACCATCAATTCGGAATGGATCTGCGCGATGGTGGAGAGCTGGTGGGCGCGGCCGGGCGCCTGCGCGGCCGATCGCGGATCGCACAGGGCCACCCACAAGCTGCGCAGACTTTCCAACACCTCGCGGCGCTCGGGATCGGCTACGAGCGCGATGGCGCGGTCGCATTCGGCCGCCTTGCGCCATGGATCGACAAGCAACATCGGATGGCCCCCTCTGCCACACCTGGCCGCGCCGCATCATCGCGCGACCGCATTTCACCGCATCGGCCCCTCGCGCGGGCCCCCGCACGCACGCAACGTCCCGGCCCGCGCCTGCGCAGGCAACTTCGCTCCTTGCGGATGGAGATTGACTCGCGGACGCGCCCCCTGGCGCGGCCTTCAGGTCGACAGGACGATCGCCGAGACGACGCGGGACATGGAGAAAGTGTGCCCCGGCCCCTCGATCAACCGAGCGTCAGCGGCCCCATCATGTCGCCCCCCGGATCGTTTTCACGTGCGTGTCATGGTCATAGCATGGGAGCGTGATGAATGGCTGGGCGTTCTCGCGCTCCTTGCCGCAAAATTGTCGTTTTCGCAAAACGGTGTTGCAGCCGCGCACCAGTCGTGAGGCCTAGGCTCACCGCTATGCGACGGCGCAAAACGCCACTTGGTCGAAGCGCGGCTGGACGCTGCGGCAGCACCGGTCACCGCGAGAGGACTGCGCCGGCACACGGGAAAATTGCTCGTTGCGCGACGCTCCGAGCGTCGGCGCCGCGATTCGCGATTTCCAAGACGCCGCACGCGTGCCGCGCGCCGTGAACAGGCGCCGCATGCCGTTGGTTTCGATGAAACGGCGCGAACGCGATTTTGTCCGCAGCTCGAACCGAACGCGAGCGTCGAACGTGTCCCGTGGGTTCGTCGAATCCGCGAATGTGCCCTTTCGGTTGAGGGTTGCTCGCAACCGCGCGCCGGATGGTCTGGGCGCCAGACGGGGTCCGCAGGGCGGGCGAGAGGTGCAAAGGTAGCGCCAGGGCCGCGTTTGGCGGGCAAAATGCGAGCAATGCACGGTAAATTCACTTGAGGCCGGTGGCGGGCCGCTGCAACATTGGTATGGAGGCCCGCTGTCTAGGGTGGAGGTGTGTAGCATGGGCGTCAAATGGACAGCCGAGGTTCGGGTGACTTTCGAGCTCAAGGAAGGACAGCCCGAGGGGCTCGCGCGCATGGTGCTGTCGCGGGAAGCGCGGCGACTGAAGGACGCGATCGAGCAGGGCCGCGGCATTTTCGTTCTGGAAACGGGCGTGCGGCGCGGATCGGCGGACGTGGAGATCGTGAGCCAAGGGCCGCTCGCATAGCGGTGCGCAGGTCCGCAGGGCGCAAATTCGGCGCGCCATTCATTCGCGTCAATTGAGACTGTCAACGGGAAAAATTGCCGTCGCGGCAGGAACGGGCGTCTCATACCGACGTGCGCGCGTCCTGCAGGAGCTCGCTGATGAGACGGTCGCGATGGGCGGCGTGCTCGCCCTCGAGCCATTGGAACGTGCGCAGCAGCCCCCTGGCGCGGCTCGCGTCGTTGCCGCTGCGCTCGCGCCGTTCGGCTTCGGCGCGGTGGCGCTCGGCGTTGCGGCGGCAGTGCTCGACCGCAGCTTCGGCTTCCCTGAGCTCCTGCCAGATCGGCACGACGCCGGCGCAACGCTCGGCATAGGGGTCGCGCCGTTCGGCCGGCGCGGCCTCGGTCGCCGGCAGCAGCGCGTAGCAGGCGGCGCCCGCGTGCGTGCGGCTTGCGCCGCAGCGCCACACCTCGACCTCGGTGCGCGGTCCGCGGACCACCTCATAAGAGAGCGCCATCAGCTCTCCGCATATCGGACAGACAGGCGTGGGCGCGCTCGACGGCATCCCTGCCGCATAGGCGAGCGGCCGGGTTCCCACCTTGCGCTGGATCAAACGCGACAGCCGAGGTCGCCGCCTGGTTAAACAAAAGATAATGCGAGCGGTGCGTGCCGGGGGCAGTGCGTGCTCCTCTTTCCTCGAAGCGGAAGGGGAGTGCACGTAACGCGCTCAGCTCACGATCTTCACCACTGCCAGCGGCCGCCGCCGTACGACCAGCCGCCGTAGTAGCCGCCGCCGTAGTAGGGCGAGCGTCCCGAGAAGCGGTCGTCGCGCTGATACATGGAGCGGCCCCAATCGCCGCGCGCGACCGAGGGGCTGCTGTGGTGGCGCATCGCGAGGCCGCCCTGCGGCTCATTGCTCAACACGGCGACGAAATCGGTGCCCTTGCCGGTCTCGCCGCTCAAGGCCTCGTCGGAAATGATGAGCGAGGCGCGCGGCGCGATGCCGGGCGCGATGCGGTCGAGCACGTCCTGCGGGATGACGATGCGGTCGAGCGCGTCTTTCGCGGCGGTGGTGTCGGCGGCGGCCGGCGCGTCGTCGCGCGCCACGTGCGAGCGCGCGTCGGCCTCGGCGAGTCGCGGATGGCCGTCCGTCAGGGTGACGACGCTCCACCGCACGCCGGCGTCGGTCTTCGCCATGGCGGTGAACACATGAGTGCCGATCGGGCGGTCGGGATCGCGGATCGTGACCGGCGCATCGAACAGCGGCTCGAAGCCGCGCCGGACGTAGAGCTTGCCGGTCTTGCGGCTGATGAAGATCGAGACCGGATCGTGCTCGTGCGCCGCGTCGCGCGCCGCCTTGGCGGCGGCGTCCCGCGCAGTCGCGGCCGCGGTGGCGGCGTCGCGCGCCGGCGCGACCGCGTCGAGCTTCTTCTGCTGATCGGCCTGGGCGGCGTCGCGTTGCGTCTGCAACTCGGCGACCTTGGCGTCGGCCTGCTGCTTGCCGTCCTGGCGCTGCGCTCTCGTCTCGTCGGTCGCGGCGTCGAGCGCCTTCTGCGCGGCGGCGGCCTGGGCGTCGGCGCGCTTCTTCTCGATCTCCAGCTTGCGCAGGTCGATGGCGGCGCGCGCGGCGTCGCGCGCGGCGGCCGCGGCCGCCGTCCTGGCGGCGTCGGCCTGCTTGGCGGCATCGGCCGCGGCGGCGTTGAGCGCCGCGAGCTTGGCGCCGTCGTCGGCTTTCGGCGCCGGCAGCGCCGGGCTTGCGATCTCGATCGGCGCCGGGTCGCCCGGCGCGATGATCACCCGCATGCCGACGCTCGTCTTCGGAAAGAGCTCCTCGGCGAAGCCATAGGGCATGCGGATGCAGCCATGCGAGGCCGCATGGCCGGGCAGCGGGCCGCCGTGCAGCGCGATGCCCGACCAGGTGATGCGCTGCATGTTGGGCATGTAGGCGTCGTCGTAGAGGTTGGAGTAATGGTCGCGTTCCTTCTGGATCACGGCAAAGACGCCGGAGGGCGTCTCGCGGCCGCGCATGCCGGTCGAGACCGGCGCGTGCAGGATCCAGCCGTCGGCATCGTAGATCGTGACCTTCTGATCCCTGATCGAGACGATCGCCATGAGCGGCGTCCCGGCGGGGCGGAGCGCCTGCCCCTCCGTCGCATGATGGGCCTGCGGATGATGGCGGCTTGCGGCGCCGGCGGGCACCGCGATCAGCGCGGCGAGCGCCGCGATGGCGACGATGCGGCCCGCGACCGGGCGCATATGCGCGGCGGCGGGCCAAGTTACTGCGATACGAAAGGTCATGCCCGTCCCGTCCGACTCCATATACCGGCAGATCAAGGGAACCATATCGCGATTGCTCTGGGGTTGCCAGCGCATGCGGAACGTGTCGGTCGATCGTCGCCGGCCCGGCCACTGAACGCGCGGGTGGCCGCGATGGTTCCGGGAATTGCGGGGGCGGGAGGGCGCCGCCGCGGCAGCGTGGAAATCATAACGTGAGCGCGTCCATGATACGTCGATCGGGCGGCCATAGCTGCGCGCCGCGAGCATTTCCGCCTCGGTCTCCGGCGCGATGGAATTCGCTGCCGTGATGCTCGTGGGGGCATTGATACACGTCGATCGGCGGCACGGTGCCGAGCATTGCGGCCTTCCGCGCCGTGCGCGCGGGCGTCTTCGCCGTCGCTTGGATCACGATTGCCGGGCCATGGCGATGCGCCGCTCGCCGCGCATGAGGCGAGCGCCGATCGCGACCCGGCCGACAGCGGCGCTCGCAGCCCAGCTGAGCGCGAGCGCGACGCCGAGCACGATCGCGCCCTTGACGACGGCCGGCAGCGCAACCGGCAGCAGCGCGTATTGCATCCAGAGGACGAAGACATAATGAAACAGATAGATGCCGTAGGAATTCTCGGCGATGCTGCGGACGATCGGCCGCGGCGCGGTCGCGAAGTGGAGAAAGAGCGCGACCGCCGCAAGGCAAGCGCTCGCCGCGAACAGGGTAAAGCCGAGCTCGCGGGCAATGCCGGCTGGCGACGCGACGCCCATGCGGCCGGTCTCGATCAGCGTCGCGCAGGCGAGCCAAAGCCCGAAGGCCGTGAGCGCGCCGGCGAGCCAGGCGGCCCAGTGCTGCGCCAGCGGCCCATCGTGGCGCAGGGCACCGCGACCGATGCCGCCGGCACCGACCGCGAGGCCGGTCAGGAAATAGAGAGCGTATTGCGGTGCGACACTCGCCTGAATTTCGAACGGCCCGAACGAGACCCAATCCCAGGGTGCGAAGGCCTTTGCCAGCGGCAGATCGAGCAGTGTCGAGACGAGCACGAGGCCGATGAAGAGGCGCTCCGGACGGCGTCCCGCATGATCCGAGAGGCGGCCGAGCAGTGCCGTTGCGCCGGGAGCGAAGCAAAATATGCCGGCCGCCGCGACGTTGAGCAGGAGCACATACCACAGGAACCACATCGGCCCGTTCGGCCAGAACGGCAGGTCGGTCCAATGCGTCCAGTAGGCATGCCAGCTCGGATCGAGGGCGCCGACGCGGTAAGCCGGAAAATACGCGGCCGGCATCAGGAGAAAGACGCCGATGCAGAAGGGCACGCCGAGGCGAAAGACGCGGTCGCGCAGGAAGACCGCGGCGCCCTTGCGCACGAGGCTGGGCCAGACGAACACGCCCGACAAGAAGAACATGAGCTGCATCAGGTGAAGAAACTGGAAGGCGCCGAAAAGGTCGAAACCCCAGAAGCGCGCGGCATCGACGATCGGATGGACGCGCCACGCATAGGGCGGGGTATCGAACGACGCCGCAGAGGAAGGCGCCGACGCCATGTAGGCCATGACGGAATGGAACGTCACCACCATCGCGATGACGTAACCGCGCAGCGTATCGAGCGCCACACTCGCTCTTGACATGGCGATTGCCCCAATCCCCGGAGCGAGAGCGTAGCACGGACGGCGCGGAGCGCGCATGCGCGCTTCACCCCTTGGGGGAGGGAAAAGCGATCATCGGAAATAGGCGTCCACCTGCATGCCGGAGGCAAGCGGTCCAGGGCTCGCGAGGTCGATCATCACCTCGACGACATCGACGTCGGTCGGATTTGGCGATCCGCGCGCGAGCCCGCTCGCCGCCGCCACGATCGGCGCGACCGAGGCGACCTTGCCGGCGAACTCGCGGTCCGGAAACGCCGCCGCGCGCACCACGACGGGCTGGCCGCTCTTGATGCTCCCGATGTCGCGGTCATCCACCTCGGCGCGCACGCGCAGCGCGGAGAGGTCGCCGAGCACGATCAGCGGCTGGGGCGCGGAGGGCGCCGCCGTCTCGCCCGCCTTGACGTTGACCTGCAACACGGTGCCGGCGATGGGCGCGCGGATCGTCATCTTGTCGAGCGCCGCCCGCGCCACCGCGCGTTCGGCGCGCGCGACCTCGAGCTGGGCCTCGGCCTGGGTCGGCAGCGTGCCGTCCTCCTGGATATCGTGCAGGGCGGCGGCACGGGTTTTGACGGCTTCTTGCGCGCGCGAGAAAGCGTCGCGCGCGGCGCGCAACTCCGCGTCGGAGCCGCCGCGCCGGCGCCAGGCGATCGCGGCGGTATCGCACTTGGCGCGCGCATCGAACAGCTCGGTGTCGGCGTCACTCAGCGCATCGGCCGCCTTGCGGCGGTCGGCGGTCTTGCCGGCGCCGCGCTGCTCGTCGCGCACCTTCTGGCGCAGGTCCACCTGGGAGTCCGCGGCCGCCAGCCGCGCGCGCAACTCGTCGTCCTTGAGGCGGATCAGCGGCTCGCCGACGACCACCGCGTCATTGGGTTTGACCAGCACTTCGTCGACGAGCGCGACGACGACCGGCGTGATCTGGATCTCGCCGGTGCGCGGCACGACCCGCCCCGGGGCGACCGCCTGCCAGCGCTTGTCGGGTCCCGCTCCATCATACGGCACGCCGACAATCTTCCGCGGCTGCACGATCCATACGGCCGCCACAAGGATCGCCACGGAGGCAAGCACCGCAAGCACGGCTGCGGTGCGCTGCTTCATTCGCGACCAGCTCGCCCAATCACCGATCCGAGGCACGGCTCTCCTCCTCGCGGACGATGCGTCCGTCTTCGAGGTGAATGACGCGATCCGCGAACGGCAGGAGGCGCGCGTCGTGCGTCACCACCAGCACGCCGCGCGAACGGTCCCGCGCGATCGCCGACAGCAGCGTCATGATCGCCCGGCCGTTCTGGCCGTCGAGCGCCGCGGTCGGCTCGTCGGCCAGAATAGCCGGCGCGTCGGCGACAATCGCGCGGGCGATCGCCACCCGCTGCTGCTCACCGCTGCTGAGCTCTCCCGGATAGGAGCGCACCTTGTCGGCGAGTCCGACCTGGGCGAGCGCCGCGCGGGCCTTGGCGACGGCGGCCTCGCCGCGCTCGTCGCGAATATCCAGGGCGAGGCGGACATTGTCGGCGGCGTTGAGCGTCGGAAACAGATGGTATGTCTGAAAAATGAAGCCGACCGCGTCGCGCCGCAGCCGGGCGAGCCCCTCGGCATCGGCCCCCTCGGTCGCGCGGCCGCCGACCAGGACCGTTCCGCTGGTCGGGGTGAGCATGCAGCCGAGGACCGACAGCAGGGTGGTCTTGCCGCTGCCGGACGGTCCCATGAGCAGTGCGAGCTCGCCGCCGCGGACCGCCAGGCTCACGCCCTTGAGCGCCTGGACCTCGCCGGCGCCGGATCCGAGCACCTTGGTGATGCCGATCGCCTCGACCACCGGCGCGGTCATCGCGCGAACACCATGACGGGATCGACGCGCGTCACCTGGACGATCGCGGCGAGGGCCGACAGCACGCCCATCGCGAGGGCGAGCAGGAACAAGGCGAGGGTCAACGGCGGCGTGATGATGATCGGCAGCACCGTCGCGGCGGTCAGGCGGACGATGCCGGCGTCGATCAGGGCGGCGATCGCGAAGCCGATGACGGCGCTGATCAGCGCCTGGCAGATGATCACACCGTAGATGTAGCGGCTGGACGAGCCGATCGCGCGCAGGGTGGCGAATTCGATCAGCCGCTCCTTGGTGGCCGAGTAGAGCGTCTGGGCGACGATGACGGTGCCGACGATCATGCCGAGCAGGGCGCCGCCGAACAGGGCCGCGCCGGCGCCGGTGTTGAACAGCCAGAACGACCGGCTGCGGTCGCGAAATTCAGCCGGCGTGAGAACCTCGACGTCGGACATGGTGGCCAACAGCCCGCGGCGCACCGTCTCGGCGTCGGAGCCGGGCGCGAGCCGCACCAGGATATAGGTCGCCTCGCTCGCCGGGATGCCCATATGGGCGCGCGCCTCCTCGACATCCATGAAGACGTAGGGGGTGGTGGCAAACGAGCGGATGCCGTCGGTGATGGCGGCGACGCGCACGCGCTGCCGGCGGATTTCCGCTGCCGCGCCGAGGCCCGCAACCCCGAGCTGCCCGAGATAGGAGCGATCGACCGCGATGGCGTTCGGCGTCGCGAGCGCCTCGAGCCGGCCCTCGACCAGGTTCCAGGGACGCAACCCCTGCGACCGCACATCCGTGCCGATCACGATCACCGGGGTGGTGCCGCCGGCCGGCAGCCTCCAGTCGGCGAAGCCGATTACGACCGGCCGCGCGTCGACCACGCCATTGAAGGCGCGTGCGCGATACTGCTGCCGGGCGGCGAGCAGCGAGGGATCCTCGAAGCATTTGGTGCCTTGCGGCACAATCCACAGATCGGCCGCCGCATGATCGATCATGGTCGTCACGGTGCGGCGGAAGCCGAGATAGAGGCCCATCTGCACCGTGACGAGCACCATGGAGAAGACGATGCCGATCACCGTGGCGGTGAAGCGAAGCCGGTCGTGGATCAGATTGCGGAATGCGAGCTTGAGGATCAACGGCATGCGGACCTGGCGGATCGTTGTTCCAATGCGGGCATGACGTTCCAACAATATCGGACAAAAGCCAACAATCGACGAGCCCTCGCTCCGGCTTGCGCCGCAGATCGTGCGGCAGGTTACGGGACGATCGCCGAAATCCGGAAGAACGGCACGACGGTGCTCCTGGTCGAGCAGAACGCCTGCACGGCGCTCGAAATCGCCGCCCGCGGCGACGTGCTCAAGACCGGCGCGCGGATGGTGCAGGGTCGCCCGGAGAAATCAATGCGGTCGCCCGAGGATGCGTGCGAGGACCTCGCGGAAGCGACCCGGATCGGGATGGCATGATCCCCGGATGATGGCACCACGCTCGTCGGGCGTCATCGCATCAGGCACGATGGCCGGGCTCGGGGTGTCGCCGTTGGGTGCGGGCTTGGCGAAGGTGAGACGGCGCTCGACGTCGCCGCATCGCGAGCACATGAATGTATGATGCTCGAATCCGGCGACCGGCATGGTGTCGTCCGGAATGACCGTCACCAAGGTCATCTCGGCGTAGCACATCAAACAACGCATCGCGCGCCACCGACGCTATACAAACGGCATGCACGTCACACGGTATATGCGCACTGTGCCGCTGTCGCGAACGAAAAGATAGATCAGACACCGGATCGTGATCGCATCCGCGCGGCGTTGCGGTTTCATCGTGTGGAGCGTGATGGCCTTGCGACGTGAGCGACATGTCAGGGGAGCGTCGCGCGCGGCCTTCACGTGCAATATTGTGGAGAAGTGTATCCGGGCGCGTGTCCAGGTGATCCGGTCAACCGGCGATGGAGTAAAGCCGGACGACGACGCACGAGAGCCCCCGATGTCGAACGCAACCAACGCCAAGGTAGCGGAATGCCTGGATATGGCGATCAAAGCGCGGCTGAAGGCGAACGCGGCGGTGTCGCGCAGCGCGCAAGGCTTTTGGCAGGTCATGGAAGAGCGTTGGATCCACCTCGCGCAAACCTATCGTGAAACCGAGCGGCTGAGCCGCGAATTCCGTCGCGACGCGGCGACCGGAGCGTGAGCATCGGCGCGCGCTACGGGCGAGCCGCGCTCAGGGCTGCGGCACCGGCATCGGCGGCCGCATCGGGGGCGGATCCATTGCGGGCTGTGGCTCGGTCGACATCTGCGGTGGCGGCGAGAGAGGTGGCGGCGGGAGAGGTGGCGGCGGGAGAGGCTGCATCGGCGGGCTTACGTTCGAGACCTGCGGCGCGGCCGGCGGCGGAGCCGGGATCGGCGCCCGCATCGGCAACATCGTCGGCGGCATTGCGGCGCGGTGCGCCGGCGCGGCGACCGGCGGCGGAGCAAGCGGCGTCATGCGGCGCGCGATGCGCTTCTCCGCCTGGAGTTTCTCCGCCTGCAGCCTTGCGATCTCGCCCTTCAGCTGCTCCTGGAGGGCGGTGAGTTGCTCCACGCTCTGACGCAAGGCGGCGAGATCGCGCGCCATCGCCTCGATGTGTTGATGATCGGCAGATGCCGCAGCGGACTCGCTCGGCGCGACCGCTGCGGGCTGCGCATTCGGGGCCGCTTGAGGCGCGACTCGGGGCGCCTCCGCGGCCACGGTCGACGGCGTGGGCGCCGTGACGGCGGGAGGCGCGGCCGCCGGCGCGGCGGGTCGCGGAGCGGGACTCTCGGCAGTCTCGTTCGGCAGCGTTCGCGCCGCGATCGCGCCGAGCCGCGGGGCGTAGGCCGCCACCATCTCTCGGGCGGCGCTGCCGTAGGAGCGCCACGCCACCATGGCGGCCGCGCCGATGCATGCTGCGATCAGCAGACGCCCGGCGGCGCCGGCCATCGGCTTGCGCGGCTTTTCGCCCGGCAACGGCGCCCGGAAATCGGCGGGGCGAAGCGTCGCCGCGAGCGGCAGCGCAGCGGCGCTGTCGGGTCGATGTGCGCGACCGCGCAGTTCGGGCGCATCGCCGGCGGCCTGGTGCGCCAGCTTCGCCAGGGCTTCTTCAACCCCGGTGAAGCGGTCCTTCGCGGCCGCCGGGGCGAGAGCGCCGTCGGGCGGCGGATCTGCGGGCGTTGAACTCAGTGGCGAAGCGATTGGCATCAAGGACCCGTTGCAATGTCGCGCTGAACCCTCTCTCCCGCGGCCAAGCACCTCATCCCGGGTTGACCAAAGCAAGGCGACACGGAGGAGAGCTTGAGGCACGCCGCGCCGGCGCGAAGGAACTCTTCCCTCGGTCGACTACAATAATACTGATGCCGGTGCCGTTATCCGGTGTGCGGCGGAAAACCGACGTCGGCGACGGCCGCCGGAATGCGGCATTAAAGATCCGTTTAGGTCTGCGCTCGATCATCAAAAAGGGCAGCAGGGACGGATGGCAGTGGCCGAGCAACCTGGATATGACGCGCTCGAAGCGGCCCGCGTCCGCCTGGAGTCACCGGACGGCGCGCCGGCGCAGAGCGATGTTGCCGTAACGGCGGACCTCACGCTGGAAGCGGAGCTGTTCGACCTCGTCGACAAGAGCGTGCGGTCCCGGACCACGCGCTCCCCGGAAATCAGGATCGATCAGAGTCAACGCGTGCCGGTCGCCGGCGGGTCGCGCAGCCGCGGCGTCTTCCTGGCGAGCCTGCTCGGCGCGTCGGCCGCATCGCTCGGCTTGGCGTGGGTCGTCATCGCGAGCCTCGGCTCGCCGTTCGACCTGACGTCGATCACCAAATTGGGCGCACATCGCGCAGTCGACCAACAAGCCGCGCCGCCGCCGCTGCCCGCGCAAACCGCCATCGCGTCGGCGCCCGTTGCGGAGGCGAAGGCGGATGGTCAGCAGACCGGTCGCCCACTCGCCCGCGTGCCCGATCAGAAGGCCCAGCAGCCGGCACCCGCCAAATTGCGCGAGCCCGCGGCTGCGAAATTGCCGGAGCCGGCAGGTGCGAAATCGCCAGGCTCAGCACCGGTGAAATCGCCGGACGGTCCGGATCTTTTCTCCTCGACCGCGATGACGCGCTGGAAACCAGCGCTGGGCAGCAAGGCGCCGACTCCCTCCGCGGGTCGCCATACGGCGCCGCACCCGCATCCACCCAAGATGGTTGCCATACCGCCGCAACCGGAGCCGCGCATCACCACGCCGGTGCCGGAGACGCGGCCCACGACCATTCCGGGCTGGACACTGCGCGAGATCGTCAACGGGACGGCGGTGGTGGACGGGCCCGGCGGAAGTTTCCGGGTGGCGCAGGGCGATTCGGTGCCGGGCGTCGGCCGCGTGCTCGCGATCTTTCGCTGGGGCAACCGTTCGATAGTGGCGACCAGCCAAGGCTTGATCTCGACGCCGTAGCGGCCGGCCCATTCATTCCGGTCATTGCGCATTCCTGACGGCGCTTTGATTCACTTCTCTTGCCGCAACCACGCCAACAGCTTCACTCCCGCGTAACCATCCGCGGGGTCCATCCCGATCTTCTCCTGAAACGCCTTGGCGGCGCGCATGGTGTCGAGGCCGGCGCGGCCGTCGGTGCCCTGGGTGTCGTAGCCGAGCGCCGTGAGGCGGCGCTGGATCTCCTGCACCTCGGCGAGCGTCGGCACCCGCTCGCCGCCCGGAAAACCTTGAACGAATGGGCCGGCGCCGGCGATGCGGTCGGCGAGATGGCAAACCGCGAGCGCATAACTGAAAGCCGGGTTATAGGCCATGACGGCTGCAAAATTCTGTCCGGTGAGGAAGGCGGGGCCGCCCTCGACCGGCACGCGCAGCCGCGCCTTGTCGTCGGGCCGCGCAAACGGCTCGCTATCGGTGCGCTTCACGCCGGCGTCGCGCCACTTGGCATAGGTGCGGGCGGCGCGGCCGGCACGCCCCGGTTTGAAATCCGCCGGCAGCTTGACCTCGTGGCCCCAGGCGGCGCCGCGCTGATACTTGCCGCGCTCGACCAGAAAGCGCGCCGTGCCGGCGAATGCGTCGTCCGGCTTGCCGAACGGGGAGACGCGGCCGTCATGGTCGTAGTCGACGCCCATGTGCAGCCACACCTCGGGCATCCACTGCGTGTGGCCCATGGCGCCAGCCCAGGAGCCGATCATGTCGGCGGGCTTGGCCCAGCCGCGCTCGACGATGGTGAGCGCGTTGATCAGTTCGGATTCCCAGTAACGCCGCCGTCGCGCTTCGCCCCAGGCGAGCGCGGCGAGACA
>Ga0335081_10006145_pt1 | contig 19078 bp, 14 predicted proteins | sample Lox_Sample_35_FD_206713 | JGI IMG/M metagenome (GOLD analysis project Ga0335081, IMG submission 206713) | Soil microbial communities from Loxahatchee National Wildlife Refuge, Florida, United States - Lox_Sample_3.5 | ecosystem: Environmental > Terrestrial > Soil > Wetlands | place: USA...
TTCCTATGGTCCTCTGCTCGATAAGATTGCTGATTACAAGAACCGACGAGTATAGTTTGCGAATCTCATCCGCGTAATTGGGGAATTCTCTTTCCATATCATTGAGAAGTTTTTCCCGTTTATGAAAACAATCTACCCTGTGATCGGGGAGAAAGATCTGAAGGCCGGGCTTCAATAGATTGAGTCCTGACCACGCCGGAGCTGAAATTCCGAGATCTTCAAAAAGGCGTGAACATATCTGGCCAGTGCCGAAGCCTGTCAAGGGCAAAGGTTCGATATTGAAAGTGTATCCGGAATCGGAATAAAGGTGTCTTTCTTCGCTTTCAGATAAAAGCGCCGTCTTCACTCCATGACGTGAAATTACAGCAGAGGCGACCAAGGAGCTCAAATCACTGCCGATGACAATAGTATCATGCATATACAAAAAAGTAAGGTTGAAATGCCGCTCACGCTTGGGACCTAAGCATACTGTAATCTATTTCTGAAAATATTTCCGGGCCATAATATTGGGCAGGTCAATAGGCTGTCAGGTGAGGATTATGAAGAGGTGTTTCAGGGATCCGCTTACTGCCTTTTATTCTGACCTTTCTTCCAATCACCTCAATTGCGCCTTCGGCATAGAATTGAATGGCTTGAGAATATATCCTGTGTTCTTCTTTTAATATTCTCGTAGCAAGTGTATCCTCAGTGTCGTCATCGTATGCGGGAACTATGGCCTGTATAATGATAGGGCCGGAGTCCACGCCCTCGTCAGCAAAATGAACAGTAGCTCCCGAAAATCTTACACCGTAGTCAGCAGCTCTTTTCTGGGCATGAATGCCCGGGAAGGCGGGAAGGATTGCAGGGTGTATATTCATGATTCTCATGGGAAATGCATTCAAGAACAGAGGTGTTAAAAGTCTCATAAATCCGGCCATCACCACCAGATCAACGGAAAAAGATTTCAGAACATCGATCATCTTTTGGTCGAAATCTTTCCTGTCTGCGGAATCGGAGTGTTTGATGATCACAGTTGGAATATCATGTTTCTTTGCTCGCACAAGGGCATAGGCATCCGCATTATTGCTGATAACGACCTTAATCACCGCATCAAGCAAACCCTTCTCGATATTGTCTATGATGGCCTGGAGATTAGATCCGCTCCCTGAGACGAGCACTCCCAAATTTATTTTTTGCTTCATACATCTAAATGAATGCCACTGATGGTTGGTCTTGCTCTTTTCGATCTATGAAACCGATGGCATACGCCTGAAATCCCAAATTTCCGAGTCGCTGCATTACCTCGGAGGCTTCCTTTTCAGGCGCAAACGCCATCATACCTATACCCATGTTAAAAACCCTGTACATTTCGCCATCATCGATATTTCCCATTTCTTTAATAATAATGAAGATAGGCGGTATATCCCAGCTTTTTTTGAGAAGAACGGCTCGACACGCTTTGGGCAAAATGCGCGGTATATTATCGATGAACCCGCCGCCAGTGATATGGACAATGCCCTTGATGGTGAAATTCTTGATTATATTCAAGAGAGGCTTGACGTAGATTCTCGTCGGGCGGAGGAGTTCCATACCTATGGTATCGGGTAGGTCATCAAGTTTGTCATTTACGCTGAGTCCCCTCTTTTCAAACAAGACCTTTCTGGCGAGGGAAAATCCGTTGCTATGGATGCCGTTTGATGCAATGCCGATTATCCTGTCTCCCACACGTATCTCCGAGCCATCGACAATTTTCTCAGCTTCCACTATACCAACACAGAAACCGGCCAAATCATAATCATCATCTCTATAGAGCGCGGGCATTTCAGCCGTCTCTCCTCCGATGAGTGCACAGCCAGCTTCCTGGCAGCCTTTTACAATACCTTCGATGATTTTAATGTCTCTTTCCTCCTTGATCATGCCCATAGCGATGTAGTCAAGAAAAAAAAGGGGCTCTGCTCCCTGGACTACAACATCATTTACGGACATTGCAACAAGGTCGATGCCGATGCTGTCATGCTTATCCATGATTTGCGCGATCTTCAGTTTTGTCCCAACACCGTCCGTGGATGAAACCAGGACGGGATTATTATACTTCCCCGCTTCTAAATGAAAGAGACCGCCGAAACCGCCGATGGTACTCATTACCTCTTTGCGAAAAGTTAATTTTGCAATTGTTTTGATTTTATCGACAAACAGATTGGCTTTGTCGATATCAACGCCTGCATCTTTATAGGACATTTTTTCTTGCATTTTATTTTCAAAAGGAATCTGAGATGGGGATGACTTGTATCGCAATTGCTGCCCTAAGTCAATTCTTTACTTGCGAAAAGATGGGATATCTGGTAGCTGAATTAAATCCTTGTACTTGAAATTATTATAATTATATTCGCTTCGAAGGCTTTATATATAATGGAAACAATAACTGCGCTGCTAGAGAAAATTGAGGCGCCTTTATTATTTTCGTCAAGAGACGCATACAGGCATCTAGCTCTGATTAGAGACCTTGAAGCAACAATGCGATCGTTCTTAAAACAGCTTGAAGATGCATGTTTCGCAAATGTAACGCAAAATGGAAAACATGCTGCGTATAAAAATATCGTTTCTGGTTTTGAAGAGGCCATCTCCGGCTTTGACCAACTACCTTTGGAAGATAAAAAGGAACGTGTAGAAAAGGCGATGCTGGCCCTGAATGAACTAAGGCGGTTTACAGAGAAGTATTCAGTGGGAAGTTCTTACATCCAAGAAGAAAAGGGGCCACAAGATTTAAAGAACGGCGAAACAAGTATTGAGAAACTATCCTTCCCTCTGAGGTTTGTAAAAGGAGTAGGGCCTAAGATGGCATCCCTGCTTGAGAAAAAAGGGCTTAAGACGGTCGAGGATCTGCTCTATTTTGTACCACGAAGATATGAAGACAGACGGATGGTTAAGGATATAAGATCGGTCTCGGCTGGTGGAAGAGAGACAGTCATCGGTCGCGTGGTCAGCGCTCTGCACAGATCGTACAGAAATAGAAAAGCATACGAGGTAACCATAGACGACGGAACAGGACAGCTTACAGCAAAATGGTTTCAAGGAAATCTAAGTTACCTGAGAAAGATTTTTAGAAAAGGTGTACGTGTTATAATGACCGGCGAGATCACCAGTTACCTTTTTAACAAGGACATGGTGCACCCCGACTTTGAGGTTCTGGCAGAAACCGACACTGGCGAGGATCTCCTTCATTTCAAGAGGATTGTGCCCATTTATTCAGAAACAGAGGGCCTTCACCAGAAATACATAAGAAGGGTTATGGTGCATGCGGTCAATAACTATTCAGAATATGTCCTAAGCCCCATACCTCGTGAAATTTGCGAGAAACGCGGTCTTCGGGATATTCGCAGTGCCGTGCGGAGCATTCATTTTCCTGCGGCTGATGAGGACATCGAGGCATACAATGAAATGCGGTCGGATGCTCACCGAAGACTCATATATGATGAATTCTTTTTTCTGCAGTTAGGTATGGCCTTAAAAAGAAAGGACAACGTACTTAATGAGGGAATAGCATTCAGGACCCAGGGCAGGAAACTTCAGGAATTTTACAAAATTCTACCCTTCACATTGACCGATGCACAAAAGAGGGTCATAGGAGAGATTGATGACGACATGCGCAGAACCTCCAGCATGAACAGGCTTCTCCAGGGCGATGTAGGGTGTGGAAAGACAGTTGTGTCCATGGCGGCGATGATCACCGCATGCGAGAACGGGTATCAGGCTGCTATAATGGCGCCTACTGAAATTCTCGCCGAGCAGCATTACAACCGCATAAAGGATTGGTCTTGTGAGCTTGATTTGAATGCTGTTTTGCTTACAAGTGGTACAAAGAATACGGATAGAGAGAAGATCATTGGAGCCATAAAGAAAGGAAATACGCACATTGTCTGTGGGACTCATGCCTTGATACAGAAGGATGTAACTTTCAGAAAGCTTGGTTTGGTCGTTATCGATGAACAGCATCGCTTTGGGGTTGTACAGAGAGCGTTACTGAGACAGAAAGGTGTGAATCCTGACGTCTTGGTTATGACTGCCACTCCGATTCCGAGGACACTTGCCATGACCGTTTATGGCGATTTGGATATTTCGGTAATTGATGAATGCCCGCCCGGCAGAAAGGATATTCGGACCAAGGTTTTTTTTGAAGACGAGCGCAACAGTGTTTACGAAATTATGAGGGCGGAACTCGCTAAGGGAAACCGGGTCTTTGTTGTTTATCCATTAGTAGAAGAATCTGAAAATGTGGATCTTAAAGCGGCAACTGAAATGGCAGATTATCTGCAAAACGAAATATTCCATGAGCGTAAAATAGGGCTGATCCATGGCCGTATGAAAGGAAAAAAAAAGGATGAGACTATGGCAATGTTCTTAAACGGAGATATAGACATCCTTGTTTCCACAACGGTCATTGAAGTTGGCATTGACATACCGCATGCTTCCCTAATAGTGATAGAACATGCCGATAGATTTGGTCTGTCTCAATTGCATCAACTGAGGGGCAGGGTGGGGAGGAGCGACATCCCTTCATTCTGCATATTAATGTCACATCGTAGAAGTTCTGAAGACGCAACAAAAAGGCTGCGTATCATGGAGCAGACAAATGACGGTTTCAAAATTGCCGAAGAAGATTTGACCATAAGGGGGCCTGGCGAATTTATGGGAACTAGACAGTGGGGAGACCCTGACTTCCGTGTTGCCCATATCCTGAGAGATGCCCACATCCTACTTGAGGCAAGGGCAGATGCTTTCTCATTTGCAGAAAACATATCGAGTCTGGATGATGGCAAACATACGCTGCTGAAGAAAATCCTCTTGCACAGGTTAGGGGGGCGGTTTGAACTCGCCAAAACCGGTTAGGCAAAGACTTAATTTCTTTTGACAAGGGCACGTTAACTGTTATAGAAGTGGCACCATTCGTTTCCGAGTAATAGCAGCTCTTCTGTATGGCTTGGACGTACAAGAAATTTGGAACCTGATACAGGCATGACGTTATGAAGAAGATAACTATCGGATTAATCGGTTTTGGCACTATAGGCACGGGGGTCGTTAAGCTGCTTCAGGATAACAGTGAAGTAATCGAAAGTCGGTTAGGCGCAAGACTCTTCTTAAAGAAGATTGCAGACCTCGATATTACAACGCCCAGAGAGGTTAATGTTGAGAGGAGTTTGCTAACTACGGATGCGAAAGTAATCCTGGATGATCCCGAGATATCCATAGTCATAGAGCTGATAGGCGGATACGAACCTGCGCGTTCTTTTATGCTTGAGGCGATCCGGAAACGAAAGCACGTAGTAACCGCCAATAAGGCCCTCTTGGCCACTTACGGGAATGACATATTTCGAGCTGCTGAGGAGGAACAGGTTGACATCGGTTTCGAAGCTAGTGTGGGCGGAACAATCCCCATTATTAAGACCTTGAAGGAAAGCCTGGCAGCAAACCGTATAAAATCGATTTTCGGTATTATTAATGGCACGGCCAATTATATATTGAGCAAGATGACGGATGAAAAAAAATCCTTTCAAGTCGTGCTGAAGGAAGCCCAAAAGCTAGGATTCGCAGAGGCCGATCCGACATTTGATATCGAAGGTATTGACACGGCCCACAAGCTGGCCATTACGTTATCACTCGCATATGGCAAGAGAGTAGGGCTTGAAGAGATTTACACGGAGGGTATATCGGGAATTAGCCAACAGGATATTGAATTTGCCAGAGAACTTGGATATCGGGTTAAACTTCTCGCCATTGCCATCCTCCGGGATGACTGCATCGAAGCAAGGATCCATCCGACCATGATCCCCCTTAGCCACCTTTTGGCAAACGTAAATGGAAATTACAATGCGTTCCATATTGTCGGTGATGCGGCGGATTCAGTTTTTCTCTATGGTCAAGGAGCAGGAATGATGCCCACAGCAAGCGCCGTAGTAGGTGACGTGATTGATATCTCACGTAATCTGCAGAAGGAGATATCAGGACGCGTACCGGCACGGTCACTTAGAGAAAGTGTAATCGATGGCATTAAGCTAATGCCATTTGAAGAGATCGTTACAAACTACTATTTTCGCTTTTCCGCGTTGGACCGCCCGGGTGTACTTTCGAGAATAGCGGGAATCCTCGGCGCAAATGATATAAGCATCGGCGCGGTTATCCAAAAAGGAAGACAGAAGGCAGGTCCTGTGCCTATCGTCATGACCACACATAAGTCAAAGGAAAAAGATGTTCAAAAAGCGATAGCACAAATAGACCAACTGGAGATCATTCACGGAAAGACGATATTGATAAGAATCGAGGACGAAAGGTTGTAATGGTTTTTTGATCGTAATGACTTTTTAATCTCATCGCATAAATCAATTTGAAGAGTACAGGCTGTAATGAAATACATTATCCTCCTCGGTGACGGTATGGCAGACCTCCCCCTAGAAGAATTGGGCGGTAAGACACCTTTGGAATATGCCCACACACCATATATGGACAGGATTGCGGAAGAAGGGACATTGGGCATGATCAATACCATTCCGGAAGGGTTTTCCCCCGGGAGCGATGTGGCTATTATGAGCGTCCTTGGTTATAACCCTGAGGAATGCTACACCGGTCGGGGGCCGTTGGAAGCGGCTAATATTGGTGTTCGACTCGGAGCTGACGATGTAGCGTTTCGCTGCAATCTGGTGACTCTTCGTGAAAATACAGAATGTATTATGGAAGACTTTACAGCGGGACACATAACGACAGAAGAAGCAAGGAGAATCATAAACGATATAAACAATTATTTGGGCAGTAGCGATTTCCAATTTTATCCCGGGGTGAGTTACAGACACCTTCTTGTTTGGAAGTATGGCAAAGCCGATCTTTCGACAACCCCTCCTCATGACATCACCGGCATTGCAATCAACGATTATCTGCCCCGGGGAAAGGGGATGGAAGCAATAAGAAGACTTATGGAGCGGTCGCAGATTTTCTTGCGCGATCATCCTGTGAACCAATTACGCATAGCAGAAGGCAAAAAGCCAGCAAATTCGATCTGGCTATGGGGGCAGGGGAGGGCGCCGAAATTTGCCAAACTGACAGACAAGTATGGCCTGCAAGGGGGCATGATATCAGCTGTCGACCTTTTGAATGGGATCGGTATTTACGCTGGACTCAAGGTCATACGCGTAGACGGTGCAACGGGTTATATAGATACGAACTATGACGGAAAGGCAAGTATGGCTCTTCAGAGCATAAGAGAGAGCGATTTCATCTTCGTCCATCTTGAGGCCCCCGACGAAATGGGTCATGAAGGAAATATTGCTGGAAAGATTCGGGCCATTGAAGATTTTGATGAGAAGATAGTAGGTGCCATACTGAATGGAATATATGGAATGTCTCCCTTCAGGCTGCTGGTCTTAAGTGACCACCCGACCCCCATCAGCCTGAGGACTCACTCATCAGACCCTTCTCCCTTTGGAGTACTGTCTTCCGATAAAAATGAGAATTTGAGAAAAGGGCTGGCATTTAGCGAGAAATCGGCCCTACGGGATGGTCTGATGATATCTCCAGGATATCTACTGATGGATCGTTTCATCAAGGATTGGAGGCCATATATTGAAGAGAAATCACGTTAAGATACGTGTCATTTATGCCGATACCGATGCTATGGGCATCGTCTATCACACCAACTATATAAAATGGTTCGAGATTGGCCGAACGGAACTTCTCAGAAGTGTGGGTATAGTCTATGCCGAGATGGAAGCACAGGGTTATAACCTGCCATTGACGGAGGCTTATTGTAATTATCTCTTTCCAGCCAGATATGACCAAATTGTCGTTGTCGAAACGGAAGTGGAGTATCTCAGGAGGGCGAGTATGAAATTTGTCTACTCAATCTGTGATGAAAACAGGACAAAAACCCTTGTCGAGGGCTACACAATCCATGCCTGCACAAATAAAATGGGCAAGATAGTGAGGATTCCATCCCTCATTCTGGAAAAAATAAACGAGCAAATGCAAATTAAATCTTCATAGGAAACTTTTTTATGGCAAGAAAGATCAGAAAAAAGGAGATTGAAAAACCTGATTCCTTCCAAACGGCATTGAACGAGATTGCGACGTACATATCAGCAAATAAGTCAAAGATGTATGTGGCATCCGGAATTGTAATCGCAATAGTCGTAATTGCTTTCGGCTGGTATTTTTACAGGATGAATTATGAAGATGAAGCTGAGAGGCTTTACGCAATAGCTAATATCGCAAACATGAGAACAGCCCAGCAGGGGGGCATGCCGAATCAAAACAATATAAAGATGTTTAACGACGTCATAAGCCAATATCCTGGATCAAAGGCAGCGATGATATCATATTATCAGACGGGGAATATATACTACAGCCTTGGAGATATGGACGCCTCGATAAAGGCATATACTGAGTTTCTCAAGGAAGCCCCAGCAGGGAACGACCTGAAAATCTTGGCGTACAATGGCGTCGGCTACTGTTATGAGAAGAAGGGAGACCTCCCGCATGCCCTAGAGTCATTCGAGAAAGCGGCAAATACAAAATCAACCGGCGGTTTCGCAGGTATGACCTACAGAAATATGGCAAGAATATACGAAGAGATGAATGACAAAGAAAAAGCCTTGGAGTATTATCAAAAAGCACTTGACGATACTACCGATCCTTCCATGGCAATTCTCTTGAAAAAGATAATTTCAACAATCAACTGAAGGTAAATATCGTTGAGACTTCAGATCATATTTTCTGCTTGAATCTGCAGAGGTAAATAAAGCTATGAAAGTATTGATGTCAGGAAATGAAAGTATTGCAAGGGGCGCATTTGAACATGGTGTTCGTTTCGCGACAGGATATCCGGGAACGCCGAGCACAGAAATTATGGAAACTTTTGCAAAGTACGATGGGGTTTATGCCGAATGGTCCCCCAACGAGAAAGTAGCCCTCGAGGTGGGCATAGGAGCAGCATTGGCGGGCGCAAAGGCGATGGTTGTCATGAAACACGTCGGAGTAAATGTAGCCGCAGACCCAATGTTCACTGTAAGCTATACAGGAACTAACGGAGCCCTTGTCATCGTTACAGCGGATGACCCGTCTTTGCACAGTTCGCAAAACGAACAGGATAATCGTAATTACGCAAAATTCGCAAAGATACCAATGATTGAGCCTGCAGATAGCCAGGAGGCGAAAGAGTATATTAAAATTGCATTCGATATCAGCGAAAGATTTGATACACCTGTTTTGTTCCGGACAACGACGCGTGTTTCACACTCGAAATCTGTAATAACTTTAGGGGACTTATCTACAGCCGAGGATCGTACTGCGATACAAGTCAATGCAGCCAAATATGTCATGGTGCCCGCCAATGCGCGCATCAGAAGGAAAGAGGTGGAAGAGAGGCTGCAGAGGCTACAAAAATTTGCCGAAACTTTTTCTGGAAACAGGATGGAAATGAAAGATCGCGAAATCGGCATTATTACGGCTGGTATGCCTTATAATTATGCGAAGGATGTTTTCCCCGATTTCTCCTATTTGAAACTGGGCATGGTTTATCCGTTGCCCCTCGGCCTGATCCGTAAATTTGCCTCGAAGGTTAAAACAATCTATGTGATTGAGGAACTCGATCCGTTTATCGAGGAACAGGTAAAGGCGATGGGTATTGATGTAATAGGCAAGAAAATCTTCCCCTATACAAATGAATTTGATCCCGGCGTGATCGAAACCGCCTTAAGAGGTAAGAACAGTGCGAAAGCTATCTTACCGACCGTGGTAATTCCGCCAAGACCGCCAAATCTTTGTCCCGGTTGTCCTCACAGAGGATTGTTTTATGTTCTCGGAAAGCTGAAAGTTTTCGTTACAGGTGATATAGGTTGTTACACCTTGTCCTTCATGAAGCCTTTAGAAGGCCTTCATTCATGTGTCTGTATGGGTGCGAGTGTCGGCATGGCGCATGGCATGAGCAAGGCATTAAGGGATAAAGGAAAGGGAAAGATCGTAGGCGTAATCGGGGACTCCACCTTCATCCATTCAGGCATTACTTCACTTTTGAATATCGCCTATAACAAGAGTGATGCCGTCATAATCATATGTGATAACAGAACGACAGCCATGACAGGAATGCAGGATCACCCGGCCACCGGATTCACGCTTCAGGGGGAAAAGACAAAAGAGCTTGACTTCGGAAAACTCTCCTCTGCACTTGGTATAGACCGCGTCCGCGTAATCGACCCCTGTGACATAAAAACAACGAGGAAAGTGTTGAAAGAGGAATTGGCAAAGCCCGGGGCATCCGTTGTTATATCGCAACGAGCTTGCGCGCTCTTCGTGCATGATATAAAGGAGTCCAGAAAAGTCTTCAAAATTGATACAGAAAAATGTGTGGGATGCAAGGCCTGCATTGGTCTAGGATGCCCGCCGATCTCCTGGATGAAGTTCGACGATATGCCAGCCGAAAAAGTCAAAAGGAATGCAAAAAGTCAACAAGGTGTCGCATTCATTGATAGTAAATTTTGCAATGGCTGTACACTATGTGCACAGGTGTGCAAGGCGGGTGCGGTGATTGAGGTGATATAATTATATGAAAGGCAATAGCGATGTTAAAAGTATCCTTCTCGTCGGCGTAGGTGGCCAAGGAATACTACGGGCAAGCGATATCTTGTGTCATGTAATGATGGAAGCAGACCTGGATGTCAAAAAAAGTGAGGTGCACGGCATGGCGCAAAGAGGTGGATCCGTGATAAGTCACGTTCGCTATGGCAAGAGGGTTTATTCACCTATCGCAAAGCCAGGAGATGTGGATATCCTCGTCTCGTTTGAAAAATTGGAAACATTACGCTATATTAATTACTTGACGCCTGAAGGCTATGTTATCATAAATGAAAGAGAAATTTACCCCCCATCTGTGAACCTCGGGGACGCCACTTATCCCCCCCACATTATTGAAATGATAAAGAGAACAGGAAACATTGTCAAGGTCGTCCATGCCCAACGCGTGGCGCTAATGGCGGGAGATATGAGAACAGAAAACACAGCCCTTTTGGGAGCTTTGTCATCCTATTTAAAGCGGCTTGATATTTCACTATGGGAGAAGGTTATCAAGGAATCCTTTCACAAGAAAGCCGTCGAGGTAAACCTCAAAGCCTTTCATATCGGGCGAGCAGCATAAAGCAATAAGGCCCCCAATTCTCATCGTCTCCTTAATGCGATCAAAAAAAACTCGAAGACTTTGCAGAACATCTGGAAAAGATGCGTTCCACAGCATTCCAAGAGGATTGTGAGACTTCTGAAAACTACATTACGTAAAGTATCACATTTTACCTGTAACTATCTTTAATACAAGCGTTATCATTATAAAACTTTTTTCCAATAAGGCTCTGTAGCTTTCTGATTTTGGAAATCCTTGGGACTTTCTTATTAAAACCAAGAATCTCACGGTTCGTGGCACATTTTTGATGATCGCGGTCGCAAGAACCTTGACAATCGGAAATAAATGCGTAAGTTAGTTTTTTTGCTAGTGAAATTTTCGTCTGTTTTTCAACACATTACACAAAAAGGCATAAAAATAGGTTATGGCTGAAGATTATTACAATATGCTAGGCCTCGACAAGAAGGCTACCACAGAAGACATAAAGAAGGCCTACAGAAAACTGGCCATGAAGTGGCATCCTGACAAAAACCCCAATAATAAGGCAGCTGAGGAAAAATTCAAAAAGATCAGTGAAGCCTATGCCGTTCTCAGTGATCCGAAGAAAAAAGAGGAATACGATACGTTCGGATCCACCGAGCAATTTAGACAGAGATATACGCAGGAGGATATATTCAGAGGTTTTGACCTCAATGATATACTACGTAGTTTCGGTTTCGGCGATGGGGGCAGCGGAGCAACAACTTTTAGAACCAATAGGCGAGGGGGCTTTACTTTTTCCCAAGACGGTTCGTTTTCAGATATCTTTGAAGGGGGACGGCAACGATTCCGAACACCGCAGAAGGGACAGGATTTCGAATATAACCTCACGATAACATTGGAAGATTCCATCTTTGGAGCAGAAAAGAAATTGGCTCTCCAAAAGGATCACGGTGTTGAGGAGATCAATTTCAAGATACCCGCGGGGATTAATTCAGGAAAGAAGTTGAGGTTAGCTGCCAAAGGCGGCCCCGGCATTGATGGCGGACCGCCTGGGGATCTATACATAAACATCAGCATTATGCCACATCCAATTTTTGCTCGCGATGGTAACGATATCTATATCGACAAAACGATTTCTTTCTCACAGGCCGTTCTCGGAACTACTATTGACATTTCTACCGTAGACGGCACGGTAAAGAGAATAAAAATCCCACCCGGAACCCAGAACGGTACAAAGATCAGAATGAAGGGTTTCGGAGTCCCGCGATTGAAAGGTACGGGCAAGGGAGACCAGTTCGTGAAGATCATAGTCGACATCCCGAGGAAACTGTCGGAGAGGCAGGCAGAGCTGATTAGAAAGTTGGCTGCGGAAGGTTTTTAAGGACGGTCTACGTCTTATAAGATATATTATGTAAACTTATAATGTCTTCAGACGGAAGGATTCCCTTCCGATGTGGCTAGGATATTTTCCGATGACACTTTAAACGCCATAATAGAATTAAGTCAACTCGACATCACCGATAACACCAAACTGATCGCCAATAATAATCAGCACGCCTAATACCCCGTCTATCTCAATTCCTTTTTCAAGGGCAGGCCGAATATCTGTTATCCCTTTCACAAGATTTCCGATGGCAGTAGCTGCTGCATCAGCCATAATTGATGATTTTGAAATCACAGATACGGCATCGGCTTTCCCGAAACTTAGTGAATGACCTATGGTACCGGAAGATGTGCAGATACCTACGGGCATCCGCGATGGTTTCAATAAGAGATTGAGCCTAAAGGTCAAGGGTGATGCACCGGCAAATATACCGACCCGTGCCTCTCTTTTAGTCTTTAGAAAAATATCGCCGCCATTTTCGACAATGACATTTTGTGAGATCTTGAGAAGATCATAAGCGACATATTCGGAAATCGCACCTGCGACAGATGCCATGGGACCTACGTTGGCGGCGAATGCGGCCTTAGTCATGTCTCTTATTATTGGAGGAGCGGCATCATCAGTTTTGACAGGCGACAATGCTGTTAGAAAACCGGGGTGCATTTTGGCGTAGGACTCAATGTGTGCGCGGTATGTATAAACGGATTGAAGGGCTTGCTGATAAAGGCGTTGATCGGAAGAAATGAATAGGTCCGTTTGCCGGACGCACACATGAAAAGATGTAAGGTCATCGCTGGAAACGCGGTTTCGGTAGATCCTGTCGCTATTACTCACGGTGAGATGAACCCTGTGTTCTTCAGCTATTCCGTTTCCATCGACCTATGAAGGAAACGGGTGGCGCCTGTACCGAGAATGCGGTCCGTTTCTGCCCTTAATTCCTCATTCAGTTCAAGCCGGAAATCTCTGCCGAGGTACACAATAACTTCGCTATCGCCATTGATGATGCGGAGAAATCCGTCGCAGCTGCCTTTGTGGTGAGTTAGTAATTCATGCAAGGAATCGATGTCTTTACTTGATGTTTTCAGGACATCAACGGAGAAGTCTGCAACATTATTACGCCGTTCGACGGCATCACGAAGGGAAATGATTTCCGAGGCAATGACCTTGACCCCCTCGTCACCGGCATCTATTGTTCCTTTTATTAAAACTGGCTCTTCAGAGTGAACAAGACCGAAGACCTTAGTGTATAGATCGGCAAAGGTTATAACCGTAACAGAACCTCTGAGATCCTCGATGGTTATGTAGGCCATGACCTCTTTTTTCTTTGTCGTTACCTCACGGATATTGTTCACAACGCCGCCAAAGGCAACCGTGTCACGATCCTTTTTGTCATTTATGCTCGAGGTGTCGACGTTGGCTACTGTCTGGATCTTGTCTGCAAATCTGATAAGAGGATGGCCTGTAATATAAAATCCGAGGGTTTCCTTCTCATGGGCAAGTAATTCCTTATGATCCCATTCAGCTAGAGATACGTCAGAAAGTGCACATTCTTGCATAATGTCGGGATGCGCGAATTTTTCACTTTCCATGTGGTCGAAGAAACTTGTCTGTCCGCTTGATCTCTCCTTTTGACGCCTCTGCGACGTATCGATGATTCCTTCGTAATATTTCATAAGCTGGCTTCTTCGATAGCCAAGGGAATCAAAAACCCCACATTTGATGAGACTTTCAATCATCCTCTTGTTAATTTTCCTGAGATCTACCCGGTCGCAGAAGTCATTGAACGTTGCAAACCTTCCCTCTTTTTCCCTCACTGATATAATTGATTCTATGGCTCCTGTCCCCACGTTCTTGACAGCAGCAAGGCCGAAGCGAATGTGTTCGCCGGCGACACTGAAATCGCTTTGAGACTCATTGATATCAGGGGGCAGAACATTTATGCCCATATCTTTGCAACTATTTATGTACTTTATGATCTTATCCCTGTTGTCCTTTTCGCTCGTGAGCAGCGCCGCCATAAATTCAACAGGATAATTAGCCTTCAAGTAAGCGGTTTGGTAGGATATCATGGCATAGGCGGTGCTGTGGGACTTGTTGAATCCGTATTCCGCAAATGTCTCCATCTGCTGCCAGATTTTCTTGGCCTTTTTTTCAGGTATATTTTTCTGCCTGGCGCCTTCGAGAAATTTAGGTTTTTCCTTCTCCATTTCTGAAGGTTTTTTCTTACTCATGACCTTGCGCAGTATATCGGCCTCAGCCATTGTGTAGCCGCCAACGGCGCTTGCTATCTGCATTACCTGTTCCTGGTATACGATGACTCCGTATGTTTCCTTCAATATCGCTTCCAATTGTTTTATTTCATAAACTATCTTAGTCTTACCCTGCTTGCGCGAGATAAATTCGGGGACCATATTCATAGGGCCCGGCCTGTACAGGGCAATAAGAGTCATAATTTCCTCAATGCAATCGGGTTTCATGTTGACGAGGATATCCTTCATGCCGGCACTTTCCAGTTGAAATACGCCGTCTGCATTACCCTTCATTAACAATTGAAACGTGTTATGGTTGTTGAGAGGAATCTTATCAATGTCTATTTCCTCCCCCCTACCCTCCTTGATAAACCTGAGTGTATTCTTGATGACAGTGAGTGTTTTCAGACCCAGAAAATCGAATTTAGTCAGCCCCACCGCCTGAAGATCCGTCATAGAAAATTGCGTAACGATTTCATCCCTCGGGCTTTTGCAAAGGGGTACGCGCTCAACAAGGGGCACATCGGAGATAACAACACCAGCTGCATGGGTTGATGAATGACGATTTAGACCTTCGAGAGCTCGTGACAGAGACAGGAGCCTTCTCACTTTTTCATTTCTTTTCTCCTCTTCCCGAAGCCGTGGTTCTGTTTGGATAGCCATATCGAGAGAAATGTTTAGGACATTGGGTATCAGCTTTGCGATACTGTCTACCTCGCCATAGGATATGTTCAACGCCCTTCCCACGTCTCTGATCACGGCCTTGGCCTGCATTTTGCCGAATGTAATGATCTGGGCAACTCTATCGCTCCCATATTTGTCCGTTACATACTTGATGATCTCATCGCGGCCATCTTGACAAAAGTCTATATCTATATCAGGCATGCTTATCCTGTCTGGATTTAGAAACCTCTCAAAGAAAAGGCCATACCGTATGGGGTCTATATTGGTAATACCAATTGCATAAGCAACGAGACTGCCGGCGGCCGAGCCTCTTCCGGGACCTACAGGTATGCTTCTTTGTTTTGCATAGTTCACAAAATCTGACACAATAAGGAAATATCCAGCAAATCCCATGGATTTTATTATCGCCAGTTCTTCACGCAGGCGTTTCAAATATTGCTCACGAACGCCGGTGTCCTCTTTACCTTGCATGATTACGGGCAGTAATTTTTCCAGTCCGTTGTTCGCCAGCCGCGCCAAATATTCATCAAGTGATTCAGACGTAGTGACTTCAAACTTGGGTAGCGAAACAGTGTCAAAATCAAAGGTCAAATTACATCTCTCTGCAATAGCTACGGTGTTATTGATGGATTCCGGAACGCCTTTAAAAAGGTGATTCATAGCCTCCGGTGAACGGAAGTAGAATTGGTCTGTCTTGAACCTCATCCGGTCGGCGTCTTCCATTGTCTTGCCTGTTTGTATACATAGGAGGACTTCATGCGCCTCGGCATCTTCTCGATCTATATAATGGCAGTCATTAGTCGCCACGAGCGGGATTGAAAGCTTTCGGCCCATTTCAATAAGACCATTATTCACGGTTTTTTGTTCAGGAAGGCCGTTCTGCATAAGTTCAAGATAGAAGTTCTCCTCGCCAAAAATTTTTCTATATTCTTGCGCGACTGTTGTTGCCCTTTCGACATTTTTTTTAAGCAGCAAGCTTGCTATCTCTCCATGGAGGCATGCACTGAGTCCGATAAGCCCTTTGCTACACGCTGACAAGAGCTCTTTATCTACGCGTGGACGATAATAAAATCCTTCCAAGTATGCTTGCGTAACGAGCCGCATAAGATTCTTGTAACCCTGTCTGTCTTTGGCAAGTACAACTAAATGGTATGCACCCTCCCCTGTCGCTTGTGAGTTCTTATCTAGGCGGCTCTTTGGGGCGACATATAACTCGCACCCGATAATCGCTTTAATGCCGTATTTCTGGGCATGCTGATAGAAGTCAATAGCGCCAAAAATATTCCCATGATCCGTCATAGCAACCGCCGGCATCTGGTATTCTTTTGCTTTCTTGAACAGGTCGTCGAGACGGATAGTTCCGTCAAGGAGACTATATTGCGTATGAACGTGCAGGTGCACGAAATTGTCGGCCGTCATTCAGCCTTTACCTCGCAACAAAGAAATAATGATAAAAAGTGGAATGACAAGTAAAAAACTCTGCAAAGAAGGCGCCGGGGAACTGGGAAATTAGACATATATTGTAGGTGCGTTACATCTAAAGACAACACGCAAATCATTTTATATGAGTTTTTTATTCAATCCAGCCAGTAATTAGGGGCTTCCTTCGTTATAATTACATCGTGCACATGGCTTTCCCGAAGCCCCGCAGATGTGATGCGGATAAACTTCGCCTTTTCTCTGAGATCCTTGATTGTCCTGCAACCTACATAGCCCATGCCAACCTTCAGGCCGCCCACAAGTTGACCTATGCTTGCAGACAGTGATCCTCTGAATGGTACCCTGCCCTCTATACCTTCCGGAACTGTTTTGAGGCTGCTTTCTATATCATCCTGATAATACCTATCCATGCTTCCCATTTTCATGGCTTCCAGAGAACCCATTCCCCTATACATTTTGTAACTTCTTCCCTGGAAAAGAATGGTCTCTCCGGGGCTCTCTTCCGTTCCCGCAAAGAGGCTGCCTATCATCACCGTGTAGGCGCCCGCTGCGAGAGCCTTTACAACATCACCAGAGTACTTGATGCCTCCGTCGGAAATGATGGGGACGCTGTATTTCTTTCCCACCTTGGCCGCATCTCTTATGGCACTCATCTGTGGGATGCCTACGCCTGCGATTACCCGTGTGGTGCATATTGAGCCAGGGCCCACTCCCACCTTGATTGCATCTACTCCCGCTCTAATCAGGGCTTCTGCTCCCTCAGCGGTGGCCACATTACCGGCAACCAATTCACAGGCCGGAAAGTTCATCTTCGTATCTCTTACAGCGTCCAGGACACCTGTAGTATGCCCATGCGAGGTATCTATGACAATCACGTCGACGCCAGCGGATAACAAAGAATGTACCCTCGCTTCCCTGTCGATGATACCGACAGCGGCACCAACTCGCAGCCTACCACGGGAATCTTTGCATGAATTGGGATATCTCCTTATCTTTTCTATATCCTTGATGGTAATCATTCCTTTTAAGTTATACGTATCATCCACGACAAGTAATTTTTCAATCCTGTGCTTATGAAGCAATTTCTTTGACTCTTCCAGACTAATACTAGATGAAACTGTCACAAGATTATCTTTCGTCATCACCTCAGAAACCGGCTGATCAAGATCAGTCTCAAATCTAAGGTCCCTGTTTGTCAGGATTCCTACGAGCCTGTGATTCTTGACTACAGGAACTCCTGATATCCTGTACTTGTTCATGACTTCAAGAGCATCATGAACTTTCTGCTCAGGTTCGATTGTAATCGGGTCCACAATCATGCCGCTCTCTGATTTTTTTACCTTGTCAACTTCAATTACCTGCTTTTCGATGCTCATATTGCGGTGAATGATCCCTATGCCGCCTTCCTGGGCAAGACATATGGCAGTCCGCGACTCTGTGACCGTATCCATAGCAGCGCTGACGATGGGAATATTTAGAGAAATATTATTGGTTAGGAGCGTCGACGTATCTGCATCTTTGGGGAGAATGCTCGACTCGCAGGGAATAAGAAGAAGATCGTCAAATGTCAATGTCTCTTTTACATGATCATCCAGCATGGTGCCTCTCCATTCGCGATATGCCTATATCACGACACAACAGTTATGAGAAAATGTTTGCCGTTAAGCCAAATAAAGTACTCATCTTCGTTATCACCACATTCTATGAAGTTTGCTAGTTGATAATAACTTGCCCTTGAGAAACGCGCAACAAAAGTGTTTTCCTTAACTGAACAATAAAGAACATTGCCCTTGCCCGCCCATAGAGAATCCGGATTGAGCTTCTCAATGCTGTAATCCGACAAAAGGAGGTTGATGAAATCTTCATTGTCTGTTCGACCAGTGCATCTATATACCGCTCTTACAACAAAGGGAGCGTCCTCTACTTCAAGATAACAGCAGTCGCCATCAAGCTCAATTAAATATCTGCCGGCTTCATCCCTCTTTAGATTCTGGTAGAAGTATCTTACGATTTCATCCCTGAAGATTTCATTACCGTTGTAATACCAGACACCGTCTTTATCTATTCTTATGCCGGAGGGTGTGATATCGTTTTCCATTCTTGCTTGGCTCTTTTTTCAGAACGTTTTTCTGCTATCGAGAAGCATCGTCACAGGGCCATCGTTTACCGAATCAATCTTCATCATGGCTTGAAATTCACCAGTGCCAA
>Ga0335081_10006146_pt1 | contig 19078 bp, 17 predicted proteins | sample Lox_Sample_35_FD_206713 | JGI IMG/M metagenome (GOLD analysis project Ga0335081, IMG submission 206713) | Soil microbial communities from Loxahatchee National Wildlife Refuge, Florida, United States - Lox_Sample_3.5 | ecosystem: Environmental > Terrestrial > Soil > Wetlands | place: USA...
GCTGCGGGACAGCTCCTGTCGGTGGCCGCCGCCCCGGGCGCGCTCGGGGCGCCGGCCCTGGAGTACGCCGTCCAGGCGCTGGCCCTCTCGCGGCTCGCCGGCGGCATCGCCCACGAGGTGAAGAACCCGCTCAACGCCATGGCCCTCCAGCTCGCGCTCCTGTCCGACAAGATCGGGGCGGCGAGCGAGTCCTTGTCGGCCGCCTGCGCCGGGAACCTCGCCTCGCTCAAGAACCAGGTGGTCCGGATCGACGAGGTGGTGCGGCGCTACCTCGACGTCGCCGACCCCTCCTCGGCGGAGAGCTTCGACGCGGCGCGGCTGCTCGACGACGCGGTCACCCTCTTCGGGCACGAGGCGCGCCGCCGCCACGTCGCGCTCGGCCGGGAGATGGCGGCCACCGGGACCCGAGCGTCCGGGGACCCGGTGCGGGCGGCCCGGCTCGTCCTCGGCCTGCTCTCGAGCGCCCTCAGCGCCACCCCCGACGGCGGGAGCCTCTCAGCAAGGGTGACCTGCGGCCGCGGGGAGGTGCAGGTGGCGGTGGAGCACACCCGGGGCGCCGACGGGGCCGCTCTCGCCTGGGTGGGCGAGGTCCTTTCGGCGGCGGCGGCGGAGCTCGCGGGCCACCTCGAGCGCGCCGAGGGTGAGGACAAGGTCCGGGTGGTGCTCGCGCTGCCCAAGGAGCCCCAACCGTGAAGTACCGCCTGCTCATCGTCGACGACGAGGTCGACAGCCGAGACGCGCTCGCCGAGCTCGCCGGCCGCTGGGGCTACGACGTGCAGACCGCCACCGACGGGAGCGAGGCCCTGCGGCGGGCCATCGAGTGGCACCCGGACGTCATCCTCACCGACCTCGTCATGCCCAACATGGACGGGCTGTGGCTCTTGCGGGCCCTGCGCGCCGAGCTGCCCGACTGCCCGGTGGTCCTCCTCACCGGGCGCGGCACGGTCCAGACCGCGGTGCAGGCCATCAAGGAAGGAGCCTACGACTTCATCGAGAAGCCGCTCGAGATCTCACGGCTCAGGGTGGTGCTCGACCGCGCCCTCGAGAAGAAGGAGACCATGCGCGAGGTGCAGCTCCTGCGCCGGCGCCTGGCCGCGCTCGCTCCGGGCACCGACATGATCGGGGCCGGGCCAGCCATGCAGCGGGTGTTCGAGCTCGTGAACAAGGTGGCGCCTGCCAACGCCAGCGTGGTCATCACCGGCCAGAGCGGCACCGGCAAGGAGATCGTGGCCCGCGCCATCCACTCGCTCTCGGCCCGCAAGGACAAGCCCTTCCTGGCCCTCAACTGCGGGGCCATCCCGCCCACCCTCATCGAGTCCGAGCTGTTCGGGTACGAGCGGGGGGCCTTCACCGGCGCCGACCAGCGCCGGCTCGGCAACTTCGAGCTCGCCCAGGGCGGGACCCTGTTCCTCGACGAGATCGGCGAGCTGCCGCTCGAGATGCAGGGGAAGTTCCTGCGGGTGCTCGAGGAGCGCACGTTCAGGCGGCTCGGCGGCAAGAGCGAGGTCGAGGTGGACGTGCGCGTCATCTGCGCCACCAACCGCGACCTCAAGGAGGAGATCAAGCGGGGCCGCTTCCGCGAGGACCTCTACTTCCGGCTGCACGTCTTCACCATCCACCTGCCGCCGCTCAAGGAGCGCCGGGAGGACGTGCCGCTGCTCGTGCAGCACTTCATCGAGAAGTTCAACGCCGAGACCGGCAAGCACGTGCAGGGCGTCTCGGCCGGGGCCATGGACGTCCTGCAGAACTACGCCTGGCCCGGCAACATCCGCGAGCTGCGCAACACCCTCGAGCGCGCGATGATCCTCACCGACGGGGACACCATCGACGAGGAGCACCTGCCGCCCGACATGCGCCCCTCGCAGCGCGAGGCGGCGAGCCTGCGCCTGCCGCTCGGCCTCGAGCTGCGCGAGGTGGAGAAGGACTACATCCTCGCCTCGCTGCAGAAGAACGCCGGCAACAAGGCGCGGACCGCCGAGGCCCTCGGCATCAGCGAGAAGACCCTCTACAACAAGCTCAACCGCTACGCGGCGGCGGCCCGCGAGCGAGCCGGCGAGGATCCCCCGCCCGAGGAGCCCGAGGAGCCGGCCGGCGCGCTCGCCAAGCCCTGACGCCCTTCAGGGCGGCGCCGGCGCCGCCGGGTCCGGGTCGAGCCCGTGCACCAGCACGCGGCCGCGGCCGGCGCGCTTGGCGGCGTAGAGCGCCAGGTCGGCCCGGCGCAGCAGGGTCTCGCCAGCCTCGTCGAGCCCCCCGCCGCCCAGCGCCGCCACGCCGAAGGAGGCCGCGACCGGGAGGCGCCGGCCGCCGACCTCGATCGAGGAGGCGTGCAGGCGCGCGCAGACGCGCTCGGCCAGTACCCGCGCCTCGGCCGCGCTGGTGTGCGGCAGGAGCATCACGAACTCGTCGCCGCCGTAGCGGGCCCCGAAGTCGGTCTCGCGCAGCTCGCTGCGGATGACCTCCGCCACCGCGCCGATGGCGACGTCGCCGGCGGCGTGGCCGAGCTCGTCGTTGATGGGCTTCAGGTGGTCCATGTCCACCATCACGCAGGAGAGGGGCGTCTCGTAGCGGCGCGCGCGCTTGACCTCGTCCTCCAGGCGCGCCCTGAAGGCGCGCAGGTTGGCGAGCCCGGTCAGGGCGTCGGTGCGCGCCAACAGCTGCAGCTGCGTCTCGCGCCGGGTGAGCCGCAGGGTGCGCTCGATGCGGGCCTTGAGCTCGAGGGCCGAGAAGGGCTTCTGCAGGAAGTCCACCGCCCCGAGGTCCAGGCTGCGGGCCCGGGTGAGGTCGTCGCCCCGCGCCGAGATGAGGATCACCGGCACGTCGGCGGTCATGACGTCGTCGCGCATGGCGGCGAAGGCGTCGAGCCCGCCCATGCGCGGCATGTAGAGGTCCATGAGCACGAGGTCGGGCCGGGCGAGCAGGGCGAGCTCGACCGCCTCCTGCCCGTCGCCGGCCGTCACCACCTCGTAGTCGTCCCCGAGCGCGAGGGCCAGCGCATCGCGGGCGTCCGCGTCGTCGTCGACGACGAGCAGGCGCGCCTTGGCCTCCCGCGCCTCGGCCCGGCGCGGCTCCGCCTCCGGCGCGGCGCCGAGAGCGGGGAGGGTGAGGAGGGCCGCCCGCCCGGTGGGCCGGCGGGCGAACTGCAGCGAGGCCCCGAGGAGCTCGGCCAGCGCCTGGCAGAGCGCGAGGTCGATCCCGGTGCCGGCCAGCCGCTCGAAATGCGCGCGCGGCGCCGGCCGCGCCCGCCCGCCCACCCGGACGAAGAGCGCCTCCACCTCGATCCGGGCGTGTTTCTCGGAGGGCTCGAGCGAGAGGCGCACCCTTCCGCCGCGGGGGGTGGTGGCGATGGCCGCCTCGAGGAGCTTGCCGACGAGCTCGCCCAGGCGCTCCCCGTCGAGGGACAGGCTCGGGGGGCGCGGCGGCAGGACGCACTCGACGGTGAGCGAGCGCGCCTTGGCCCGCGGCTGGCGGGCCTCGACGGCGCGGGCGAGCAGGAGGCCGAGCTCGGTGGGGCCGGGGTGCGTCTTCACGCCCCCGCGCTCGAGGGCTCTCAGGGCGACGAGCCCATCGGCGAGCGCCGCCAGCCGCCGCGCCTGTCGCTCGATCGCTCGCAGCGAGGACCGCCAGGCGGCCCCGTCGGGCGGGCCGAGCGCGTCGAGCCTTCGCACCTGGCGCAGGAGCTCCGCCGAAGGCCCCCGCAGGTCCCCGACCACGAGCGAGAGCAGGGCCTCGCGGCGCTCCAGGGCGGGGTCGGAAGCTACCGGCAGGGTGAGCTGAGCGCCCTCCGGGGCCCGCGGTAGCGCGCCCTCCTCGCGGGCGCGCTCCACCGGGGCCGCACCCGCGGCGGGTTCACCGGTCCTGTCGTCCACGCCCATGGCCCCGTCGCTTTAGCGCTGCGAGCAAAGGCTAGGCGATTCGACCGATGCTCGACCGCAACTCAAAGTCATGATGACAGCCCGCCGTCCGCGCGCGGGAGCGCCCAAGTGGAGCGTTGTGATGGCGCACGCCCCCGAGGTAGGTTCTCCGCCCACCTTCCTCGCGGCCGAGGGGCGGCTGTAGGAGGCCTGAGATGCCCGACCGACGCGTGCAGATCTACGGCAAGGACACCTGACCCTACACGAACGCCGCCCGTGTGGCCTTCGCGAAGCATGGAGTCGAGGTGGAGTACTTCAACGTCCAGGTAGACCAGGCCGCGCTGAAGGCCTTCCTGGGCCTCTCCGGCGGCGAGCGGCGGGTGCCACTCATCGTCGAGGAGGGCCGGGTCACCGTCGGCTACGAAGGAAGCTGAAGCGTGTAGTGGGCCCCGGTCGGGGGCCCTGGGGATGCGCTGGTCGAGGAGGTCGCCCCGCGGGCTCGCGGGCGGGCGCCCGCTCGCGGACCGGACCTCAGCGGTAGGTCATGCGCCGCCCCGGACGGTAGCCGGGCGGCATCATCTGCGGGGGCGCCTCCAGGCCGAAGTTGTACCACTCGAGGTAGAGCTTCCCCATCTTGAGCTTCTTGCCGTTCTGGACCGCCTGCAGGGCCGACTTGAGCTTGTCGTCGGAGGGGTTCGCCGCGACGCCTCGGCCGAGGACTCGGATGGCCTCCTCGTGGCGATCCTCCTTCTCGAGCAGCCAGGCGTAGGCGCACCAGAGCAGGCCCTGCTTGCGGTTGCCGCGGCCCTTCACCGTCTCCTCGAGGACGGTCTGCATCCCGGAGAGGTTCTTCTTGCGCCAGCGGGCGATGGCGAGCATGAGCCGGGCCGGCCACTGGCCGGTCGGCGCGCTCTCGAGGTACGGGACCGCTGCCTCGGTGTCGCCCTTCCACCACAGGAACTGCCCGATGAGCGCGTTCAGGGCGGCGCGCGACCCGAAGAGCCACGGGGCGAGGACGAGCGCGTTCTTGGCGAGCTGGATGGCGCGGTCGAAGCGGCGCGACTGGGCCTCGGTGACAGCGGACTCGATGAGGGCCTGCAGGCGCTTCTGCGACCGCATGTTGAGCGCCACGTAGGCGATGGCGGCCGCGAGGACGCCGGGCAGGATCACCGGGACCCAGCCGAACCCGAAGAGCCGGACGGCGAGGGCGATGACGAACCCGAGCACCAGGCTGATGGCGAGATTGTACATGGGATCACACCCGAGGTCGGCGGGACTAGTACATGGTGAGCCCGCTCGCCCGCAAGAGAAAAGGCCCCCCTTCGGCGGGGGACAATCGTGGTTTGGCCCTCCCCGGACTCGAACCGGGACGGGGGGTTGCCCCACTCGATTTTGAGTCGAGCGCGTTTACCGTTTCGCCAGAGGGCCTTGAGGCGCGCGAGCCTAACAGAAAAAGGCATGGTGTGCATGCCGGGGTCCCGCTACTAAAGGCCGCGAGAAGAGAGCCGAACGACTCAATCCGGCGGAGCAATCCCGACGAAGGAGAGGCGCATGAAGAGGCCGGGCAGCCCGAACTCCCTCGACGACGTCCTGCGGCGGGCGGTGGACCCGGTCCTGAGGCGGGCCTCCGCGGAGATCGCCCGGGCCCTCGGTGCGCTGGCGCGCGCCGAGCTCGACCAGGAGGTGGCCGGCGGGCGCCGGAAGGCGCCGCCCGCCCGCGTGCGCCGCCGCGCCGAGTTGAGCCGCTGGGTGGCCGACCGCGGAGCCCGCCGCGTTCCGCTCTTCGTCATCGAGATGACGAACGGCCTCGACACCAAGAAGAAGATCGTCGCCAAGTTCGGCCCCGGCGCGACCTTCGAGAAGGGCAAGGCCCTGCCGGCCGCGAAGTAGCCGCGCGGCCCCCCGGTCCCGGGCGGCCGCCCCCCGCGGCTCGCCCTCTAGGCGGCGAGCGGCTGCTCGGCCTTCCGGCGCCGCGCGAGGAGCAGCCCCTCGAGCGCGTCCGCCACCGTGGCGAGCGCCTCCTCGGCGTTCGGCGCGTCGATGATGGGCGTGTCGCTCGCCCCGAGCACGCAGCGGGCCGCCACCGAGTTACCGGCGTTGCGGAAGATCTCGACGGTGATGAGGGCCTCGCCGACGCGGAGCTGGCGGACGGCGATGAGGTTCGTCTCTTTCATGGCCGTCGCCAGGAGCAAAGTGCGGACCACCCGTCGCCGGGGCCGCCGATCCGGCCCTTGGCCGCCCGGGCCCGAAACCCGGCCACCCCCGCGGATCGCCCGAATGGCAGCCTTTCCCGGGGGGCGCCGAGTCGCCGGCCCGGGCGGGGTGGCTCGAATGCGAGCCTGCCCGGGGGCGTCGAGCGCGCCGGGGACGGGGTGGGTGAGTGGCCGAGAAGCGAGCCGGTGGCTCGCGGGCGCGCCCTGCCGTCGGGCGGTTAAGCCCGCTCGGCCGCGCTCGGCCAGCCGGGCGCGCTCGCCGCCCGCCGCCTCTGGCATCCTTGATGCTCCGGGTGAAGGCGAAAGCGTTCCAGTTGGCCTGAAGGGCGTTACGCTCGGCCGTGCCGGGCGAGGGGAGAACCGTGAGGGGCGCCCGGCAGGCCAGCCACCGTACGCATCCGTGAGGAGAGCCACCATGACCATCAAGATCAGCGCGCGCCGTTCGACCCGCCAGGTGCTGCCCTGCACCACCGGCATGTCGATCATCCATCCCAACTAGCTGGCGCGCGTGCGCGGGCTCGCTCGCCCGTGCTCTTGAGCAAAGGACGGCGCCGTGCGATAGCTCGCACGTGCGCCGATTCCTGTGCGTGGCCTTGCTCCTGGGCGGCTGCACCGCCCGAGCGCCGCGGCCGGAGTTCGTGCTCCGCATCGCGGTGGTCGGCCCCCTCGCGCCGCTCGCCCACGACACCCAGCGCACGGCCACCACCTTTGCCCAGGACCTGGTCTACGAGCCGGTGCTGCGGCCGGAGGGGGTGACGCTCGGCTCGCGGCTGCTCTCGCGCTTCGAGCGCACGCCCGAGGGCCTGCGGGCCCACGTGGCGTCCGGCCGGCACTTCTCCGACGGGAGCCCGGTCCTCTCGGCCGACGTGGCGCGCTCGATCCGGGCGGCCGGGCTGGAGGTGCGCGAGGAGGGGGAGGCGCTCCTCGTCCTCGCGCCGTCCGACGGGTCGCCGCTCGACGCGCGCCTCTCCCTCGCCACCGTCTTCCGGCCGAGCCCGGGGGGCGACCTCGGCACCGGCCCTTACCGGCTCGTGAGCGAGAGCGAAGAGGAGCTGGTGGTCGAGCGGGTGGCGAGGGCCCCGCGCCGCATCGACCGGGTGGAGTTCGTCGAGGCCGCGAGCGTGCGCGAGGCGTTCGCGCGGGCCCTCAAGGGCGAGGCCAACGCGGTGGTGAACCTGGAGGAGCGCCACGCCGAGCTCGCCGAGGGCGTCCCCGGGCTGCGCCTCGTGCGGGGTCGCGGCCCGCACGCCCCCGCCATCATCCTCAACACCCGCAGGCTCGGGCCGGCGCTCAGGCGGCAGATCGCCGAGGCGCTCCCGGTGGCCGAGATCGAGGAGGTGGCCCAGGGCCGGTCGTGCGAGCCGCCGAGCGGGGGCACGCTCACGAAGCCCTTGCCGCCGGGGGGGATGCTGAGCCTGGCGGTGACCACCCTCGACGGCCCCATCGAGCGCGCCGGGCTGGCGGTGCGGCGGGGCCTCGGGCCGCGGGGCGGACCGCTCGTGCGGGTGAGCGCCGAGGAGGCGTGGGAGCGGCGGGACAGCTACGACCTCATCCTCAACAACGCCCTCGTCTGGCCGCCCGCCATCAGCGCGCTCTACTGGAAGACCGGGGCGCCCTGGAACTGGACCGGCTACTCCAACGCGGCCTACGACGAGGCGCTGGCGGCCGGCGACTACGCGCGCGCCGACGCCGAGCTGGCCAAGGACCCGCCGGTGCTGCTCCTCTGCCGCAGCGAGCGCATCGCGGCGGTCGACAGCCGCATCCGGAACCCGACCCTGGGGTCCTGGGGCCTGCTCGACACCCTGCCGGAGTGGGAGGTGGCCCCGTGAACCGGCGCCGGATGTCGATGCGGCTGGCGGTGCTGGTGGCGCTGGCCGGGCTGCTGCCCATCCTGGCGGTGGGGGCCATCGCCATGGAGGTGCTCGGGCGGCGCAGCGAGAGCGCGGCCAAGGATTCCCTGCACGAGGTGGCCTCGCAGGCGGCGGCGCGCATCGGCGCCTACGTGGCCGGCCAGCGCGAGACCCTGCGGGCGGTGGCCGCGGCGGCGGCGGGCGGCCCGGACGCCGCCCGGCTCCTCGAGGAGGTGGTGCTCGACGCCCCGAGCCTGGGGCGCGTGAGGCTCATCGGCGCCGACACCCCGGCGCCCCTGTTGCCGAAGCACCTCGCGCCGCGCGCGGTGGAGGCGGCGCGCGGCGGGCGCGAGGTCTTCTCCGACGTCTACCTGGCCGACGACGGCACCCCGGCCTTCGACACCTGCATCCCGGCGCGCTCGCGGGCGGGCTTCGCGGTCTGCGCCCGCTTCGACCTCCTCGAGCTGTGGCGCTTCGTGCAGCGGGTGCGGGTGGGCGAGTCGGGCTACGCGCTGGCCTTCGACCAGGCCGGGCGGCTGGTGGCCTCGGGGGCCGGCGCCCTGCGCAGCGCCATCCTCACCGGGGAGCCGGTGCCGGAGAGCGCCCTGGCGGTGCGGGCCGCCGCCGAGCCCGAGAAGGCCCCGGCGCGCTATCCGGGGCCGCTCGGGGTGGAGGTCCTGGCTGGCTGGGCGGTGGTCCCCGACAGCGGCTGGACGGTGGTGGTCGAGCAGCCGGCCTCGGAGGCGCTCCGGCCGTCCCGGACCGCCCAGGTGGTGCTGGGGGGGGTGGCCCTGGCGGCGCTGGCCCTCTCCATCGCGGTCGGGCTGCGCCAGTCGCAGCGGTTGCTCGCCGAGCTGGAGGTCGAGGAGCGCTGGCGGACCGCCGGCCGCATCGCGGCCGGGGTCACCCACGACCTCGGGCACCGGGTGGCCATCCTCCAGCAGACCGCCGGCCTGGCCGAGACCGGCGACCCCACCTTCCTGCCCCGCATCCGCGACAACCTGAAGTCGGAGGTGGCCACCCTGCGCAAGTTCGTGGCCGACTTCGCCGACCTCTCGCGCGACGTCCGCGCCCTCGAACTCTTGCCGCTCGAGCTCGAGGCCTTCGCGGAGAGCGTGCGCCGGAGCGCCTCGGCCCACGCCGAGAAGATGGGGGTCTCGATCGCCCTCGCCCCGACCGGCGCGCCCCTGTGGGTGCGCGCCGACCGCTACCTCCTCGAGCGGGCCGCCCTGAACCTCATCTCCAACGCCGTGGAGGCGAGCCCGCGCGGCTCGGCCATCGAGCTCGCGGTGTCGGCGCGCGGCGAGGAGGCCGAGCTCGCGGTGGTGGACCACGGTCAGGGGATCGCCGCCGAGCGGCTGCCCCGGCTCTTCGACGCCTTCTTCTCGACGAAGCGCACCGGGGCCCACGTCGGGATGGGCCTCGCCAACGTGAAGCGCATCGTGGAGGCGCACCGGGGACGGATCTCGGTGGAGAGCGAGGCCGGGCGGGGCTCGACCTTCCGCATCGCGCTGCCGCGCGGCGAGCCGCCCGAGTCCGCCGAGCTCGAGGTCCGGCCCTCGGCCTAGAACCTGGAGAGGGGCCGGGCGACCCTCAGTCGTCGTCGGGCTCGTTCTCGGCCACCTTGCTCACCCCGTAGTGCTTGAGCTTCGCCTTGAGGGTCGAGTAGCCGATGCCGAGCTGCTCGGCGGCGCGCCGCCGGTTGTATCCCGAGCGCGCCAGCGCCTTGCGCAGGTACCCCTTCTCGAAGGCCGCCATGGCCGAGTCGTAGGTCGCCTCGCGCTCCGCCTCCTGGGCCAGGCCGGCCCCCACCGTGATCTCGAGCGGCAGGTCGGTCTCGTCCACCACCGGGGCGTCGCACACCACCACCAGCCGCTCGACCAGGTTCTCGAGCTCGCGGATGTTGCCCGGCCAGCCGTAGTGCTCGAGCTGGGCCACCGCTCCCCCGGTCAGGGTCTGGGGCGGGCGGCCGTAGGCGGCCGCGAAGCGCCCGAGGTAGTGCTGGGCGAGGTCGCGGATGTCCTCCCGCCGCGCCCTGAGGGGCGGGAGCTCGATGGGGACCACCTTGAGGCGCCAGTAGAGGTCCTCGCGGAAGCGGCCCTGGGCGATGAGCCGCTCGAGCTGGCGGTTGGTGGCGGCGATCACCCGCACGTCGATGGGGATGGGGCGCGCCGCGCCCACCCGCTCGATCTCGCGCTCCTGCAGGGCGCGCAGGAGCTTCGCCTGCAGATCGAGCTTCAGCTCCCCGATCTCGTCGAGGAACAGCGTGCCGCCGTTGGCGAGCTCGAACTTCCCGTAACTCTGGCGGGTGGCGCCGGTGAAGGAGCCCTTCTCGTGCCCGAAGAGCGCGCTCTCCACGAGCTCGGAGGGGATGGCGGGCAGGTTCACCGCCACGAACGGCCCGAGGGCCCGGTCGGAGCGCTGGTGGATGTAGCGCGCCAGGACCTCCTTGCCGGTGCCGCTCTCGCCGGTGATGAGCACCGTGACCGGCTTGGGCGCCACCTTGTCGGCCACCGCCACCACCGAGGCGATGGCCGCCGAGCTGCCGACCACCATGGGCTTGTTGCCGCGAGCCGCCACCTCCTCGCGCAGCCAGGCCAACTCGCGGGCCGCCCTGAGCTGCTCGAGCGACTTCGAGACCCGGGCCGAGAGCTCGCCGGGCGAGAAGTCCTTGGTCACGTAGTCGAGGGCGCCGAGCTTGATGGCCTCGACCGCGATGGGGATCTCCTTCACCACCGAGACCATGATCACCCCCACGTCGGGGTGGGTTTCCCGCACTTGCCGCAGGACGTCCAGGCCGCCCATCCCCGGCAGCTGGACGTCGAGCAGGAGGATGTCCACCGAGTTCCGGCGCAGGGCCGCCAGGCCCTCCTCCCCGCTCGGCGCGGTGAGCGGCTTCATCCCCGCCGAGCGCACGATGGCTTCCATCGTCTGGCGAATGCTGGGGTCGTCGTCGACGACGAGCACCGTCGGCTGTCGTGGCATCCCGCCAGTGTACGGGAAGCCGGCCCCGGCCGCTTTCAAAGGGTCGCCTCGGGGAGGGGCTCGAGAAGGGGCCCCTCGGGCCAGCTTCCCGGCCGCCGCCTTGGGTTCAGCGGGCCCGGCGGGAGTTCCGGGGCCGCCTGGGCCCCGACGGCCCTCGCCCCTCGCCCCTGGTGCGCGACCGAGGAGCCCCGCGGGGGGAGGCGGAGGGCAGGGGGCGAGCGCCCCCGGGGAGGGGTCGGCCGAGGTCGAGCCCGAGGCGGAGCGCGAGGCCCTCCACCGCGCGCGGCGGGATGGCGAGGCTGCGGGCGAGCGCCATGCCGAGCGGCTCGGCGGCGGAGGCGCGCAGGGCGCGCAGGTGCTCGGGGAGCCTTTGCCGCAGGTCGCCCTCCACCTCCTCGAGGAGGTCGAGGTCGCGCAGGGGCTCCTCCTCGTCGAGGAGCAGCCGGACCCGCTCGGAGAGGGTGAGGCGCCGGCGGAGTTCCTCGCGATGGGTGGCCCGTATGGCTTCGACCTCGGGCAGGACGCCGCGCCTCCGGGCCGCGGCCTCGAACGCCTCCGGCGAGAGGCCGAGGGCGGCCGCCGCCGCCGGGCGCTGCCCGCCGGCGGCGCGCAGCGCATAGAGGAGCTCGTCGCGCTCGCGGTGCTCGAAGGCGCGCGCCAGGCCGTGGTGGAGGAGGAGCCGCTCGAGGTCCCCCTCGTCGGGGACGCCGCCGTCGGCCCGGCGATAGCTCTCCGCGAGCGCGGCGGCGATCCGCCCGCGCCGCGCCCCGTGCTCCCGCAGGAGGCGCTCGAGGACGGTGCGGCCTTCCTCGGCGAGGAGGAGGTCGAGGGACGGGGCGGGCTCGGCCGGAGGGGCCACCGCGGGGGCCTGCTCGCGCCGCCGGCGGATGCGCGGACCCTTGGGCCCCGCGGCGCGGCGGCGCGGACCGGGGCGCAGCTCCTCTTTCGGCCCGGCGGGCGCGGGGGGGATGGCGCCCGGGGCGGCCTCGGAGGGCGGCCGACCGCGCACCAGCTCGGCGAGCGCCCGCGGCGAGAGCGGCGTCGCGAAGGGCTCGCCCTCGAGGAGGCCGCGCAGCGCCAAAAGCTCGTCCCAGCGCAGCGGGGCGAGGGCGGCGCGCACCTCCTCGAGCGGGGCCGGGTGCCCGCTGTCCCGGCAGAAGCGCGCCGAGCGCCGGGCGAGCTCGTCGTCGATCTCGGCCATGGACTCGGGCACGCTGCGCCAAGGCGGTACGGCAAGTCAAGCGCGAGCGAACCGGTGGCGGCGGCGGGTCGGGCGTGCTTTAAGGGAGCCATGGAAGGCGCGGCACGGGCCGGGGCGGCCTTGGGTCGGTCGTTCTTGCGCTGGGCGCGGGTGGCGCTCTACCTCCTCCTCCTCGCCGCGGCCGCCGTCTCGCTCCTCGGCACGCCGCCCCTCGAGCAGGCGGTCCTCGAGGGGCGGGCGCCGCCGGTGGCGCTGGTGGTGGCACCGGCCCTCTTGGCGGCCTTCATCGCCCTCTTCGCCGCCTACCGCTACACGCTCGTCAAGGCCGGCCGCTACCACGCCGGCAAGGCCTTCGTGCAGGTGGGGGTGATGGTGCTCGTGCTCTCGCTCGTGCTGCCGGGATCGCTCGAGCGCTGGCGCGCCGCCGGCACGGTGCGGGCGGTGGACCTCTCGCGGCACCTCGGCTCGGCGGACGCCGAGGAGCGCGCCCTGGCGGCCGAGCTGGCGCGCCACCGCGAGCGGCCCGAGGCCCTGCGCTACCTGCCGCGGCTCATCGAGCTCCTCGAGGACCCCTCGCCGGAGGTGCGCCGGCAGGCGCGCGCCTCCCTGACCGCTCTGGCGGGGGGGGACTACGGCGGGGAGGGCCCGGGTGCGCCGGCACGCTGGCGGGCCTGGTGGCGCGCCAACGGTGCGCGGCTGCCCTAGCCGGGCCAGGGCGCCGGCCTTGCCTGACCGCGCCCTTCATGATAGTGAGAATAGTTATCGATATGAGTCTCGTCCCGGCTCCCCCTCCCGCCCCCTCGCCGGCCCCGGTGCTGCCGGTGGCCCGCGGCGCGGCGCGGCGCGATCCCATGGCCGCCCTCGGCGCCTTCCTGCAGAAGAAGGGCCTCAAGCACTCGCGCCAGCGCGAGGTCATCGCCCAGGCCTTCTTCGCCATGGGCGGCCACGTGCCGGTCGACGCGCTGGTGGCGCGGGTGCGCGAGGCCGACCCGCGCGTCTCGGTGGCCACCGTCTACCGCACCATGAAGCTGCTCGCCGAGTGCGGCCTGGCGGTGCCGCGCCGCTTCGGCGAGGGGCAGACCCGCTACGAGTCCTCGAGCCGTCGCCACGGCGAGGCTCACGACCACCTCATCTGCACCTCCTGCGGCCAGATCGTGGAGTTCGAGAGCGAGCGCATCTCGGCCCTGCAGAGGCGGCTGGCCCGCCGCCACGGCTTCGAGGTCGAGCGGCGGCGGGTCGAGCTGTACGGGCGCTGCGCCGCCTGCCGAAGGGCGCCCCAGAAGAGCGAGTCCGCCGCGTGAGGCCCCCCCCCCCGCCCTCCGCCGCCAGGGTCGAGCCGCTCGAGAAGAAGGTGGCGGTGGCCGAGCGGTCGGTCATCCTGGTTGGCAACCCCAACGTCGGCAAGAGCGTCCTCTTCGGCGCCCTCACCGGCAAGTACGTGACGGTCTCCAACTACCCGGGCACCACCGTGGAGGTGACGAGGGGCTCGGCCAGCCTGGACGGCATCCCCTGGCACGTCCTCGACACACCGGGGACGAACAACCTCACCCCCATGTCGGAGGACGAGCAGGTCACCCGCGACATCCTCATGAAGGAGCGCGGTTACGCTTGCCTGCAGGTCTGCGACGCCAAGAACCTGAGGCGCGGGCTGCTCCTCTCCACCCAGCTCGCCGAGGCCGGGGTGCCCTTCGTCCTCGCCCTCAACATGTCGGACGAGGCGGCCAGCCGCGGCATCCGCATCGACGCGCCGGCGCTGTCGGAGGCGCTCGGCGTCGACGTCGTCCCCACGGTGGCGGTGGAGCGCAAGGGGCTCCGCGAGCTGTGCACGAGCCTGAAGCAGGTGCGCCGCTCGCACTTTCTTCCCCGCTACGACGAGGCCATCGAGGGCGCCCTCGCCGAGGTCGTGCCGCTCCTCCCCGCCCGCGGCCTCGACCGGCGCGCGGTGGCGCTCATGGTGCTCGTCGGCGACGACTCGCTGCGCGAGGCCCTCGCCCTTTCCGAGGCGGACCGGGCCCACCTAGAGGGCGTGCGGCGGCGGCTCTCGGCCCGTTACCCCGAGTCCTTGCGCTTCGTCATCTCCCGCCAGCGCCTCGGCGCGGTGGACCGCCTCCACGAGGCGGTGGTCTCGCGCGGCGCGCACTCGGCGACGAGCTCGCTCGGCCGCCGCCTCGGCCACGCCTCCACCCACCCGCTCCTCGGGTTGCCCATCCTCGCCCTGGTCCTCTTCGCCTGCTACGAGGTCGTGGGCGTGTTCGGGGCCAAGGTGGCCGTCGACTTCCTCGAGAACAAGGTCTTCTACGACCGGCTCGTGCCCTGGCTCGACGCACTCGTGCGCCTGCTCGTGCCCTGGCGCGGGGTCCAGGAGTTCCTGGTCGGACCGCCGGGCGTCCCCTTTCGGGAGCACAGCGGGCTGCTCGTCGGGCAGTACGGGATCTTCTCGATGGGCCTCTCCTACGGCATGGCCATCGTCCTGCCCATCGTCACCACCTTCTTCATCGCCTTCAGCGTGCTCGAGGACTCCGGCTACCTGCCGCGCCTGGCGGTGATGGTGAACAAGCTCTTCAAGCGCATGGGGCTGAACGGCAAGGCGGTCCTCCCCATGGTGCTCGGGCTCGGCTGCGACACCATGGCCACCATGACCGCCCGCATCATGGAGACGCGCAAGGAGCGAGTGATCGTGACCCTGCTGCTCGCCCTGGCGGTCCCCTGCAGCGCGCAGCTGGCCGTCATCCTGGCCATGGTGGCGGGCCTGAGCGCCGGGGCGGCGGCCTGGTTCTTCGGCACGCTCTTGCTCGTGCTCTTCCTCTCGGGCTGGCTCGCCGCCAAGGTGCTCCCCGGCCGCGGGTCGGACTTCATCCTCGAGCTTCCCCCGCTGCGCGTCCCGCAGGCCGGCAACATCGCCGTGAAGACGCTGGCCCGCATCGAGTGGTACCTGCGGGAGGCGCTCCCCCTCTTCGTGCTCGGCACCCTCATCCTGTGGGGCCTCGACCGGGTCCACGGGCTGGCGCTGCTCGAGCGGGCCGCCGCCCCGGTGGTGGTGGGCGTGCTCGATCTGCCGCGCCAGGCGGCCACCGCCTTCATCCTCGGCTTCTTGCGCCGCGACTACGCCGCCGCCGGGCTCTTCCTCCACTACCAGCCCTTCATCCAGGCCGGCACCATGACCCGCGCCATGCAGACCGAGGTGGTGGTGGCCCTCGTCACCGTCACCCTTTTCATCCCCTGCATCGCCAACTTCTTCATGATCGTGAAGGAGCGCGGGATGCGGACCGGCCTCGCCATCGCCGGCTTCATCCTCCCCTTCTCGGTCGGGGTGGGGGCGCTCGTGAACGTCCTCATGCGCTGGCTCTACGTCTAGGCGCCCCGTGCCGACCCTCGTCCGAAAGATGGAGCGGTGCCCGCTGTGCGGGGCCGAGTTCGAGGCGGAAGGCCAGGGGTGCCGGCCGTCCTGCCCCATGTCGACCGGCTGCCGGGTGGTGTGCTGCCCGAGCTGCGCCTACAGCTTCCCGCAGGAGACCGGCCTCGCCGGACGCCTGCGCGCCTTCTTGAACCGGCACCGGAGGGAAGCGTGAGCCCCCTGCACCCGCAGCAGGTCGAGGAGCTCCTCGAGACCATCTTCACCGAGCGCGAGCAGGGGCGCGACGACCCGGGGGCGGTGGTGGCCCACGCCGCTCCCCACGCGGGCGCCCCGGGCCCCGAAGAGCTGCGCGAGCTCCATGAGATCGGCCTCGCCCGGCTCGACGGCTCCCGCCTCGAGCTCACCGCCGAGGGCGAGCGCCGCGCCCGCGACCTCGTGCGCCGCCACCGCCTCGCCGAGCGGCTCCTCCGGGACGTCCTCCAGCTCTCCGAGACCGCGACCGAGAGCCAGGCCTGCGAGCTCGAGCACATCCTCTCGCCGGAGGCCACCGACTCGGTTTGCACCCTCCTCGGCCACCCCCCCACCTGCCCGCACGGCAAGGCCATCCCCCCCGGCCCGTGCTGCAGCGCCCTCCCGCAGAGCGTGCGGCCCATCGTCACCGGGCTGCCGGCGAGCGAGCTCGGCTCGCTCGCCCGCATCGTTTTCATCGCCCCGCGGTTCCACGACCGGATGGACCGGCTGGCGGCCCTGGGGGTCATCCCGGGCAGCGAGATCCGGCTCCACCAGCGCTCCCCCTCCTACGTGATCGAGGTGGGAGAGACCACCATCGCCCTCGATCCGGAGATCGCGAGGGAGATCTACGTGAAGCGCGTCGAGGGGTGAGGGACGGGAGGGCCATGGAGGTGACGAGCGTGCCGCGTCGAGGTGGGGAGGGTGGTCCGGGCCGCCCGCAGCGGGAGATGCGCTGCGGGTGTGGGAACCTGCTCGCCCGCCTGGTCCCGGAAGGCGTCGAGCTGAAGTGCCGCCGCTGCAAGCGGACGGTGGTCTTGCCCCTCGGGGAGGGCGAGGCGCGGGGGACCGGCTAGGCCCTCGATCGCCCGAAGCTGCCGCGGAGGAGCCGCCCGCTGCCCTGGAGCGCTCCTCCCGTCGGTGCCCCGAAACGAGAGCGGCCCGCGGTCCCGAACCCAGAGCCCGTTCGCGTTGGTCGCCTTCGCCCGGGTTCCCTTTTCACCCGCGCGAGGAGCGGCCTCCCAGGAGGTCGTCGTGGTGAATGTTCGCCTGGCGAAGCCGGCCCGAGCGCGCCGGCCGCGCCCCCTGCTCGTCGCCCTCGCCCTCGCGGCGGCCCCGGCCGCCCGGGCGGCGCCCCCCCCCGACCTGGCAGAAGGCGAGGGCCTCGAGCCGCCGCGCTCGGCCGTCCCGCTCGAGTCCGCTCGGGCGGCGGCGAGCGGGGAGGCCTCCTCCCCGGACCTCCCCGAGGCGCCCGCCGCGCGGCTGCACCTGTGGGGGTACGGCGAGGTCTACTACACCCGCCCGACGCGCCGCCCGCAGGATAGCCAGGCCGACCTCGCCCGGGCGGTGTTCGGGATCGGCTACGCCTTCAGCGAGAGGACCACCTTCAACTCGGAGTACGAGGTGGAGCACGCCGTCGCCTCGTCGAGCGACGTCGGCGAGTTCGAGGTCGAGCAGTTCTACGTCGAGCACGAGTGGGCGCCCTACGCCATCCTGCGCGGGGGGCTCATCCTCATGCCCTTCGGGCTCCTCAACGAGCACCACGAGCCCACCCACTTCTACGGGGTGCAGCGCAACTTCGTGGAGACCCTCATCATCCCCAGCACCTGGCGGGAAGGGGGGGTCGAGCTCGCCGGCCACACCGACCTCGGCCTCTCCTTCGCGGCCGGGGTGACCACCGGCTTCGACCTCTCGAAGTGGAGCTACGATTCCCCTTACCCTCCGTACCACACGGCCCTCGCGCTCGAGGACAGCGGCGTCGCGCCCCTGCAGGCCACGCACCAGGAGCTCGCGCTCGCCAACGCCGAGCAGCTCTCCGTCCACCTGGCCCTCGACTACCAGGGGCTCCCCGGCCTCCTCCTCGGGGGCGCGGCCTTCTACGGCGGTGCCGTCAAGGCTCCCGCCGCCCCGGGTGCGCCCATCCCCGGCCACGAGGAGGTCCTCCTCTACGAGGGCCACGCCCGCTACACCGGCCTCGGCCTCGACGTCTCCGCGCTCTACGCCGAGGGCGCCATCAGCGACACCGCGGCGGCCAACGCCGGCCACCCCGGCTCGGTGAACCCCATCCCGGCCCGCTTTTACGGCGCCTTCCTGCAGGTGGCCTACGCGGAAGGGGTGGGCGGCTCCTCCTGGCGCCTCGTCCCGTTCGCCCGCCTCGAGCACTACGACCTCGGCTCGCACTACGAGGGGACGAGCGGGCCGAACCTCCCCACCGGCCTCGTGCCCCTCTCGGCCGCCCCCGGAGACACCGGCCTTTGGCCGACCCCGCACGACACGGTGGCGACCTTGGGGGCGAACCTCGCCCTGGGGGCGAACGTGGTCGTGAAGGCCGACTACCAGACCTTCGACGCGAACCAGGACTTCCGCCGCTTCGACCTCGGACTGGGGCTGAGCTTTGAGTGACCTCCTCCGACGCCTCCCGCCCGGGCGCGGCGGATCGGCCCCCGCAGGGCGCGGCCTCGGGCCGGGGAGGTCCTAGTGGGCCATCGCCGGATCCCGAGGGCGGTCTGCTACGCGCTCGCCGCACCGGCGGCGCTCGTCGCCCCGGCCCCCGCCTTCGCGGTCGACTACCTCACCGCCGACCAGGCGCAGGCGCTCATCTTCCCGGCCGCCGACCGCTTCGAGCTCGCCGAATTCACGCTCACCGCGGGCGAGCGCGAGGCCCTGGAGGCGAAGCTCGGCTTCAAGGTCCGCGAGCGCTGGACCCTTCGCCTCGCCCGGCAGGGGACGAGGCTCCTCGGCGTCCTCGCCGTCGACGACGTGGTCGGCAAGTTCGAGCGCATCACCTTCGCCACCGGGGTCGGCGCCGACGGGGCGGTGGCCGAGGTCGAGGTGCTCTCCTACCGCGAGAGCCACGGCTACGAGGTGCGCCTCCCCGCCTGGCGCAAGCAGTTCGTCGGCAAGACCGCCGCCTCCCCGCTGCGGGTGGGGGACGACATCGCCAACATCAGCGGCGCCACCCTCTCCTGCCAGCACCTCACCCAGGGGGTGCGGCGCGCCGTGGCGGTGGTCGACGCCCTCCTCCGCCGGGGGGGGCTAAGGTGAGCGCCCGCTACCTCCGGCGGGCCCGGCCCCAGCTCGGCACGCTCGTCGAGCTCGGGGTGCGCGTCCCCGAGGCGGAGCCGGCCCGGGCGACGGCCGCCCTCGGGCGGGCCTTCCTCGCGCTCGCCGAGGTCGAGCGCGCCCTCTCGGCCTTCCTGCCCGAGAGCGACATCGGGCGCTTCAACGCGGCGCCGGCCGGGTTCGAGGTTCTCTTGAGCGACGACGCGGCCCGGGTGCTCGGGGCGGCCTGCGCCCTCGCGCGGGAGAGCGCCGGTCTCTTCGACGTCTCGCTCGGCACCGGGCCCGGGGCCTGGTCGCTCTCGGAGGGGGAGGGTGGCTGCCGCCTGCGAAAG
>Ga0335081_10006148_pt1 | contig 19074 bp, 18 predicted proteins | sample Lox_Sample_35_FD_206713 | JGI IMG/M metagenome (GOLD analysis project Ga0335081, IMG submission 206713) | Soil microbial communities from Loxahatchee National Wildlife Refuge, Florida, United States - Lox_Sample_3.5 | ecosystem: Environmental > Terrestrial > Soil > Wetlands | place: USA...
CTTCCAGCAAGCCATCGCGCTGTGATTTCATGGACTCGACTTTGTAGCCGTACTCGATGGCGCGGAAATGCTGCCAGGTGTAGGTCATCACCAGCAGAAACAGGCATGCCAGCGCGATCCCGAACTGCCGCATCTCGCGCGAGCGCTTCGGATCTTCCACCTTTACCAGGCGCGAATTGTCCAATGACTTGGCGAAGTAGATCTCGGGCGTGCCGTTCCAGCATGGCTTGCGCCCTTTTCTCGGTGCGCCTTGCAAAGTGGTAGCGATTGCGGCCATTTATGCGACTCCCAGCATCGGCTGATGCTGCGTGAATCCTGGATTAGCCAGCATGTAGAAGCGTTCGAGCGGGTCTTCACTGCGAACCTGTTCGGGCCGCTGCTCTGCCTGCTCTACGGTTTTAATCAGATCGTTGATGAGTGTGCCGGTGTACATCGTTTCCTCGTTTCTACCTACCACAGAACCTTGTGATGCATGTGTGGGGGCGGGTCTTTGACCCGCCCGGACAGGTCGGAGACCTGTCCCCACACAAAACCTAAATTCTCTCCGCCGCTCGCAGCTTGGCGCTGCGGGCCCGCGGGTTGCGATCGATCTCGCCTTCGGTGGCTGTTACCGGCTTCTTTGTCAGTAGCCGGTAATGACCCTGCTTCACCCCTTCGCGGAAGGCATCCTTCACGATGCGGTCTTCCAGTGAGTGAAAGCTGATGATCACGATTCGCCCGCCCGGTTTCAGGATCCGGGGGGCCGCTTCGAGCAGCCCCCTCAGATCGTCCAGTTCGCGGTTTACGAAGATTCGGAGAGCTTGAAAGGTTCGTGTCGCTGGATGAATTCGCTCATGTTTCATTGGCCGGGCCGCGGCTGAAATGACGGCTGCAAGCTGTGCAGTCGTATGTATCGGCCGCGACCGGACAATGGCTCTGGCGATTCTCCGCGACCTCCTTTCCTCACCGAATTCGTAAATCACATCGGCAAGCTCACGCTCGTCGAAGTGGTTTACCACTTGTTCGGCGGTCAGCTCGGCTTGCGGGTTCATCCGCATGTCGAGCGGTCCTTCCGCCTGAAAACTGAAGCCTCGCTCGGCGTCGCCAAACTGCAGGCTGCTAACGCCCAGGTCGGCTAACATGCCGTCAGCTTTCAGCTCTCGGCTGTCAGCTAAACCGGCAAACGAACTATGTCGTAAGTCAATCGCCGGCCAATCCGTATCTTGATTTTGGCCAACGACCCACGACCTAGGACCTACGACCAGTCTTTCCCGCGCGATTTCCAGCGCCGCTGGATCTTTATCGAAGCCAATCAAATGACCCGGTGCGCCGAGGCGTTTTGCGATTTCGTAACTGTGCCCGCCCAGGCCCACCGTGCAGTCGATATAGGTCCCGCCGCGCCGCACGGCTAAAAAGTCGATCGCTTCTTTTAAAAGAACCGGGACATGGCCAATTTCCGCTCCATGCCCACCCCGCTCGGGGGTGTCTTTGAAACCCTCCGCCACTAGATGCCCAGCTCGTCGAGCGTCTTCTCATCCTCAGGCGTGAACTTCTCTTGCTCAATCTCCTGCCGGTACTGCTCCAGGTTGCGAACTACCAAGTGCGTCAAATTGCCGGTGACGGCAACTTCACCCTTGATCTGCGCCGAGTCGCGCAGCAGTTGCGGCATCAGCAGCCGTCCCTGACCGTCGATCTCGACCATCTGCCCCCAGTAGTTCACCCGGTCCAGAAACTTTTTCTTCGTAGGATTGAAGGTGGAGAGCCCTGCCAGCTTCTGCTCGATCCGCTCCCATTCCTCGAAGGGATATAACTGAGCAATCTTCCCGTCCAAGCTCGTGATGTAGAATTGCGTGCCGTACTTCTCGTCGATGACGCGCTTGAATTCCGCCGGGACCTTTAAACGTCCCTTTTCGTCGACGCGAGTTGGATGATTGCCGCGAAACATGCACTTTGCCCCTCTGCGGGGCGCTCAACGTCTTTGCTACTGCCACGGCCACGAGGGAGGTGAAAGCGGTGCAAAACATGGTCAATTCGGGTTCGTTCGGGCTGATTTTGGGGGTGTCAGCTTCAAAGTCCACTGGCGCCTCTTCTCACTTCATTTTCGCCCACGCCCACAGTCAGTTCGACCACTTTCTACCACTTTCGACCACATCTTACGCCTAAGCCATTTATTGTCAATAAGAAAGTTATAGGTCGGTGGGTGCGAAAAGGATGGTCTGGGAAAACTCCAACATCTTGCGGCTTACTGACTCGATGACCACAACGAATTGCGTTTACCTGCCAGATTCATTCGTTTTTTATTCGCTTGATTTGGTTGTAAGTGGTTGTGATCGTTCGACGAAAAGTTGTGGAAAAATCCGGGGCATGAAAAGCCCCGGCGCTTGCCGAGGCTTCATGGTCCTGGGGGGACGATCTAGAAAGTGAACTTCGCCCCTAACTGAATGTGGCGGGAGCCTCCAGACCCGATGACTGGGTTGGAAGCGGCGATGTCGGGGGTGTAGAACGCCTGGCCGACGGTTGCCCCGTCTGACACGTCAGTATCGATGCCGGCGAAGTTCGGGTGGTTGAGGATGTTGAAAAACTCCCCGCGCAGTTCGAGGACGGTATTCTCGGTGAACTTGAAAGTTTTACTTACTGAGAAATCGAGGTTGACGTAGCCCGGCCCGGGTACAACGTTCCTCGCCATATTGCCAAATTGTCCAACTTCCGGAGGCGCCATCACCCACCCAGACCCTGCAAAGCAACCGTACGAGCTTAGTTGGTCCTGCGAAGCGACGGCATCGCAGGCTGGACTGGTGCTGCCAGGCGTTCCATCGTAGGCAAAGAATGGCAACCCATGATAAGGCGACCAATGAACTTTTCTGGGATCGCCGAAGAAGTTCCAGCGATCGGTGAATTCGCCGGTGTAACTGATGTCGTTGAAGCTGTCATAAAAGAACAGAGGTGCTCCAGTCTGAGCGGTGAAGATCGAGTTCACTCGCCAGCCTTCCAGCATTTGCTTGTATCCCTTGCGCGCCGGTAAGTCATAAGTCACGGCAAAGGTGAAGCGGTGCCGGATGTCAAAGCTGGAGTTACCCCTCTCGACCGCAGGATTATTACTGTCCTGAATGTCGAGTGCACGGTTTCCACTCGATGTATCGATAGCATGCGCGTAGGTGTAACCCGCAACAAAATACACTCCGTGATTTGTCCGCTGGCGGACCGTCACCTGGAGGCCGTGATAGATCGAGCTGTCGTGATTGCCCAGCATGTCGATAAAACTCAGGTAGGGGAACTTGTTTACGAATGGTCTGCCTGACATCTCATCGCCGAGTGTGTCATTCGCGTAAACATTTTGGTTGATATCGCGAATGCTATACAGTTTATTTCCTTTGTTGCCGACGTAAGCGATGGTGGTTGTCGCATTCGACCAAAGGGCGCGCTCAAGATTGAAATTCCAGTTGATCGTATAGGGAGTGCGAATATCTCGGTTAACGCCGAAGATCGGGCATGGAGAAGCATCAGGATATGCCGTCGATTGATAAGCACACTGAACACTTCCGGGAGACAAATTGCCAAACACCGGACCGCCCGCCTGCCAGTTGCTGGTCACCGTACCACCATCTAAGACAAGTGTCGTGGCATTGATATTGCCCGGTGATGTTGTAACTCCATTCGGTCCCGCCAGAGTAAGTCCCGTTGGAATCAGCGCCAGGCCTTGGGCGTAAGTGTTGTTCTGCCCGATGAACACCGAGATATGGGGAATTTCGTAAATGACTCCCACTCCGCCTCGAAGTACGGTTTTGCCATCGCCCCTGAAATCGTACGCAAAGCCCAACCGCGGAGCGAAATTGTTCATGTCGGTGTCGTAAGGCGAGCCAATCTGCTTCCCAACCTGGACCAGGCCCTTTTCCGGATCGAAATTGGCCAGCAGATTGTGTTGCTCTGTGATCGGTAAGCTGAGGTCATAGCGCAGTCCTGCGGTGAGGCTCAAATTGCGAGTGGCACGCCAGTCATCCTGAACATACAAGCCGATTGACTTCTGGCTGACCAGTCGATGGCTGCTGCCGACAGCGACATCGCCTTCGCTGGCAATTCCCTGGGTGAAGTCTTCCAGTGCCGACAAAGTATCGCCGGCGCGAAAACGAACAAATCCCGAGCCGTACGTGTCACGGAGGTTGTCCGTTCCACCAACGCGAAATTCTCCGCCAAAGCGTAAATTATGCGATCCGAGGATGTAGGTAACGTTATCGCTGAACTGCCACGTGTAATTCGGTGTCGTATAGAGCGGCCAGGAGGCGTTGCCGCCAAGCGTATGGTTGTTGAAACCCGAAATCCGGATCTCTGGAAGCCCGAAGTCGATGGGATTGGTGACACCGGTGTTGATCCCAAACGCGGCTGGCGGAATGTTGCTGTCCGCTCCCGCAATTTTCTGCCAGAAGCGGTTATAACCGATGTGGAACTGATTGGTGATTTGAGAATTCGGCGACCATATCCAGCCTCCACCGACTACCATGGCACGGGTATGCGCCTGCGATAGAAACAAGGGATTGACTACGTTAACGTCCTCTTCCGTCTGTACGCTATCCCCCATGAAGAAAGATCCAACCAAGCTATGATGATCGGAGAGGTGATAGTCCAGTTTGGCGATTCCGTTGTCTTCCCGGTTCTGGTTATTGAAGTCGGTATTAATGGTTGGATTCGGACCTGGATTGTAGGGAAATAGAGGCAGCAGGTTCTTGCTGATCTGGCTGCACGTACCCGCTGTGCTGCACTCTGCAAAGGCATCAACCAGGCTTAGTGTCGGATCGCCGATCGGCACCGTCACTGGAGTGTCGATTTGCACCGGGTTTCCGACCTTGTCCCGCACCCCTTCATAGTTGGCGAAGAAGAAAAGCTTGTCTTTCTTAATAGGTCCGCCGATCGATCCGCCGAATTGATGCAGCAATAACGCCGCCACAGGATTAAGTTCGCCGGTGTCTGGATTGACCCGCGGGTTGAACCAGTTTCGCGCATCCAAGGCGCTGTTGCGGTGAAAGTAGTAGCTTGAACCATGGAAGGCGTTGGTGCCTGATTTGATACCGACGTTGATAATCGCGCCCGGTTTCCATCCGTAATCTGCTTCCGGACTCGATTGAATGTTAAATTCCTGGATAGCATCGATCGGAAGGTGGCTTGCAGGAGTGCCCTCGACACCCTCTGCATTGAGCACGGTCGTGCCGTAATAAGCGTCATTATCGTCAATTCCGTCGACAACGAAATTATTATCTTCAGGCCGATTGCCGTTGGCGGTAATCGATAAGAAGCCGCCGCCAGGAACTCGCTGCACACCAGGTTGCAGCACGACAAGGTTCTGGAAGTCGCGGCCCTGTAACGGGAGCTCGTTGATCGCCGTATTAGAAAATGTTCCGCCCAGAACGTCCGTGGTCGTATCCACCATCGGAGCCTCTTCGGTCACCACCACAGTTTCGCTGGTTGCGCCGGGGCTCAACTTGAAATCGATGCGCACATCTTTGGCCACTTCGAGCAGGATGCTGGGATGCTCTGCCTTCTTGAAGTTGAGGGCTTCAGCGGTGATCGTGTAAGGTCCGGGCTCCAGATTCGGGGCGACATATTCGCCTGCTGAGCCGGTTTTGAGCGAACGCGAAACGCCGGTCGCGGAGTTTGTGACCACCACCGTCGCGCCGGGAACTACGGCGCCAGAGGAATCGATCACGGTTCCTAAAATCCGCCCTTGGTAGGTCTGAGCTGGGCTGAGAGATACAAGAAGAAAGAGTGCGCTGGCCAAACGGAACAATTTCATACGGGCTCCTGTCTCGCGTTTCTAAGACGTTATGAAAACCCCATGTCAATTTCACGGACAATGGCAGCAGCCGGAACTACAGGAGGGATTACAGACCGGATTCGCGTTTTCCGGAGTCGACGAGCGAGACGACCTGCTCGAGAGTGTTGCTTTCCAGTCGAAGGAGACGAAAGACTCCAAGTCTCATTTCGCACGCCCCGTGCAAATGCTTGACTAGTCTGCAGTTTGGCAAACCACGCTGTGGAAGTCAATGACCTGCTCTGGTGAATTCCATATTTGCCCTTGGCGGCATCCAAAGTTGTGCTAGTCTATGCATCGAAGTTCTTCACTTAAGGGGTGAGAAGTATGGAATGGACCACACCGCAATTTGAAGAGATCGCGCTTAACTGCGAGATCAACTCCTACGCCAGCGCCGCAATGTAATTGTGCGGATCGAAATCCTGGGCTCGGCCGCAGGGGGTGGTTTCCCCCAGTGGAACTGCAACTGCCGCAATTGCCAGTCCTTGCGCGCCGGGACCTTCCAGGGCCCACCTCGGACTCAAACCCAAGTTGCAGTAAGCAACGATAACCAGAATTGGTTTCTGCTCGGAGCGTCGCCTGACTTGCGCCTGCAAGTCGAGGCTTCCCGCTTTCTTCATCCTGGCTCCGGACTTCGTCATTCGCCGATCCAGGGCGTCGTGCTCACAAGCGCCGATATCGACCAGGTTGTAGGGCTGTTGTCGCTGCGCGAACTGCAACACTTTCATATCTATTGCACGGCCTCGCTGCGCCGGATCCTTCGCGAAGACAACTCCATGTTTGCCATGCTGAACCGCGCGCCCGAGCAGGTCATCTGGACTGAAATCTGGCCAGGTCACGACTTTCCCCTGCAGACCTTGCAAGGCGCGCCGTCTGGAATTTCCTGCTCGGCGATCACACTGGGAAAGCGTTACCCGGTGTACGTGCCGGCGGGACGCAGCGGTCTTCTACCCGAAGAATCGCTGCTCGGGCTCCTCCTGACGTCGTCCAAGGGACGGCGGGTGGTCTACATGCCGGCAGTTCCGACGATCGGGAAACCTTTGCTGGACATATTGGAGTCAACAGACCTAATCCTGTTCGACGGCACTTTCTGGACAAACGACGAACTTATTCGGGTACAAGGCAGCGGCGCGACGGCCAGGGAAATGGGACACGTCCCAGTCTCGGGGGCGGACGGTACCTTGAAGCAATTGGCGGGCCTGCATCGTCCCAGGAAGGTATTCATCCATATCAATAACACCAACCCCATGCTGGATGAGTCGAGTCGCGAGTATGCCGAGGCGTGCTCTGCTGGATGGGAGGTCTCCCGGGATGGCTGGAGTGCCGAATTGTAGGCAGAAAGACCTACGACAGACAAGTCAACGCTTGGTCAGGGCGCTTGTCTACAGCTTGTAAAAACATTGTCAACAGTTTGCATGGGCCGATGGAATTGTTGCGAAAAATAGTAATCTAGTTGTGTTTCTGTGCACTTAACGCTTAATGGCAGTCAAGGAGCAACTATGATCCGAGTGGAAAATCGCGAACCCGAACTACAACGCTTGCCGCCGTCCTTGCCCAAAGATATGACGCGCAATGTGCAAGGCTCCGCAACTGGGGAGCGAATCTTGGTGGTTGAGGATGACCATGCTGTGCAGAAGGCGCTGAAGCGTTTGTTCGAGACCGAAGGTTTTCAGATAGAAGTCAGCTCGGACGGCAGGTCTGCCTTGGAAGCCTTCCGTCGCGCTGCGCCATCCGCGATCGTGCTCGACCTTCGCTTACCGCAGGTGTCCGGACGCGACGTGTGTCGGGAAATCAAGCAGCAGGCGCCCTCGCTGCCCATCATCGTGCTCAGCGCCGCCAGTGATGTTTCCGATAAGGTTCTGCTGTTAGAGTTGGGCGCAGATGATTACGTAACCAAACCTTTTAGTCCGCGCGAATTGCTGGCGCGGGTGCGGGCAGCTTTACGCCGCACGGTCCGGAAAGATGTTGGCGAGGTGGTTGTTTTCGATGGCATCTCAGTCGACTTCTCCAAAATGGAGGTTACGCGCGAGGGCGAAGTGATCGCTCTTACAGCGCAGGAATTCAAGACGCTGAAATTTCTCATTCAGAATCCGGAACGCGTGGTGTCGCGCGATGAGCTGCTGAATGAGGTCTGGGGATATCAGAACTATCCTTCCACCCGCACCGTGGATAACCACATCTTGAAGTTGCGGCAAAAGCTGGAAAAAGATCCGGCAAATCCCACGCATTTCCGCACTGTTCACGGCGTGGGCTACAAGTTCATACGGTGAACGCGAAGAATCTCACCCTGGGGCTGTGGAAGTTGGGGGTAAATCAAGAATGATGAAGTTAAGGATGAGGAGCAAGTTTCTCCTCTCCATGTTGTTGATTTCGGCAGGTCTCACGTGCGCCAGCCTGCTGTTAGTGCGCCATTCCGTTCAGGGGCAAGTGAGAAGGAGCATTTTTACTGACCTGCACAATTCGGTCAGTACCTTCCAGAATTTCCAAAGAGAACGCGAAGTTACGCTGACGCATTCGGCCGACTTGCTGGCCGATTTGCCCAATCTGCGGGCGCTCATGACGACACAGCATGAGGCCACCATCCAGGATGCGTCTACAGATCTGTGGCGCCTTACCGCAAGCGATCTTTTCGTGCTCGCAGACCGCCAAGGCAAGGTGGTCGCATTGCATACCAGCAGCCCAGGCTTTACTCGAGAAATGGCGCAACGCGCTCTGGAGAGCACGCAAAATCAGGAGGGGCAGTGGTGGTTTGGGGCGCAACATCTCTATGAGGTTTTCTTAAAGCCCATCTACTTCGGCCCGGCAGCCGCCAACCAACAGCTGGGATACCTGGTTATCGGGTACGAGATCGACGACGAAGTTGCGGCACAAATGAGCCGTGTTGCCACCAGCCAGGTGGTCTTTTATTACGCAGATACGATTGTAAGAAGCACGCTCGATCCATCGCGCGAAGCAGAATTGCTGCGCCGCCCGATGTTACAGGCCAGCGCAGCCACGGTTGAACCCCAGGATGTGCAACTCGGACAGGAACATTTCCTGGCTACCTCCTTTGAACTGGCTCCCGGACAGAAGCCCTCGGTGGTTTTGACTGTGCTGAAGTCCTATGACCGTGAAACCGCATTTCTAGACAGCCTGAACAGTCTGATACTCGCGGTGGGATTGGCCGCTGTGGCAGCAGGCAGTGGATTAGTGTTCTTTATCTCTCACACCTTCACGCGGCCGTTGGGCAACCTCGTGGCCGGCGTGCGCGCTTTGGAAAAGGGCGACTTCCACTACCAGCTTGACGCCCATGGGAACGATGAGGTCGCAGAGCTCACCGGCGCGTTTAATCGCATGCGCGCTAGTTTGCTGAAGACGCAACAGGAATTGCTCGAAGCCGAGCGTTTGGCGACCATCGGCCGTATGGCCAGTTCGATCTCACACGATTTGCGACACTCTCTGGCCGCGATCGTCGCCAATGCAGAATTCCTGTTGGAGAGCCGGTTATCGGCCGAACAACGCGAAGAGCTTTATCAGGAGGTCCGCATCGGAGTGAACCAGATGACGGACTTGATCGATTCCCTGCTGGAGTTCTCGCGGACGAGGGAAGCGCTCCGTCCGACTTATGGAAATGTAAAGGAATCAGTCGATCGCGTGGTGCAAACCATCCGCGCGCATCCCCGCTTCCATCCTGTATGGATCAGCATCCGCCAGGAAGGAGATTGCAGCGGCTGGTTCGACACAAAGAAACTGGAACGCGCGCTGTACAACCTGTTGCTGAATGCGTGCGAGGCAACCTCGAACGATCACGGGCGAATTACGATCGAGCTGAGTGAGATGCCAGAGGGGATTCGCGTGCGAGTGGCGGACAATGGTCGTGGCATTCCTGAAGCCGTGCGCGGTAAGCTGTTCGAACCATTCGTGAGTGCGGGGAAAGAAAACGGGACGGGGCTGGGATTAACCGTGGTTCAAAAAATCGTCCAGGACCACGGCGGCGACATCGTGGTGGAGAGCACGTCGGAGGAAGGCACTGTGTTTCGGCTGACCTTGCCCATTGCTTCCGCACCGAATAACGGGCGGCCCGCTGCTCTAGAACCGCAATTCATCGCTCCGGCAAAAAAAATGCCGGTGGAGTAGGATTTCCAAGCAGAGGTTGTAATAGGATTCGGCTCGCCATCGTCTCGGGGGTTAGGCCCAGGTTATAAACGCCGAGAAAAATTTGCCGTACTTCCACAGTCGTCTTCGGGAGGCGCTTGTGAAGCAGGGGAATCTCTTGCCTGATCGGTTTGGAAGACCCACGGGGTTAGTTGTTTTCTTGATTGCAGGTGCCTTGTCCGGCTGGGCACAAAATGCAACCACCTCGCCGTCGCCGGATAGCCTGGCTTCGACCGTACGCGAACTGCAGCAACAGGTTGAACAATTGCGCTCCGCGGTGGTGGAGATCAAGTCGGAGGCGGCGCAGTACCGGGCCGAAACCGCGGCCCTGCGGCACGAACTGGAGAGCATGCGCGAGCAGGCCGCTCCGGCGCAGGCGGCACCGCTCGAAGCGTCGCCGGCGAGCGAGGTCCCTGCCGAGGCGCACGCTGCCGCTGCGCGCACCACTCCACTGGAGCAAAGGGTGGCCTCGCTGGAGGAGACTTCGCAACTGCTTAACAGCAAGATCAATGATCAGTATCAAACAAAAGTGGAGAGCGGTTCCAGATATCGTGTTCGCCTCTCCGGCCTCGCATTGGTGAATCTTTTCAGCAATCGCGGTCAGACGGATAATACCGACCTTCCCAGTTTCGCGATTGGACCGAATCAGGGGAATGGCAACTTCGGCGCAACCGTGCGACAGTCCGAGATTGGACTGGAAGTTTTCGGTCCAATGATTGCCGGCGCGCGCACATCGGCTTCCATCCAGGCCGACTTCGGCGGCGGCGCGGTCGATACCTGGAACGGCGTGAATTCGAGTATCTTCCGTCTGCGAACGGCCAGTATGCGTATGGATTGGAACAGTACGTCATTACTGGTCGGCCAGGATGAATTATTCGTCTCGCCGCTCACTCCCACTTCGTTTGCTTCACTCATCACCCCGGCGCTCAGCTATTCCGGGAACTTGTGGTCGTGGACACCTCAGGTGCGGGTTGCACATCGATTCGACCTGTCGGCCGATCAGAACATCACCATTACTGGTGGAATCTTCGATAACCTGGTTGGAGAATTTCCCACCCATGCTTACTTCCGAACCCCTGGACCGGGTGAAAGCTCGGGACAACCGGCATACGGATTTCATACCTCGTGGACTCACGCGATTTTTGGTCGGCCGTTGACGCTCGGCGCCGCCGGCTATTACGCCCGCCAGGTATGGCAGTTCGATCACTATAGCGATGGCTGGGCTAGCATGACGGACTGGGAAATTCCGCTCGCCTCAAGGCTGACTTTGTCCGGCGAGTTTTATCGCGGCCGCGCCATTGGAGGACTTGGAGGTTCAGCAGCCCGCAGCGTCCTGTTTAACGGGGATCCCAACAGCGCCACGACCTCTGTGCGCAGCCTTGACACCAGAGGCGGATGGTCGCAACTGAAATTCAAAGCAAGCCAGAAACTGGAATTCAATGCTGCCTTCGGGCTCGACAACCCCACGGCCTCCGAGGTTCGCGCCGCGGTCGGAAGCGAAAGCTACGTGGGTCCGCTTTTGACGCAGAACCGCAGCGGCTTCGTCAACTTTATCTATCGTCCGCGCTCGAACCTGCTCTTCTCCACCGAATACCGTCACCTGCAGTCGCTGCAGCTTTACGGCATCGATAACACGGCAGAGCAGATCAACCTGATGATGGGGGTCCTTTTTTGACAGATTCGCGGCGTCACGTTCTGGCGTGCCTCTTTTCGGCCTTGATTTGCGGCAGTTGCTTAGCGCAATTGACCGTCACAGCCAGTGTGGCCACGGCCACGGCGGGACAGAAGGGGAAGTCAGCAGAGGCAAGCAACGTTGCGGTCTGGCTCACGCCCATGGAAGGCACGGTGGTGCCGGACTCCAACCCGAATGCTCCACGGCCTCGCCTGCTGCAGCACAACAAGAGCTTCGAACCGCATGTCCTGATAATAAAGGTCGGTTCCCAGGTCGAGTTTCCCAACCGCGATCCGTTCTTCCACAACGTCTTCTCGCTGTTTGACGGCAAGCGATTCGATCTCGGTTTGTATGAAGCTGGCACAACGCGCAATGTGCTCTTCGACAAACCAGGAGTGTCGTACATCTTTTGCAACATTCACGCCGAGATGAGCGCGGTAGTCATCGCTGTTAACACACCGTACTATGGTGTCTCCGACCGCAAGGGACAGATCGTAATTCCCAACGTTGCGCCCGGCCGCTACGTGTCTCACGTCTGGTACGAATCCGCGCTGCCGGAAACGTTGAACGCTCTGGCGCATGAGGTTACGATTTCGGAGAACAACGCAACCTTGGGAGTGCTGCGCCTTTCACCATCCAAGCCGCAGGAAGCGCACAAGAATTTGTACGGACACGATTATCCTCCGCCGGCGCCCACCAGTCCTGGGTACCAGCGCCCCTGATTGCGCTTTTGCGGGTGCGGTGGATTTAACAAAGAAATTACAAGCACGTGAGATTTTTTTGACAATCTCAGGGCGGACGTACCTCTAGAATCCATCAAACGTGAACGGGTATCCGCTGCTGGCCCGTTCCCGGCGAGAGGTTCCGGAACCTCGAATTGACTCAGCGTGAGAACTCCGCCCGCGTATCAGCCTCTGCTCGCCGCTGGCTTGTCGTGATCGTAGTATTCATAGGCGGACATAGGTTTCTCGCCGCCCTTCTTCCACATCCGCTGATCTTCCTCAAGTTTGCCCAGAGCTCGCGCCATCTCGCGGACGTGCATGGCCACCGATCCGCAACACGATCCGATGTAGTTGACGCCAATGTCGCGCGCATTCACCGCATAGTCAGCCATTTCCTTGCGCGTGAGTTGCAAGGGATCGAGCCCCAGCGGAAAATCCGGCAGGCTGGTGAAATCCGGCCGCTCTCGCGGTGTCCGATAGGCAACCGGCTGGCACGCCAGATATCCGTCGACTGCCTTGCGCATCTCTTGCATGTGTGCAAGCATGTGTTGCGGTGGGCGGAGGCAGTTCATGCCAACAATATCGGCACCGGCGTCGAGTAAAGCCCTGGCAGATTCGGCGGCACTTTTCCCCTCAGAGGTTTCATTCTTGTTTTCAAAACAGATGGTCACCATCACCGGCAAATTGGTTCGCTTTGCACGTTCCACCGCGATTAAGGCTTCACCCAGCCAGGAAAATGTCTCCCCAATGATGAAATCCACTCCTTCTTCCACTTGAACTTCCAACTGCTCATCGAAGGTCTTGCGCACGCGATCAGCGGCGGAAGGACTGTTCGGCTCGTACATCCAGGTCAGGCTGATATTCCCGGCGACCAGGCACTTGTCTCCGGCAACTTCGCGCGCGATTCTTACTGCCGCGCGATTGAGCTCTTCCAATCTGTTCTCCAACCCCACAGTGGCAAGTTTGTCTCGGCTGGCGTAAAAGGTGAGAGTCTGGAGCACGTCGGCTCCGGCTTCGCGAAACTCTACGTGCAACTCGCGCAACGCGTCTGGACGTGTCAGCGCGACTTCCGGCGTGAACGGACCTGCTCGCACCCAGCCGCGTTTTTCGAGTTCCAGCAGGTAGCCGCCGTCGCCAAGAACCGGCCCTTCTTTCAGCCGTTCGAGTATGCCTTTCTTCATGGCCTGCTCCAAAAAGCTAACTTTTGGTCACTGGAACTCTCTATGACAATCCATCTGCAGTCAAGCACTTTTGTGGATTATCGCGAATTAATATGTCTTTCGGTCACAATAAAGTAACTTATGCCAGGCGGCTGAGGAAATGCTGCAATTCTGGTGGCAAGGGGCGCTCGAAAGAAAGCATCTCTTTCGAAGTCGGGTGTTGGAACTCGAGTCGAGCTGAATGGAGGAAATTTCTGGGAAGAGACAGCGAACCCGGCGTCTTTGAGCGGATGTCGCGCGGCGCGCCGTAAAGGGCATCGCCTACCACCGGGTGTCCAATCGACGCCAAATGAACCCGGATCTGGTGCGTGCGTCCGGTGTCAATTTTGATTTCCAAAAGTGAAAACTTGCCGTAGGGCGAATCGATTTTTTTCTGCACCTGGTAGTGAGTGATGGCTTCGCGTCCGCCCGAACCCCTGGTCGTCATGCGGGTCCGGCGTACCCGATCGCGGCTGATGCTGCTGCTGATCGTGCCGCAATCCTGCTTCACCCACCCATGGACGAGCGCAAGGTAAGTTTTCTTGACGGTTCGCGAAGAGAATTGACGCGCCAGCTTGCGATGGGTGCTGTCGTTCTTGGCAACGACAATCAAGCCGCTGGTTTCTTTGTCCAGGCGATGCACGATTCCCGGCCGCAACTCCCCGCCAACATCGGAAAGCTGGCCAAATCGATGGAGAAGCGCATTCACCAGCGTTCCGCGGTTGCGCTCATCGTCGGTAGCACCGGCGCCGGCGTGGACCATCATGCCAGCAGGCTTGTTGACGACTGCAAGATCGGCATCTTCGTAGACGATGTCGAGCGGAATGTCTTCGGGGATGGCGCGGAGAGGAGGCAGTTCGATCGAACCTACGATGTCGATCTGCTCATTTCCCGCAAGTCGCAGTGACGCCTTAGCCGATTTCTGATTTACGAGGATCTTGTCTGTGGCGATGAGTTGCTGAATTCGGGCGCGGCTGGTGTCGGGGAGTTGCCTGGCGAGGTATTGATCGAGCCTCCTACCTGAGTCTTCGGGGGCGACTGAAAAGGTCAAAGGAAATTTTGGCATGTCATCCCGACAGAGCTTTAAGCTCTGGAGGGATCTTACGACAGCGTGGAATCGCATGGGGCGAATGCAAGGAGATAGTCCCGAATGCGGTAATAACGCAACTCGCAGGCGTACGGCCCGTCGCGGGCTTTGCCCGCATCGGGATGACATAGAGATTCGGGGGCTTTCCAGCCATCAGCGGACTTCCGCATCTGCGGTCTTTAGCCCCGGCCTTAACCACCAGATAAATCCACCGAGCAGCACCAAGCAAATGGAAATCAGTTGCGTTCCCGTCATGATGCCGCCGAAGACCGATCCGCGTCCGGGGTCGTCACGCAGGAACTCCAGAAAATATCGGGCAATGCCGTAGAGAATAAGATAGGCGCCAAACACTTGCCCATCGAACTTTTTGCGCTTCAGCAGCCACATCAGAATGAAAAAGTTCGCGACCTCAACTGCCGATTCGAACAGCTGCGTGGGCTCTAACGGCTGGCCAAGGGGTGTGCCGACCCACGCTTGTGCCAACGGGCTCTTGAACGTCACGCCCCAGAAGTGGCTGGTCGGCTTGCCGTAACAGCAGCCTGCCGCGAAACATCCGACCCGGCCAATAGCGTGCCCAAGAGCAAGCCCGGGAGCGAACGCGTCGCAGGTAGCGAGCGCCGGCATGCGGTTCTTGCGCACGTACCAGGCTGCGGCTGCGAATGCGCCAATCAGTCCGCCGGAAAAAACTCCTCCCGCCTGCAACGTTGCAAAGCTGAAAATCTGCCCGGGATGCGCAGTGTAATAGCCCCAGTCATTCACAATGTAAAGGATCTTGGCGCCGATAATTCCGCACAAAACGACGAGAATCCCCAGGTTCCATGCGTGTTCCGGATTGATCCCTTGCTTCTCCGAGTTACGCACGCTGATCCAGAGCCCGATCAGCACTCCCAGAGAAACCAGGAGACCGTAGGTGGGAAGACTAAAGTTGCCTATGTGAAAAAGTCGCGGAAACACTGTTTATTTAGATGCTTGAAGTTGGGAATTGCTACGAGAAGTCTAACAGATTGTCGTAGGTCATCGGCCGTAGGCAAGATGTAGCGCGGCCTACGACCTAGAGCCGAGGACCTGTGGCAAAAATAAAGCCGACCCACTGAGCCGTGTAGTGGGCCGAGAATGAACCGTCGTAAGACGTGTGGGAACCCCCCGCGACCCTTTAGGCGTCTCCGCGTGGCGGAGCATGGCACACCGGATCTTAGAGCGAGTCGGGCCCCCGTTCATTCAGGTGTTGGTTCAAAAATCGGTGACCACTATCACCAACCCTGCAGGCCGGCTTTCACCTTGGATGCTAGGCAAGTTTCCCAAGATTCGCAAGAGGGCAGTGGCAAATAGTTGGTACTCGACTTGCCAGTCACTTTCGTAAGTTGAGCCGTTGTGCGGGCCCATTCGACAACTTCGCTGTGCTCAGTTGCTCAGGGCAGGCTAACGAGCCCGCAGGCGAAATCCCGAGCGAAGCGAGGGAACACGCTGGCACAGACGCCAGTCGCCCCGTTCGTCCAACCGCGATTACCCCGCCTTGTGCTTTTCCTGCAGAACTTCATCCAACGCGTCGGAAAGATGGCTGGCGCGCTTGAGATATTCCACTGATCCGCTATCGTGATTCCGCTGCAGCAGATGATATTCGTCGGCGATGTTTAGCGCTGCCAACACTGCAAGGCGGGCGGTGTCCACCGTGTGGGTCTGCTCTGCGACGGCGCGCATTTTCCCATCCACGTACTCAGCCAGCTTGAGAATGTAATCGGGATCAGAGCCACGCAGGTTATAAGCCTGATCGAAAATTTCCACACGCACGCTGTTGCTGGCGGGCTCTTTGGTCGGAGGTTGTTTGCTGACAGTTGCCATTTTCTGACTGCTCTACCCCAAGCAAAAAGTTAACTGGCGGCCTGCTCTTCGGTGATGGTTTCGATCTGTGCCAGCATCTTTTCCACTCGGCTGCGAACCTCTTCGCGTTCGCGCCGAAGTTGCACCATCTCGCGGCGCAAGCCTTCGATTTCCTCTTCCCGCTCTTCTAGCTGTTCGCGTACGCGCTTGATGTCACGTTCGGCGACTGCTTGCGCCTCGCGGGCAACCTTATAAAGCTCAATAGTGCGATAAACCTTTTGTTCCAGGGCATGAAAATCGTCCGCCGGAACCTGCGCCGATACCTCTTCTGCCATTCTCACCGCCATGATGACTTGTCCCCGCAAGAAATATGGAACTTCAGCGCAGTATACCGCAGAAAGCTGTGGAGGGAATCGCAGAAAAAGACTCGGCTGGGACTGTTCAGCGACGTCACAGCTGACCATCACAGCTCAGGAATCAGCTTGAACGGCCGATTTCGCGCGCCCCGGTAGACAGAGAAGTCCCGCCGGTCGAGCGTGAACACGGTGTCAATGTTGTCACGGATCGCAAGATACACCAAGGCGGCGTCAGCGAGTTGCGGCCGAAGATTCGCATACCGATTGATGATCTTCGCAATTCCTTCGGCCTCCAGGCTGGTCAGCGGAAGTATTTCGAGGAAACCGCTGTGAAGGCTACGGAGAAGTCTGTCTACCGCTGTGGGAAATCTTCGCAATAACCAGACGGCCTCGGTAATAACCGGCCAGCAGGAGAACAACGGGCCGGGCAGGGAATGGAGCATCTCAACGCATGCTTCGTGATGCTCGTCGGCATCCGAGAGGATTGCGACAAGCGGGCCGGTATCGACCAGTACGCGTCTCACTTGCGCTTCCTGGGCTGGTCTCCGAAGCCCTGGAAGTGACGCTTAGTTGTGCTGAGATCCTGCGGGGCGCGTTTTACAGTCGCAATGAGTCCGGCATCCTCGGCCAGGTCGTAGGCAGAACGAACTTCGGGCGAACTCATCAAGTACTTTTCCAGCGCCTGGCGTACCAGATCGGATTCCGTCAGGCCATGAGTGCGCGATTGCCGGCGCAGTTGCACGCTGAGTTTCCTCGGGATGCGTACGGTAACGCGTTGCGAAGCCATGTCAGACATTATACTTCACTTGTCTGACGCAAATCCAGCGGACATAATGCGATCACTGCATTGCCTTCCGGTAATTGCGAAGTTGAGTTAGTGTCTTCGCAGTTGCTGCAATCGTTTCCCGGCCTCATCCAAGGTGTCGGCCCGCTTGCAAAATGCGAAGCCCGGGTGGACCAGCTGCCCAGCATGAGCTTTTGCAGTGCCGGCACCGGCAGCTTCAACTCCGGGTGGTCCTGGGCGAGACCAAGCGATGTCAGCGTCAGGAGCGCGAAGAGCGGCCAAGAAAGTCGGTTCATGATCTTTGCTCCGTTGTGAGTGTGGAATGCAAGACGGTGACCGCCCGCACGGACTTGCGACAAAAAGCGAAAAGGGTGGTCACGAGGCCCGCAACATCCCGCCCAATCCTTCCAGCGCCTTGATAATCTGACCCGACCACTGCGCCACCTCATCTTCACGCAGAGTACGCTCGTGCGACTGAAGCGTCGCCCGAAGCAGTAACGAATACTTTCCTGCAGGTACAGAGCCGCCGCGGAAAATCTCCGCGGGAACGAAACTCCGCATCTCGGAGATCTGTAACTTGGCTACTGCTTGCCGGATCTGCTCGAAGGTCACCGCATCGTCGAAGATAAACGAGAAATCCCGTTCGACCGCGGGATATGGAGACAGCGGCGTGAAGCGAATCTCGCGCAGATCATGCTGATAGAGCCGGTCGAGATAAATTTCGGCGATAAAAACATCCGGTTTGAACTTCTGCCTGGCCGCAGTATCAGGATGAATCTGGCCGAACTGCGCGACGACCGCCCCATCCATGACCGCGCGCGCCGAGCGCCCGGGATGGTAGTAGTCGACGGTCTGCGCGTCGTAGGAAATCATCTTGCACTGAAACGCGCGCAACAAAGTCTCGATGTCTCCCTTCAGATCGAAGAAAGACAGCGCGCGTGCAGGCTGATGCACGCCCGGTTGGACCGCGTTCCCCGTCGCACCCAGGCAGATGCGATTCACCTCAAGCGCATTCGGCCCGCTGGCCTGGAAAACGCTCCCCATTTCGAAGAGGCGGACATCGCTGGTACCGCGATTGAGGTTGTAAGCGAGCATGTTCAACATGCCGGGCACGAGCGAAGTGCGCATGACTGACGCTTCTTCGCTGAGCGGATTTTCCAATTCGATCACCGGCACAGCGGAGAACTGTTCCGCCTCCTCATGGGAGATGAAGGTCAATGAAACCGACTCGTTGTAGCCGAGCGCCAGCAGGGAACTCCGCAGCTTTTCGTCCCTCTTTGCCTCCGGCTGGTCGATTACCGCGCCCGAATATGCCGGCAGAGTGTTTTCGAACTTGTCGTATCCGTGCAGGCGGGCTATCTCTTCGATCAGGTCGATTTCGCGCTCGACGTCCAAACGCCAGCTGGGGATGTGCACGGTGAATTCATACTCTTCGCCCGGCTCGGGCAGAAGTTCGAAGCCGAGGCGCTTGAGGATGCGCGCAACTTGAGTCGCATCCAGACCTTTGCCGAGAATGCGGTGCA
>Ga0335081_10006150_pt1 | contig 19074 bp, 17 predicted proteins | sample Lox_Sample_35_FD_206713 | JGI IMG/M metagenome (GOLD analysis project Ga0335081, IMG submission 206713) | Soil microbial communities from Loxahatchee National Wildlife Refuge, Florida, United States - Lox_Sample_3.5 | ecosystem: Environmental > Terrestrial > Soil > Wetlands | place: USA...
TAGCGCACGCCGGCGGGGGCGTCAGGCGCGTCGAACACGATCACGTCCCCCCTCCTCGGCGACGCGAGCCCCGGAAGGCGGAGCACCGGGAGCGCGAGCGTCGTGAAGGGAATCGAGCGCGGCGTGCGCCCTCCGAAGGCGACCTTGTCGACCAGGAGGAAATCCCCGGCGAGGATCGTGTTCTCCATCGACGCGCTCGGCACGAGCACCGCGTCGACGACAAACGTCTTCAAGGTGAGCGCGGCGAGGACAGTCAGGCCCAGTATCTCCGCCCCCCCCTTCAGCCGGCGGAGGACTCCCCGGCTCGGCGCGCCGGCCATTTACCTGATGATCGTCCCGATGCGCCCCAGCCTGATCGAGGCGAGCTTGTCGATGATGCTCGTGAGGGGGGTGTCGGGATCCCACGACCAGTAGACGATCATGGGCGTGCCGACGATGGCGTCATCCGGGATGAAGCCCCAGAACCGCGAGTCCAGGCTGTTGTCGCGGTTGTCGCCCATGCCGAACATGTAGTTGTGCTCCACCACGTAGCGGGTCACCGGGATGCCGTCCACGAGGACGCGGGCGCGGTCGTCCAGCCGCGCCCGGTGCCCCTCCCTCCCGATGAACGTCGCCCAGCGGATGAACGTGGAGGCGCTGAGCGCGATCGTGTCCCCCTTCTTCGGGACCACGATGGGTCCCCAGAAATCCTCGTTGAAGGGAGCGTCCCGCGGGAATATCTTCGGATCGGCCCACCCCTGCGGGCGCCCGTTCAGGTTGTTGAACTTCATGTTGCGCGGGATCGGCGCCTGGCGCCCGTTCACGAAGAGCGTCCTGTTGATCACCTGGACCGTGTCGCCGGCAAGGGCGACCGCCCGCTTCAGGTAGAACATGAATTCCGGGGACTGGATCTCGTCCCTCTGCCCGGGGAACTCGAAGACGATCACGTCCCCCCGCTCCACGCTCCGCACCGCCGGGACGCGGAACCAGGGGAGGCGCACATTCGTGAAGGGGATCGTGCGCGGCGTCGTGCCGCCGTAGAGGAACTTGTTCACGAACAGGAAATCGCCCGCCATGATCTCGTTCTCCATCGAGCCGGTCGGGACCTCGAACGAGGCGAGGACGAAGCTGTTCAGGAAGAAAAACGACACCAGGACGAACACCAGGTCCTTGAAGAAATCCTTGACCGGCTCTTTCCTGACCTCGGGGTGGCGCCTGTCCGTGCGCCGGCGATCTGGCATGGCAATGGTCTCCTATTATTCTTCTTCCATGGAGAGGACGGCGAGAAACGCCTCCTGCGGGATCTCGACGCGTCCCACCTGCTTCATACGCCGCTTTCCCTCTTTTTGTTTCTCGAGCAGCTTCCGCTTGCGCGTGATGTCCCCGCCGTAGCACTTGGCAAGGACGTTCTTGCGCATCGGGGCGATGGTCTCGCGCGCGACCACCTTGCTCCCGATGGCGGCCTGGATCGCGACCTCGAACATCTGCCGCGGGATCAGCTTGCGGAGCTTCACGCAGAGCTTCTTCCCCCAGTCGTGCGCCTTGTCGCGGTGGACGATGCAGGAGAAGGCGTCGACCGACTCGCCGTTGAGGAGTATGTCGAGCTTGACGAGATCCGAGGCGCGGAACTCCATCAGCTCGTAGTCGAACGACGCGTAGCCCCGGCTCGTGGACTTGAGCCTGTCGTAGAAATCGAATATGATCTCCGACAGCGGCATCTCGTACGCGATGTCCGCCCTGGTGGGATCCAGGTAGGTCGTGTTCCGGTACACCCCCCGGCGGTCCATGCAGAGCTTCATGATGTTCCCGACGAATTCCGTCGGGACGATGACCTGCGCCCTGATGAACGGCTCCTCGACGAGCTCGATCTGGCCCAGGGGGGGCATGAACGAGGGGTTGTCCACCAGCACCACCTCCCCCTGCTTCGTGGTCACGCGGTACTCGACGTTCGGGACCGTGTTGATGATGCTCTGGTTGTACTCCCTCTCCAGCCGCTCCTGCACGATCTCCATGTGCAGGAGCCCCAGGAAGCCGCAGCGGAACCCGAACCCGAGCGCCGTCGACGTCTCCGGCTCGTACACCAGCGCCGAGTCGTTGAGCCGCAGCTTCTCGATCGCGCTCCGCAGGTCCTCGAAATCCTCCGCGTTCGTCGGATAGACGCCGCTGAAGACCATCGGCTTGACGTCCTTGTACCCCGGCAGCGGCGCCGCGGCGGGGCGGTCGAGGCCCGTCACCGTGTCCCCCACGTTGACGTCGTGCGGATCCTTGATCCCGGCGATCAGGTAGCCCACGTTCCCCGCGGTGAGCTCCCCGGTCCGGACGCGCTTCATCTCCAGCACGCCCACCTCCTCGGCCTGGAGGGGCTTCCCCGTGTGGAGAAACGTGATGTGGTCCCCCTCCCTGAGCGTCCCGTCGACGACGCGGATGTAGACCACGGAGCCCCTGTAGCTGTCGAACACGGAGTCGAAGATCAGCGCGCGGAGCGGCGCCCCGGCGTCTCCCGTGGGGGGCGGGATCCTCCGCACGACCGCCTCCAGGATCTCGTCGATGCCCCGGTTCGCCTTGGCGCTCGCCAGGATGATCTCCTCGTCGCGGCAGCCGATCAGGTCCCGTATCTGGTGCCGCACCGTGTCGATCATGGCGCTCGGGAGATCGATCTTGTTGATGACGGGGATGATTTCGAGTCCCGCGTCGATCGCCAGGTAGAGGTTGCTGATCGTCTGCGCCTCCACCCCCTGCGACGCGTCGACCACCAGGATGGCCCCCTCGCACGCGGCGAGCGACCGGGAGACCTCGTAGGAGAAGTCGACGTGCCCCGGCGTGTCGATCAGGTTGAGCGTCCACGTTCCCCCGGCGCCGGCGTGGTGCATCTGTATGGCGTGGAGCTTGATCGTGATCCCCCGTTCCTGCTCCAGCTCCATGTCGTCCAGGACCTGGTTGAACTTCATTTCCCGCGGGGTGATCGTGCCGGTGCGCTCGAGCAGGCGGTCGGCGATCGTCGATTTGCCGTGATCGATATGGGCGATGATGCAGAAATTGCGGATTGCGTCCATGCGGAAGTGCCAATATACCGATTCCCCCCCCGAGTTGCAACGCTTGCGTGTGCGGCCCCTCATTCGTATGTTGAGCAATTCCCGCACAGCGCCACGGCCGGTGTCATGTCCATACTCGAGGATCCCACGATCGCCACGTTCCTGGCCTCGCACGGGCGCGACGGGACAGCGGCGCCCCCGCTGGCGGTCTTTGACTGCGACGGGACGGTCATCCGGGGCGACATCGGCGAGGCGATGTTCTACCGCCAGATCGAGCGGTTTCTCTTCCGGCGCTCCCCCGCGGAGATCTGGAGCGCCCACGCGCGCCGGGAGAGGCTCGGGGAACTCTTCGACACGCTCCGCCCGCTCGGGAACGGGGCGCGCCGCTCCCACCCCGCCTTCGACGAATTCGCCGCCCTTCTCCTCGGCTGGTATTTCGACGGCATCGCCGCGGGGCGCGTTGCGGAAGCCTGCGCCGACATTGTCCGCCTCTTCGCGGGCTACACGAGCGCTGAGGTCCGCGCGATCGCGCACGAGACGTTCGCCGGGGAGCTGGCTTCGCCCGTCGGCTCGCGCCGCCTCGGGGGACGGGACCTCCCGCGGGGGGTGCGCTATCTCGCGGAGAGCGTCGAGCTCCTGCGCGCGCTCCAGTCGCGCGGGTTCGACGTCTGGGCGGTTTCCGGGAGCAACAAGTGGAGCGTCGAGCCGGTGTTTGAGCGGCTCGGCGTCCCCGCCTCGCGCGTGATCGGGATAGAGCTCGACGCGCCGGGGGGGACGCTCTCCGACAGGGCGGCGGAGCCCGTCCCCATCCGTGAGGGGAAAGTGGCAGCCCTCCGCGCCAGGACGGCGGAAGCGCCGCTGCTGACGGCGAGCGATTCCAGGAACGACCTCCCCCTCTTTCTCTACTCGCGCGGACTGAAAGTGCGCGTGAATTCCCGGGGGAGGGACACCGCGGAGTTTTTCCGCGCCGCGGGCTCCGGGCCGGACGGCTCGTGGGTGCTCGTCGAATCGCCCCGCGAGCTGGAGGGGATCTGAGATGGCGGATTTTGCGCTGACGGTCATCGGGGGGGGCGTCGTGGGACTGGCGCTCGCCGCCGAGTGCGCGCCGGGGCACGGTCCCCTCCTTCTCCTGGAGCGGCACGCAAAGGTGGGGCAGGAGACATCCAGCCGGAACAGCGAGGTCATACACGCGGGGATCTACTACGCCGAAGGGTCGCTCAAGGCGCGGCTCTGCGTGGAAGGGAACGCGCTCCTCTATCGAATTTGCGCCCGCCACGGCATCCCCCACAGGCGCATCACGAAGATCATCACCGCGGCGCGCGCGGGGGAGGAGGCCGAGCTCGACAGGCTCTTCGCACTCGGCAGCGCCAACGGCGTCCGGCTCCGCATGCTCGGCGCGCAGGAGGTCGCCGCGCTCGAACCGCTCATCCTGACGCGCGGCGGCATACTCTCGCCGGACACGGGCATCATCAGCGCCCACGGGCTCATGGAGTACTTTCTGCACGCCGCGCTGGCCGCCGGGGCCACCGTGCAGACCCGGTGCACCGCCACGGCCATCGAGCGGGTCCCCGGCGGATACCGCGTCACGGTGCGGGAGGAATCCGGCGAGTCGACGTTCACGTCGGAGCGCCTGATCAACGCCGCCGGGCTTGAATCCGACACGATCGCCTCGCTGGCGGGGATCGACGTCGGGAGCGCGTCCTACCGGCTCCACTACAGCCGGGGATGCTACTTCGCGCTCCCCCCGCGCCTGAGCACGTGCGTGAGCCGCCTGGTCTACCCCGTGCCCACACACGAGTCCCTCGGCGTCCACGCGGTGCTGGACCTGGGAGGACGCCTCCGGTTCGGCCCGGACATCGAGTACCAGGAGGACCGGACGCTGGATTACCGGGTCGACCCCGCAAAGAGGGGCGCCTTCGGCGCGTCGGTGCGCCGCATACTCCCCCACGTCAGGGACGAGGACCTTACGCCCGACATCGCGGGGATCCGCCCGAAGCTCCAGGCGCAGGGTGAGCCGCCGCGCGATTTCGTGATCCGCGAGGAAGCGGACAGGGGGCTCCCCGGACTCTACTCGCTCATCGGGATCGACTCCCCCGGTCTCACCGCCTCGCCGGCGATCGCGCGTTACGTCGCCGCGCTCCTGTAGCGCGCGCCGCTACGCCCTCTCGTAGTACCCGGTCATCACCGCCTCGGCGATCACATTCCCTTCGAGTGCACGGAGGAACGCTCCCCGCACGGTGTCCCGCCCGAGAGGGAGCGACGCGACGTTGAGCGCGTAGAGCGTCGCAACGTACGGGTGCCGCCCCGATCCCTTCGGCGGCGCCGGACCGCCGTAGCCCTTCTCGTTGTAGGAATTGAGGAGCTCCTTCGAGCCGGCGGGCATGCGGTCCGTCCCGGAGGCCCCCTCGCGGATCTCCCGGTCGCGGAAGGGGACGTCGATCACGAACCAGTGGACCCAGTTGTCCGCTACCGGGTGCGGATCGATGATCGCAAGGGCGAATGACTTCGTGTCGGGGGGAGGGTTTTCCCAGCGGAAATGGGGAGAGATGTTCTTCCCTCCTTTGACGGTCCTGTGCGCGTACACGAGCGGGATCGACTCTCCCTCCGCGTACGATGTGCACGTGAGCGTGAACATGAGAACCTCCGTGTGTGTGCCGGAGCGTCGATCAGGCGAACGCCGCAATGAGCGCGGCGCGCGCCGACGCAATCGTCCGGTCGATCTCCTCCTCCGTGTGCGCCGCGGACACGAACGCGGCCTCAAACTGCGAGGGGGGAAGGTAGACGCCGCGGGAGAGCATGGCGCGGAAATACGCCCCGAAGCGCTTCGTGTCCGACCCCAGCGCGCCCGCGTAGTCCGCGACCGGGCCGGGGGTGAAGAAGAGCGTGATCATCGATCCCACCCTGTTGACGCAGCAGGGAACGCCGAGCGAACGGATCGCCTCGCGGATCCCCTCCTCCAGGCGCGACGAGAGCCGCTCGAGCGCCCCGTAGAAATCCGGGGTCCCTGCGATCTTCCTGAGCGTCGAGAGTCCCGCCGCCATCGCGAGCGGGTTCCCGGAGAGCGTCCCCGCCTGGTAGACGGGACCCGACGGGGCGATCATCGACATCACGTCCTTCCGCCCCCCGTACGCGCCGACGGGGAGACCGCCGCCGATGATCTTCCCGAGCGTCGTCAGGTCGGGCCTGACGCCGTAGCGCTCCTGTGCTCCCCCGGCGCCGAGCCGGAAGCCCGTCATCACCTCGTCGAACACCAGGAGCGCGCCGTGCTCGGTCGCAAGCCGCCTCAGCGCAGGGAGGAAATCCCCCCGCGGGGGAACGCATCCCATGTTCCCGGCCGCCGGCTCGACGATCACCGCGGCCACGGCGCCCGGGTGCGCCGCCAGGAGCGCCTCCACGGAGGCGGCGTCGTTGTAGCGGGCGTTGAGCGTCCCGGCGGCGACCCCTTCAGGGACACCCGGGCTGTCGGGCACGCTCAGCGTCGTGGCCCCGGAGCCCGCGCGGATGAGGAACGCGTCGGAGTGTCCGTGGTAGCACCCCTCGAACTTGATCACTTTCTCCCGCCGCGTGAAGGCACGGGCGAGCCTGAGCGCGCTCATCGTCGCTTCGGTCCCGGAGTTCACCATCCGCACCATCTCGACAGAGGGGATGAGCCGTCCGATCAGCTCCGCCACCTCGACCTCCGACGCGGTCGGCGCCCCGAAGCTCGTGCCGTCTCCCGCCGCGCGGACGACCGCGGCGGTCACTTCCGGATCGGCGTGCCCCAGGATCATGGGACCCCAGGATCCCACGTAGTCGATGTACTCGTTCCCGTCCTCGTCCCAGACGCTGGAGCCGCGGGCCCGCGCGATGAAGACCGGCGTGCGCCCCACGGCGCGATACGCCCTGACGGGGGAGTTCACGCCGCCGGGAATGACCCCCGAGGCCCGCGCAAAGAGGGCGTCGGAACGGGGGGTTGCCGGACGGTCGGTCACCGGCGACGCTCCAGGACGGCGGCAGCCTCCTTCGCGAAGTATGTCAGGATGAGGTCCGCCCCCGCCCGGCGGATCGACGTGAGGAGCTCCATCATCACCCGTTCCCCGTCGATCCATCCCGCGCGCGCCGCCGCCTTGACCATCGCGTACTCGCCGCTCACGTTGTATGCCGCCGTCGGCATGCGGTACGTCTCCTTCACACGGCGGAGCACGTCGAGGTAGGGGAGCGCCGGTTTGACCATGACGATGTCCGCCCCCTCGGCGATGTCCTGCGCCACTTCCCGGAGCGCCTCGTCCGCGTTGGCGGGGTCCATCTGGTGCGAGCGCCTGTCGCCGAACTTCGGCGTGCTCTCCGCCGCCTCGCGGAACGGCCCGTAGAAGCCGGAGGCGTACTTCGCGGCGTACGACATGACGGGGATGTTCGGGAAGTCGTGCTCGTCCAGCGCCCTGCGGATCGCGCCCACCCTGCCGTCGAACATGTCGCTCGGCGCCACGATGTCCGCCCCCGCCTCGGCGTGCGAGAGGGCTTCACGCACCAGCAGCTCGACCGACTCGTCGTTGAGGATCTCGTTTCCCCGCACGATGCCGCAATGCCCGTGGGAGGTGTACTCGCACAGGCAGACGTCCGTGATGAGGACGAGCCCCGGGACCTCCTTTTTCACGGCGCGGAGCGCCTGCTGCACCACACCCTGCTCGTCGTAGGCCCCGGAGCCGACGTCGTCCTTCTCTTCCGGGATGCCGAAGAATATCACCGCGGGGATGCCGAGCGCCTGGACCTCGGCGCATTCACGGACGATCGCGTCCACCGACATCTGGTAGACGCCGGGCATCGAGGAGACTTCCTTTTTGACGCGCGACCCGGGGACGACGAAGAGGGGGTAGATGAAGTCGTCCACCCCGAGGCGCGTCTCCCGCACCATGGCGCGCAGGTTTTCCGTCATCCGCAGGCGGCGCAGGCGGCCCCGGGGAAACGATGCGACGATCGGTTCGTTGTCCATCATGCGTGCACCTTCACGAGGTTGAACGAGTGGTGTTTTTCAGGCCCGCGGCGACGCGCCGGGCGAGCGCATCCGCCGCGATGAGACAGTCTCCCAGGGCGATTCCTCCCCTGTAGTTCCCGCTGAAATAGAGTCCCCCCAGCCTCTCCTCGCACCGGGAGAGCACATCCATGAGATCGAGGTGGCCCACGGCGTACTGCGGGATCGCCCGCTCCCAGCGGCGTATGCTCCTGTACACGGGTTCTCCCCGGACGTCCATGATCTCACGCAGGTCGCGCCGCACGGCCGCGGTGAGCGCCTCGTCGTCCAGCAGGGCGAGCGCAGGCTGCCTGGAACCGCCGACAAACGTGGTGAGCGCGGCGTGTCCCGCCGGGGCTCTTCCCGCAAACAGGGCTGATGACCAGATCGTCCCCAGTATGCTCCGGCGCTCCCGCGCGGGGACCAGGAACCCGAACCCGTCGAGCGGGCGGCCGATCGAGCCGAGGGGGTAGCCCAGGAAGACCTCCGCGACGGGGGGATAGGCGATGCGCCCGAGCACGTCCGCCGCGTCGGCAGCGAAGGGGCGGACCAGTTCCCGCGCCGCGTAGGCCGGAAGGGCAAGGACCGCCGCGCGGGACGCGACCGCGCGCCGCTCTCCGTGCTGCCTGTAGCGGACGGTGAACCCGCCGCCGGAGATCTCCAGGGCATCCGCCGCCGCGCCGAGCGCAAGCGATTCCCCCAGCGTCCTCCCCAGCGCGCGGGGAAGCGCCTGCATCCCGGAGCGGAAGGTGAACATCCGCGCCCTGTCCTTCGCCTTCTCCGCCCTCCGGCGCCGCTCTCCCGCCCCCCGGATCATCCCACGGATGAGCCCGCCGTACTTTTCCTCGAGCGCGTAGAGCTTCGGGAACGCGGCGCGGACGCTGAGCACCGCGGGATCCCCGGCGTAGACGCCGGCCACGAACGGGTTGATGGCGTAATCGAGGAACTCCCTCCCGAGCCGCCGCTCGACGAACTCCGCGACCGATTCTTCTCCCGCGGCTCTCCCGACGAGGGGCTCACGGAGGAGCCTGAGCTTCCCCCGGGCCGTCCAGAGCCCGGAGGCGATGAACGCCGCCGGCGACATCGGGAGCGGGTGGAGCTTCCCGCCGCGGAGGATGTAGCGCCTGTCGGACGAAGAGTCGGCGTAGAGCCGCTCCCCGGTGATCCCGAGCCCGTCGAAGAGCTCGCCGAAGAGCGGCGTCGTCTCGAGCGCGCTGTTGGGTCCGTTCTCAATCAACCATCCTCCATCCTGCATCGACCCGATCGTCCCCCCCGGCGCATCCTCGCGCTCCAGGACGCGCACGCTGAGACCGGCCCTCCGCAGGTGCCACGCCAGCGCGAGCCCGGAGATCCCTCCACCGACCACAGTCACGTCGACCGCGCCGTTCATTGCGGGAGGTTCTCCATGACCAGGTCTCTGAGCGCGGCAATGTATTCCGGGGCCGTGTGGAGCGCGGGCATCATGTCGAAATACCGGATGCCGAGGCGGCGGGCTTCCTCGCGCGCCTCGATGTTGATTTCCCAGAGCGTCTCCGAATGGTCGGACACGAACGCCACGGGGACCACGATCACGTGCGTCACACCCGAGCCGGCCAGGGACGCCAGCGTCGCGCCGAGCGTCGGCGCAAGCCACTTCTGGGGTCCCACTTTGCTCTGGAAGCAGAGGTGGTGCGCCAGGCCGAAGTCCCCGGCACGCACCACCGCGCCGACGGTCCGCTCGATCTGTCCCCTGTAGGGGTCTCCCGCTTTCACGAGGCTCACCGGCGTCCCGTGCGCGCTGAAGACGAGGTGCACCGCGCGCCGCGAATCGGCGGGCACACGCCCGAGCGCGATGCGGATGTTCCTGACGATCGCCGCGATGTAGAGGGGATGTTCGCAGTACTCCCCCACCCGCGCGACGCTCAGATTGCGCACGCCGCGGCGCTGCAGCACGCGCTCCCACTCGCGCACGCTCGACCCGGTCGTCGTCTTCGAGTAGTGCGGGTAGAGGGGGAGGAGCACGACGCGCCGGCAGCCGGCGGCGAGGAGACTCTCGAGCGCCTCGGCGGTATCCGGGTGCCAGTACCGCATCGCGATCACCACGCGCGCGTCGACGTCGCGCGAGAGCGCCCGCTCCAGTGCCGCGGCCTGCCGCCGCGTCAGCTTCAGGATGGGAGAGCGGCCGCCGATGCGGGCGTAATATGCCGCGACGCGCGGCGCCCGCCGGCGGGCGATGACGGCGGCCAGTCGCCGGCGGAAGAGAAACGCCAGGGGGAGATCGATGATGTCGGGATCGGCGAACAGGTTGAAGAGAAACGGCTCCACGGCCTCCTGCGAGTCGGGTCCCCCGAGCTGCAGGAGCACCACTCCCAGGGGAGCGCGCGCCTCAGTGCGCGGGGGCATCGAGCGTCCTCCGGACCGCCGCGGCGAGCTCCTCCACCCGGTAGGGCTTCTGCACGAACGCGCGCACGCCGAGCGCGAGCATCTGCCGCGCCCGCTCGTCTTCGGCGTACCCCGTCGAGAGAATCGCCCGGACTCCCGGGTCGATCGCCTTCAGCTTCTCGAACGTCTCCCTCCCCCCCATGCCGGGCATCGTCATGTCGAGTATCACCAGGTCCACATTCCCCCTGTTGCGCTCGTACAGCTCGAGCGCCGCGCGGCCGTCCCCCGCCGCAAGCACGGTATACCCCATCTCCTCCAGGACGTCCCTCACCAGGAGCCGGATCGTCTCCTCGTCGTCCACCACCATGATGGTCTCGTTGCCCCCCGCCGCGCGCGTCTCGGGTCCCTGTGCCGGTTCCGCCGCCCGGTCGACGGCGGGGATGTAGACGGAGAACGTCGTTCCCTCCCCGATCTCGCTCTCCACGTTGATGAACCCGCTGTGGTTCTTCACGATCCCGTAGACCGTCGCCAGCCCGAGCCCCGTTCCCTTCCCTTTTTCCTTCGTCGTGAAAAACGGGTCGAAGATCCTGTTCCTGATCGCCCGGTCGATCCCCACGCCCGTGTCCCCCACGTCGATGCGGACGAACTCCGCCTGACGGCCGTCAAGGACGGAGCGGAGGAACGCGTCGGGGGCGTGGAGCCGCTGCGTCACGATCGTCAGCGTGCCTCCCCCCGGCATCGCGTCGCGCGCGTTGACGCACAGGTTCATCAGCACCTGCTGGATCTGCGAGGCGTCCGCCTCCACCACCGGGTTGGCGGAGTCCGGCACGGTGCGCACGGTGATGCTCTTTTCGATCGTGCCCCGCAGCAGCTCGGAGGTTTCTCTCACGAGATCGTTGATGAGGAGCGGTCCGACGACGTACTTCCCGCCGCGGGCGAAGCCCAGGAGCTGGGAGGTCAGGTCCGCCGCGCGCAGCGCCGACCGCTCGATCGTTTCCAGGTGCCCGTAGAGCCGGTCCGCCTTCGGCACCTGCGCCTTGACGAACGAGGCGTAGCCGAGGATTCCCCCCAGGATGTTGTTGAAGTCGTGCGCGATCCCGCCGGCCAGGAGCCCGATGCTCTCCATTTTCTGCGACTGGATGAGCTGTTCCTCGAGCCGCCGCCGCTCCGTGACGTCTTCCATCATCGCAACAACGTTCACCAGGCGCCCGTTCCGCTCGAAGACGGGGAACATGCGCGCGTGCACGGTGACCTCTCCTCCCGTGAGCGGCAGCTCTTCGGCGGCGCGCGCGGGGTCGATCGTGAGCGCGGGCACGTCGACGACGCCACCGCGGAAGACGGTCTCGAACGCCCCGGCGAGGCCGACGGCCCGGATGAAGGGGGAGTGGAAGACGTTGAGACGGCCCACCACCTCCTCCCTCCCCGCCGCCCCGAAGAGCCGGAGCCACGCGCCGTTCACGTCCGTCAGGTTCCCCCGCGCGTCGAGCACGGTCACGGCGAGCGGCGTCTGGTCCAGGATCCTCGTCAGCGTGTCGCGCGACTCGACGATCGCTTCCTCCAGGCGCTTCCGCTCCGTAATGTCGCGCGCGACCCCCTGTATCCCGATGACCTTCCCTTCCTTGAGAATCGGCTTCTCGTTGATTTCCAGGAGCAGCGGGCGCCCGTCGGCGTGGTGTACCGTGCACGTGTAGGCGGGAGGCGCGATCCCCCCGGCGATCGCGCGCGCGGTGTGGGCGAACGCCCCCTCGTTGCCAGGTCCCCCCGTGAGGGCCTCCTTGGAGCGCGACTTCCAGTGCTCCGGGGAAAACCCGGTAATCTTCGCGACGGAGGGGGAAACGTACGTGAACGCTCCCGCGGTGTCGTGGACGTAGAAAAAGACGTCCAGCGTCCCCTCCACGATGATCCGCAGGAGTTCCTCGGACGCCGCGAGCTTCACTTCCGTCCGCTTCTGCTCGCTGACGTCGCGCACGATGCAGAGGACGAACGTCCCCCCGCCGCAGGTCACCACGCGCGCGTTGACTTCCGCCGCGACCGGCTTCCCTTCCTTCCTCAGGAAGTCGATGGGACCGTACCTGCGGAATCTCCTCCCCAGGCGGGCGATCTCCTCCCTGTGCCGCGCGGCCGCCGCCGGGGGGTGGAGATCGTCGACGGTCATTCCCAGGAGCGCGTCCCGGCTCCGGCCCGTGAGCTGCACCGCCCGGGCGTTGGCGTCCGCGATGCGGCAATCGGACCGGTCGAGGAGGAAGACCGCCTCGATGATGCCGTCGAGCGCGCCGAGCGCCGCGATCGTGCGGACGCTTGCCGGTCCTTCAGGGGGTGCGACCGGCGCTCTGCCGGTGCGCGTGCGGGGTCTGCGTGTCGTCATGTGTGGATGGGCGGCTCATGCGGACGCCGCGGGCACTGTTCAGGCGTGGTACGCGGGACTCTCTTCCTGCACCGCGCGCACGAGCGCGCGTGCGTTCTCTACGCTCACTTCCGGCATAATGCCGTGGCCGAGGTTGAACACGTGTCCGGGCCCACGGCCGTATTTCTTCAGGATAGAACGGACTTCCCCCCGGATGCTCTCCGGGGAGGCCAGGAGGTACGAGGGATCGAGGTTCCCCTGGAGCGCGACATTCCCCCCGGTATCCTGGCGCGCCCGGCCGATATCGACGGTCCAGTCGAGCGACAGCACGTCCGCGCCGATCGAGGCCAGCTCCTTCAGCGCGTGGCCGGCGCCGCGGGAAAAGACGATCACCGGCACCCCTTCGCGGCGCATCGTCGAGACGATGCGGAACATCCCCTCGAGCGAGAACTTCCTGTAGTGCTCCGGGTCCAGTATCCCTCCCCAGGTGTCGAAGATCTGCACCGCCTGTGCACCGGCCGCAATCTGGGCTTCGAGGTACCGCCTGACGGCGACTTCGAGCCGCTCCAGGAGGGATGCAAGGAGCGCCGGGTCGTCCAGCATCATCCGCTTGATGTTGCCGTACGAGGCGGAGCCCCCTCCCTCGACCATGTAGCAGGCCAGCGTCCAGGGAGAACCCGAAAACCCGATCAGCGGCACGCGGCCAGCGAGCGCGCGGCGCGCGGCGCCGAGCGCTTCCATCACGTAGCGCAGGTCTTTTTCCGGGTCCGGGTCTTTCAGGGCCCGCACGTCTGCGCTCGAACGGAGCGGGGGTGAAAGCCTGGGGCCGGCGGACTCCTGCATCGCAAGGCGCATCCCCATGGCCTCGGGGACGACCAGGATGTCGGAGAAGATGATCGCGGCGTCCACGCCGACGATCTCGACGGGCTGCACGGTCACCTCGGATGCCAGCTCCGGCGTGCGGCACATGGTGAGGAAATCATGCCGGGCCCGGACCGCCCGGTATTCGGGGAGATAGCGGCCGGCCTGGCGCATCATCCAGACGGGCGTTCGCCCGACAGGGAGCCTTCTGCATGCCCGCAGGAACAGATCGTTCGTCATTGCGCCCGGAAGTAAGCGGTGATGGACTCCACGATTCCCCGCGCCGAAGACTCCCCCGCGACGATGTCCGGGGGAATGTCCATGGCACGGAGGGCCTCCGCGGTGGTCGCACCGATCGCTGCGATGCGGCACCGCGCGCGCAGCCCCCCGCGCTCCGGCGGAGTAAACAACGCGCCGAAATGCCGCGCGGCGGAAGGGGAGGCAAATGTGACCACGTCGAACTCCCCGGCAAGGACGCGGGAAACAAGCCCCGAAGCGCCGGCCTCCTCCGCGGGGAGCGTTGCATACACGACGACGCTCTCGACGGATGCCCCCTGTTCACGGAGCGCGCCCGCGAGCGTGCCTCTGGCGATCGTGCCGCACGGGAGGAGCACCCGCTTCCCCCTGAGCGCGCCTCCCAGCGCGGCGCCGAGTGAGGCTGCGGAAAACTCAGCCGGGACGAGCGCAACGCGCATGCCGCTCCTCCGGAGCGCCGCGGCGGTCGCCTCCCCCACCGCGGCGGCGGGGAGGCGCTCCAGGTCGGGGGCCGTCACCCCGCGCGCGAGCGCCCTGCCGACGAATGCCTCGACGGCGTTCGCGCTCGTGAACGCGGCCGCGTCGAACGAGGCCAGCCGCGAGAGCGCGCCGTCGCACGCCTCCCACGACGGCGGAGGGCCGATGGCAACGAGGGGGATCACCACGGGCGTCCCCCCCTGCTCGCGCACCGCCCGGACGAATTGGTCGGACTGCTCGCGCCTGCGCGTGATGAGTATGGTTTTCCCCGCGAGCGTCATGGGCGCGCCCCGGCACCCCTGATCTCCTCCAGAATGCGCCCCGCTCCGCCCGCGAGCAGCGTGCGGCCGAGCTCGTCCCCGCAGGAGGCACCCTCCCCGGGCGCCGAGCGCGATTTGCCCCGGACGACAGTCGCGCCGTCGAGCGACGCCACCATCGCGTCGATGAGGAGCATCGGGGGATCCCCCTCGATGCGGGCGTACGCGCCGATCGGGACCTGGCAGCCCCCCTCCAGCCGGCGCAGGAGCGCGCGCTCCGCGCTCACCGCCTGGGCCGTCGGCCGGTGGTCGAGCGCGCCGACGAGCCCCCCGGTCTCCTCGTCCCCCGCGCGGATCTCCACGCCGATCGCCCCCTGTCCCACGGCGGGCAGGAGCACATCCGTCGGGAGGATCTCCCCCACGTTCTCCTCCCATCCCAGCCGGCGGATCCCCGCGTAGGCGAGCACAATCCCCCCCCAGCGGGATGCGCGGAGCTTCTCCATGCGCGTGTTCAGGTTGCCGCGGAGATCCGCGGTCGCCAGATCGGGCCTCCGCGCGAGGATCTGGCTCCTGCGCCGGAGGCTTCCCGTGGCGATGACGGTCCCGGGTGGCTGGGCGAGGAGCGTGCGCACCGGGTTGTCGGGGTGCGGGATGAAGGCATCCCGCACGTCCTCCCGCGTGCACGCGGCGCCGAGCGAGAGTCCCTCCGGCAGCTCCGTGGGAAGGTCTTTCAGGCTGTGCACGGCGCAGTCGATCGCCCCCGCCAGGAGCGCGTGCTCGATCTCGCGCGTGAAGAGCCCCCGGTCCCCGATAGAGGCAAGCGGGGAATCCAGCACGCGGTCTCCCGTCGTGCGGATCACCTCGATCGTGACGGTGCAGCGGGGAAACCGCCGGGCGATCTCCCCCTCCACCCAGCGGGCCTGCCAGAGGGCGAGCGCGCTTCCCCGCGTGCCGATCCGGAGCGCGCTACTCTTCACGCGGCGCCTCCCCGTTGCGGCCGAGGCCGAACAGCTCCCTGAGCACGTTGACCCTGTTCAGCAGCGCGTCGGCATGCCCCCCCGACTCCGCTTCCTGCTTCAGGGCCGCGGTCGGGCCGTGGAGGATCTTGTTGACGATGCGCCGGGTGACCAGCTCCAGGAGCTCCCGGTCTTCCGCGCGGAAGCGGTTGACGTTCTTGCGGACCTCCTCCGCCCGGATGGATTCCACCTGCTGCCGGAATTCCTGTATCGTCGGCCCGACTTCCAGGGAGTTCTGCCACCGGAAAAACGAGGCCAGCTCCTCCCTGATGATCCGGGTGACTTTCGGGATCTCCCCTTTTCTCTTCTCGAGGTTCCTGTCCACGATCGAGCTGAGGGCGTCGATGTCGTACAGGAAGACGTTGTCGATCTTCCCCGCCCCGGGATGCACGTTGCGGGGGACGCCGATATCGATGATGAAGAGGGGGTTGTTGGACCGCTGGCGCATGACCCGGTGGACCTCGTCGGGCCCCACGACGTACGAGGGACTGGCGACCGACGTGATGACGACGTCGACCGAGCGGAGGGCCTCGACGAGCCGGTCGTATTCCACCACCGCGCCGCCGAATGCGCCGGCGAGTGCCTCCGCCTTCTCGCGCGTCCTGTTGGCGACCACGACGCGGCCGATCCCCTTCCCCTGCAGGTGGCGCAGCGTCAGCTCCCCGGTTTCCCCGGCGCCGATGAGGAGAACGGACTTCCTGCTCAGGTCCGCGTAGATCTTGCTCGCGAGCTCGACCGCCGCGTAGCTCACCGAGACGGCCCCCTCGCAGATCGACGTCTCGGTCCGCACCCGCTTCCCCACGTGCAGCGTCGCCTGCATCAGGCGGCTCAGCACGGGCCCCATCGTGCCGCTCTCTCTCGCCAGGGCGAACGCGTCCTTGATCTGACCCAGGATCTGGATGTCGCCGATCACCATCGAGTCGATCCCCGCGGCGACGCGGAAGAGGTGCTGCACGGCGCGACCGGCGCGGGTTGCCGCGAAATGCCCCGGGCCGACCTCCGCGGGGGTCCCCTTCGCCTCCAGGAGCAGGCGCGTCATCGTGCCGTCGTCGGGTCCCTCCCCCGTGCTCAGGCCGTAGAGCTCCGTCCTGTTGCACGTCGACACGAGCACGCATTCGTCGAAATGTTTCGCCGACTTCAGGCGGGGAAGGGCGGCCCTGATCTCGTCGTCCGACAGCCACATCCGCTCCCGGATCTCCAGGGCGGCGGTGTTGTGGCTGATGCCAATGGCGTGGAGGTTCATGCTCAGTGGAAACTGTGGAACCCGCTGAGGTACAGGTTGATCACGGTCATCGACAGGAACACGAAGCCGAAGGCCACGAGCGTGATGATCATCGTCCTGCGGCCCTGCCAGCCGAGCCGCCGCTTCGCGCCGAGGGCAAGGGCGTAGAGCGACCAGATCACCACGGTGGCGACCAGCTTGGGATCCCAGTACGAGAACCGGCTGAAGACGCGGGGGAGCCAGAGCACGCCGATGACGATCGCCACACCCAGGGCCACGAACCCGAACACCTCGGCCCGGTGGCTCATCATCTCCAGCGTTTCCAGGTTGGGCAGCCGCGCGTAGATCTGGCCGATGCGCGAGGACTTGATCTCGCGGTAGAGCATCAGGTAGAGAAACCCGTAGGCGGCGGAGAGGGAGATGGCGGTGTAGCCGAGGAGCGCCGCCGAAACGTGGAAGCCGAGCACGGTGCTGTGGAGGTACGTCGGGATGTCGGACCTGTCCCTGATAAAGAGGGACGAGACGGTCTGGAAGCCGAACGCCAGGAGGAGTATGAAGAACCCGGTGGCGCTCGCCTTCGTGCGGAGCTCGATGTACGCGTAGCCGACGGCGATGGAGGCCGCGAGCACGCTCATGATCTCGAACACCGACGTGATCGGCGGGTGGTCGAACGCGGCCGAGCGGAGGGCCAGGTAGGCCAGGTGGACGATCACGAGGGCGACGAGCGCCGGCGTCTTGGTCGCCTCGAGCCGGGGAAGATCCCGGAAGAACGAGAGCCCGTACACCGCGACCAGGGCGGCGTACAAGAGGGGGAGCAGGACGCTCAGGGCAAGCACGACCGGCTGCAGTGTCATCGGTGCGGTGCACTCCGTCAGGTTCCCCGAAATATATGTATTTCCGGCGAGAAAACACACTTCGCCGTTGCACCGGAGCCCCCGGCGACGTATCTTTGCGCGTGCGGGACGAACCCTTTTCCCCGGAAGCTGCATCTCACCTGTGAACGCAAGGGAACTGAAGACACTACCGGAAGCCCGGCTGATCGCCGCCGCCGCCGCGGGCGACACTCGTGCATTCAGCGAGCTGGTGCGCCGCTACGAGGAGACCGTCTACCGGTACGCGTTCAAGCTCTGCCGCGACAGGGAGAAGGCGGAGGAGACGCTCCAGGATACGTTCGTCAACGTCTACAGGAAGCTCTCCTCGTTCGACGGCCGCGCGAAGTTCTCCACCTGGCTCTACGCGATCGTCACGAACAACTGCCTGATGAAGCACCGCGCCCGGCGGAACAGGAGCGTCGAGGAATCGCTCGAGGCGCTGGAAGATCCTTCGTCGTGGCCGGAGGGAAAGTTCGCGCACGGGATCGCCCGGTGGGAGGAAACGCCCGCGGATATCATGCTCGACAGGGAGCTGCGCGCGGAGATCGAGGCGGCCATCGGCGCGCTACCGCCGGAGTACAGGATCGTCTTCACGCTGAGGGACATGGAAGGAAAATCGACAGAGGAGACATCCGCGATCGTGGGGATTTCCGTCGAGGCGACGAAGTCGCGGCTCCGGCGGGCGCGGGCGTTCCTCAGGGAGCGGCTCGCCCCGTACATGGACCGCGGGAGGGGCCGGCGATGAAGTGCCTGGAGGTCTATCTCCACGTCTGCGAGGATCTCGACCGGCGGCTCGGCACGCGCCGATGCAGGGAGATCCGCGCCCACCTGGAGGCATGCCCCGATTGCCGGGCCTACCTGGAATCGCTCAAGAGTACCGTCGCGCTCTACCGCTCGCTCCCCCCTCCCCGCCTCTCACGCGCCGCGCACGCGCGGATGCTCGGCGCCCTCCGCTCCAGCGGATGCCTCCCCCCCGTGAAGCGGGTGACCGCGCGGCGCCGTAAGGCAGGCCGCCGCTAGCGCCCCCCTTCATCTCACGTCCGGGCCAGCCGGCTCTTCCTGTAGCCGTACGCGAAGTAGATCACCATCCCTATCGCCAGCCAGATCACGAAGCGCCACATCGTCACCGCCGGGAGCCCCAGGATAAGGTAGAGGCAGGAGGCGATCCCCAGCAGCGGAACGAGGGGCACCAGGGGTGTGCGGAACGCGCGCTTCCGGTCCGGTTCCCTCCGCCGGAGTATGATGACCCCCGCACAGACGAGTATGAACGCGAAGAGGGTTCCGATGTTCGTCAGCTCCACGATCTCGTTGATGTTCGCGATCGCGGCGACCGCAGCCACCACGACGCCCGTCCAGATCGTGGTGACGTGGGGGGTGCGGTGCTTCGGGTGGACCGCGGCGAAGTGGGGAG
>Ga0335081_10006152_pt1 | contig 19068 bp, 17 predicted proteins | sample Lox_Sample_35_FD_206713 | JGI IMG/M metagenome (GOLD analysis project Ga0335081, IMG submission 206713) | Soil microbial communities from Loxahatchee National Wildlife Refuge, Florida, United States - Lox_Sample_3.5 | ecosystem: Environmental > Terrestrial > Soil > Wetlands | place: USA...
AACAAGGAGTGCGCCTCCACCTGCCCATCGCCACCCCCAGCCGCTTTCTCGCGCGCCCGCTTCGCATACTGGTAGTACGCCTCCAGCGTGATCTGAAAACGCCGAGCCTGACGCCGACCATAATCGACCGCTTCCTCATCAGTCTCCGCGCAATACATGAAAAAGTTGTGCGGCAACGTCCCCTCATCGACCTCGTGACCGCACTCGGTAGCGACCGCCCGGTAATGCTCAATGTTTGCCTTATGAGCCGGCAAGTCGTTCAACGGCCAGACAGTCGAGAGATACGGATACCCATGGCGCGCAGCCCAGTCAGCGCTGCCCTTCGTATGCGCACCGATGATGATCGGAAGACGGTCCCGGACCGGCTTCGGCAACATGATCACCTCGTCCATGTGGAAGAACTCGCCGTGATGCGAGAACGGCTCACCGGTCCAAGCCTTCTCCATGAACTCGATCGCCTCAGCCAGCTTGCGACGAGCCACGTCATCTTCGGCCGGCGCTCCCAAATACCTCGGGCCACGCCACCCCGCACCACGAGAGACCCCGATCTCAAGCCGACCGTTGGTCAAGTTATCGACCATCGCGATGCGCTCCGCCATATACAGCGGGTGATCCCAATTCAGCACCAGCACCGCAGTCCCGAGCCGCAACCTGGTGGTTTTCGCGCCGAGATACGCCAACAACGGAAACGGATCAGGCACCGTATCGAAATCCGACTGCGTCCACTCGCTCTCCGGAACATCAAACGGCCGGTAATCACGCTCGCTGCCGAAATGATGCTGGGTCGTCCAGAACGACCAAAAACCCAGCCGCTCCACCTCAACACCCAAGTCCACCCACTCCTGATAGGCCTCATGCATGTTCCGCCCGACCTCAACCGATCGAGGGAAAAGAATTCCGAATTTCATGGGGCCTCCTCGCGTCAAGTCTCGCGCCCCACGGGCGCCATCAACAGCAAAGTAAACCCCACCCAGCCCCCCGGCCACTGCCCCGACCGACAGTCCACCCGAGCCACCGTCCGCCCGGCCCGACGAGTCGTGGCTACTCGTGGGCGTGCTCCCGGGTTCTTGGGTTGGCATCAATCCCAACCGATGATTCATGTCGAGGACGGCCAGAGGCGCGTCGGATGGCCAAGAGCTGACGCCGGAGCCGGAGTGCAGCGAGGCGGGCGGTCCCGCTGTCACGAGTTCGATCACCGCAGCGCGGGGGGACGCACGTTCCCGATGACACGACCTTAAAAGGCTGCTGCCCGAGCAGCTTCAGCGTCTGCCAGGATGCAGAATACCGATCCGACAACCCGATCCACGCGGTGCGGACCTCAGCTGGTGAGCTTGACCCGCCCTTCGCGTGTCAGGCGCGACCGGCTCGACATCTGCCGGTCGCAGACCGGCGCGAGGCTCGCCTGCATCATGGAACCGACGAGCCCCGGATCCACGATCTCGCCGCGAAGATCGCGCCATCGCCGCCCAGGATCACCCTGCCGACGATCGAGAGCGCCGAGATCTCGCTGGCCAGCGACCACCGCGCCGTTCCCCGACCTCGCAGTGCAGCGGCTATTCAGGAGCGTCCTCGCGGGTTACCTCGTGAATCTCGATCACGGTGCCGCTCGGGTCGTACAGGAAGATCTGGTGCCACCCCTCGATTGCCCACTCGCCGAAATCGGCGTAGTGGATCCCGCGCTCGTCCAAACGCTGCTTGATCCCCGCGAGATCATCTGTGCGGAACGCGATATGTCCATTGGCGATCGGGTTGATCGGCCGTCCTGTCTTGAACGAGACGTCGAGGTCACGCTGGTTCGCGTGCAGTTGCGCTGTTCCGAGGTCGAGGAATGCGGCTCGCTGAGTCGAGCCCTGATCCAACACCCGGGCATTGTTGAGTCGCTCCGCCCCGGCCAGCGGATCGAAGCCAAGGACGTTGCGGTAGAAGTCCACGGACGCGTCGATGTCGTCTCCGCAAATATTGATGTGATGCAGCTTGATCATCAGCCGGTGACCCCGGCCGCCGGTGCTGCGCTGCGCTGCAGGATCGTCACGATTCGTCTCCGGTTGTCGAGGTTACGACGGCCGGCGCGTGACCCAAAGCCGCGCGCAAGCCCAAGCTGTAATTAGCACAACCAGCAAAACAGTTATCGAGTCAAAAAGCAGCTATCCCTTCCGACAGCACGCCGCGAGGAAACCGTTGACCCGATGCTGCCGCTCTGGCCAGACATCGAGTCGGCGTCGGCGGGCAGGTCGGCGGTGAAGGCGACCGCGGCGATCTGTTCGGCGGACGGCAATGGTGCGCCTGCCTCCGCGTCGACCGCGAGCGCCCTCACCGCGATCAGCTTGTTGACGGACACCGTTGTTGGTGATGACGGCGACGCTGTCGGTGACGACCGGGGGTAGTGAACGAAGAAACGAATTAAGGGGTGATCGTGGGTGCCGGCGTTTCCGTCCGTGCCCAGTTCCGCTGACATCCGTGTCAGCGGGCGACCCCCTCAGAAGCGCCCCTCTTCCCCAGTAGTTGGGGGTCCCGGGTTCAGGCGGGGAGGCTGGCGTGCCAGCGTTCGGCGGGACGACCGCCGGTGGTGATCTTGGTGTGTCTGGCGCGGCCGGCGGCGGTGAGTGCTTGCAGGGCTCGGTCGAGCTGGTCGGCGGGGAGGTTGCGGTGCACGTGGTGGGAGAGCTGGGTTCGGGTGAGGCCGTCGGGGGCGCGGATCAGCGCGGCGTGGAGTTGCTCGGCGAGCGGGTCGCCGGTCGCTTGCCCGAGCGCCCAGCGGGCCGATCGGGAGGTGTAGTCCCAGAGCGCGAGCGCGGCGTGGAGGTGCTCTGAGCGGATCTGGGTGTGGCTGTCGAGGAGGGCGTAGAGGAGCGCGAGGCGAATCGTGTGCGCTTCGGCGCGGGCGGTGATGTGTCCGGCGAGCCCGTCGAGCGGCTGGGTCAGTTGCGGGTAGGCGTGCCACCACAGCTCCCGTGCGTCGTCGGCGAGCGTGATCTGGCGGCGGGCGTCGGCGTGCGTGAGGACCGCCGCGAGGTACTGGGCGAGCCCGGTGCCTTTCAGGGGGTCGGGGTCGCCGCCTTCGGGGAGTAGCCGGACGCGGCGGCACGCGCAGATCAAGAAGCGGTTGAGGAATCCGTTGGCGAGCTCGACGGTGGTGGTGTGCCGTGCGAGCTCGGTTTGGGTGATGTGACCGATGATCGCGATGTGCGCGCTGGTCGCGGTCGCCGGCGCGGTCCGCGTCAAAAGGGCGAGCGGCCGGCCGTCCCACGCGGAGCGGAGCGTCGGGGAGAGCGTGGAGATCTCGCGGGATGTGGCTTTCAGGACGGACGCGAACTCGGGCTCGACGACGAGCAGCCGTTTGTCGTGCGCGCCGGGGTCTTGCTCCTGGGGGTCGCGGACGGCCCAGATCAATCCCTCGCCACTCGATAGGCCCGTGGTGACCCGGGAGGGGAAGCTGGGGTGCGCGTCGGTGAGTAGGCGGGCGACGTGATCGAACGAGCTGCCCTTTCTCGCTTTCGCGGTGTCGCCGACGAGGAGCACGAACTCGTTGGGATGGTGTCGGGTCGCTTCGACCTGGAAGAACGCCTGGTGGCCGATCATCGCGCCGCACGCGATCAGCAGTTGGGTGAGGATCGCGACCGGGTCCGCTTCGGTGTTCGGCTCAAGCCGCTCGACGATCGCGCCGGCCAGTCCGTGATACGCGGCCGGGTCCGGCGGCGCCGGCCACCCGTCCGGCGCCGGGATTTCCATCACCGACCTGGACGGCGTCGTGGTCACTCGGCGGCCTCGGCGAGCGCGGCGCGGGCGGCTTTCTCGTCGCAGATCGAGCTGTTGGTGACATAGGCGGCGATCAGCGCTTGGGTCGCGAGGTTGTTCACCTGCCTGGGCAGGCCGCGGGAGAACTCGTGAATCAGCGCGATCGCGTCATCACTGAAGAGCGTGTCGGAACGGCCGGCGAGCTTCAAATGGTGCGCGACGTAGTCGCCGGTCTCCGTGAGGTCCATCCCCTCGATCGAGTAGCGCAGCGCGATCCGCTGATCGAGCGCGGCGAACGTCGCCTGTCTGAGCCGCCGGCGGAGCGTCGGCTGTCCGAGCAGCAGGCACGCGAACGTCGCCCGCGAGTCCATCTGCGAGTTCGTGAGCATCCGGAGTTGCTCGAGCTGTTCTGAGCTCAGCAGGTGGCTCTCGTCGAGGACGAGCACGACCCTGCGGCCGCGTTCGGCTTCTTCGGTCTCGAGCATCTCTTGGGCTTGGGCGATCAGCGGCGCGGTGTGAAACCGTGGGGTGTCACCGAGCGCGCGGACGATCTCGGCGTGGATCCCGCGCGTGCCGATCACCGGGTTGGGGAGGTAGATCACCGTGTGCCGGCTCGCGTCCAGACCAGCGGTCGCGGCGCGGGCGGCGACGGTCTTCCCGGCGCCGACCTCACCGCACACGACGCCGAGCGCCCGCTCCCGCACGACCCAGCTGATCCGGGCGACGGCCTGCTGATGTGAGCTTGAGCCGAACAGCATTGACGGCGCCAGTTCCTTCGTGAATGGCGTCTTCGTGAACCCCCAATGCGCGCGCAACCGGTCAATGCTCATTGCTGGTTCTCCTCGGTCTCGCTGCCGCCGATCGGCGGCAGGTTGCGGTAGTCGATGCGCTGCGCAAGCTCGCGCTCGCGGCGGGCCGCGACCAGGCCGAGGTAATCGATCCCGATCGCGGCTGGCCGCTCGAGGTCGGGCTCCACGCGCGCTTTGGGGTGAACGTGCCGGCGAATCAGCAGCGGCACCGCGATCCCGACCCGGCGGCCAGCGACCCGCACCTCGATCTCGGTCAGATCCAACGGGTCGAACACCAGCTCAACCCGCGCCCGGGCGAGCTCGGCGTCGACCTCGTACTCGTTGCCGTGCATCCCGAACGTTCCGGTCTTCGACACCGTCCGCTTCTCCGACCACAAGAACGCCTCGCGCAGCACCGCCTCCGCGGGCGGCGCCGGCGCGGGCCCGGCGGCATGGAAGCGCTCCAACGGCGACTGGTCGGTCTCCGAGTGGATCGTGCGGTGGTAGACCGATTCCACCCACGCTACGAACAGCCGGTTGAGCTCCTCCACGCTCCCGGGTGGATGGTGCTCCACCTCCCTGAGGAACTGCTCGCGGACGGTCCGGAAGAACCGCTCGATCTTCCCGCGGCCCTCCGGCCGGCCCGGCCTCGAGTGGATCAGCCGGATCTTCAAAAGCGCGCACGCGCGCAGCAGCTGCCCGGACACGAACGGCGAGCCGTTATCCAGATAGACCGCGTCACACAGTCCACGCGCGGCGATCCCGAGCCGCAACGCCCGGGAGGCGTTCAACACGTCCTCGCGCGTCGCCCACCGATACCCGCATAACAAGCGGCTGTGGTCATCGATGAAGCAGAACAGGAACGTCTTGCGCCCATCGACCTGCGGGCCGTGCAACGCGTCCCCGGTCCACAGCTCGTTGCGCCGCTCGGCCTCGAACCGGCCCGTCGCCCGCGCGGGCGATGCTCCCTTCCACGGCAGGCCGGCCGCCGCGAGGTGACGCTGAAGCGTTCGCGCCGAGGGTGACCAGCCCTCGGCCTCAAAGATGATCCGATGGATCTGCGCCGCGGTCCGGGCGGGCTGCTCGCGCCGCAACGCGCACGCCATCTCCAACAAGTGCACGGGCGTCTTGGTCTCGACCCGCCGCGACGCCGGGACCAGCGCCTCGAACCCGCCGAGCCGGTACGCACGAGTCCACCGGTCGATAGAGCTGCGCGACACCCGCACCCACAGCCCGTCTGGGCCGATCTGCTCCCGCGCCGCCATCGACCGCGCCAGAGCGCCGCGCTCCCTGTTCGAGAGCCGCTCCGAGGACAGCTCGCGAACCAGCGAGTACCGGAACAGCCCGACCTGCTGTGCCCTGTCGTCCACAAACAACCTCCTGGCTCACCGACCACGCCGAACCAGGCCAGCATCCAGCTCACTCAGGCGACGGCCAAGGCGGACTCGTGTTGATCCACAGCAACCTCCCTCCCGTCAGCGCCGACACCCACGACCACGCCGGCCGGCGCCCCAACCACAACGACGCCGCCCGCGTGCACACGCCGATCGCCTCCACGGCGTCCACCAGCAAACGCCCGCCCGACACCGCCCCCAGCACCGCGCCGTCCATCGCCCGCACCCATCGTCCGAAGTGCACCGTGATCAACTCGGCTCGTCCCCGGAACCGCGCCAGCCAATCCCTGACCGTCTCCGCCGGCCAGCCGAGCTGCTCAGCAACCTGCCGATAACCCGCGCCGGACGCGGCCAGCAGCACCGCCGCGCCGATCACCTCGACCGCGTCACAACGCCGCAGCAAGCACACGTCCGGCAACAACACGTGCGTCGCCCCGCACGACACTGCCCGGCAGCGCCCCCGCCGAGGCCGCAGCCACCGCACCCCCTCCAACGTCCGCACCGGCCGTCGCCGCGCGCATCCCCACCCGCCCAGAACCCCCCGCCCGCACCTCGGGCACACCAGCCGGCCCGCGGCGATATCCGCCTCCAAGCCCACACGATCGTCTGCGACGATGAGCAAGATCGCCCCTCCTTCAGGGGAATCAAAGGCCCCCTCGCCACGACCCGCCAAGGACTAGGCGAGGGGGCCCAACGACAACATGACGATCACCATCATGTCGTCGGCCACCGCGCCCGACCAAACCCATCCTCACCCAGCGTGTCGCTGACCACCCCCGCCGTCACCACCCAGCGTGTCGCTCAACAATCAGCTCATCCAGCCACGGGCCGGGAGCGAGCTTTCGGCCGCCGGCTCCGCGATCGGGTTTGAGACCAGCGGTGTCAGGCCAAGCGCTTCGGGCCCGCCTGGCACCGCCCCGCCGAAGATGTCGAGACCTGCAAACTCGCTATACAGAGGCCGCGGAAGCGTGACCTCACCGCCGGCGGCCTCCAGCTGCCCGCTCGGAGGCGCTCGCTCCCGGAAGAAGGGCGTCACCATCGCAGAGACCGCACGCTCGTCATCGTTTGGCAGGTCCCTCATCGACGTAACCTCGGCAGACCTAGCCCACGCTCGGCAATAATGTTGCGCTCGATCTCGCTGCTGTCGGCATAGATCGTGGTCGCCCGCGCTGCAGGTAAATCTGCGACCAGTCCAGCCCGCTCGCGATTCAGCGAGTCGACCTCAGCTCCGATGTCCGCGAGCTCCTGATACGTCTCGCTCGAGAAAGCCTTCGTAGCGTTGGTGTCAGGCCGAGGGATCTGCTCGATCGGGACTACGGCAGATCAGGCGCGCGCATCTCGACGGCAACCCGCGCTGATCCCAACGTGAGTCCGCGCCTCGAGATCGGTACGCGCAAGCACCGTGCACAGGCCCGCGTACTGCGCGAACGTGGTCCACATCATCTGGCCCCTGACCGGCGCTGCCAGGCTTCCACCGGTCCGCTCGCTGCGCACACACGCCCTCCTAGCCCTCCTTCTGGGTGCTCGCCTCGTCTGCCGGGGGAAGGAGGCCGAGCCGGACCGCCTTGGAAATGAGGCCAGCTTTGCTGCTGGCCTCCAGCTTGCCACGCAGGGCCTTGAGATGAAACCTGACCGTCGACTCTGATACGAAGAGACGGTCGGCGATCTGCTGGTTGGTCAGGCCCTGAGCGGCTAGGTCGAGGACCTTCTGTTGCTGCGGCGTCAGCGCCACGGCCTCCATGCGACTGTCGAGTTTCTCGTGGAGGTGCTCGACCACCTGCGAGGCGGTCCCGAGTTCCGAAGTCTCGCTCAGCGCACCGCGCATCGCATCGAAGAGCGCGTCGAGACCGGCCGATTTCGTTACGTACCCGCGTGCCCCAGCCGCAAGTGCTTGCCTGACGGTCTCCTCGCTGATGTAGGTGGTCAGGATCACCACCCGAACGTCCGGCGCCGCCTCGCGCAGGTCGCGACACACCTCCACCCCCGTCTTGTCGGGGAGTCGCCAGTCCATCAGCACCAGGTCGGGCCGATGCTCCACCGCCCACTCGAAGGCGTCGGCGCCGTTGCCGGCCACGCCGGTTACCGAGAACCCCTCCTCACGGTCGATCTCGGCAACGAGTCCCGAGCGGACGACCTCGTGATCGTCAACTACCAGGATGGTGGCAGCATCGCCTGAGGGCATGCGCGTCAGTGTACGCCGACACTTCGGCGGCGAACACGGCGAGGTCCGCGACGAAAGGACCCAGGTTCTGATGCACGCCAACCTGAGCGCCCAGGACTTCTGGGCGCTTGGCGCGGCCGAGTAGCGGCTGGATGATCCTGCAGACCATTTGGAACCACATGACGCCTACGCGTTGCCCGCGCGCTCTGACAATCCGCGACGCGTCGGTGTGGGGGAGTGCGGTGGGTGTGGTGTTGGTGGGTTCTGTCATTGGGCTCGTCGGGGTATCGCTGGATCGGTGTGGATCGTTTCGGCATCGATCACCGGATGGCGTGGGAAACCAGGCAGGAGCCTCACGGACTCCTCCGACAACCACGATTGGCTTCATCGCGAATAGCGGGACCGGGCTGCTCAGGCCGTCGTGATCGCGGGGCTCGAACTCTCGACGAAGTGCGGCATGACTTCTTCAGCGAAGCGCCGGACCGACGCGAGACTCTTCTCGATCGGCATCCCGCCCCAGCCAGTCTGCAAAACGAAATACTGAATACCAAGGACCTCCTGGTACTCCTTGATCTTGTTGACGATCGTCTCCGGGCTCCCGATCAACTGCGACTCGACCGTCGTGTCCGTCACCCGATCGAGATTCGCCATCACCTCAGCATCAGCACCGAAGAACGAATCCTCAGCAGTCTTACCAACCGCATCCTCACCACCCGCACCGTCACGGACCACCTGCGAGAACAAGGAGTGCGCCTCCACCTGCCCATCGCCACCCCCAGCCGCTTTCTCGCGCGCCCGCTTCGCATACTGGTAGTACGCCTCCAGCGTGATCTGAAAACGCCGAGCCTGACGCCGACCATACTCGACCGCTTCCTCATCAGTCTCCGCGCAATACATGAAAAAGTTGTGCGGCAACGTCCCCTCATCGACCTCGTGACCGCACTCGGTAGCGACCGCCCGGTAATGCTCAATGTTTGCCTTATGAGCCGGCAAGTCGTTCAACGGCCAGACAGTCGAGAGATACGGATACCCATGGCGCGCAGCCCAGTCAGCGCTGCCCTTCGTATGCGCACCGATGATGATCGGAAGACGGTCCCGGACCGGCTTCGGCAACATGATCACCTCGTCCATGTGGAAGAACTCGCCGTGATGCGAGAACGGCTCACCGGTCCAAGCCTTCTCCATGAACTCGATCGCCTCAGCCAGCTTGCGACGAGCCACGTCATCTTCGGCCGGCGCTCCCAAATACCTCGGGCCACGCCACCCCGCACCACGAGAGACCCCGATCTCAAGCCGACCGTTGGTCAAGTTATCGACCATCGCGATGCGCTCCGCCATATACAGCGGGTGATCCCAATTCAGCACCAGCACCGCAGTCCCGAGCCGCAACCTGGTGGTTTTCGCGCCGAGATACGCCAACAACGGAAACGGATCAGGCACCGTATCGAAATCCGACTGCGTCCACTCGCTCTCCGGAACATCAAACGGCCGGTAATCACGCTCGCTGCCGAAATGATGCTGGGTCGTCCAGAACGACCAAAAACCCAGCCGCTCCACCTCAACACCCAAGTCCACCCACTCCTGATAGGCCTCATGCATGTTCCGCCCGACCTCAACCGATCGAGGGAAAAGAATTCCGAATTTCATGGGGCCTCCTCGCGTCAAGTCTCGCGCCCCACGGGCGCCATCAACAGCAAAGTAAACCCCACCCAGCCCCCCGGCCACTGCCCCGACCGACAGTCCATTCGTCGACTCTCGCCGCGGCTTGACAACCGCGAGTAGAGCTGCTTATGGTTACGTCCGGATCCGTTCCGCGACCGGCTCGGGCCGATTATTCAGTGGCTCCGAACGGGGTCGGCCACATTGCGGTCGTCAGCCGCGTGCCGGTCGCGCAGGGTTTCCGAGGCGCCCCCTGCGCATGTCGGAAGCGCCGTCCGCTCCACTTCGAGAGTCGACCCAAAAATAATGCATGGCCTGACCCTTACTCTTGTACCCGACAGGTTGTTCGCGCTCGTCAATCCGTACGAGCTCGACGGTCGAGCTTCGAGCCACCCCCTTTCTGTCCGTGGCTACTCCACGCTGAACTGCTACCTCCTGAGAGGACGAGCCCGAGCAGTGCTGTACGGGACAGGCTACTCGGTGCACGAAGATGCGATTTTGGCCCAGCTCTCGGAACTGGTTGGAGGCCGGACGCTAGCGCTCGCGATCCCAAGGATCGAATTCCCCGCGATGTGCAACGCGAGGGCCATTGTCGAGCGTTTCGACGTCGATGTCGCCTATCAGCGTCTGCCTGAGTCGCCCGCGAATTTCCTGAACCTGCGGCCTAAGTATGATGTCGATGACCCGGGGAAGCTGCGCGATGTCCGGCTCGGTCAGATCAAGACGACTGAGCCGGTGACGATCGATCCAGGGGACGCGCGGCGACTGCGATTCCTCGTGCCTCACTTGCGGCTCTTGCCGTCGAATTGGGGCTTTGACGAGGGTACGGGGACGCTCTTTACCGGGGACATGTTCTCCTGGGTCTGGCGTGACACTCCGTCCGGACCCTGGCTCGTTGACGACGAGGCAGATGACCCAACCGATCGGGGACGTGTAGAGGATTTTCTCCTCAACAATCGGTATTGGTGGCTCGCAGGCGCGGAGACCGAATCGTTTCGGGATGCAGTCGCTGACATCTTCGACCGCTACTCTGTCAAGGCGATTGCTCCCGATCACGGAGCCGTTCTGACCGGCACGGCAATACCGAGGCATCGGGAACTTCTGGATGAAGTGCTCGAGATGGCGGCGGATCTACCTGCCACGGGCGTTAGCGTCGGCCAGAGGAGCCTGATCAGTTGAGCATCACAACGTCAAACCCGCTCCCTCGTGAGCTTGCTGATGGCCTCTACTGGCTCGGTGCGTGTTACGCGGTTCCCGTGGGTGGCCGGTCGCTGCACGCGAACAACTCGGTCTTCCTCGTGGCCGGCTCGAAGTGGAGCGCACTGGTCGAGGCCGGCATCTCCTGGGATACCAGAACCATTCTGGGGCAGATTCGCGATCTGACTGAGACGCGAGGGCTTCCGCCGCTTCGTTATGTCTTCGTCACGCACTCGGAGCAGGCGCACTCGGCCGGGGTCGGGCACCTCCTGGCTCACCACGCGCAGGCCTCGGCACACGGCGACGTGACAGATCTTCACATGGTCTTTCCTGAGCATCTCGAGCGCATGCGATTTGCCGATCCCGGTGATCGCTTCGACCTCGGTGGGAGAGAGATCCTCGTCGTGGAGGGATTGTTCCGCGACCTCATCACCACCCGCTGGTTCTGGGACAGTGGGAGCCGCGCGTTGTTTACCGGGGACGGGATCTCCTATGGCCATTACCACACCGACTCCGCATGCGGCATGTTCATCGAGGAGGCCGAGCGAGTCGATGTACCCCAGCAAATGAAGTTCTTCGGCGTGTCGGCATTCCATTGGACCAAGTTCGTCGACATCGAGCCATACGCGGATCGCCTCGACGAGATCGTGTTCGATGAGTTACACGCAGAGTTGGTGCTGCCGACGCATGGACTGCCTGTGACGGACCCAGCGGCGACGATGCCCAAGATCCGGGAGGGCCTTATCGCAATGAGTCAATCGACGCGAGTCGATTCGGATGCGGCATTTGACATCTTCGTGCCCGAGGACGAGTAGCTACGGCGGCTCAGAGCGTCCGCAGTCAGCCGCCGTCTCGGCGGTATACGGGTGATCTGAGCCTGGACTACGCCGTTCGCCCGTCGCGTCTTTCAGCGACTGAGACATTTCTGACTCCTGTCCGCGGCCGGAGCTGTCGACACGGGCGAGCGCCGGTGAGACCGGCTGGCGCTCGAGACCTGAGTCCGCAGGGCTCGCTGCTCGGGACCACACGAGGCTATGCGCGCCCGAGATGACGGGCCGGGGCTCTGGCGCCCGCGTCCGCTGTCCGGCGTTGACAGCAGCAAGATCTGCCGACGCCCATTCGTCAGCCGATGGCTCATCGGTCCGCGGTGGTACGAGAGCCGGCGCCGCCAACAGGGGATGGAATGCGCGGCCTGATCTCCACCGCCGAGACGGAGCGAGCCCTAGGGGCCGTTTGCCGAGACAGCAGATCGCAAGCTCCTCCGCAACGTCTCAGCGATTGTTTGTCTCGGAGTGGCGACGGCCCGCCCATCATCGTCGCGCGTTAACGGTTCCGACCGCGTCGGCACCCGTGACTGACGGACCAGCCGCCACGAACTTCGCAGGTCGCGCACGCCGGCTTCCCACTGGCCGCTCAGAGGCACACCGGGTGCACGCTCCGAGCTTAGGTTTGCGCGGTCATGCGGCCGCGGGCCACCACCCGAAACGACAGTCACCAAGCGATTACCACGGCACTCTTGACACGCTTCTGAACGGGCCGCTACGGTGGGTGAGTCACTGAGAGAGCACTCGTGTGGGAAGGCGACGCGGTTGCTCCCTCAAGGATCTCGTAGGTTTTGTGCTGGGTTCGCGCCCGGAGCTGCCAGCGGTTTACCGACCGTGAAGGGTAGCCACCCTTGTTCGTCAAAGCTTCCCATGGCGGTTCTTGAGACGCATTCGCTTCGTCCAGGAAGGAACACCGTTGCCCAATGAGTAAGAGCGTTGCGAATCAGGACCATGACAGGGCGTCGGTCGTCGAATTCGATCTCGCTTCCTTTCGGGGACAGGCGGAGGCGAACGCGGCTCATGCCGACCTGCGGTCAAGATGCCCGGTCGCTTGGTCGGATGCCAACGGGGGGGCATGGATCGCCTCGCGCTACGACATGGTCGCGGAGGCATTCCGCAACTGGGAGGTGTTCCGCTCCGCCCGTGACGTCCGCTCCATTCCGGGGCCGGGCGGCTCCCGTGAGATGCCATCGACCATGGTGATCCCGATCGAGAGCGAGGCTCGGATGATTCCTCTCGAACTCGATCCTCCGACGTGGCTGCCGTATCGGCGAGTTTTCGCGGGCCTGCTCTCCCCGGCGGGCGTGGCAAAGCTCGGCCCCCGCATCCACCACTGGGTGACCAAGTTTCTCGACGATGTCATCGAGAGTGGCGGCTGCGACATTGTCGCAGCGCTAACCAGCGCGGTGCCCGGAGCTGTGGCACTCGAGTGGCTCGGCTTTCCAGACGAGGACTGGCATCGGATGAGCGCTGCAGTCCACAACGTGGCTGAGGTTACCCCGGACTCGCCAGACGCCCAGCACTACATGGACGAATTGAATTGGGCCTTTCAGCGTATAGAGGAGGAGGTGACGGCTCGTCGGGAGACGCCTCGTGACGATGTTATCAGTCTGATGGCAAACTGCGAGATTGACGGCGAGTTGGTCCCAATCGAATTCGCCACGGGGATGGTCAACCTCGCCTATAGCGGCGGAGTCGACACGACGACCGCTGCGACGACGGCGGCGATCGTCCATATGCACCACCACCCTGGCGTCCGACAGCGTCTGATCGAGCAACCGGAACTCATCGACAGCGCGATCGAGGAGTTCCTGCGATTCTACACACCTGTCAGGAACCAAGGCCGGACCGTCGTCGAAGATACCGACCTCGGCGGCTGCCGACTGCGGAAGGACGACCGAATCATCCTGAGTCTGATCTCAGCGAACCATGACGAGTCCGCTTTCCCCGATCCGGAGGAATTCGTCATCGATCGGTTTCCGAACCGCAACATGGCCTTCGGCATGGGTCCGCACCGTTGCCCAGGGTCGCACCTCGCGCGCGCCGAGTTCAAGGAGATGCTCACGCAAATTCTCGCCCGACTCCCCGATTACCGGATCGTCGAAGACGGCCTTAGAGAGTACCCGCACTGGTACGCCATGGGCGGATGGAGCACGGTGCCGATCACCTTCACCCCGGGCACGCGACGAGCGAAGTGACTCTGGCCGCCGCCGGCAAAGCTTCTCTCGAATGAATGGGGTCGAGCCTGCCCTGAAGATTGATCTCCCACCGCGGTCTATACGGCGCGGTCGGTCGCGTCCGAGCGGTAGGGCTGGATGCCGCGTCGCGCGCTGTCCGATCGCGTCGACCCCTGTCATGGGGCCAAGCCATCGAGTGTACGACACGAGTTCTCCGTCGGCTCGGATCGATCGAGTGGACGGCATCCCGGCCCCCGAGCGGTGCCGGCGACGTACCGCCGCCGAGATGATCCGGCGATCTGTACGTCGCCAATCTGTGAGCTACGGATGAGGGAGGATTGTGCATGGCCAAGCATCTCTTCGTCGTACTGAGTAACTGCGTTGACGGAGGCGATGAGGAGGAGTTCAACGACTGGTATACCAATACCCACCTCAAGGATATTTTGACTGTCCCTGGGTATGTCAGGGCGACAAGGTACAAATTGTCGTCGGCCCAGGTGATGGCAGATGATCAGCTCAGCTATCGCTACCTCGCCCTCTACGAGATCGAGACGGACGACATCGCTGCTACCGCCCGGGCCTTGCCAGCAGACTCAGACGCGGTTGCTCAGGCGGGGTGGCGCATCAGCGAGAATCTCGACGCGGGTGGTGCCAAGTCGTGGATCTTCACTCCGATCGGCTCGCCGACGGAGTCGGACTGATTGGTCGGCGTCCCGCAGCGTGCCTTGGGCCGGTGAGAGCCTCCGCACGGGCGGAATCTGACGGGGTTCACCACTCGGCTCGTATCGCCGAAGGCACCGAGCGCAGGCAGCTAGTCGCTGGGATGGCGGCGGCCGCGTCTGCTGTTTGAACGCTACTCGCATCGCACCACGAGCTTCCAGCCGCCGTGTTTGAGTGAGCTTGAGCAAAGGGCGTGGTGCCGGAGCGCTTGTCGATCCGGGCGTGGTCGGAGCGCAATGGGTTCGCTTGTGGTGTCCGCTTCCGGTTTCGGTCATCGCACAGGTTGGCATGTCACCGACTGCATTCCGGCCGATTGGGTTAGGCGCGCCTGGCTACGCGGTCGGACCGGCTGGGGCCCTGATGCCGCGGGCGGTGCCGTAGCCGCCGGTCCCAGGCCCGCTACCGGCTCGCGAACGGTCCCTCCCGGTAGCTCGGTTGGCGGTGGCGGGAGAGATGCGCTCCTAGGCCGGACGGACGCGCTCGTCAGCCGAAAGCTATTACACCGCGGACGATTCGGCCGGCGTTCATGTCCGCGTAGCCCTTATTGACGTCAGCGAGCGCGTACCGCTCCGTGACGAGATCGTCGAGCGGGAGCCGGCCGGCACGGTACAGGTCGAGGATTGCCGGAATCTGCTCCCGCGGCCCGGTCGACCCGAACAACGACCCAAGAATCGCCTTGTTGTACATCGCGAGCTCGTACAGGCTCACCTGCGCGTCGATCTCATCCCAGCGCTGAACCGCGGTGCAAACCACACGTCCGTCTTTACAGACGAGCGGGAGCGCTTCGATGAGCATCCCTCCCCTCAGAAGCCCCGGCGTCAGTACCGCGACGTCTGCCATGCGCCCGGCGGTGATCTCAGCGACCACCGGAAGCGCCTCCGTCATAGAGTCGGCCACGTGCGTCGCTCCAAAGCGCTGAGCCATTTCGCGCTTGTACCCCACAGGGTCAACGGCCACGATGGCACGAGCGCCGGCGCTCACAGCGCCTAGGAGCGCGCCGTGGCCCACGCCGCCGCAACCGACTACGACGACGACCTGCCCAGGCCGGACATCGCCACGGCGTACGCTCGAGCCAAAGCCCGTGGCGACCCCGCAGCTGACGATCGCCGCGACATCCAGGGGCACGTCGGGCGGAATTTTGATGAGCGACCGCTCACTGCAGACCAGCTGCTCACAGAACGTTCCCACCTGAGACATCCGGTTTAGATTGGCTCCGTCAACGTGGTGCCGCCATACGCCGTCGGTAATCATGGGTCCCGCAAGCGTCGCCGCCGTGGCGTCGCACAGATTAGACCGCCCGGAGGCGCAGTAGAAGCAGGTTCCGCAAGCCGGCACGAACGACACCGCTACGTGGTCGCCAGGCGCGACGGTCGACACGCGCGAACCAACCTTTCGGACAATTCCGGCGCCTTCATGTCCGCCGACGACCGGGAACATCGAACTCACGCCCAGCGAGGCCAAGGCGTCCTCCGTCGCGGCGAAGTCGCCCACCCGCACATGCTCGTCAGAGTGACACAGCCCGGCGAAGGCTAGTTGAACGTGGACGTCGCTCGGGCCGAGCTCGTCGATTTCGATCTCCTGGACTCTCCAGTCCTCCCCAACTCCATGACACACCGCGGCCAAACTCTTCATGTTCACCTCTGCGCCTCCTCATAGTTATCAACCGACTGATGTGCCACCCTACGCATTGCTGCGCCGTCGCCACGCCGGACTGAAGTCACGGCACCCCTAGCGCCTCGTCGCTTCTCCGCGTCGCCAAGCCTGTGACGATGGCGCCGGTTTACCCCCGAGAGAGTTGCCAAACGCTCGTGGCCCCTATGGCCCGACCCACTGGCCGTGATCGGAGGCTGAGTACTATCGCGGCGATCACCAGCTGGCGAACCTCCTCGGAAGTTCATAGAACGTTTAGGGCCGCTCCGCACGACCCGTTCGAACGAAACAGCGTGGAACTTCACGAGGACTCCTTGAGTGGACTCTCCTGCCCTAACGGCACCAACCTCAGCACGGTAGAGCCGGCCCAGGGCCGCGGCCACTACCCCGAGCGACAGTCCACGCCGATTTTCCAGCGCCGTTCCCACCCCAACTACGGGTCGGCTTGCTTCACCGCCAGCGACCACGCGAAGACCACCCATTCTTCGAGAGCACCTGCACGGCGTGCTCTCCGCGCCCCAACTAATCTGCAAGCAGGGCTCAGCGGGACATCGCGGCAATCTACCGGTAGCAGAGTCAAACACGGCTGTGGGGCGCGCTCAACCGCGGCAGCGATGTGTTTGTTTCAGTCTCAAACCCTCGTTCGGTTCCTCCACTCTCCGCTCGCGCGATAACGCGAACGCCCCGGTTGCAGCGTTGGCCCTCCGTGACGAGCCTCGCTGATTACGGGTGCAGGCCCGGCTAGATCGATTGGGGGACCACGAGGCACCCACTCGATCTGAGCCATCAGGCCAACATGGCGGGGTCGATAAGCAGATGGTCAGGCGACGGCTCGGTCAGACCAGGATGGCGCCAGCGCTAGCCGCGTCTCACTGTCGTGTCGGGCAGTTGTCCCCGCTTCCCCCCAAGCGTAGGGTGCCCGCGTCTCGCACCGCGCGTAAGCGCCTCGGCGCGGGAAACCACAATGACGAGGAGAGAGCTGCTTGCGTTCACTCGGCCCGAGCGTAGTCCCGAGGACGCCACCATTCGCAGTTACGGCTTCCTCCCGCGCGTCCGGGATGATTGCCAAGACCTCGAGGCCTCAGCGAAGCACTGCCGGGGAATGCCTCGATGATGACCGCGGCGGCAGAGCCGAGCTCGCCACGAGCACGGTCGGCGGGGGCAGCAGTTCGCCGGCACGGTCCGTGCCACAGGCTCCTCGACGCGCGCGCCGTGAACCCTGCCGCGACTAACACGGCGCGGCTTACACTGCGGGACAGTAAGGGCATAACCGACGATCGAGGGAGATATGAACATGTCCATCGATGATCCTGGGCTCCGACCGCTTGAGGACGAGCGGCAAATCACACGCATACTGACGCTCTACAACACTTTGCTGGACTCGCGAGAGATCGAGCGCATCGGCACCGAAGTATTCGCGGCCGATGCCGTAGCCGACTACAACTCCGACATATTGGTGGGAAGCCGCGCCATCGTCGATTACATCACGAATAGCATGACGCTCTTCAGGGAGTCAGCTCATCTCCTCTCCAACGTCTTGCTCAAATCATGCGACGGTAACCGTGCGGAGGTGACGGCCGCGCAAACCGTCTGGCTTTGGGTTGACGATTCGAACGCTCACGGTGTAGAAAACTGGGCAGACTTCGCCAACATCTTCTTCACCTGGGATCGCCTCGAGCGCAGGCCGGAAGGCTGGCGCGTCGTCGAGCACCGAACCCGTGTGCGAGGATCGTCCATCGCACTCACCGCCGGTCCCGTGGCAGTCTGAAGGATCTGCCAGCCGCGGTCGCCCAGGGGAGCGCCTTTCCAATCGTGCGGGGACTTACCCCAAAGGCCGGCTGGCTCGGAAACTTCTGGCCATTGGCCAGTGCCGCTCAGCATGCTTCCAGCAGCGAACCTTCTGCGCCTGGCCACCGCCGATCGACCTCGGGACCAGAGTCTGCGTCGTCCGCTTGCAGTCGGCTCGGGCACAGAACTCCGCGACAGAAAGCGCGTGCGCTCGGCTGTCGAGCCCCCCGCAAGTCGGATCAATGGGGTTCAGCGCTGTTGATCTAGGAGAGAGATCCTCGCGGCGGTATGCGAGCTGTACGCCGTCCTCGTCGGTGGGCTGTGCTGGCGTCTGTCACGGCCGAGATCCTTGGCACCGCAACGTCGATCGCCCGCCCAAGCACCCGCCTCGAGGAGCAGCGTCGCTCCCGACCAGCGCTCGGACCGTCACCTGATACGTCGTCACTCCCCACTGCGGCGCGTTTTGCTGGATTAACTACGCGCGACTCCACTCTCCGCGGAAAATCACCGAGCGACCAGCTAGCCGAAACGATAGTGTGAGCGCCTGGCATTGCCTGGTGGCCTAGAATCCCTACCTGTTCACGATCCCAGGCCGCCCCAAACGCTACCAGGTCACTCGTAGCCCAAACGACCGAGGCGCAGGGTATGAAAAGTATGCCAGCTAATTCCTCCACCACTGTCGCCCCATCCGCAACTGTCACGTCGGACTCTCCCGATCACGTTGTGCTTGTGGCCGGCGTAGCTCACGGCGAAGTTCCCGCTCAGGCGAACGCAATCGCTGCGGCAGCGGCGCACGGAGCAATCTGTGAGATCGCTGGCGAGATTGAATACATCGACTACCGGCTCGGCACCGTGCATGAGCTCAGCTGTGTCGGAGGAAGGACGACCCTTGACGGGAACCAATAGCCTCAAGAGCGAGCATCAGCACGGCGTGGCGGTTGTCGAAGGGTCATCGGTGCTCGGACTCGGTCGCGC
>Ga0335081_10006153_pt1 | contig 19068 bp, 17 predicted proteins | sample Lox_Sample_35_FD_206713 | JGI IMG/M metagenome (GOLD analysis project Ga0335081, IMG submission 206713) | Soil microbial communities from Loxahatchee National Wildlife Refuge, Florida, United States - Lox_Sample_3.5 | ecosystem: Environmental > Terrestrial > Soil > Wetlands | place: USA...
GGCGACGACGACCCGATCATCCCGCTGATCAACGCGCGGATCATGCACCGGCTGATACCGCGGAGCGAGCTTGTCATCTACCACGGCGGCCACCTCGAGCTGGCCACTGACGCAGAACGCATGGCACCGATCGTGGAGGCGTTCCTCACGACGGCGCGATTACCAGTGTCGGGGCCTTCAGCTAAGACCGTTCGGCCCATAGATCATTGCGCCGCGATGCCGACCAGGATCGTGGCGAACGCGCCGCCGACCAGAAGCTGGGTCACAACGATGCCGAACAGCTGACGCCACCGCGAGGACCAGCAGGAGAATGGACGGCCACGGCGACCACCAGGACCGCGAGGATGATATAGAGAAGCGACCAGACCGGGTAGTACGGCATCACGAACATGGCCGAGATCGCGGCGAGCGTGGCGGCGATGATTCCCACCCAGCGGGAGACTTCTGCACTGGGCCGGTCACTTGGGCCAAGGACCAAGACGCCCGCGGCGATCAGGATTATTCCGATGATCAGCCATATCCACCCGTAGGTCGCGAGGCTGTGCCCCAGCAGCGCACCCTGCAGGTTACCGGGGATAGCGCCGTGGTATGAGAAGGCCCAGATCGCATCGATCACCCGCATGATCCCCGCGATGATCAGCACCACGGCCGAAAACGTCAGCCAGCCCGAACGTCCCATCTAACCACCGTTCTGTGAAGTCTGCCGTATTAAGTCCACCCGCGCGGCTGGCAAAAGCAAGGCGATGACACCTGTCGTGACATAGGCGTGGGCTATTGTCCCTGGTCCAGGCTCCGTCCATAGCGTCCATAGCGCGAGACGATCTCAGCAGAGCCGACATCGCCTTTCCCGCGACGGTTATGAGGAGTGGACTAGAAAGATGCGGCGAGGAGCCGTTGTCCCATTGGCGATGAAAGGACTAGCGATGGGAATCTTCGGCGACGGCCGGCGTGGGCGCGTCGCGGCGAAAGGGTACCCTTTCGCCGCGAATGAATACCTGCAGGAGCTGTGCGACAGGTGCCATGCGGCGTCGGCCAAAGTAGAAGTGATCACCAGCGCGGGCTCGGTCTTCTTCTGCCAGCACCATCACAAGGAGTACCGCCATTCGGTCATCGCGGCCGGGCACCAGATCCGGGCCGTGTTACTCACGGGCCATCGTGCGGGCGAGTTGCGTGCGGGACGCCACGCCGGTCTTCCGGAACACCTTTCGCAGGTGGTAGTCGACGGTGGCGGGGCTGAGGAATAGCTGCGCGGCGATGTCACGGTTGCTGTCGCCCTGGCTGACCAGCCGGGCGATCTGCGCCTCCTGCGGCGTGAGCTCCTCGGCGGTCTCGGCCGTCCGCTGGCGGGCGCGTTCGCCGGCGGCCAGCAGCTCGATCCGGGCCCGTTCGGCGAAGGCCTCGGCGCCCATCGAGGCGAACAGGCCATGCGCGACGCGGAGTTGGCCGCGTGCGTCGCGCCGGCGGCGCTGGCGGCGCAGCCATTCGCCGTACACCAGGTGGGCGCGGCCGAGCTGAGGCGCCGACCGGCACGCCTTCAATTGCTCGATCGCCTCCGCATAAAGCGGCTCGGCGTCGCCGACGCCCGTGAGCAGGGCCCGGGAGCGGGCGAGCAGCCCTAGCGCCAGGGGGGTGCCAGCCGCGGCTGCTCGCTCGGTGAGCCGCCCGAGCGCGGCGTCGGCCAGTCCGGTCTCTCCGCATCGCGCGGCGGCCTCGACCATATCGGGCAGCACGTGAGTGCCGAAATGGGGGCCATCGTCCTGGAAAACGGCGAGCGCGCACCGCAACGCCGCCTGATAGTTGCCCAGGCCCAGCTCGAGCACGACCAGGCAGTACTGAACCCAGATGCGCTGTGAATCGCGGCCGGCGTCGGCCGCCTCGTGGGTGACAGCGGCCGCGGCCCGGCGCGCGTCGGTCTCGCGACCGCGCCAGGCGAACTGGCGCAGCTCCGAGACGCCTTCCGTGCCGGTAAGGCCCGGGTTCCCGGTTGCCGCTGAGATCTCGGATGCCTCAGCGGTGCATGCTCTGGCGGTATCGAACCGGCCCGCGTCCTCTTCCCACATGCCTTGGTGGTTGAGCGCTATCAGCAGCGCGGTCAGCGCCCCATGGTCGCGGGCGAGCCGGACCCAGCGGCTGGCCAGCGCGTGCTGGGCCTGTTCGTCCCACAGCTCCGTTGTGGCAATGCCGCCGAGCCCGAGTAGACGCAGGCCGTCGGCCGGAGTCAGGTCGTCGGCGCGCAGTATCGCGATGGCACGGCGGAACAGCGGCACGGCTGCCGGGTAACCGGCGGCCGCCCGGGCGGCGAAGCCGTCTAGCAGCAGGTCAGCCGCTGACGCCCCCGATCCGCCTGTGGCCGGGATGTCCCGTGCCACGCGCGCTATCTCCGCCAGCACTGACTGGCTGGCCGACCAGCCGGCGAACAAGGCCGCCTGGACCGCCTCGAGCAGCGTCTCGCGGGCGCCACGCACATCGGTCGGCGCGAGCGCCCGCGCCGCCTCCAGCAGGACCGGTGCCGCCTCGCCCGCCTGGCCGAGGGCGAAGCGGATCGTGCCGTGCAGCCGCCTGCCCTGGGCGCGAGTCAGCGGGTCCGCCAGTAGCGGTGTCGCCTCCTCGAGCAGCGCGCCGGCCCGGTCCGGCTGGCCCGCGATCAGCGCCGCCTCGGCCGCCGCCAGTAGCCGCCCGGTGCGCTGGCCCTCATCGGCCGACAGCTCTGCCGCGCGGGACAAGAACGTCACCGTGGCGGCGTACCCGCCGCGCTCGCGGGCCCGCCCGGCGGCCTGTTCCAGCCGGGCCGCCGCCGCCTCATCGGAACCGCTCGCCGCCATCGCCAGATGCCACGCCACCCGATCCGGCTCACTTCCGTCCCCCGCCGCCGCCAGCGCCCGATGAATCAGCCGCCGCTGCCGCAGCGGGGCGGCGTAATAGGCGGCCGAACGGATCAGCGGATGCCGGAACTCCGCCTGCGGGCCGAACTCGGCCAGATCGCTCAGATTTGCCGACGCGGCCGCCTCCGGGTCGATACCCAGCTGCCCGGCCACGCGCCACACCAAGGCCTGAGAGGCGGTCGGCTCGGCCGCCGCCACCGCCAGCAGCAGCCGTGCCTCGGGCGGCAGTCGGCCCACCCGGCGGCCGAACACCTTCTCCAGCGAGCCGCCGATGGGCAGCGGCTCGGGCAGCCGCTCCCCGCCCGCCAGCTGCGCCGCCGACAGCTCCCCGGCCAACGCCACCAGTGCCAGCGGATTCCCGCCGGTCTCGGCGACAATCCGCGCGACGACTGCGGGGCTCAGCCGCCCCGGCGCCAGCGACGCTAGCAGATCGAACGCGGCATGGTCATCGAGCCCGCCGATCACCAGCTCCGGCAACCCCGCCAGCTCCGGCAGCTGGCCGGCCGGTTCGCGGACGGCGAACAGCAGCACCACCCGCTCGGCGTACAGCCAGCGCGCCACAAACGCCAGCACCAAGACAGACTCCGGATCCAGCCACTGCACGTCGTCGACCACGCACAGCAGCGGCACCTGCGAGGCCGCTTCGGCCAGCAGCGTCAGCACGGCCAGTCCGACCAGGAACCGGTCCGCCGGCGGCCCGGCGACCAGCCCGAACGTGCTGCGGAGCGCATCGCGCCGCGGGACCGGTAGCCGCTCCAGGTGACCGGCGAACGGCAACAGCAACCGGTGCAGACCGGCGTAGCCCAGCTGCGTCTCCGGCTCTACGCCCGTCAGCCGGGCGGTCTGTATGCCCCCCGCCATCGCCGCGCCGAAGGTCTCATCCAGCAGTGCGGTCTTCCCGACCCCGGCCTCGCCGCGCAGGACCAGGGCACCGCTGTAGCCCTCGGCGGCCCGGGCCAGCAGGCCGCCGAGTATCTCGCGTTCCGCCGACCGGCCGACAAGCACCACGTCCACACCCTTCACCCCGGCGCGTGGGGCAACGTTCACCATCAAACACCGGATGCCGCGACATCGCCAGGGCACATCGGTCCGTCAACTGCGCAGCTCTGGCGGACGACACAGCGGCGCGTCAGGAACTTGGGGATCGACGCTGGAGCGCCTTCAGCAACGCGGTCACCTGCCATTGGTCAATCACCGTCACCCCCGCGTCGGCGGTGGCCTCGGGCAGTTCGGGCATGACGGTGAAGAAACGACGGTAGCGGGACTGCTCGCCCAGGTTCGCGTAGGCCCGGGCCAGCGCGGGGGCGTCACTGGGCCGCACCTGTCGCAACCGCACGACATCCCGCGAACGGAGCGTGAGCATCTGCGGCAGGCTCGCTGCGGTCATGACCGGGTTCCCTTCTGTCGCCTCACTGCCGCCGGGTCGGCCGCCCACCTTCTCATATGCCGCCGTCAGGCAGGGCGATGCCGATGGCCGCTGCCGCGGTGGGGACGAACATCATCGGCAGGCTGGGTCGGCTCCGGAGGAATGGGATCCGGCGGGTGCGGATGACGTAGACGATGAGTGTCTGTGTCGCGATCGACTCGACGAACCAGCCGGTGCGGAACTCGGCGTGCCCGGCGTGCAGCACGGAGAGCAGAATCCAGAACGTGATGAGGTCGAAAATCGAGCTGAGCGGGCCGAAGAGGGCCATGAAGCGCCGCACGAACCTGATGTCCCAGGCAGCGGGGCGGGTCAGCTGCTCGGGGTCGACGTTGTCGGTCGGGATGACCATCTGACCCGTGTCGTACAACAGGTTGTTCAGCAGGATCTGGGACGGGAGCATCGGCAGGAACGTCAGGAACAAGGACGCGCCCGCGGCCGCGGCGGTCGTCAGGTCCAGCCCGGCAGCGGGCGCAACGGTGTCCGCGGTGCTGGTCATGTCGTTCACTCCGTCCGGGCGGCCGGTGCCCGCCCATGGTGCCGCTTATCCGGTTCTCCCGCCGCCCGCCGCCTACGTCCGGGGCGGGATCGTCGCCACCATGACGGCCTTGATGGTGTGCATCCGGTTCTCCGCCTGGTCGAACACGATGGAGGCGGCTGACTCGAAGACCTCGTCGGTGACCTCGAGGGCGGCCAGGCCGCGGCGTTCGTAGAGCTGCTGCCCGACTTGGGTTTCGCGGTTGTGCAGGGCGGGCAAGCAGTGCATGAATTTCACTGCGGGGTTCCCGGTGGCCGCCATGACTTCGGCGTTCACCTGGTACGGCAGAAGCTGGTCGATGCGCTCATCCCATTCGGAGGCGGCCTCGCCCATCGACAGCCACACGTCGGTGTACAGGAAGTCGGCGCCAGCCACGGCCGTGGTCACGTCGGCGGTGATCGTCAGCCGGGCGCCGGACTCGGCGGCCCGTGCCTTGGCGATCTGCCGGACTTCGGCTGATGGCTGCAGATGCGCTGGCGCGCAGATCGCTGCCAGTCCTCCGCGACGACAGGCTGGCGGCCGGGACGCTCGTGCTCCCCGACCTCATCGAGGCCGCGGCCCGCTGCGATGAACTGCTGGTGGCACAGCAAGCCCTGAACCGGCTGAAAGAACGGGCAGAAGCGAGTGGCGCGCCGTGGGGCCTCGGCTGGCTCGCCCGCAGCCAGGCGCTACTGGCCGGGGACGCCGCCGAGCCGCTGTACCGCCAGGCCATCGATCACCTCGAACAGACCGCTGTTCTCCCCGAAATCGCCAGGACACGCCTGCTGTACGGCGAGTGGCTGCGGCGGCAGCGCCGCCGCCGCGACGCGCGAGCCCGGCTCCGCACCGCCTACGACATGTTCACCCAGATGGGCGCCGGCGGCTTCGCCTCCCGGGCCAGCGCCGAGCTTGCGGCCACCGGCGAAAGACCCCGCCGACGCAGTCCGGAAACGGTCCAGACGCTCACCTCGCAGGAGGCGCAGGTCGCCCGGCTCGTCGCCGAGGGAGGCACCAACCGCGACGTCGCCGCCGAGTTGTTCATCAGCCCAGCCACCGTCGAATACCACCTGCGGAAGGTGTACCAGAAGCTCCAGGTCACCTCACGAACCCAGCTAGGGCAGAAAATGCTGAGTACCAGCTGAAAGATTCGCCGACGGCCTGAGGCTTCGCGCACCTGGCGGGATGGGCGTGCGGCTCTCAGAGCTTCGGGCGAAGATCGCTCAGAACTGATACCGAGGCTGGAACGCAGTCCGTTCGGTGTAAAGACCTTGAATTTCATTCATCCCGAACAGGCCTGGTGTTACGGCCTCCATTCGATCATGTGATCATGCGTTCGGGTCGCCGGGCCCGGTAGGCTCCCCCCGGTGACCAGCAGTTCCTCGGCGGGCTGCTCCCGGATCTCATCCAGCAGGCCGCGGAAGGACACACCCTCGTCGGCGAGCCGCCGGCGCAGCGTCCGGACCGGGTTCGGGCGGCTTCACTGGGTCTGGGTCACTGCTGCCGACGCAGGTAACGCAGTGCGTCGGCGGCCGCGTTGGCCCCGCACATCCCGTGCACGCCGGGCCCGGGCGGGGTCGCTGCCGAGCAGATGTACATGCCGGGCACGCCGACCCGGTAGGGGGAGAAGGTCACGCGCGGGCCGGACACGACCTGGCGGATGTCCTTGGCGCCGGTGACGATGTCGCCGCCGACGTAGTTGGGGTTGTAGGCGGCCATCTGGGTGGTCGACCGGACGGCCCGGCCTACGATCCGGTCCCGAAACCCTGGAGCGAACCGTTCGATCTGGGCCATGATCGCCTCGGTGGCGTCACCGGCGTAGCCGTGCGGCACGTGCGCGTAGGTCCACAGCGGGTGGACGTTGCCGACGGACCGCCCGGGGTCGGCAAGGTACTGCTGCCCGACGAGCACGAACGGGCGGTCGGGCATCCGCCCGGCGTGGATATCCCGCTCGGTGGCGGCGATCTCGACGAAGGTGCCGCCGAGGTGTACCGTCCCGGCCCGGTGCGCGTCCGGGTTCGTCCACGGCACGCCGCCCTCGACCGCGAAGTCGACCTTGAACGCGCCCGGTCCGTGCCGGTACCGGCGGTAGGCGCGGGCGGTTCGGGCTGGCATCCTGTCACCGAGGATGTCGGCGATCGCGCCGGGGGCGAGGTCGAACAGAGTCACGTCGGCGGGGGAGAGTTGCGACGCCGACGTGACCGGGACGCCGGTCTCGATCTTCCCGCCCAGGTCGAGCAGCAGCGCGGCCAGTGCCGCGGTGATCGACCCTGAGCCGCCGGCCGCGACCGGCCAGCCGTGCCGGTGGCCGGCCGTGATGATGCCCAGCCCGATCGCCGAGGTGAGCGGGTAGTGCAGCGGCCGGAAGGCGTGCGCGGCGACCCCGCCGAACAGGGCCCGCGCCTTCTCGGTCGCGAACCCCCTGGCCACCTCGGATGCGGGCAGCAGCGTGGGCAGCCCGAACCGGGCCAGCGTCAGCGGGTGCCGTGGGATCCGCAGCAGCGGGCCCATGATGTCTTCGGCCAAGGTGTCGAAGCTGGCGGATGGCCGTTCGAACGCCCGCAGCCAGCGGGACCGGTCGGGGCCGAGGCCCGCGGCGGTCTCGGTGACCGAACGGTACAGCACTCCCGCGTCGCCGCCGTCTAGGGGGTGCGCGCAGTCGATCTCGGGCCACCGCCAGGACAGGCCGTAACGCTCCAGCCCCAGGGCGTTCAGGAACGCGGACCCGGCGGCCATCGGATGGAAAGCCGAGCAGTGGTCGTGCAGCAGGCCGGGCAGGATGGCCTCGCTGGAACGGGCTCCGCCGCCGATCTCGTCGGCCACTTCCAGCACCGTGACCTGCACGCCTTCCCGGGCCAGGGCCACAGCGGCGGCGAGCCCGTTGGGGCCGCCGCCCACTATTATCGCGGTGCTCATGTCAGTGCTCCCATTCCAGCATCGGCGCGGGACCAAGTCACCTCGGTCGGGATCGGCCCGTTGGGCAGCCACGGCTGCTCGCGGACCGCGTCGGCCACCTGCCACGTGCCACGCTCGGTCACGCCGAGCGCCGCGTCAATGACCTTGTAGTGCTGGACCTTGCTGTGGATGGCCTGCGACTCCACCCACATGATGACCAGCTCGCCCGGCTCGAACCCGCACCGGCGCTGCACCGCGGTGATCAGGTCCTCGTTGTGCAGGTGACCGTCGCCGAAGTTGAACCCGATCAGCGAGTTGCAGAGGAACTCACCTTCGCGCACCGTCCGCATGTCGATGTCCTCCAGGTGCTTGATGAGCAGCGAGAACAGGCCGCGGCCCTGGCTGTGCATGGTCCGCCACGCGATCGTCTGCTGCATGGTGACTTCCGCGATCGCCGGCTCGTAGCCCAGCGCCTTCAACTGGTCGACCTGATTGGCGGCGGGCCGGGTGACCGCGTTCAGCTTGTCCTCGGCGCCCGGCGCGAACGCCCACACCGCCGACGCCCAGTTGCCCGCGTACTGCCGCATCGACGGCAGGAAGGACACCAGGTCCGGGCGCAGGTTCCCCAGGACGGGGAAGAACACCAGGCCGGCCACGATGACCAGGGCCAGCCAGGCCGGCGACATGTCCGTCACGCCGTAGGCGTGCCAGCTGGGGAAGCCGAGGAACAGGAAGACCGTCGCGTAGCCGAACAGGATGTTCCACTCCAGCGGGACCGCCAGCGGGAAGGTTGAGGTGATGAACAGGTGGAAAGCCACCATCACCACGACCGCGGCCACGGTCAGCCACTTGTACGGGGAAAACAGCAGCACCAGCGGCGTCACGATCTCCACGAAGGTGCCCCCGCCGTGGGCCATCAGGCGCGCCAGTTCCGACGGGCGCAGGTCACGTGGGTAGTCGCGGTAGTGAGCCCGCTTGACCCATTTGAACGGGACGGACGGGCTGTTGCTCACCATCGGCGGGACGACGTTGGCGAAGTGACGGCCGAACTTGGACACGCCCGCGCCGACCCACACCACGACGATCAGCAGCTTGAGCGCGATGATCATATCGACGAACGGCAGGATGGTGAAGAACAGCAGCGCGGGCAGATACTGCTCACCGCGCGCGGCCAGGAACACCGTCTTGTCCCGCAGCCCGGCCACGACCAGCAGCACGATCACGGGGATCAGCAGAACCGGGTTCACCAGGCCGGAGGCGTTGTGCGGCAGCGCCGCGGACAGCGACGGGCGCGGCACGCCGGGCAGGACGAGCGCGATGACCACGCTCACCAGCAGGGCCAGGTAGAGCGCGACGTCGAACCAGGTGCGCCGGTCGCCGGCGGTCAGCGGCACCCGCCGCCACGGCCGCAACCGGATGGTGCCGGGCCTGGCCCAGAACCGGATGCTCCCGGTCATCGGCTTGAACTTGCCGGCCAGCGGGCCCCAGGACCCCGCCACCCCGATCGTCTCGAGCAGCACCGTCCACAGCACCGCCTTCTGGTAGACGACCGGCTCGTTCCACCAGCTCGCGACATCCCAGAACGGCGGCAGGTGCGACGTCAACGTCGCCACCGTGACCCCGCCGAGCACGTAGAAGACCAGCAGTTTCACGATGTAGATCGTGTGTATCATCCGCGGCGAGCCGAATCCGTGCTCGACCCAGTGCAGAGCGAGTATCTTCATGCGCTCCATGAGCGGCTGCTGCAGAAACGTCTCCGGATCGACCGGAGGAAAGTCCGCCTTGGTGAATCCCATGATCACTCCCTAATTCTGCGAAGACGGGACGAAGGTCCCGTTCACCTGATTGGTGGTAGGCGGCCTGTGCTGGGTGTTCGGGCCGTGGCGGGTGGTCATGGGTGCGTTCCCTGGGCTGGGTCGTGCTGCCGCAGGCGTTCGCGGAGTACTGGCTTGGCGATTTTCCCGACCGCGTTCTTGGGCAGTGTCTCCTCGATGCAGACCGCGCGCGGCACCTTGTACCGGGCCAGGGATGGCCGGCAGTGCTCGATGAGGTCCTCGGGCGCGGCGGTGTGGCCGGGGCGGAGGGTCACGAAGGCGACTGGCTGCTCGCCGAAGACCGGATCGGGCTGCCCGACGACGGCGGCCTCGAGCACCGCCGGGTGGGCGTGGAGCACGTCCTCGATCTCTTTCGGGTAGATGTTCTCCCCGCCCCGGATGATCAGGTCCTTGACCCGGTCGACCAGGGTGAGGTAGCCGTCGTCGTCGAACCGGCCGACGTCGCCGGTGTGCAGCCAGCCGCCGCGCAGGACGTCCGCTGTCTCTTCCGGCCTGCCCAGGTAGCCGCGCATGACGTTCGGGCCGCGGACGACCACCTCGCCGGCCTGCCCGGCGGGCAGCAGCTGGTCGGCCTGGTTAACCACGCCGACGTCGATGCCGGGCAGCGGCAGCCCGACGCTGCCCGCCTTGCGGAGCCCGTGCAGCGGGTTCAGCGTGCAGGCCACCGTGCATTCGGACAGCCCGTAGCCTTCCACCACCGGGACGCCGAACCGGTCCTCGAACTCGCTGATCAGCTGGCGCGGCATGGGCGCGGCCCCGCAGATGACAAAGCGCAGGCTCCGGGTGTCCGGCTGCGCGCCGGGCCGGGACGCCAGCAGCGCGTAGATGGTCGGGACCGCGGAGAAAAAGGTGGGCTTGACCTGCTCGACCGTCGCCCAGAAGCCGGCCGCGTGGAACCGCTCGGCGATGAAGGCGGAGCCGCCGGCCAGCAGCGGGGATACGACGCTGACCATGATCCCGTTCACGTGGAACAGCGGCAGCACCAGCAGGCAGCGGGTGTCAGGAGTCATGCCGAACCAGCCGGTGATGAGCTCCGCGGTCGCGCTGATGCTGGCGTGGTCCAGCATGACGCCCTTGGGCCGGCCGGTCGTCCCGCTGGTGTAGATCAGCAGCGCCAGCGCGCCCGGATCTGTCACCAGGGCAGGCGGCGCCGGCGGCGCGACCGGGGCGGTCACCTCGGTCAGCCCGATGACCCGGTACGGGCCGTCACCCAGCAGCGCGGCGGCCGCGTCGTCCGCGACGACCAGGGTGGCGCCCGCGTCGTCGACCTGGTAGCGGGCCTCCTGGGCGGTCAGCGCCGGGTTGACCGGGGTCACCGCCGCGCCGAGCCGCCACGCGGCGAACATGCTGGTGACGAGCTCGACCCGGTTCGGCAGCATGACGGCCAGCACGCCGCCGCGGCCCAGCCCGGCGGCCGCGAACACGGCCGCCACCGCGGTCACCCGGCCGGCGAAACCCGCGTTGTCAAGATCCTGGCGCTCATCGGCGATGCAGGCCCCGGCAGGATCCCGCAGCGCCCTCTCGTCGGGAATAGCGGCTGCTGTCACGACGGCACCCCTTCCTCGCGCCCCGACGCCAGGGCCGCGGCACAGCCCCGCCACCAGGCGCGCCTCACGCTGCCCGCTGCCACCGATCTCAGAGGGCGTCCGCAACTGCTCGCGCCCGGTGTCCCTTGTCGTCATGCTGGCCTCCCTTTGCTGACCACGAAGGTAGTCACCGGGACGCCCGCGGTAACGGTGCCCGCCGCCCCAAAGCCGGCGGATTCCTCGTGCGCCGCGCACCGTGGCAGGCCGTGGGGTCATCCCTACCGTCGATAGCACCCAGCTCCGGAGGGAGTACCGTGACCAGGCTGTTCAAGATCGACAACGGCGGGACGCTGTGATGCAACGCGTCCGCGCCCTCAACTGAAGATCCGGGCCGTAACCGGGTCAATGCGGTGCGGTGAGCACCGCCGACTTAAGCCAGTGACAGGCGAGCAATGCCAGTTCGACGACGAACCGGTCTTCGGCGACTTTGCGGCCTCGGACCTCCTGGGCCTTGCGCACCCGGTAGAACACGGTGTTCTTGTGCAGCGACAGCCGCTCGGCCGTCTCCTGATAACTGCCCCCGGTGGACAGGAAAACATGCAGAGTCTCGCGTAGCCGCGCGGTCTGGTCGTCGTCGGCGGCGAGCGGCCCGAGGGCCCGGCTCACCCAGGTGCGCGCCGCGCCGATGTCCTCGGCGAGCAACGCGACCGGGGCCACGTCGGCGAAGCGGACGACGCGTGGCGCGGCCGGGCCGGCCATCAGGGCGACGGCGTGCGCGCGAAGGGCCTCGCGGATCGTGGTCCGGAAGCCTTCTGGCCCTTCAGCGGGCTCGCCCACGGCCAGCCGGACCGAGTCGTCCGGTGCCGGCGGCGTGCCGCCGAGCACGTCGGGCTTCAGCACCTGCTCCGATCCCAGCGGCATCCAGATGAAGGCGCTTGATTCGTCCCGGGAGACGAACAGCGCCCGCGCACCCGCGGAAACCCGGTCTGCGAGCCGGCCCGCCATCCGTTCCAGTTCGACTAGCGTGCCCTCCTTACGCGCCGCCTCTTCCACCCAGGCCACGACGCCCAGATGGTGCTGGCGCAGCCGGTAACCGAGGGCCGGCTCGACCCGGTTGACCTCGATCGGCCCGCCCGCCAGCAGCGACCGCACCTGCGCCGCGCGGACTGCCACGGTGTTGCGCACCCACTGGTCGCGTTCCCGTACGTACGCGGTGAGGATATGTTCCGAAACCCGGTCGATGTACCCGAACGTGCTCTCGGTGAGCTGCATCGCGGCCGCGAAGGCCGTCGGCAGGTCGCGCGCCTGGGCGGCGAGTTCCCGGTAGCACCACTGCATGAAGCAGGCCTGGCCGACCCGGTAGGCGCGCAGCAGTTCCGCGACCGGCACTCCCCGCTGAGCCAGTCGGCGGGCGTACTCGATCGCGGCGGGCGGGGCGTCGGCCTGATCCAGGTCGATCTGATAGCCGATGATGTGCACCAGGGTGGTCACGTTGCTCTCGACGCTGACGCTCAGCAGGTCGATGATCGCCTGATCTTGTGACAGCGGCTCGATCTGCGCCAGGATGCTGTCGGTAACCGCCTGGCACAGCTCAGGCAGCTTCATCCGGAGGGCGGCCGAAACTGCCGACAGCTGAGCTGCGACCGCGGTGTCGTCGAGCTCCATGAGGCCGATCATAGGAGCGCGTTCCCGCCTCCTCTACGGCGAGTGGCTACACCGCCAACGCCACCGGCAAGCCCGCGGCCAGCTCCGCACCGCCTTCGAGACGTCTGCGGCATGGATGGATTTCAAGGCATGTGCCGAACGGGCCTGGCGGAACTGCTGGCCACTGGTGAGCACGCCCGCAAGCGGAGGTCGAGACCCGGGACGCGCTCACCCCGCAAGGAGCACGGATTCGCGCTAATCCCTAACTCTTTAGCGCTTCCTGCAGTTCACTGGTGATTTCGTCGGTCGTGGCGTTCAGTGTACGCTTCACCACTTTGTCGGCGCTCTTAAGCGCGTTGTCGAGCGCCTTCTCGATCGTCGGCTCGCCCACCGCGATAAGCCCTGCCTGGCTGGCGGTAAGCTGCCCGGCCGCCTCGTGAAGCTCCTTGCGCGGCAGGGTCCCGCCGCCGGACCACTCAGGGATCACACGGATACTCGGACGGTCGATCCGCTTGGCGACGTGGGGTTTGCCGTCCTTCTTGTCGATCACGGCCGCGTCGAACGAGCCGATGATGTCGTCCTTGTGCAGCTGCTCGACGGCATCGAGGTCTGCCAGTGCGTCCGAGAGGTTCTGGTAACTTGCGGCGTAGACCATCATGGGCTTCGTGTCGGTCATGACATCTCCTTGATCTCCAGTCATCCAATGGATGGTTCGGCGCCAGCCTGTCCTGGTTGCGGCCAGGCGGCGAATTTGCCATTCATAAAGCAGTCCACACGGCAATCGCACAGCGGTGAAGGCGATGCCGACTCTCGTCGTATAGGCCTGAGCTATGGGGCAAGCTGCCGTCAGATCCACTGGTCACAGCCCTAGAAAAGCCAACGCGGAATTGGTGCCCAGCCGCGAGGATCGCATTGCGGTGCATCTTGTGATGGTGGGAGCACAAGAAGGCCGAGCCCGCGCCGGTGATCCCCTCCATCGGGTCCGCTGGTGCTGTCAGACCCGTGAACGGTCCTGTCGTCCGGCGGTTGTGGCTGGTGTCGCGCCGGCCGACGGGACCCCAGTTACTCCTGGCGTGGCAAGGTGGCGCGTACGGCGCCTGCGGCTTCGTCTTCGGATTCGTAGATGTGCGGCGCGACGCCGCGTGATTCCAGCGCGCCGCCGAGCTTAGAGCGCATGAACGCGCTGGTGGTGAACCGTGTGACGCCGTAGAAGTAGGTGTCGCCCATTTCCTGCACGGCGTCGAGGTAGGCGTCTTCCAGGTCGCTGTCGAGTTCGAAGCCGTCATAGTTGACCACGGCGTAGACCTTGTGGCCGAGCGGCCCGCAGATCTCGCTGATCTTCGCTAGGACATCCTCGATCGTCTTTATCGACTTGACCTGGAGATCCTCGAAGTTCAGGTACAAGATGTTGCGCTCCTGGTCGTAGTCGAACCGCGCGTCAAGCGGCAGCCGCAGCATGTCCTCCCGCAGGCCCATCGGGTCGGACCGGAAGATACGGCGGTCCATCTCGCGCGGCTTGGTCACGATCGGCTTGAACGCCATCTTGGCCAGGATGTCGCGTTCGATGTCGATGCCGGGAGCGACCTCGGTCAGCTCCAGGCCTTCGGTGGTGAGCCGGAATACGCACCGTTCGGTGATGTAAAGGACGTTCTTTCCCTGACCCGCGGCGTGCGGCCCGGAAAATGTCCGGTGCCCGACCTCCTCGACGAACTTCTGGTACTGCCCGTCGCGCTCGATCAGCAGCTTGCCCTCCACGACCGAGACCTGGAGATCGCCTGCGGCGAAGGTACCGAGGAACAGCACCTTCTTCGCGTTCTGGCTGATGTCGATGAAGCCGCCCGCGCCGGCCAGCTTCGGGCCGAACCTCGATACATTGACGTTGCCTTCCCTGTCGGCTTGCGCGAGCCCGAGGAACGCCGCGTCCAGACCGCCGCCGTCGTAGAAGTCGAACTGGTAGGGCATGTCGATGACCGCCTGTGCGTTGGTGGCCGCGCCGAAGTCGCCGCCGCCGGCCGGGATGCCGCCGATTGCGCCGGGCTCGGCGGTCAGCGTCATCAGGTCGGCGATCTTCTCCTCGGCGGCCACCGAGGCGACCCCTTCGGGGATGCCGAAGCCGAGGTTCACTACGCTGTTAGGCCGTAGCTCCATGGCGGCGCGCCGGGCGATCATCTTGCGAGCGCTAAGCGGCATCGGCGCGAGCGATGTCAGCGGGACCCGGACCTCGGCCGCGAAGGCCGGGTTGTAGGGGCTGGCCAGGGTCTGCGGGTGGTTTCCCGGGTCCGTCGCCACTACGATGCAATCGACCAGCGCGCCGGGTATCTTCACCTGACGCGGGTTGAGGCTGTTCGCCTCGGCGAGCCGCTCCACCTGCGCGATCACCAGCCCCCCGGAGTTGTGTGCCGCCATCGCCACCGACAGCGTGTCGCAGGTCAGCGCCTCCCGCTCCATCGTGATGTTGCCGACCGGGTCGGCGGTGGTGCCGCGAATGATCGCGACATTGACCGGGAAGGCCTTATAGAACAGGTACTCTTCGCCGCCGATCTCCACCAGCTCGACCAGATCCTCGGTCGTCATCTCGTTCAGCTTGCCGCCGCCGAAACGCGGATCGGCGAACGTGCCGAGCCCGACCCGGGACACGTGCCCGGGTTTGCCCGCGGCGATATCCCGGTACAGATGCGACATCGGGCCGAGCGGCATGTTATAGCCCTCGACCTGGTTGCCGGCGACGAGCTGGTACAACGCGGGCACGGCCGACCAGTGCCCGCCGATGATCCGCTTGATCAGGCCGGGCTGGGCCAGCCGGTTGGCGCCGCGGGATTCCCAGTCGCCCGGGCTGACACAGAACACCAGGGTCAGATCGCGCGGCTTGCCGAAGGCTGCGGACTCCTCGTCGGTGGCCCCGAACAGCGCGCCCAGCTCGTGGATGACCTCAAAGGCGAGGCCGATGGCAAAGAACCCGCCGAGGGCGACCGTGTCGCCGACGCGGATAAGCCGCACGGCCTCCCGGGCCGACACGACCTTGCCCGTCGAACCGGACCGGGCCGTCGGGACAATGGACCTGATGCTCATCGGACCGCGCTCCCTAGGTAAATAGCTCCTGCGCTGGGTGATTGGCCGCGCTACCGGTAGATCACGATCGTCTCGATGACGCAGGCCGGGCGATCGGATCCCTCGAGCTCGACGAGGATCCCGAACGCGCACTCCAGGCCGGTTTGCTTCGGTATGGCGGAGACCAGCCTCACGTGTCCGCGGATCCTGTTGCCGACCGGCACCGGTGCCGGGAAGCCAGCATTGTTGACGCCATAGTTGACGGCGCTGGCCCGGGCGAGGACATGCTGGCTGAGACTGCGGATGCGCTGCGCCGCGGCCTTGTCAAGCACCCCGGTCACAGGCACGTCCGAAGCGGCACGGCCGGCGGTCTTGGCGAGCGCGTCGGTCGCCTCCTCGGTGTCTCGACGTCGTGACCAGATCCTTCCCGTTTCTTCGCTAGTGAAATCTCAGCTCTCGAAGACATAGATGCCGGGCGCGTCGGCAGCGGGGCCAGCCCGGGCCACCGGCGAGCCGGAGCCGCCTCCGCCAATTTGTCCCGCTCTCCATAGCGCGGGGTATCGCGGAACTATGTCGGCCGGTTTAGCACTGCGTGGCCGAGCCAATGGCAAACGTGAAGGGCGAGTTCGACTTCGAGGCGGTCGCCGCGTATTGGGCGGCCCCGTTCCTGCCCGGCCTTCTCGACGCGGTATTTGACGGAGTTCTTATGCATCGCGAGCTCGGCGGCGCTGGCCGTGTAGCTGCCTCCGGTGGCCAGGAACACCCGCAGAGTTTCCCGCAGCCGGGCGCAGTGATCGTCGTCAGTCGCCAGCGGGCCCAGGACCTGACTGACCCAGGCCCGTGCTGCCTCGACGTCCGCCGACAGCAATGCGGCCACGCCGACCTGCCCGAACATCGTTACCTGCGGTGCGCACGCGCCGCCGAGCAGCGCGACGGCCTGAGTCTGCACCGCTTGCGTGTGCGTTATCCGGAATCCGTCGATGCCCTGGGCCGGCTCGCCCACGGCGACCATAACGCGACCACCGCTGCCTGCCGATAGCCGGATGACCTCCGGTTCAATGCCGGCACATCGGCCGATCGGTAGCCACGCCCAGGCGCTAGAGTCGTCGCACGGAACGAACAGGGGGCGGACTGGGCAGGAGACTCGTTCCGCGAGTCTGATAACGAACCTCTCTAGCGGGGACAGCTCGTCCTCACCGGATGCTCTAATGCGCGTCCATACCACGATGCCAACGTGGCGCTGTGCGAGGCGGTAGCCCAGTGCTGCCTCGGCAGCGGCCATGTCGACGCTATCCCCGGCGAGCAGTTCGCGCGTTCTTGCTGCCCGCACGGCGTTGCGGTTTTGCAGCCACTGATCGCGCTCATTCTCATAGGAGATCACGACCCGCTGAGACATCCAGTCGATGTACCCGAACGTGATCTCCACGATGCGCTGCCCGGCGAGGGAGGCGACTTCCGGGTCGCTGCCCTGCCGCCGTACTTCGCCGAGACTGCGCCGCAGCAGCGTGTCCTGCCCGAGCCAGTACGCCCGGACCAGGGCGTTGACGGGGACACCCCGCTGGGCCAGCCGCCGGGCGTATTCGACGGCGGCGGTTGGCGGCTCGACCCGGTCGATACCGATGCCGTGCTGGAACATGTGCAGGATGGTGTCCACGTTTCCCTCGATGCTCGACCCCAGCAGCTGAAGGATCCGCTCGTCGCCTCTAAGGTCCTCGATCTCCGTGGATAGGCGGAGGCGTATCTGCCGGGTGAGCCCGGCGAGGTCTGCGTTCAGTGCGGCGCCAACCGATGCCACCAGCTGGGCAACCCGGGTCTCCTGGTCGGCCACATTCCTCCTCGCCCTCGGGTTACCCGAAGGCCTACCGATGCTTACTCACGTGCTGCTCAATACGCGGGCCAAGGCGCTGGGCGGCCTGGCGGTGACGGCCAGTCCCCATTAGCCGATCGATGTGGTTCCTGGTCGCAGTTTCGACGCTACGTAGGGGTCGTCTCAGCTCGAATCCTGAATCTGCGTAGTCCGCGATCGGCCGCGTCCCGCGCTCGGGAGAACCGGAGCCTGCCAGAGGCCGGCTGCTGCACACCACCGGCGTTAGCTCTCGTTCCCTCCGCGTGGACGGTGTTCGGGATCGGCATCTGTCCTTGCTGATCAGCGGGCCGGACGGCTGGCGTGCCGTAGCGGTGGCGGAACAGCAGGCAGGCCGGCGGTCCGGCCAGGAGAGGAGCCAGTAGTAGGCGAGGGGTGGTCAGCTGGCAACTTATGGCTCGTCGATTACGTCCGTGACGCCGGCCGTCTCACCGAGAAACCGCCGAACTTCACGTGGTGAGCGGCCGGGAGCGTGCGATGGAGGGCGACCAGCGGGACCTGCCAAGCCGTCAGGTCAGGGCGCGGACGCGTTGCATCACTGCCCCTGGGTCGGCGCCCGCCGGAACGACCGCGAGCAGCAGGTCTGCGCCGCTGGCCGGCTCGGCGCCGGCCCAGAAATCCGCGCCCGCGAAGATCCCCGTCCGGCCGGCGGTCTGGCTGGGTGCCGCTGACCCGATCCATCCGGCGACTCCGCTGACCGCGCCGTACGGCCAGGCCGGGGCGGTGCCGCAGCTGATCAGCACCGGCCACTCGTAGTGATCCGCGACATTGAGGACGGAACGGTACGCCTCGGGGTGGATCAGATCGCCGGGAGGTGCGGGCCCCTCGTCGAGGAGGAGGCCGTCGACGCCTTCGCCGGCGAAGATCCGCAGGAAGTCGGCGATGTAGATGGCGGCGGTGTCGGCGCGGTCCGGGTCCGGCGGCACGGGTTCCTGGCCGGCCTGCTCGGCCGTGACGCGGAGCCAGCGGGCCGGGGAGGGGATCGAGAGCACTACCGGGGTCGCGCCACTGCCCGCGGCGATCGCGGTCACTGCCTCCTGCGCGATGGCGCGGGCCTGCTCGTCACCGAGCAGGGTGCGCAGCGCGTACCCGGGCCGGCTGCGGGCAGCCATGGCCGCCCGCAGCGCGTCGTCGGCCGCCACCCGCTCCGCGTACAGGTCGCCGAGGTCGACTAGCAGCGCGTCGGAGCGGAACATTCCCTGGGCCTTGCCGACCAGCGCCGTCAGCTCCCCCGGCGATCCCCACGGGAGGGGCGCGCCGGACAGCAGCTTCTCCCGGCAGTAGGCCAGCGAGTCGAACCAGATGGCTGCGGCCCGTCCCGACGGCGGGGCGTCCAGGCTGGCCAGCAGATCGGGCATGCGCTCTCAGCCCCCCGTCTCGTCGCGGGACTGCTCGAGCTCGGCCACCCGGGCCTGCAGCGCGAGGACCTGCAGCAGG
>Ga0335081_10006154_pt1 | contig 19068 bp, 13 predicted proteins | sample Lox_Sample_35_FD_206713 | JGI IMG/M metagenome (GOLD analysis project Ga0335081, IMG submission 206713) | Soil microbial communities from Loxahatchee National Wildlife Refuge, Florida, United States - Lox_Sample_3.5 | ecosystem: Environmental > Terrestrial > Soil > Wetlands | place: USA...
AGGGGTGAAGAGCGCCCGCTGTCGTAACGGGGATTTAGTTATCAATAAAAACGCATTTCGCGCGGCTTGGGTTACCGCACGCCAAAAAATTTTTCTGAAATTCGAAAACGCGCGCCGCTAGACTGAAATTGTATGCCAGTCGGCAAACGGCGAATCGTGCGGGCGAGGTCGAACCGAGCTCTCATCACGGCGGTAAGCGAATTTCTTACATCGCACGATGAAAGTGTTTTAATCGTACCCACCCATTCGGCAGGGGAAGAGCTGGTACATCGCGCTGGGCGAGTCGCCGGAGTGCATCGCGTGACGCTACTGCAACTGGCGCTCGAATGGGCGCGGGCGGGGATGGCGCGACTCGGGCTGGCGCCGCTGACCGAACTCGGAGGGGAAGCGCTGGCGGCGCGAGTGGCCTATGAATCGCGGTCGGCGGGCGAGCTGCATTACTTCGAAGCGGTCGCGGCGACGGCAGGTTTTGCGAGGTCGTTGGCGCGTACTATTTCGGAACTGCGGATGGCGCGGATCGGGGCGCGCGAGATCGGGGGGTGCGGCGCGTCGGGTCCGGATCTGGCCTGCCTGTTATCGCGCTTCGAAGCCGAACTCGACCGGATGCGGCTGGCGGACGCGGCTCGCGTGTTCGAGCTGGCGATGGAGGGTTCGTCGCGCTGGGAGCGATTGCCGGTCGCGCTGCTGGACGTGCCGTTGCGGTCCGAAGCGCAGCGTGAATTCCTGAAGCGCGCGACCAGGCAGGCGCCGGAGGTGTTGGAAGCCATCCGGAACGGCGGCGAGGGCGAGGAAGCGCGGTCGACGCTCGAACATCTGCGCGTGTTTTTGTTTTCCGAAAATACGCGCGCCTGGAAGGGGCCGGACGGAGATTCGTTCGAGATCTTCTCGGCGCCGGGCGAGGGGCTGGAGGCGGTCGAGATCGCGCGCAGGGTCGTGCGCCTGGCGCGAAACGGGACGCGTTTCGATGAAATCGCGATCCTGCTGAGAAATCCCGAGCGGTATCAGCCGATGATCGAGGACGCGCTGCGGAGGGCGCGCATTCCGGCGTATTTCAGCCGGGGGACGGCGCGGCCGGATGCAGGCGGGCGCGCATTTCTGGCACTGCTCGGCTGCGCGGCGCAAAAATGCTCGGCTTCGCGCTTCGCGGAATATCTGTCGTTGGGACAGGTTCCGCAGGCGGGCGCGGAGACCTCGCGCGAGTGGATTCCGGCGGAGGATGAAATGCTTCCGGCGGAGCGCGCGGAAATCGCAGAGACTCCGGTTGACGAATCGCGCGTGGCGCGGGCGCCGGCGAGCTGGGAAAAACTGCTGACCGACGCCGCGGTAATCGGCGGCCGTGAAAGATGGCGGCGAAGACTCGCCGGGCTCGAGCGCGAGTTCGAGCTGCGCCTGAAGACCATCGGACGGGAGGACGAGACGCGGCGCGAAGAAATCGCGCGCAAGCTCGGCCAACTGCGGGAGCTGGAGCGATTCGCGCTGCCGCTGATCGACGCGCTGCACGATCTTCCCGCCGCCGCGCGCTGGGGCGAATGGATCACCAAGTTGTCGGAGCTCGCGCGGATAGCGCTGCGCCGGCCGGAGCCGGTTCTCGCGGTGCTCGCGGAGTTTGCGCCGATGGCCGACGTGGGACCGGCGGGCCTCGAAGAGGTCGCGGCGGTGCTCGGGGAGCGATTGCGCTTCCTGCGCCGCGATCCGCCCGAGCGGCGATACGGACGAGTGTTCGTCGGGTCGATCGACGAGGCGCGCGGGCGCGAGTTCGGCGTGGTGTTCCTGCCGGGGCTGGCCGAGGGTTTGTTCCCGCAGAAGGCGCTTGAGGATCCGCTGTTGCTCGACGAGTTCCGCGTCGCGCCGCTGGCGCTTCGCGAGGAGAAAACCCTCGAAGAACGCGACCGGTTGCGGCTGGCGTGCGCGGCGGCGCGCGACCGGCTGATCGCGTCGTATCCGCGGATGGACGTGGCGGAAGCGCGTCCGCGCGTGCCGTCGTTTTACGCGCTGGAGCTGCCGCGGGCGATCGAGGGACGGCTGCCGCGGCTGCGCGAGTTCGAACAGTCGACGCGCGATCGCGCGCGCGCGCGTTTGAACTGGCCCGCGCCCAAAGAAGCGGCGGACGCAATCGACGATGCCGAATACGATCTGGTGATGCTCGCGCGCGGCGCGTCCTCCGCGCACTATCTGGTCCAATCGAACCAGTGTTTGGCGCGTTCGCTCAGAGGGCGATGGCGGCGTTGGGAATCGAAAAAATGGTGGGAATCCGACGGCCTGATCACCGCTGACGGCGCGGCGCTCGAGGTGCTCGAAGGGATGCGCCTGCGCGCGCGGCCGTGGTCGGCATCGTCGCTGCAACTGTTCGCGGCGTGCCCGTACCGCTTCGCGCTGCACGGGATTTTCGGAATCCGCCCGCGCGACGAGGCCGTTCCGATCGAGCAGATGGATCCGCTGACGCGCGGAGGATTGTTCCATGAAGTGCAGTTCGCGGTGCTGGGCGAGCTCAAATCGCGCGCGCTGCTGCCGGTTTCCGCGCGCAATCTCGAAGAAGCGTCGGCCCTGGCGGATCGGGTGCTGGATCAGATTGAAGAGAAATACAAAGAGGACCTGGCGCCCGCGATTCCGCGCGTCTGGTCGAGCGAGATCGAGGATCTGCGCACCGATCTGCGCGGATGGCTGAAGCACATCGCACACAACGACGATGAATGGCTGCCCGTGCATTTCGAGTTCGCCTTCGGCCTGGAGCACGATCGAAGCCACGATGAGGCGAGCACGGATGAGGCGGCGGAGCTCGAGGGAGTGCTGCTGCGCGGATCGATCGACCTGGTGGAGCGTCACGTCTCGCGCGCGACGATGCGCGTTACCGATCACAAGACCGGAAAAGTTCCGGAGACGACGCCGGACATGGTCGGCGGCGGACGATATTTGCAGCCGCTGCTATACGGCATCGCTGCGGAGAAATTGTTGGGTTCGGTAATCGAGTGCGGGCGGCTTTTTTACGCGACCCAGCAGGGCGCATATACGCCGGTGGTGATCCCGCTGGACCAGCGCAGGCGGCTCTTTTTGGGAAAATTGCTCGCGCATATCGACGCGGCGATCGCGGGAGGGTTTTTACCGGCCGCACCGCAGAAGGACACCTGTGAACGCTGCGATTATCGCGAAGTGTGCGGGCCGTATGAAGAGCGTCGCGCCGCGAAAAAAGACCGGCACGATGAACGGTTCGAGCCGCTGATCGAAATCCGAGGCATGGCATGATTCCGCGGCCCGCATCCGATGAAGAGGCGCGCAGGCGCATCCGCGAATCGCTCGACGAGAGCCTGATCGTGGAGGCGTCGGCCGGAACCGGCAAGACCACGGAGCTGATCAACCGTATTGTCGCCGTGATCCGCGCGGGCCGCGCGAAGATTCAACACATCGCGGCCGTGACGTTCACCAACAAGGCCGCAGGCGAGCTGAAATTGCGGCTGCGCGAGAAACTGGACGAGGCTCGCGGGGGGTCGCCGGAGGTGGAAGAGGCGCTGAAATTTCTGGAAGAGGCATCGATCGGGACCATCCATTCGTTCTGCGCGCAGATTTTGCGGGAGCGGCCGGTGGAAGCCTGCGTCGATCCGGATTTTGAGGAACTAAACGAGCAGGAAGCAGGCCGGCTGTATCAGTCGGCGTTCCGCGCATGGCTCGAACGGCGGCTGAACGATGATTCGCCGGGGTTGCGCCGCGCGTTCGCGCGTCTTTCCTGGCGCGACTCCTGGGACGATTCGGCGCCGCTCGAACAATTGCAGTGGGCCGGGCGAAAACTGGTGGAGTGGCGCGATTATCCGGCGGCCTGGCGGCGCGACGCGTTTGCGCGCGAGGAGGAAATCCGCAGCATCGTGCGCCGCGTTCGCGAGCTGGCGGAAATGTCGGCGCGGCCGCGCAGGGTGACCGATTCCCTATATCGCGCGCTCGAACCGGTTCGGCACACGGCCGTCTGGATCGAGCGGCATGAGGGTGATTTCGATGCGCTCGAGGCGCGACTGCTGAAGCTCGGCCGCGATCTGCGCAGGGATTCGCGCAAGGGATCGGGCCCTTACGGCGACGTCACGCGCGAGGCGCTGGTGACGCGGCGCGACGAGCTCGCGCACTGGATCGACGATTTCCGCCGGCGCGCGGACGCCGACCTGGCCGCCGCGCTGCGCGAGGAGATGATCGGGCTCGTGGATGAGTACGAGCAGCGCAAGCGCGGCGCGGGGAAGCTCGATTTCGTGGATCTGCTGATCCAGGTGCGCAATCTGGTGCGCAAGAACGCCGAAGTGCGGCGCTATCTGCAAAATCGCTTTTCCCACCTGTTCGTCGACGAATTTCAGGACACGGATCCGCTGCAATCCGAAATTCTGCTGCTGCTCGCGGCCGACGATCCGGCGGAATCGAACTGGGACCGCGTACGGCCCGCGCCGGGTAAATTGTTTCTGGTGGGCGATCCGAAGCAGTCGATTTACAAGTTTCGCCGCGCGGACATGGTGCTATACCGGCAGATCCGCGACGGATTGATGGAGCGCGGCGCGGGATTCGTGCAGCTTGCAAAAAGCTATCGAAGTGTTCCAAACATTCAACGTTTCATCAATATAGCGTTTGAAACGGAAATGACCGGGGATGTGGAGGCCGCGCAGGCGGAATACCGGCCGCTCGAGCAGGAGCGCGGCGAAATCGCGGACCGGCCGAGCGTGATCGCGTTGCCGGTGCCGCGTCCTTATAAATCGCGCATCGCGAAGGAGGCGATCAATCGCTCTCTGCCCGACGCGATCGCGGCGTTTGTCGCCTGGATCGTGAATGAGAGCGGGTGGAATTATCTTTCTCAAAGCGGAATCTCTCAGAGATTCCGCGCGCGCGATATCTGCGTCCTGTTCCGCCGCCGCACGCAGGGCGGCTCGGATCTGACGCGCGAATATGCGCGCGCCCTGGAGGCGCGCGGGATCGAGCACCTGCTCGCCGGCTCAAAGTCGTTTCATCGCAGGGAAGAGATCGAGGCGATGCGCGCGGCGCTGACGGCGATCGAGTGGCCGGACGACGAGTTGCACGTATTCGCGACGCTCAAGGGCTCGCTGTTTGCGATCGCGGATGAAATTCTGCTGCGCTACCGGCACGCGCACGGACGGCTTCATCCGTTTCACCGGCCCGCGGAGTTCGATGCGGCGTTTGCGCCGGTGGCGGATGCACTGGCGCTGCTGGGCGAACTGCACCGCGCGCGCAACCGGCGGCCGTTCGCGGCGACGGTGAACGCGCTCACCGAGGCGACGCGCGCGCACGCCGGGTTCGTGCTGCGGCCGGGAGGAAATCAGATTCTGGCGAACGTCGCACGACTCGCGGATCTGGCGCGGAGCTACGAAGTCTCCGGCGGAATCTCGTTTCGCGGTTTCGTCGAAGAGCTGGCGGCCCAGGCGGAAAAAGAAGAAGCGGCCGAGGCGCCGGTGCTCGAGGAGGATTCCGACGGCGTGCGCCTGATGACCGTGCACGGCGCCAAAGGCCTGGAGTTCCCGGTGGTGATTCTGGCCGATGTGACGGCAAATCTGGCGGCGCGAGAACCGGATCAATTCATCGACGGCGAGCGGAAACTGGCTGCGGTGCGGCTGCTGCGGTGCGCGCCCTGGGAGCTGGTCGAAAATGAAGCTCGCGAGGCCGCACGCGAGCGAGCCGAGGGCGTTCGCGTGGCGTACGTCGCGGCTACGCGGGCGCGCGATCTGCTGGTGGTGCCGGCGATTGGCGACGAGGCGTTCGAAGGGTGGCTCGCGCCGCTGAACAAGGCGCTCTATCCGTCGCGCGCCGATTGGCGGAAATCGTCGAAAGCCGCGGGATGCCCGGAATTCGGCCACGCTACGGTGATCGATCGTCCGCTCGACTACGGCGATGACGAAATTTCGGTCCGGCCGGGGCAGGTGCGTCCGGAACATGGAACGCATGAAGTGGTTTGGTGGGACCCGCGCAAGCTCGCCCTCGATGTGGAAGGCGGGTTCGGCGTCCGGCTGACGGAGATGCTGAAGAAGGACGACGGGTCGAGCCTTTCGCAGTATGGCGAGTGGCAGGCCGAGCGGGCGCGCGTGCTCGAGGCGGGCGCGCGTCCGGAGTTCGATGTTTTTCTTGCGAGCCAGGTGAAAGAGGCTCCGGAAAGCGCGTGCAGGGTCGAAGTCGAGTTTGCGTCCGAGCGCGGCGCGCGGCCGGGCGGGCGGCGCTTCGGAACGCTGGTGCACGCGGTGATGCGCGACATCGAGCTGAACGCGACACACGACCAGATCGAGCACATCTGCGAGTGGAACGCGCGCGCGATCGGAGCGACCGCGGAAGAGCGCGACGCGGCTCCAGATGCGGTCGAGGCGGCGCTGCGCCATCCTCTGCTTGAAGCGGCGCGAGCGGCCTCGCGCTGCTATCGCGAATATCCGGTGGCGCTCGCGTTGGAAGGAGGCCGCGTGCTCGAGGGAGTGATCGACCTCGCGTTTGAGCAGGACGGGCGCTGGACCATCGTCGATTTCAAGACCGACGCGGATTCCGAGGAGGCGCGCGCGCGATATGAGCGTCAGTTGCAGTGGTACGCGGTCGCGATGGAAAAGCTCACAGCGATGCCCGCACGCGCGGTGCTGCTTGGTGTTTAAATGAGGGCATGCCACACCAAGAACACCACCAGGCGCTTTCTTATTTAACCGAACAGCTCGAAGCGTGGAAGAAGGCCGGCACCTATCAGCGGCTGCACGAGCTTGAATCGGCGTGCGAGCCGGTCTCGAAATTCGACGGCAAGGAAGTGATCAATCTCGCTTCGAATAATTATCTGGGGCTGGCGAATCATCCGAAACTGGTGGAGGCGGAGTGCGCGGCGGCGCGCAAGTACGGCGCGGGGTCGGGCGCGGTGCGGACCATTTCGGGCACCATGGCCGTGCACCTGGAACTGGAGCGGCGCATCGCGGCGTTCAAGAACGTTGAGGCGTGCGTGGTGTTTCAATCCGGATTCGCGGCGAACGCGGGAACGGTCGCGGCGATCCTGACACCCGAGGATCACATCATTTCCGATGAGCTCAATCACGCCAGCATCATCGACGGCTGCAGATTGTCGAAAGCGAAAATTCACGTGTTCCGGCATCGCGACCCGGCGCACGCGGAGGAGAAATTGAAGGCGCTCGAAGGCGTCCCCGGTCACAAACTGCTGATCACCGACGGCGTGTTCTCGATGGACGGCGATATCGGCGCGCTGCCGCAGCTCACCACGCTCGCCGAAAAATATGGCGTCATCATGATGGTGGACGACGCGCACGCCTCGGGCGTTCTCGGCCGAAACGGACGCGGCACCGTGGATCATTTCAACCTGCACGGCCGCGTAGATGTGCAGGTGGGGACGCTGTCGAAAGCGGTGGGCGTACTCGGAGGCTACGTGTGCGGAAGCCGCGACCTGATCGAATTTCTGTATCACCGCGCGCGGCCGTTTTTGTTTTCGACGTCGCATCCGCCCGCTGTCGCCGCCGCGTGTATGGCCGCGTTCGACATTCTGGAGCGGGAGCCGGAACGGATCGAACAGTTGTGGAAGAACACGCGTTTTTTCCAGGATGGGTTGCACTCGAACGGACTTTCTACGGGCGATAGCCAGACGCCCATCACGCCGATCATGGTGGGCGAAGCGGCCACGGCTCACGCTTTTTCGCGCGCCTTGTTCGATGCAGGGCTGTACGCGACCGGCCTCGGCTATCCGACGGTGCCGCAGGGCAAGGCGCGCATCCGCACGATCGTGACTTCGGCGCACTCGCGCGAAGTGCTGGAGCGCGCGATCGAGATCATCACGCGGGTCGCGAAAAGGATGAACATTCTCGCCCCGGCGGCCGTCTGAAACAACGGCTCACCGGAAGCTGCGCAGCGCTTCGCATAAATGCGGAATCGCGTTGAAGCAATCGAGCGATAATCGGTCGCGTGAAAACACGAATTCGGTAATGGAGCAGTTGCGCACCCTCCAGTTCACATCCAGAAAACTGCGCTCGGGCGCTCCTAGGGCAGTCTGCACCAGGATTCCGATGGGACCGCCGGAGGTGAACAACACCACTCGCCGGTTCGAAGGACCCTCCTGGATGCGCCGCAGGCCGCGCAGCACGCGCTCGCGAAATGCGGCAAAAGGCTCGGCGCCGTTGGCCAGTCCTTCCATCCATTTCTCCATCGCGGTTTCGAACGTTTTCTGAAACGCGCGGTTATCGGGAAACGACGATGGCGGAGGATAGCCGCGCAGAATTCCCTCGGAATCGTATTCGTTCCAGTCGGGAGAAATCGTAGCCGCTTTTTCGATGGCGAGCGCGGCGGTGCGGCAATGCCGCGCGAGCGATCCGCACCAGACCTCGTCGAACTCCACTCCGTTGCGCGACCAATATTCGGCGAGCGCGCGCGCCTGCGCTTCCCCGAGTTCCGAAAGACGGTCGGAATCCTGCTGGAATGGCCGTGCCTGCGCGTGGCGCACGACGGTGAGCGTGCTCATCCGTGCTTTTTGAGCTCCAGCTTGGCCACCGCTTCGGCGTGCACTTCGTCGGGACCGTCGGCGATGCGCAAGGTGCGAATATTGGCCCACGCCTCCGCCAGCTCGAAATCCTGGCACACGCCCGCTGCGCCGTGCGCTTGAATGGCGCGGTCGATCACGCGGAGCGCCATGTTCGGCGCCACCACCTTGATCATGGCGATCTCCGCGCGCGCTTCCTTGTTGCCGACCGTATCCATCATGTGCGCGGCTTTGAGCACCAGCAACCGTGCCTGCTCGATCTCCATGCGCGACGCCGCGATGTCCGCGCGAATGGTGCCCATCTCGGCAATCTTCTTTCCGAACGCCGTGCGGCACTGCACGCGCTTGCACATGGCTTCGAGCGCGCGCTCCGCCTGCCCGATGCAGCGCATACAGTGATGGATGCGTCCCGGACCCAGACGCCCCTGCGCGATCTCGAATCCGCGGCCCTCGCCCAGCAGAAGGTTCGACGCGGGGACGCGCACGTTGCTGAAAGTGATCTCGGCGTGGCCGTGCGGCGCGTGTTCGTAGCCGTAAACCGTGAGCATCCGCTCGATCTTGACGCCCGGAGCCTCCAGCGGGACCAAAATCATCGACTGCTGTTTATGTTTGGGCGCTGACGGGTCGGTCTTGCCCATGAAAATGGAGATCTTGCAGCGCGGATCGCCCGCGCCCGAGCTCCACCACTTGCGTCCGTTGATCACGTAATCGTCGCCGTCACGCACGATGCTCGACTGGATATTAGTCGCATCCGAAGAGGCGACGTCCTTCTCCGTCATGCTGAAGCACGAGCGGATCTCGCCATTGAGCAGCGGCTTCAACCAACGCTCCTGCTGTTCGGGCGACCCGTAGCGCGCGAGCACTTCCATGTTTCCTGTGTCCGGCGCAGAACAATTGAAAACCTCCGGAGCCATCGGCGAACGGCCCATGATTTCGCACAATGGCGCGTACTCCAGGTTGGTGAGTCCCGCGCCGTGCTCGGACTCGGGCAGAAACAGGTTCCACAACCCGGCCGCGCGCGCTTTGGGCTTGAGCTGCTCGATGATCGGCGCCGGACGCCGGCGGTCTTCCGCGATCTGATCGTAGAAAAGCTGCTCGTTGGGATAAATATGTTCCTGCATGAACGCGGTGACGCGCGCGCGCAGGTCGTTCACCTTGGCGGAGTAATCAAATTCCATAGAAGGTTTATATTACCGTGATTCGAGGCGGGACCGGTTTATAGCACCGACGACGCGTACCGCGCCAGCTCCGTCGCGCGCTGGCGCGATTGCTCCACCACGACGAAACCGGACACGTGTCCGTTTTCGAATGCCCCGACACATTCCTGTCCGACCTCTGCGGTCTCCACAGCGTGCCGGCGGTCCGAACCCGGCTGCCGCAGAAAGACGGAAATTTCATGCGACCCGTCCGCATAGACGAGGTGCAGGAAAATCAGGCCATTCAGGCGGCAGCGTTTGGCCTGCTCCAGCCGATACCCTGCGATCGAAAAAGCCTGGATCGATGCGGGCGCGATGCCTTCGCGCGCAGCGAGCGCAGCAATCGCATCGGGATCCGAGACCCACACGCGGCGCGCGTGCTCGACCACTTCGCGCCGGTGATCCAACGCGGCGGCCGCATAAACCGGATCGGCGCCGCCGAAATTTCGATAGACGAAAAGGGCCAGCATCAGCGCCGCAGCGATACCCGCGCCGATCGTCAGCCGCCGGAATCGGACGCTGGCGCCGATCCGCCGCCGGACATGGTTGTCCACGTTTGCCGTGTCCACCGGCTCGGCCAGCATCGCGCCGCGCAGCCGCGAGTCCGTCTCGGTGAAGCGCGCGCAGGACGAACACGCATGCAGGTGCGCGACGACCTCGGCCGCGCGGCGCGGGTCCAGCGCGTCGGCCAGATACAACGGCACGAGTTCCACCACCTCGGTGCAGTTCATCATGCTTCCTTTGCACTGCATGCGGGCGTCAATTTCGCCCGCAGCGCCTCACGCGCGCGGCTCAGCCGCGACATCACCGTGCCGAGCGGGATGCCCAGGATCCCGGACATTTCGAGGCAAGTGAATCCTTCCACCACGCCGAGCATCAGCACCGCGCGATGCTCGCCGGAAAGCGAATGGAGCGCTTCGGCCACTTCGGCGCGTTCCTGCGCCGCCGGGCTCGCCGCGATTTCGTGAATCGGCGTCATCGCCACCGCGCCGCGATTGCGGCGGCCCCGCGCATAAAATCCGTTGAACATGATTCGAAACAGCCAGGCGCGGGCGTTGCTGCCCGGACGGAACTGGTGGAAACTGCGCCAGGCCAACAGCATGGTTTCCTGCACCAGATCCTCGGCCAGCGCGGCGTCCAATCGCCGGGCCACGCGAAGCAGGCTGGGCGTGTGCGGCATCGCCACGCGCTCGAATTCGTCCTGTTCCGACGCCACTCGCTTCAGTTTACTCGCTCGCCCCTTTCTGCATTTCCGCCAGCGCGGCCAGCACCTGGGTGCTGTGCGGCTGCGGATTCACGTTCACGTACACCTTGCGGATCACTCCGTGAGGGTCGATCAGGAACGTGTTCCGATTCGCCAGTTGCATCTTGCCGTAATCGTGGAGCGAGCCGTATTTCGCCACCACTTCCTTGTGATCGTCCGCCAGCAGTTTGAATGTCAGGCTGTCCTTGGCGCACCACTGCTGGTGCGACTCCACCGTATCCACGCTGACCCCCAGAATCACCGCGTTCTTAGCGTCATATTTGGGCAGATCGCGCTGGAAGTTGTGCGCCTCGATGGTGCATCCGGGGGTTTGATCCTTGGGATAGAAATACAGCACCACCCATTTGCCCTGATAGTCGTGCAGGCTCACCGGCGTGCCTTCCTGCGACTTCAAAGTGAAATCGGGAGCCTTGGTGCCTTCCGCCGGCACGTCGGCCGCGGCGGCGATCAGAGCCGAGGCGAGTAACAGTGTCAGTGTTCTCATGAAAAACGTCCTTTCTTAAGCTTAAACGCCGGGAGCGGCGAATTTCATCCACGCATTCACGCGATCGCCGGGCGCCGGTGCGAAGCGCGCGTGGCCTCCTCAAAGGCGTGCGCCAGTTGCAGGACGCTGAATTCCTGGCGATGGCGGCCCACGATCTGCAGCCCCACCGGCAATCCTTCAGCCGTGTACCCGCACGGCACCGATATCGCCGGATTTTCGAGAATCGAGATCAGGTAACAACTCTTCATCCAGTCGATATAGGTCGCCATCTTCGCGCCTTCGATCCCGGTCACGTACGGCTGATGGATATCGAAGGGAGGAACCTGGGTAGTGGGAAGAATGAAATATTCGTATTTTTGTTGAAACACGCGCATGCGATCCCACACCTGGCTGTGCAGCGTCTCGGCGCGCCCGAGATCGGCGCCGGCGAGTTTCGAGCCGCGGTCGATCTCCCACAGAATCGTGTCCTTGATCTGGCCGCGATGCGTGCGCGCCAGTTCGCCGTAATTTGAAGCGTAGCCCCAGGCGCGAAGGATGTTGTAGGCCTCGTCGGCGCCCGAAAGATCGGGGTCGGTTTCCTCAACAATGCATCCGAGCGATTCGAACACGCGCCGTTGCGCGTTCACCGCATCCCTGACCCGCGAATCGAACACCACGCCGGGCGCCAAATGCTTGAACCAGGCCACGCGCGTTCCCTTGAAATCGCGCTCAAGCGGTTGCGCGAAGCGCGCGCCGGGCTCGCTGATGGAAATCGGGCAACGCGGGTCCGGACCCGCCATCACGCTCAGCAGCAGCGCCGCGTCGGCGACGTTGCGCGCCAGCGGTCCGGCGACGCCCAGCGTGGACCACGCGTTTCCCTTCGCCGCGAACGCGACCCGTCCTGGCGCTGTTCGGAATCCGACCACGCTACAAAACGCCGCCGGATTGCGCAGCGATCCGCCGCTATCGCTGCCGTCGGCGATGGGGATCATTCCACACGCCAGCGCAACCGCCGCGCCGCCGCTCGACCCTCCACAGGTCTTGGTCAAATCGTAGGGATTTTTGGTTGCGCCGAAAACCGCGTTGAAGGTCTGCGATCCGGCGCCGAATTCCGGAGTGTTGGTCTTTCCCAGGCAGATGGCGCCGGCGTCGCGAATCCGCTCTACCAGGATCGCGTCCTCCACCGGAACGTTGTCCTTGAAAATCGGAGAGCCGAAGGTGGTGCGGATTCCGGCGGTCTCGACCAGGTCCTTGTGCGCGATCGGGAGACCATGCAGCGGGCCGAGTTTGGCGCCGCGGGCCTGCGCCTCATCCGCACGCCGCGCCTGCCCCATCGCTTTTTCGGCGACCAGGGTCACGATCGCGTTCACCTGCGGATTGATGCGCTCGATCTGCCGCAGATGTGCTTCCATGGCTTCCCGCGCGCTCAATTTTTTGCGGCGGATCAGCGCGGCCATCTCGCGGGCGGTCATGAAGCAGATGTCGGACGGCGCGTCGGCGCGAACCGACCGGGCTGCGGCCGCGGTCGCCAGAAGCTTTCCGGCCTGGCGCCGGGTGATTTCGGGCATGCTTCTATCCTGCCCTTTTTTGAGTCCGTGCGAAAACCCCTCAGCCGCCTCGTGCCAGCGAGCGGCTGTATGCCGGGGTTTTCACGGAGATTTTTGGGTTGCATCCGCGCGCACAATATATGAATATGAATTCAGGTTCGTATTATGCAGACCCGGCTCCTGCTCTATGGCTTCGCCCTATGGATCGCCGGCGCCGCCGCGCTTCGCGTCGCCGGCCAACGCGTATTCCATCCCGAAAACCCGGCGAGCACGCTCATTCTGTTCGCCCTCAGTTTCCCGCTCATGGCGTGGACCGCGCGCCGCCTGCTGCGCGGCTCCCGGCTTCGAATCGAAAACTGGCCCGCCGGGGCCGTTTCGCTCGTCATGCCGACTCTGCTGCTTGACGCGCTCTCGGCCGCCTTCTTCCCCCGCGTCTATCCCAACATTCCTGCGAGTGCCGAAGGGATTTTTGGCGGATGGATGCTGTGGTTGTGCGCGGCCGCGTTCAGCGGAGCGATGCTCGGGCGGAAGCGCGCTTGATCCGCCGTCCCAATCTGCTCAGCGGCGAGCGTCTCCCCTCTCCACCGCGTCAGAAGCGCAGCCTGGAAAAACGCGAGCGCCTCAAATCCGCCGCGCTCGATATCTTCCGACGCAAAGGCTACCACGCCGCAGCCATCGACGAGTTCGCGCGCAAGGCCGGCCTTCCGGTGGGCGGATTTTATCAGCACTACCGCTCGAAACGCCAGCTTCTTCTGGCGCTCATGGACGAAATGATCGCGGCGATGGCGCGGCTCGACCTGCGCGACATCGAGCATTCCGGGGACACGCGCTCGTCTCTGCGGGATTTCCTGGCGCGCGCGTTTTCGGGCGACTTCGCGTACCTGGGCGCCTACCGCGCCTGGCAGGAAGCCGCGCTTTCCGATCCAGCTCTCGCGCGCCACCAGCGCCGCATTCGCGCCTGGACGCTCGGCCGAGTCATACGATTTTTCCGGCGCCTGGAAACACTTCCCGGCGCTCGGAAAGCGGTCGATATTCCCGTGCTCGCCCGCGCCATGGATCTGTTTTTCTGGAATCTTCTGGGGGAGGCTGTCCAGCGCAAGCGTGCCGGTCTCGACACGTGGCTCGACGCGGCCACGCACCTGATCTATCACGCACTGTTCACCGATCCGGTGTAATCTAATATGAGGAGTTCCTCACATTCTTTCCCCACTGCGAGTTTCCGTGCGGCGGTCGCGCCGGATTCCGAGGCAGCCGCGCGGCCAGCGCCGCGTCGCGGGTCTGCTTGATTCGGCTGAGGCCGTGATCGCCGAAACCGGTTACGACGGTGCCACGATGAGCGCGATCGCGCGGCGCGCCGGTGCGTCCATCGGATCGCTGTACCAGTTCTTTCCGAACAAGCAGGTCCTGGCGCAGGCGCTGCGCGTGCGCTATTCGAAAGAATACGACGATCTGTGCGCGCGCCTAACGCCGGAAGCAAAATCGCGGAATCTGAACGCCTTCGTCGCGCATCTCATCGATTTGACCGTGTCTTTTGTCGAAACTCATCCGGCCTTTCTGGCGCTGGTCGACGCGCCCTGCAGCACGCGGATTCCCGAAGCTATCCGCAACGTGCTGCGGGGCCGCTTCGCCGCGTTTTTCCTCGCGGCCGGCCCGCGCATGTCGAAAATTAAGGCGGAGCACCTGGCCACCATGACTCTGCACATGCTGAGAGCGCTCGCGCAGATCTACGCGGAAGCTCCTGCGCGCGACCGCGCGCATTTCGTTCGCGAATTCAAGGTGCTGTTCTGTGCGTATCTCGGATTGCGCCTGGGGAGGATTTCCCGATGACGCGATGGATCGCAGCCGCCACAGCTCTAGCCTGGATCGCCGCACTCGCAGGATGCGCGGGAAGCGAGTCATCGCAGCCGCAGGCTTCCTCCGCGCCACCTCCGCCCGAAGTGGGCGTGGTTTCCGTGATCGAGCGCGATGTGCCGGTTTATGGCGACTGGGTGGCGACCACCGACGGCTACGTCAACGCCAATATTCAACCGCAGGTGAGCGGCTACCTGGTCAAGCAGGATTACAGCGAAGGATCGTTGGTACATAAGGACGACGTTCTGTTTGAAATCGATCCGCGCCCCTTCCAGGCCGCGCTCGACCAGGCCAAGGGTCAGCTCGCGCAGGCCAGAGGCCAGCTTGCACAGGCCGAGGGACAACTCGGACAGGCGCAGGCGCAGTTGGGACTCGCGGATATCAATGTGAAGCGCGATACTCCGCTCGCCGCCGCGCGCGCCATTCCGCAAAGCCAACTCGACAATGACGTGCAAGCGAAGGCTCAGACCGTGGCGCTGGTGAAAACCTCGGAGGCCGCGATCCAATCGAGCCATGCGTCGATCCAGGCCGCCGAAGCCGCGGTGGAGACCGCGCAACTCAACCTGGGCTTCACGCGCGTTCGCTCGCTGATCGACGGCATCGCCGGCATTGCCAGCATCCAGATCGGCAACCTGGTGGGTCCCAACAACGTCCTCACCACGGTCTCCTCGGTCGATCCCATCAAGGTTTATTTTTCGATCAGTGAGCAGGAATATCTCGCACTTTCCGGGAAAATCGAGATGAAGGGCGCGGACCTGCTGCGCGCCGGAAGCGCGGTTCCGCTCCAATTCACGCTTTCGACCGGCGCGATCTATCCGCACCAGGGAAAGATCGCGTTCGCCGACCGCCAGATGGACCCGCAGACTGGGACCATTCGCATTGTCGGCGCGTTTTCCAATCCCGGAAATATTTTGCGCCCGGGCCAGTTCGGCCGGATTCGCGCCATGACCGGTTTCCATAAGAACGCGCTTCTGGTGCCGCAGCGCGCTGTCATCGAGTTGCAGGGCCGCTACCAGGTCGCCGTGGTCGGACCGGGCAATAAAGTTCAAATCCGCAACGTGCAGGTGGGCGACCGCGTGGGCGAGCTATGGGTGATCACTAGCGGATTGAGTCCCGGCGACACCGTGGTCGCCGACGGCACCATGAAGGTCCGCGACGGTTCCCTGGTCGCGCCCAAGCCCGCGCCGCAAGACTCCCAGGCAAAGTGACCAACCGCTGATGTCCAAATTTTTCATCAACCGCCCCATCGTGGCGATGGTGATCGCGATCCTCACCGTGGTGGTGGGCGTGGTTTCCATGCTCACGCTTCCGGTGGCGCAATTCCCGGCGATCGTGCCGCCCGAGATCATGGTGCAGGCGAACTTCCCCGGCGCCGACGCGCAGACGCTGGAGCAATCCGTCGCCACGCCGCTTGAAGAGCAGATCACCGGCGTCGACAACATGGCCTACATGCAGTCGGTGAACGCGAGCAGCGGCAGCGCGCAGATCACCGTCGATTTCGACGTCAAGACCGATCCCAACATCGACCAGGTGCTGACGCAGTTGCGCACCAGTCTCGCGCAGCCTCAGCTGCCGGCGCAGGTGACCACCGCCGGCCTGAACGTGCAGAAATCGTTCTCCGCGCCGCTGATGCTGGTGGCGCTGTATTCGCCCAAGGGAACCTATGACAACACGTTCCTCGCGAATTACGCGTTCATCAACCTGATCGACGAGCTCACGCGTGTTCCCGGAATCGCGCGCGTGCAGGTCTTCGGCGCGGGCCAGTACGCCATGCGCTGCTGGGTCAAGCCGGATCGCCTGGCCTCGCTGCAAGTGACCGTGCCGCAGATCATCCAGGCGTTGCAGGCGCAGAACAGCGTGAACCCGGCGGGCCAGGTCGGCGGCGAGCCAGTCCCTCCCGGCCAGCAGTTCACATATACCGTCCGCACGCAAGGGCGATTAGTTACGGCCGAGGATTTCGGCGACATCATCATCCGCTCCAATCCCGACGGGTCGACGCTGCGCCTCAAAGATGTCGCGCGACTGGAGCTCGGAGCTCAGACCTACAGCCTTTTCGGCCGCTACAATGGCCGTCCGGCGGCCGTGCTCGCGGTTTATCAGCTCCCCGGATCGAACGCCGTCGATGCCGCCAACGCTCTCCGCGCGCGCGTCGCTCAGCTCAGTGAGCGATTTCCCGACGATCTCAAATACGCCGTCAGCCTGGACACGACCGCGGCGGTCACCGCCGGCATGAAGGACATCATCTACACGCTGTTTGAAGCGCTGGGGCTGGTGGTGTTCGTCGTCTACATCTTCCTGCAAGGCTGGCGCGCGACGCTGATCCCGCTGCTGGCCGTGCCGGTTTCCCTCATCGGGACCTTCATCTTTTTTCCGATGCTCGGCTTCTCCATCAACACGCTCTCGCTTTTTGGACTGGTGCTGGCGATCGGGCTGGTGGTGGATGACGCGATCGTCGTGGTCGAAGCGGTCGAGCGCCACATCGAGGAAGGCATGACCCCGCGCGACGCCGCGCTGCAAGCCATGCGGGAGGTTTCCGGTCCGGTGGTCGCGATCGCACTGATCCTCACCGCGGTCTTCGTCCCCACTGTCTTCATTCCCGGCATCACCGGGCGCCTGTACCAGCAATTCGCGGTGACCATCGCCATCTCCGTGATTTTTTCGGCCTTCAACGCGCTGTCGCTCAGCCCCGCGCTATCAGCGCTACTGCTGCGACCCCGAAAGAAAAGGCGCGGGCCGCTCAAGTGGTTCTTCGGCTGGTTCAACCGCACCTTCGAGCGCGGCACCCACACTTACGTCGGCCTCTCCGGCGTGCTGATCCGCAAGGCTGTGATCAGCCTGGCGCTCCTGGCGATCATCGCGGCCGCCGGCGTGTATGTCGGCAACAAGCTCCCGACCTCCTTCCTTCCCGAAGAGGATTACGGCTACGTTTTCGTCAATCTGCAACTGCCCGACGCGTCCTCGATGCAGCGCACCTCCGAGGTCGCGCGCAAAGTCGAACAGATCGTCCTGAACACTCCCGGCGTGCAGGGCATCACCTCGGTCATCGGGCTCAGCCTGCTCAGCCGCGTGCAGGACACCTACAGCGCGTTTTTTTTCGTCACCGAAAAACCCTGGGAGGAGCGCACCAAACCGGAAGAGCAGTACACGGCAATTCGCGCGCATATCACGCGCGAGCTCGGAAAACTCGAAGACGGCGTCGCGTTTTCCTTTGCTCCGCCCGCCATTCCCGGCGTCGGCACCACCGGCGGCGTGACGTTCATGCTGGAAGACCGCTCCGGCGCCGATCTGCAATTTCTCGGCGAACAGGTGAATAAATTCATGGCCGCCGCGCGCAAGCGCAAGGAGCTGATGGGCCTCTCGACCACCTTCCTCGCCGGCGTCCCGCAGGACTTCGTCAACGTCAACCGTGCCAAGGTCGAGCGCCAGGGCATCGACATCAGCCAGGTGTATCAGACGCTTCAGGCCTTCATGGGCGGCTACCTGGTGAACTACTTCAACCGCTTCGGCCGGCAGTGGCAGGTGTATGTCGAGGCTGAAGGTCCCTACCGCACACGCGCGGAGAACGTCGGGCAATTTTATGTTTCCAACAATCACGGCCAGATGGTGCCGATGAGCTCGATCACGGATATTCAGCACATCACCGGACCCGAGTTCACCATGCGCTACAACGAGTATCACGCCGCGCAGGTCAACGCAGCCGCGGCGCCGGGCTACAGTTCCGGCCAGGCGATGCAGGCGCTTGAAGAAACCTTCGCGCAGACCATGCCGCGCGAAATGGGTTTCGATTACAGCGGCATGTCGTTTCAGGAGCAGCAGGCCGCGAAAGGAGTCCCGCCCATCGCGATTTTCGGCCTGTCGCTGCTGTTCGTGTTTCTGATTCTGGCGGCGCAGTATGAAAGCTGGTCGCTGCCCTTCAGCGTGCTGCTGGTCACCCCCGTCGCGGTGTTCGGCGCATACCTTACGCTGTGGGCGCGCCATTTCGATAACGACATCTACGCCCAGATCGGACTGGTGATGTTGATCGGTCTCTCCGCCAAGAACGCGATCCTGATCGTCGAGTTCGCCAAGCATCAATACGAGGGCGGAAAGAGCATCGACGAAGCCGCGCTAACCGGCGCGCGCATCCGGCTGCGGCCCATCCTGATGACCGCGTTCGCGTTCATTCTGGGCTGCGTGCCGCTGTGGATCGCCACCGGCTCCGGCTCGGTCTCGCGCCAGTTGCTGGGGACAGCGGTGATTGGGGGAATGCTGGCGGCCTCGGTCATCGCGAT
>Ga0335081_10006156_pt1 | contig 19067 bp, 12 predicted proteins | sample Lox_Sample_35_FD_206713 | JGI IMG/M metagenome (GOLD analysis project Ga0335081, IMG submission 206713) | Soil microbial communities from Loxahatchee National Wildlife Refuge, Florida, United States - Lox_Sample_3.5 | ecosystem: Environmental > Terrestrial > Soil > Wetlands | place: USA...
CTCGCCCGTCGTGCCTTGACGGCGGCGAGCTCACGGTCGCGCTGCGCCTCGGCGGCAGCGCGCTCGCGTTCCTCTTGTGCCCGCGCGTCCGCGAGCTCGCGCTCGTGCTGTGCCTGCGCGGCGGCGCGCTCGCGCTCGCGCTGCAAACGTGCCTCGCTCTCGAGCTTTGCGGCCGCGCCGGCGGCCCGCTCCGCGACCGCAGCCTCGCCCGCGCGCTGTGCCTCGAGCTGGCGTGCCCGCATGACCCCGAGCAGGTCGTTGACGCTCAACGCGAGCACCGCCAGCTCGCGGCCGGGCGCCGCGACTCGTCCGCCCCCAGCCGCCGCAGCATCGACCGCCCGCTGAAAAGCGCGGTTGCGACGCGCGTGTCCGATGCGCGCGGCGAGGATGATGATGCCCAGCAGGGCAATGCCGAGAATGCTGATGATCTCTGCGCTCGTGACCGCGCTCTGCATCGCCGCCTCGTGCACTGGCCGGCGGAACACGACCTCGAGCACGAGCGGCGCGCCACCTTGCATCGCCGGCACCCCGACCAGCAGATCCATCGTATGCCCGCTCACCGCCCGCGTCTGGACGGTCAGCGAGCCGAGTCCGCTCGCAATGTGGGTCGCATCGCCGCGCAACGGCGTGTCCGACAGGCGCATCACCAGCCCGGCTCGACGGCCGATCGCAGCCGCGCCGGCGGCATCGAGCGATCTCATCGCGACCAGCGCGCCCGCAGGCGGTCCGCTGCCGTCGCTGTGAACCACCGGAGCCGCGCAGTACAGGTAGTGCGCGCCGGTGGCCGCGAGCACGCCGCATGTCTCGTCGTGCGCCGCCAAGGCCAGCTTCGCCAATCCAGCGGCGAGGCTCGGCGAGACCGCGGCGTAGCTCGAACCGGTCGTGACCATCCCGCCGCCGACGACGGCACCCGCGCGGTCGAGCAGCGTGACGGCGCCGAAGTCAAACTGGGCCAGCATCTGCTGCGACGGAAAGGCGGTGGCCGCGGCCTTGGGGTCGTGCTCGACGATCGCATCGTATGCGTCATCCCACTCGGAGTTGTTGAGCACAAACTTGCTGATCAGCTCGGTCTCGTAGCCGAGGCTGGTGCTGATCCGATCGGCCTGGCCGGCCACGTTCTCGCGCTCGAGCCGGTCGAAGCTGCCGGTCATCACCGCCTGCAGGACCAGGTAGGCGGCGACGACGAGGACGACGAACACGGCCCCGACCCACGTGTACTCGTTGCGAGCGAGCCGCGAGGCGAGCGCTTTGGCGCCTGCGCTGGTCACGACCCGCCTTTGCGACTGATTTCTGCAAATGGGAAATAGCGCATGAGTCCGATCCATCCCTTACCGGTGTCGCGCACACGACGGGCGAGGATGCAGCAGCACGTTGCGCTCGCGGTAGTCGGCCGCAGGCGCCGCGGGCTTTAGCGCCCATGGCACGCGACTGCGCCCGTGCGGAGAACGACCCAGCCGATGATCACGCAGGCCTACTCCTTATGGATGCGGACGCCGGAGACCGCCGGGCGCAACGGTGCCCTTGGCTGGCGCAGCCGATGCGGCGGACTCGCGGCCGAAGAGCACCGGGTTGACCGCGGGCTGCAAGTAGTCGACCGCGAATGCAGACCCGCCGTCGATCAGCGCCATCGGCGTCGCGCCGCCGATCGGCGCAAAATCAACGTACCTACGGCCGCCGAGGACCGTGGCGAGCGTGATCTTCGTCGTTCCCCAGAGGCCGCTCGAGACCGATCCTCTACGCCCTGACTTGGTCATGGCACGCGCGCCGGAGAAATGCACCGATCCGAAGTCTGCGAGCGGCAGCGCCCGGCACTCATAGCTACTGATGCACTCCGACGGCGCTTCGAGGATCCAGTCAGCCGACGAGATGTCGACCGTCGCGGCCTTGACCGCTTTCGTGAAAGATGTATGCCTGGTGTCATCGGCGAGGGCGAGCGTCACGCCGTCGCCGACGACCTGCACGCTCGCATGCATCGCATCGCCTGGCGCGACCGTCAGGCGGATGCTCTTGGTGGGCGACGGCACGAGCTCATACCAGGCCGAGGAGACCGTCTGGCCCGTCGCGTTGCAGTCGACCTCGGTTCCGATCTGCTCGAGCGCCGGCGAAGTCTCGCTGAAGCCGCCGAGTCCAACCCAGACGGCTGAATACGTTGGCAGGCCGGGCGTGCAGCTGACAGACGGCTGCGTCCATCCCGCCGACACCCGGCGAAAGCTGACGCCGCCGCGGTGCGCGACGTAGCCCGACCAGTTCGAGCTCGAGCTCGAGTCGGCTTGCGCAACCCCCGGCGCCACGGCCATCAGAACCACGGCGCAGATCAGTGCAACCGTTGACCTCAACGCCCGCAGGATAGGCGGGAGCCTGTCAGCTCGCCGTAAACGGCCGCCGCATCGCCGACGGCTCATCCCCCAGGTGCGGCGCGAGGACGTGACCGTCAAACCCCGTGATGGATGTGCCGCGCGCCCGCTCGCTCGAGCGACCGCCCGGCCTTCCCGAGTCCGATCACGAGATTGCCGGCTGCGAACACGATCAGTCCGAACCCGAGCGCGCATATGACGCCGAGGATCACGGGCCCCAGCGCGATCGCAACGACCAGCAACACTGGAATCGCAAACACCGCGGCAAGTATCGCGAGCAAGACCTTCACGGGTATCACCTCCTGTACGCCGCCTGGGATGTCGGCGGTGGTCGAGAATCTAGGTCGGTTCGACATCGCCGTCATCCGTTTAACTTCGTATAGGCGCGGGGGCGGACTACGGTCTGCAGTGCTGAGGCCGTGTGAGGATCAGTCGATCAGGCCCTTGTCGCGCAGCTCCCGCCTGCGCGGCCTCGGTCTCGCCGAGGCGGTCGAGGTGCATCCCCTCCCTCCGACAGCCGCCCAGTCGCAACGAGCGGTCCTCGCACCGCGCAGCTCAGCGCTGCAGGGCGCGATCGACGAGTTGCTGGGCCTCCTCGAGGATGCGGTCGAGATGCCGCTCACCTTTGAAGCTCTCAGCGTATAGCTTGCAGACGTCCTCGGTTCCGGACGGCCGGGCCGCGAACCAGCCGCTGTCCGTAACAACCTTCACGCCGCCCAACGGCGCTCCCGAAGGCGCCGTCGTTAGGACCTGGGCAATCGGCTCCCCCGCGAGCTCGGTCGCCGTGACGTCGGTCGGAGAAAGTCCGCCGAGGATATGCTTCTGTTCTGGCGTCGCCGGTGCGTCAACTCGCCGGTACACCGGTGCTCCGTAGCGTTCGGTCAGCTCCGTGTACATCAGCGCCGGGTCCCGGCCGCCGCGGGCGGTCATCTCCGCCGCCAGCAGGCACATGATCAGCCCGTCCTTGTCGGTGCTCCACGCGTTGCCGCCGCGGCGCAGGAAGCTCGCCCCCGCGCTCTCTTCGCCACCGAACGCGAGCGTGCCGTCGAGCAGCCCCGCGACGAACCACTTGAAGCCGACGGGAACCTCCACCAGCCTCCTGCGCAGGCCCGCGACGACGCGGTCGATGATGCTGCTGGACACCATCGTCTTGCCGACGGCGGCCCCCTCGGGCCACTCGTTGCGGGCACCGCTCAGCAGGTAGGCGATTGCGACTGCGAGGTAGTGGTTGGGGTTCATCAGCCCGGCGCTGCGCGTCACGATGCCGTGGCGATCGGCATCCGGGTCGTTGGCGAATGCGACGTCGAAGCGGTCCTTGAGCGAGATCAGCCCGGCCATTGCGTCCGGGGAGGAGCAGTCCATGCGGATCTTGCCGTCGTGGTCGAGCGGCATGAACGAGAACGTCGGATCGACCCGGCTGTTGACGACCTCCAGGTCAAGCCGGTAGCGATTGGCGATCGAGTCCCAATAAGCGACGCTCGCGCCGCCCAGCGGATCGACGCCCAGCCGGATCCCGGCGCCAGCGATCTCCTCCACGTCGACAACGGCCCCCAGCTCGCTGACGTATGCCGCCCGGTAATCATGGCCACGGGCGCGCGCAATCGCCTCGTCGTAGGGCATCCGGCGGACGCCGCGCAGGCGCGCACGCAGCAAATCGTTGGCGGCGCCCTGGATTTGCCGCGTCACATCGGTGTCGGCCGGCCCTCCGTGCGGCGGGTTGTACTTGAAGCCGCCGTCCTCAGGAGGGTTGTGCGATGGCGTGATCACGATCCCGTCCGCCTTCGCGCGGCCGCGCGCGTTGTGTGTCAGGATCGCGTGTGAGATCGCCGGCGTCGGTGTGTAACCCCCCTCGGAATCGACCGCCACGTCGACATCGTGAGCGACCAGCACCTCGACCGCGGTACGAAAAGCCGGCTCCGACAGAGCGTGCGTGTCGCGTCCCAAGAACAGCGGTCCGCCGATCCCCTCGGCAGACCGGTAGCGGGCGATCGCCTCGCTGATCGCGACGATGTGATCTTCGGTGAACGTCCCGCTGAACGAGCTGCCCCTGTGGCCCGAGGTCCCGAACGAGACTGCCTGGGAGGGGTCGCTGGGATCCGGGTGCTCGTCGTAATACGCTCCGACAAGTCGATCGACGTCAACCAACATCTCCGGCGTCGGTCGCCTGCCGGCCACGGCCATCGCTGCTCGGGGTTTGCTCATCGCGCTCTCCTTTCGTGCGTCATGGCGCGTCGGAGACCAAAGAATGACAGCGCGGCGCGGGCCGTGAATCGTTCCCGGCTCAGGCGAGCGCCGATCAGCCCGGGCTCTGTCGCCCTCGAAGACCGCCCGCCTGACATCGACCGGGGCGCTGCGCACGACCCGATGACGAGCGGAGGTCGAGGATACTGCGGATGGTCGAGGGCGGCTGCGAAATTGCTCTGTCCGAGCTGATCGGGGCCATGTCCTATACGCTGGGCTTGACCGAGGGCGAACCGCCGGGACATGCGGCGCGGTCGTGCCTGATCGGGATGCGGCTAGGGGACGAGATGGGACTCCCGCCGGCGGCACGGTCGGATCCCTGCCATGCCCTGTTGCTCAAGGACGCCGGCTGCTCGGCCAACTCAGCTCACTTGGCGGCGCTGTGCGGGTGGTCGTGTTGTCAGCGCGCCGTGGTGTCGGTCGGAGCCTCGCCCCGCTCGCGATACCACATCGCCGCGTAAGCAGCACCTCTGCCGAGCAACTCGGCGTGCGTCCCGCGCTCGAGCACCCGGCCGCACTCGAGCACGATCACCTCGTCGACATCCTCGAGCCCCGCGAGCCGGTGCGTGATCAGCAGCACTGACCGCGCCGCGGTCGCGTCGAGCAGATCGGCGACGAGCGCGTCGCCGGTCGCCGTGTCAAGGTGCTCCCCGGGCTCGTCGAGGATCAGCACCGGGAAGTCGGCGAGCAGCGCTCTGGCGAGCGCCAGCCGCTGCCGCTGACCGCCCGAGATCCGGCTGCCGAGCTCGCCGACCTCGGTGAGCACGCCGCCCGGGAGCTCGTCGACCCACTCGAGCAGGCGCGCGCGCCGCAGAGCGTCGCGCAACTGCACGTCGGTTGCCTGACGTCGCGCCAGCCGCACGTTCTCCTCGACGGTGGTGTTGAAGATGTGGGCGTCCTGCGCAACCAAGCCGATCGCTCGCCGGCAGTCGTCACCTCTGAGCGCTTGCAGCTGCACGCCGTCGAGCGTCGCCGATCCCGATTGGTAGGGCAGGAACCGCAAGAGCACGCTGGCGAGCGTCGTCTTGCCGGCGCCGCTGCGGCCGACGACCGCGATCCGTTGCCCAGGCGCGAGATCGAGGTCGATCCCGTCGAGCGCCCAGGGCCCGTCATCTCCGTATCGACTGCGCAGCCCCCGCAGGCGCAACGTGTGCGGCGGCCGCGGGAGCGGCTCTGGCTGCGCCGGGTCGACGACCAGCGGCTGCGCCTGCACGACCTGCAGCGTGCGCGCAACCGAGCGGCGGACGCGTTGGAGCACCTGAGCTGCGATCGGCAGTCCGGTCACCAGCTCGAACGCGGCGAGCGGGACGACGGCGACGACGGCGAGCAGTGTCGCGTCGAGCCGCCCCGCTCGCACGGCTGAGATCCCGACCAGAAGGGCACTGACCATCGCCAGTCCCGAAAGCAGCGTCGCCAGTCCCTGGCCGACTCCGGCGGTGCGCGCCGTAGAGCGCTCGATGCGCGCGAGCCCGGCGTCGATGCGCTCCGCGCGCAGCAGTTGCGCGTCGATCGCACCGTAGGCTGCCAACTCGGGCGCGCCTCGCACCAGATCGATCGTCGCGGCGGTCAACTCGCCGCGGGCTGCTGCCTGCTTTGACTCGCTGGAGCGGGCGAGCCGTCCCGTGAGCCACGGAAGGCCGGTTCCCCCGAGCGCCAGCGCGACGAGCAGGATCACCCCCGCGCTCGGAAGGATCCACCACAGCAGCAGGACGGTGACCGCGCCGACTAGCACCGCGATCGCAAATGGGCCGATCACTCTTACGAGGAGATCCAGCAGCGAGTCGACGTCGTGGACGAATCGGGCCAGCAGGTCTCCGCGGCGCAGCGCCGGTAGTCCAGCCGAGCCGAGCGCCTCCAGGCGCGTGAAGACGGCGACGCGGAGGTCCGCCAACGCGCGAAACGCCGCATCGTGACTGACGAGTCGCTGCGCGTAGCGAAGCAGGCCCTTCGACAAGCCGAAGAACTGCACCGCGACGATCGCCAGCGCGAGCCGGAACTCCGGGGGGTGCTGGGAAGCGCGGGAGATGAGCCACGCCGAGGTTGCAAGGAGACCGATGCCGGCGCCGACGGCCCCCGCTCCAAGCGCGCTCGCCAGCAGCAGTCGCCGCGCCGAGGGCTGCGCGAGCGCGAGCGTCTGCGCGATCCCGGCCTCCGCGCCGTCGCCTCGATCGCCGGCTCCCGTGGGAGCGCAATCGGTGATCGAGCTCATGCGGCCACCCGTGAGGGCCCGAACGCCACCACCCGGTCGGCCAGCTCCGACAGCGCGGGACGGTGCGCGATCACCACCGCGGTGCGTCCTGCCGTCAACCGCGCCACCGCCGCGATCACCTGCTGCTCGGTCTCTCCGTCGAGGCCGGACGTCGGCTCGTCGAGCAGCAGCAGCGGCGCATCGCGAACGAACGCGCGCGCGAGCGCCACGCGGTGGCGCTCGCCGGCCGACAGGCCGACGCCGCGCTCGCCCAGGAGCGTGTTCAGACCCTCGGGGCGCGCTGCCACCACGTGCTCGAGGCCGGCCGCCACAATCGCCTCCCAGAGCCGCTCGTCCGACGCGTCGGCACCGCCCAGTCGAACGTTGTCGGCGATCGTGGCCGCGAACAGGTGCGGATGCTGGGGCACCCACGTCACGCGCGCTCGCCACGCATCCGGATCGAGGTCGGCCAGTTGCGCATCTCCGACTCGGACCGAGCCGCTCGCGGGCGCCGTGAAGGCCAGCAAGACGCTCAGCAGGGTCGACTTTCCGCACCCGCTGGGTCCGGTCACGGCGAGCACCTCGCCGGCGTGCACGCACAGCGAGACCCGCTCCAAAGCGCACCCCGCCCGCCCGGGATAGCGGACGGTGAGATCCTCGACCGCAACCCCGGTGATCGACGGGTCGGGAATCGCGGTGCGCCGGCCACGGGCCGGCAGCGGCGTCTGGAGGACAGCGAATGCCTGCTCTGCCGCAGCCACACCTTCGGCGCTGGCGTGGTAGTTCGCCCCCAGCGCTCTCAAAGGCAGATATGCCTCGGGTGCGAGCAGCAGGACCAGCAGCGCGCTTCGCAGGCCGATGCCTGCACCGAGCAAACGCAGACCTACGGCGACCGCGACCAGCGCGACCGAGATCGTCGCCAGCACCTCGAGGACCAGCGACGAGAGGAACGTCAGCCGCAGCGTCGACAGCGCCGCCACGCGGTAGCGTTCCGAGACCTCGCGGATCACCCGGATCTGAGCCTTCGCGCGGCCGAATACCTTCAGCGTCTCGAGGCCCCCGACAACGTCCATAAAGTGGTCGGCCAGCCGCTGCAGAACGCGCAGCTCGGCGGCCGTCCGCTCGCTGGTAGCGGCACCGACGAGCGCCATGAACAGCGGGATCAGCGGCAGCGTGATGAGGATGATCGCGCCCGAGACCCAGTCCTGGGAGAAGACGACCACGAGCACCGCCGCCGGGACGATCGCGGCGAGCATCAGCTGCGGCAGATAGAGCGAGAAATAGCCGTCGAGCGCGTCGATCCCGCGGGTCGCGAGCACGCCGATCTCGCCCGTCCGCTGCTCGCTCAGGCGTCCGGGGCCGAGCGCCGCGACCTGCGCGAGCAAAGACGCCCTCAGCTGGCGCTTGGCCCGCGCGCAGCAGCGGCTGGCGGCCACCTCGCTGACCCATGCGACGGCCGCCCGCGCGAGCACCACCGCGGTCAGCGCCGCCAGCGCCACGCGCAGCTGCGCGAGTCCCTCACCGGCGGCGAGCGCTGCCGCGATCACGTACGCGAGCAGCCAAGCCTGAGCGAGGATCAGCAGTGCACCGATGAAGCCGAGCCCGATCGAAGCGCCGATGAACGTTCTCGTCGCGCGAGCGTAGTGCAGCAAGCGCGGGTCGACGACGCCTCTGCGAGGACGCTCGGACACCCGTTGCTCGGCCACCGCCAGAATCCAAGCACAGGCGCGCCGCGTCACAAGCTTCCGATGACAGGCCGATCGCGACCGGCGCGCGCGCGCTGCTGCTGTCGAGATCCCGGTCGCTGGTTGTGCCCAGGCCGGCACGTGCGCTTCGGCAAGGACGCCCGCGATGCGGTTCTCGATCGCGACTGCCGTGCCCACGAACACGATAACCTGTACGTCGTTGACACGAGCTTCTTTCCGAGCATCGGCGCGGTCAACCCGGCACTGACGGCAATGGCGAACGCGTTGCGAGTTGGCGATTATCTAGCTGCAGCGCCTGGGCGTCACTGCGGACGCAGGCCGCGAACGTCCATCACCCGCGAGCAGCGGGTGAGCGACGGGGAGGCTTCGGTCGATGGCGAATGACCTCGCGCGCTGGCAGTTCGCGACCACGAGCGTTTATCACTTCTTCTTCGTGCCGGTGACGATCGGGCTCGCGTTCCTGGTCGCGATCCTGCAGAGCATCTGGTACCGGACGGACGACCCGGAGTACAAGCGGATGACGCGCTTCTTCGGGACGCTGCTGCTGATCAACGTCGCGATCGGGGTGGTCACCGGCCTGGTCCAGGAGTTCGAGTTCGGGATGAACTGGTCGGTGTACTCACGTTTTGTCGGCGGCGTGTTCGGCGCACCGCTGGCGATGGAGGGACTGGTGGCCTTCTTTTTGGAGTCGACGTTCTTGGGGCTGTGGCTGTTCGGGTGGGATCGGCTGCCCAAGGGTGTGCACCTGGCCTGCATCTGGGCAGTGTCGATCGGGTCGATGCTGTCGGCGATGTTCATCCTGATCGCCAACTCGTGGATGCAGCACCCCGTCGGCTACAAGCTCGACAAGGCCGGCCAGCCGGTGCTCAACAACGTTTGGGCGCTGTTCGTCAACCCGACGTTCGTCTGGGGCTATGTGCACGTGATCCTCGCGTCGCTGGTCACCGGCTGCCTGGTGATGCTCGCTGTGTCGGCCTGGTACCTGCGCAAGCGCGAGCACGTCCCGTCCTTCTATCGCACGGCAAGAGTGGCGTTGATCGTGCTCATCCCCTCGATCGTGATCCAACTGTCGGTCGGCAACCAGCTCGGCGTGATCGAAGCCCACTATCAGCCGATGAAGATCGCCGCCGCCGAGGCGCAGTGGACCAGCTGCAAGCCGTGCTCGTTCTCGCTGATCCAGGTCGGCGGCGGCGCCAACGACAAGACGCCGACCCAGATCATCTCGATCCCGCACCTACTGTCGGTCCTCGCGACCGGCACCTGGAGCGGCCCGGTCACCGGCCTCAACCAGCTCCAGGCTCAGTACCAGGCGAAGTACGGGCCCGGCAACTACGTGCCGGACGTGTTCATCCAGTACTGGTCGATGCGCGTCATGGCCTATCTCGCCTCGCTGGTGCTGCTGCTGGCGCTGTGGGGCGGCTGGTTGCTTTACACGGGCAAGCTGGCCAGCTCGCGCCCGTTCTTGTGGCTGTCGGTGTGGGCGGTGATCACGCCGTTTTTGATGAACACCGCGGGATGGTTGCTGACCGAGAGCGGCCGCCAGCCGTGGATCGTGCAGGGGCTGCAGAAGACCGTCAACGCCGATTCGCCCTCGGTCAGCGTGACCGAGATCTGGATCAGCCTGATCGCATTCGTGCTCGCCTACATCGTGCTCGCCGCCGCCGACCTGGGCCTGATGCTGCGCTACTCCCGTCACGGCCTCGCCCACGCCGACGAGGAGGCCGCGGAGCCGGCCGCAGCGCCCGGAACACCCGTCCCGATCCTCACCTACTGATTCGATGCAGCTTCACACGATCTGGTTCATCATCATCGTCGTCTTCTGGCTCGGCTTCTTCGTACTCGAGGGATTCGACTTCGGCGTCGGCGCACTGCACATGGTGGTCGGCAAGTCGGACACCGAGCGGCGCGTTGCGATCAACACGATCGGTCCTTGGTGGGATGGCAACGAGGTCTGGCTGATCGTCGCCGGAGCGGCGTTGTTCGCCGCCTTTCCCGGCTGGTATGCGACGATGTTCTCCGCTCTGTACCTCGCCCTCGTGCTCGTGCTGCTGGCGCTGTTCGCGCGCGGCGTCTCGTTCGAGTACCGCGGCAAGCGCGACAGCGTCCGCTGGCGCGGCGGGTGGTCGTGGGGGTTGACGGTCGGCAGCGTCCTGATCCCGCTGCTGATCGGAGTCGGCCTCGGCGACCTCCTACACGGGCTCCCGATCAACTCGCAACACAACTTCACCGGCAACTTCTTCGATCTGCTGACCGGCTACGGTCTGATGACAGGCGTGGCGCTGTTGGCGCTGTGCCTACTGCACGGCGCCACGTTCCTCGCCCTGCGCACGACGGGCGAGATTCGCGACCGTGCGCGCGCCGCCGCGCGAGCGCTCGGACTGGTCGCGATCGTCGTCAACCTCGCGTGGGTGATCTGGACCCTGGTCGTGGTCGGCGGCGGCACCGTTCCCGAGCCGACTCAGATCTTCGGGCTGATCGCGGTCGTCTTCGCCTGCCTACTCGCAAGCACAGACGCCAACGGGTGGGCGTTCGTCGCCTCCGGGTTCGCGATCGCCGCCGCGATCGGCCAGATCTTCATCGCCCTCTATCCGAACGTGATGATCTCTAGCACGAGCCACGCCTATAGCCTGACCGTCAACAACGCCGCCTCAGGCCACTACGCGCTGGTCGTGATGACGATCGTCGCCGTGTTGACCTTGCCGATCGTCCTGCTCTACCAGGGCTGGTCGTTTCACGTCTTCCGGCGGCGCGTGAGCGCGCCATCCGCGACCGCACCAGCCGCGACGGCGCAGGCGCCCGGCGGCGCCGAAGGCGCGCCATCTGCAACATAAGGGGGTCCGCAAGGGCCGGTGGGCGCCACGGACGGCTGACGCGGCCCTGCCGGACCCTTCGTCGCCAGCCCGGTGCCGATGTGGTCGTGTTACGGCGCTGTGTAGCAGGTTGCCTAAGGGCCCGAAGCCGTCAGAGGCGAGTAAACCTTGTCTCGCGCTACGTCGACGACACCGGCACCGGCACGCGGGATTCTCGAGGGCGCTCACGGCGGCGATCAGCGGAGAGACGGGAGAACGCTCGCGGACCGACGATCCATTCCTGCTGATGGTCAACGCCTGGTGGGAGCGACTGGACTTCAGCGTGCCTGACTCGCTGCGCAACCTCTCATGGCAGGTCGACTTCGACACCGCCGATCCCGACCTGTCGGGACGGCCGATCGATCCGTCGGCCACCGTCGCGCTGACGCCGCGCTCGCTGATGCTGCTGCGAGGCACGACCTCAGCTCGACGACCTCTGAAGGCCTTCCGTCGCGACGCGACGGGCGTGTCGTCTTCCCAGTCGATCTCGGCTGCATCGCCGCGATCGAGGACGTGTGAGCCGCCGGTCTTGCTGAACCCATCCCACGCCCCCGGTGCTTGCCCTCCGCCGAGCTCATCGCGACACGCTGTCTAGTCCGGTCGCTAACGGTGCGCGCGAGAGCCGTGGTCCTCATGCCATCACCCACGGTCCGTGCCAGCGGCCGAATCCTTCCAACAGCCGTTCGCCCTCTTTGGGCCCCCAGGTGCCCGGTGCGTAGAGATGCACCGGCGGTGGATGCTCGAGCAGGGGAGCCAGGACCCGCCACGTTTCCTCGACGCTGTCCTGCCGTGTGAACGGGGCGCTGTCGCCTTCCAAGGCTGCCTGCAGCAGTACCTCGTATGGGGTCGGCCCCTCCCCACCCTCCTGCTCGAACTCCATGTCGAGCGTGATCTCCTGTGGTCCGCCACGGTCGGCGCGATGCGCATCGACGATCAGGCGGATGCCGGTCATCGGGTCGAGCTTGATCACGAGCTGGCTCTCGACGGGCGGCCTTGCACCCTGGACGAAGAACGGCAGCCGTGGCGGCCGGCGGAACACGAGCCTGACCTCTGTCTGGGTGGTGGGCAGGCGCTTGCCGGTGCGAATGAACCACGGCACGCCCGCCCAGCGCCAGTTCTCGATCTGCAAACGCAGGGCGGCATAGGTCTCGGTCGTCGATCGCGCGGCGACACCGTCGATGTCGAGGTAGCCGTCGTACTGACCGCGCACATAGTGCCTCCGATCCGCATCGGGCATCGACCGGAACACGGCGTACTTGGCGTCCTTGAGCGTGCGCGCGTCGGCGGCGGCCGGGGCTTCCATCGCCGCTGCGGCCAGGAGCTGCATCAGGTGGTTGACGACGACGTCCTGGAGTGCCCCGACGGCATCGTAGAAGCGCCCGCGATCCTCCACACCGAAGCTCTCCGCCATCGTGATCTCGACGGCCGCGATGTGGTTGCGGTTCCACACGGGCTCGAATGTCGAGTTCGCAAAGCGAAGGTAGAGGAACTCGTCCACTCCCATCTTGCCCAGGAAATGGTCGATCCGGTAGAGCTGGGACTCGTCGATGTACTGGTGGATGTCGGCCGCGAGCGCTCGCGCTGATTCGAGGTCGTGACCGAACGGCTTCTCGACCACCACTCGGGCGCTCGAGGTGAGCCCTGCCTCCGTCAGGCCCTTGATCACCGTCGCGAACAGAAACGGCGGGATCTCGAGGTAGAACACCGGCCGGGACACACCGCCGGTCGCCTCGCCGACGCGGGCGTACATCCCTATGTCGGTGAAATCACCCTGCACGTAGGAAAGGCGGTCGGCGAAGCGCGCGAACACCGCTTCGTCGATCGGCTCGCCCGTGCTCTCGATCGACGAGCGCGCTCGCTCGCGCAGTTGCTCGACCGACCACTCGTTGGCAGCCACGCCAACGATCGGGCAGTGGATCAACCCGCGCCGCTCGAGCCGGTAGAGCGAGCGGAACGTCATCACCTTCGCGAGGTCGCCGGTGATCCCGAAGATCACCAGGGCGTCGGCGCTCTGTGTTGGCTGCGCCGAGTCGGCTCGGCCGTGCGGGTGGCGCTGAGTGGCGGCTGCCATCGGTTCTCCTCGTCGCGGCCGAGCACATCCCTCGGCGGTCGTTCGAGCGCCACAGAATAGATCACGAGCCGCTTTGCATCATCACCGAATGATGCTCCACTGCAACCCGAGACCGTCTCCGCTGCCACAGGCTGGTGCCCGCGAGATCATCCAAAACGGGTGATGCACGGGCGCTGACGACGCGCGATAGTCCTGTGATGGTCAGAGTTGGCCGAGCGGACGCGAGCGCTCATGTTCCCCATCTGACGGTCGCGGAGCGGGTCGCGCGCGGCAAAGCCGCCCGGGCAGAAGTGCCACGGTCCAGTCACGCGGCGTTCGAGCCGTCATCGTCGCGGGCCGATCCGATCGCGCTGCTCGAGCGCCAGGCGCAGACGCGCGTGCCCGAACTGGTGCCGATCCGCCACGGGCGTATGCTCGTCTCGCCGTTTGCGTTCTACCGCGGAGCGGCAATGATCATGGCGCATGATCTCGCGGCGACACCGCGCTCCGGTGTGACCGTGCAGTGCTGCGGGGATGCCCATCTGTCCAACTTCGGCGTGTTCGCATCGCCGGATCGGCGGCTGGTCTTCGACATAAACGACTTCGATGAGACCCTTCCGGGCCCGTGGGAGTGGGACGTCAAACGGCTTGCGGTGAGCATGCTGATCGCCGCCCGCGACAACGGGTATCGGGTCAAGGACCAGGACCAGATCGTGCTCGAGACCGTCGCCCAGTACCGGCAGGCGATGCGCGAGTTCGCCGCGATGAACAACCTCGCGGTGTGGTACGCCCGGCTCGAGATCGAGTCCCTCCTCGCCCAGCGGGCTGCGGAGCTGCAGCCGGCTCAGGTCAAACGGACCGAGCAGCAGCTCGCCAAGGCGCGCACGCGAGACAGCATGTCCGCGTTCTCGAAGCTGACCCGGGTCGTCGACGGGCAGGTGCAGATCGTAGACCAGTCGCCTCTGATCGTCCCGATCGAGCGCATTGCGTCGAGCGAGGAGCGCCAGGAGCTGTTCGAGGAGCTGCGTCGGCTGCTGCGCGCTTACCGCGGCACGCTCGAGTCCGACCGTCGGCTGCTGCTCGAGCAGTACGAGCTGACTGATTTTGCGCGCAAGGTCGTGGGAGTGGGAAGTGTCGGCACGCGCGCCTGGATCGCCCTGTTGCTGGGCCGCGACACCGACGACCCGCTGTTCCTGCAGATCAAGGAGGCGGAGGCGTCAGTGCTCGAGGAGTTCCTCGGCCCGAGCGAGTTCTCCAATCACGGCCAGCGCGTGGTCACAGGCCAACGGCTGATGCAGGCCTCCAGCGACATCTTCCTCGGCTGGTTGCACGTCGACGCCGGATTCGACGGGCGGTCGCGCGACTTCTACGGCAGACAGCTCAAGGACTGGAAGGGCTCAGCCCCGATCGACCAGATGGTTGCCGGGGGAATGATCATCTACGGCAGGCTCTGCGGCTGGACGCTCGCCCGTGCTCACGCCCGCAGCGGCGACCGTGTCGCGATCGCCTCCTACCTGGGGCAGGGCACCACCTTCGACCGCGCGCTCCTTCAATTCTGCTACGCATACGCGGATCAGAACGAGCGCGACCACGGTCAGCTCGCGGCCGCCGTGCAAGCCGGCCGTATTGCCGCGCAAACGGGTGTCTGACGGTTTGGTCAGTCACTGCCTGCTGCCGTGAGCGTCGCTGACGCCGGGGTCGGTTGATTCTGATCGCCACCGGCGAGCAACCAGACCGTGCGCAGAAGCAAGTGAAGGTCGAAGTCGGTCACCGTCGCCTAGCTCCGCTTGGTGATCGCAAGCTGCACGAACGAGTCAAGTTTCGACGCGTCGATCACCACGCGGAGCCCGCCGCCGGAGGCAGGGTGAAAGACGGTTTCTCGGGATCCGGGCATGGATGCCCGAATCCACGTGATCATGCCCATTCCCGTTCCCAAGCACTCGGCGGCGTGAGGATCGCTCGTTAGCGTTAGGGCTCAGGCTCACGACAGAATCAGTGATGGAATTTGACGAGTGGCTGGGCGTGCCTGGCGCTGGCGGGCTCGGCCCGATAACACTGGGGGTATCTGAGGCCGAGCCCCCGTGGCGCCAAGCGCGTCCAGACGCCGTCAAAACCATCATTCATTTTGTCGTGGGCCCTTAGGTGAGGCGACGGCGGTGGCTGTCTGCGGCTCGTGAAGCGCGCTGGCCATCGGGAACAGCAGTGCGACGGTTCCTGTCCAGCCGGTCTGGTGGCTGGCGCCGATCCCGGCGCCGTTGTCGCCGTGGAAGTACTCGTGGAACAGCAACAGGTCGTGCCAGTGCGGATCGGTCTGGAACTTCTCGATCCAGCCGAAAACGGGGCGGCGCCCGTTCTCGTCCTCGGTGAACGTGGTGGCAAGGCGGTTGGCGAGCTCGACCGCGACCTCCCCGAGGTTCATCTGGCGGCCTGATCCGGTCGGGCACTCGACCTTGAGCCGGTCACCGTAGTAGCGGTGCAGCTCGAGCAGCCCGCGCACGATCACGAGGTTCATCGGAAACCACACCGGACCGCGCCAATTGGAGTTGCCGCCGAACATTCCCGTGTCGGACTCCGCCGGCAGGTAGCGTACAACGTACTGCTGCCAGTCCCAGTCGAACACGCATGGCTGGTCGAGGTGGCGGCGGGAGATCGCACGGATCCCGTGGGGACCGAGGAACTCCTGCTCGTCGAGCATGATCGCGAGAATCCTCCGCAGCCGCTCCTCGTCCACCAGCGCGGTGAGCCGGCGGCCCTCCGGGGTCGCGCCGGGAAGGTTGGCGAGTTGCGGTAACGCGTCCGCGAAGCGCGCGACGAACTCCGACAACCGCTCCAGCAGCCCCGGGTACCGCGCTACCAGCTGACCGTCGAATACGGTCGCGGCGCAAAGCGGCAGCAACCCTACGAGCGAGCGTACCTTGAGCTCGATCCGCTGCCCATCGGGCATCCGCATGACATCGTAGTAGAAGCCCTCCTGCTCGTTCCAGAGCGCCGCGTCCGCTTCCGGCGGGTTCATCGCGACCGCGATCCAGACGAAGTGAGAGAGGAACTTCAGTGCCATGTCGACGTAAGCCGGATCGTCGCGCGACAGCTCGACTGCGATCTGCAGCATCCACTGGGCGTACAACGCCATCCACGAGGTGCCATCGGCCTGCTCCAGCCTCCCACCGCCGGGCAGCGGCGCGGACCGATCGAAGATCCCGATGTTGTCCAACCCCAAGAACCCACCCTGGAACAGGTTGCGGTCGTCGGGGTCCTTGCGGTTCACCCACCACGTGAAGTTGGGCACCAGCCGGTTGAACACGCGGGTCAAAAACTCGCGGTCACCCCGGCCTCGGATCTCGGCCTCGCGCTCGTAGACGAACAGCGCCGCCCACGCCGTCACGGGCGGATTGACGTCGCTGAAGTTCCATTCATACGCCGGAATCTGCCCGTTCGGGTGCTGGTAGCGCGTCCGCAGCAGCAGCTCGATCTGCTCCTTGGCGAAGTCGACGTCGACCAGTGACAGCGGCGCACAGTGAAACGCGAGATCCCACGCCGCAAACCACGGGTACTCCCATTTGTCGGGCATCGAGATCACGTCGGCAGCGATCATGTGAAACCAGGGGACGTTTCGCACCGAGCTGGCCGGGGCGCTCGGATCCCAGGGGTTGACGCCGTGCTCGCGCAGCCAACGGTGCACGTCGTACTCGTAGTACTGCTTGCCCCACAACAGCCCCGCAAGCGCTTGGCGCATCACCATCGACGCATCTGCGGTAAGGGTCGACGGGATCAGAGTCGCGTAGAACTCGTCGGCCTCCTCACGGCGCGCGGCGAGGACTCGGTCGAAATCCTTGCCCAACGCCTTGCTCTGCTTCTTTGGTCGGTCAGCTTTCGCGGAGTTGTCTGAGCCGGTGAGCCGCAGGCGAATTGAGGCGCTCTCTCCAGCCGGGATCGCCAGCACGTGAGCGACGGCGACCTTGGTGCCCGTGCGTTGGGGGTTGACCGCCTCGGCGACGCCGTTGACGACGTGATCATTGATCCCGTCCTTGACGAAGCGCCCAGCATTTGCCGACCCGAACAGGCGCTGGTTATTGGTCTCGTTCTCGCAGAAGAGCAATTGCGCGGAGGCGTCTGCGCACAGCAGCCAGTCGCCCAGCTCCGGATGCGATGCGCGAGCGGCCGTGAGCCCGGCGATCTCGTCGACGGCCGCCAGCGCCGGCTTGGTGCCCTCATCACCCCACGACCATGTGTTGCGAAACCAGAGCGTAGGCAGGATGTGCAGCGAGGCCGCGTCCGGCCCCCGGTTGTGCGCGGTGACGAGCATCAGGATGTCGTCGTGCGCGCCCTTTGCGTACTCGACGACCACGTCGAAATAGCGGTCCTCATCGAAGATGCCGGTGTCGAGCAGCTCGTACTCCATCTCGAGCTTGCCCCGGCTTCGGCTGGTCTCGGTCAGGTCTGTGTACGGGAAGGCACGCTGCGGGTACTTGTACTGACACTTCATGTACGAGTGCGTCGGCGTGCTGTCCAGGTAGAACCAGTACTCCTTGACATCCTCGCCGTGATTGCCTTCGGAGTTGGTGAGGCCGAACATACGCTCCTTGAGGATCGGATCGGCGCCGTTCCACAATGCGAGCGCCAAACACAGCCGCTGGCGGTCATCGCTGATTCCCGCGATCCCGTCCTCGCCCCACCGGTACGCGCGCGACCGCGCCTGATCATGGCTGAGGTAGTTCCAGGCGTCTCCCTCCTGGCTGTAGTCCTCGCGCACCGTCCCCCACTGACGTTCCGACAGATAAGGCCCCCAGGCCTTCCACGCCGCGGCACCGGTACGCGCCTGCTCCAGGCGGCGGTGCTCGGGAGTATCGAACTTCGGTGCAGTCGTCGTCATCGCGTGGTCTCCCGATCGCAGAAGGGCCAGTTCTCGTTCACACTCGTCAGCGCCGTCCGGACCGCAGGCCGCCGGTCACGCGGTCGCGCAAATCTAGGCGCGCCGCCCGAATGCTCGCATCATCCGAACGGAATGATGCGAAATGAAGGGCGGTCGATCCTGCAATCACCTCAGCGAGGCGCGCACGTCCTCTCCGTATACGACCAGACCGTGGATGATCCACAGGCTCAGCGCGAACACCGCCAGCGACCAGAACGGATACGCAGGAATTTCAAGCAGCGCATCGATCGCGACCAGCGAGGCGGCGATGATCCCGAACCAGCGCCCGAACGCATTGCCCGCGAACAGCGACAGCGCGGCACAGAGCTCGATCACCCCGAGGATCAGCGTGATCCAACCCCACGTGTGCAGGCTCGAGAACACATAATGCGCGTTCTGTGTGAAGAACTTGGAGTTCCCGATCGCTGCGATCCCCCAGATCACATTCAAGACGCCGCCGATCATCAGGAACACCGCCGCAAAGATGGATCTTCCCAGGCCACGAACCTGATCCATTGCTGGACCTCCTCGATTGCACGTGTACGTGTTATTGATTTGAGTCTCACATTGCCATATGAGCCTACCGTTGGGATCACCCGATCCGGATGACGGTCGCGGCAAATCCCTTGCTTATGTCACCAAGGGCGAGCTCATCGAGCGGCGCTTGCAGCGACGACGCGGGGCGGTGTGTGGCAGCATGAGGTGGTGGGCGGCAGCATGACATGGTGGGCGGCGCACGGGTACTGTCGCGTCGCTGGAGGATCACAGCG
>Ga0335081_10006158_pt1 | contig 19065 bp, 16 predicted proteins | sample Lox_Sample_35_FD_206713 | JGI IMG/M metagenome (GOLD analysis project Ga0335081, IMG submission 206713) | Soil microbial communities from Loxahatchee National Wildlife Refuge, Florida, United States - Lox_Sample_3.5 | ecosystem: Environmental > Terrestrial > Soil > Wetlands | place: USA...
GCCGGGGCGGCCGTGCTCCCGGAGACCACCGTGGTCGCCGTGCGGCCGCTGCGCGACGGCGGGTACGCGGTGGACACCGTGCGCACCGGCGCGTGGCGGGCCAGCCGGTCCGCGCGCACTCTCAGCGCCGGGCAGGTGGTGTTCGCGGCCGGCACCTGGGGAACGCAGCAGCTGCTGCACCGGATGAGGGCCGGGGGCTGGCTGCCGGGGATCTCCGCGCGGCTGGGCGCGGTGACGCGCACGAACTCCGAGGCCCTGGGCGGGGCCCTGACCGCGCTGCGCAACCGCAAGCAGCACGATTTCACCCGCGGGGTCGCGATCACCTCGTCGATACACCCGGACGCCTGCACCCACATCGAGCCGGTCCGGTACGGCAAGGGTTCGAACGCGATGGGGCTGCTCAGCACGCTGATGACCGACGGCGGCGGCTCGGTGCCCCGCCCGGTGAAGTGGCTGGGCCAGGCGCTGCGGCACCCCGGACGGCTCGCGTCGCTCTACGGCGGGCTGGGGCACTGGTCGGAGCGGGCCATCATCGGGCTCACCATGCAGACGCTCGACAACTCGATCACGGTGCGCCCGCGGCGGACCAGGCTCGGCCGGATCAAGCTGAGCTCGGCGCCGGGGCACGGCGCGCCCAATCCGACCTGGGTGCCGGTCGCCAACCAGGCGATGCGCCGCATCGCCGCCCGGGTCGGCGGCTTCCCGCTGAACAGCGTGGGCGAGATGGTCGACATCCCGATGACGGCGCACTTCCTCGGCGGCTGCGTGATCGGCGACTCGCCCGCGACCGGGGTGGTGGACGGCTACCACCGGCTGTACGGCCATCCCGGGCTGCACGTGGTCGACGGCTCGGCGATCTCCGCGAACCTGGGGGTCAACCCGGCCCTGACGATCACCGCCCAGGCCGAGCGGGCGATGGCGCTGTGGCCCAACCGCGGGCAGCCCGACCCGCGTCCCGCGCCGGGCGCCGCCTACCGGCCGGTCGCGCCGGTGGCGCCGGAGCGCCCGGTCGTGCCGCCCGCCGCGCCCGCGGCGCTGCGGCTGCCCATCGCCGAGGTGCGCCACGGGCACGGCGGCACCGCCGCCGCGCCGCGCGAAGGGGAGGTTCGCTGATGACCACGCAGGCAAGCCGCCCGGCCCGCGCTGACCCGGGGCTTCTCGGGCCGCGGATCACCGGCCAGCGGCTCGGCGATCTGGCCGCCCGGGCCGTCACGGCGGAGCCCCGGGACCTGATGACGGTCGAGATGCCGGCCGCCGGCGCGATCCTCGGCCAGGTCCCGCGCGGCACCGCCGACGACATCGCGGCCGCCGCCGGCACGGCGCGCCGGGCCCAGCCAGGCTGGGCGGCCACGCCAGTGGCCGAGCGGTCGCAGGTGCTTCTCCGGTTCGCCACGCTCCTGCTCGACCGCCAGGACGAGGTGCTGGACCTGATCCAGCTGGAGAACGGCAAGGCCCGGCGGCATGCCTTCGAAGAGGTCATCGACGTGGCGCAGACCTGCCGGTATTACGCCCGCACGGCCCCGCGCTACCTGCGGCCGCGCCGCCGCGCGGGCGCGATCCCGGGGCTGACCCGGACCTGGGAGCTGCGCCACCCGAAGGGCGTGGTCGGCGTGATCTCCCCGTGGAACTACCCGCTGACGCTGGGCATCAGCGACGCGCTCCCGGCGCTGGCCGCGGGCAACGCGGTGATCGCCAAGCCGGACAGCCAGACGCCGTTCACCGCGCTGTGGGCCGCGGGCCTGCTGGAGGAGGCCGGGCTGCCGGCCGGGGTGCTGCAGGTGGTGACGGGCTCGGGCGCCGACCTCGGCACGCCGCTGATCGAGCACTGCGATTTCCTGATGTTCACTGGCAGCACCCGGACCGGGCGGCTGGTCGCCGCACAGGCGGCCCGCCGCCTGATCGACTACTCGATGGAACTCGGCGGGAAGAACGCCATCCTGGTCCTCGCCGACGCCGACCTGGGCCGGGCCGTGCCGGGGGCCGTCCGGGCCGCGTTCTCCAGCACCGGCCAGCTGTGCATCTCGATGGAGCGGATGTACGTCGACGCCGCGGTGTGGGACGAGTTCGTCCCCCGCTTCGTCACCGCGACCAGGTCGCTGCGGCTGGGCCACATGCTCGGCTACCGGGCCGACATCGGCTCGCTGATCTCGGCGCGCCAGCTGGAGACGGTGGCCGGCCAGGTCGATGACGCGGTCGCCCAGGGCGCGACGGTGCTGGCGGGCGGCCAGGCCCGGCCCGACATCGGCCCCTATTTCTACGAGCCCACCGTGCTCACCGGCACCCCGCCGGGGGCGACCCTCTACGCCGAGGAGACCTTCGGCCCGGTCATCTCGGTGTACCGGGTCGACGGCGCGGACGAGGCCGTCGAGCGGGCCAACGACAGCTGCTACGGGCTGAACTTCTCGGTCTGGACCCGCGACACCGACCGGGGCCGCCAGCTCGCTGGCCGGCTGGAAGCCGGGACCGTCAACGTCAACGAGGCCTACGCGGCCACCTGGGCGTCGGTCGACGCGCCGATGGGTGGCTGGAAGGACTCCGGCGTCGGCAGCAGGCACGGCGAGCACGGGATCCTCAAGTACACCAGCGCCCAGACCATCTCGGTGCAGCGGCTGCTGCCCATCGCCCCGCCGGCCGGCGTGCCCGCCGCGGCGTACGCGCGGGCGATGACGGCGGCGATGCGGGCGCTGCAGAAGCTGCCCGGCCGCACGTAGCCGTCACGGCCGCTCAGCCGGGACCGGCCGGGACAGGCTGGCCGCGGTTCAGCCGGGCGTAGGCCCGGCGGTTGCGCCGGTACAGCCCGACGAACTCGCGGAACATCGGGTCGTAGAGCGCCGCGGCCTGCGGGCCGGGCCGGTAGCTCGCGGTCACCGGGACCAGGTCCGGCACCTGGCCGAAGGTGAGCTCGCCCAGCGCCACCGCGGCCAGGATCCCGGCGCCCCGGGCGTTCGCGTCGACCGGGTCGGCGACCTGCTCGATGGTGCGGCCGAGGACATCGGCGATGATCTGGCTCCAGACCGCCGAGCGCGCCCCGCCGCCGATGAACCTGATCGGGTCCAGGCGGTGCCCGGTGAAGTGCTCCACCGCCCCCAGCAGCCAGCGCGCGTTGAACGCCACCCCCTCGAACACGGCCCGGACCAGGTCGTCCCGGCTGCTCGACAGCGACAGGTTCCAGAACCCGCCGCGGGCGAACCGGTCCTCCACCGGGGTCCGCTCGCCGTACAGCCAGGGCGTGAAGATCACGCGGTCGCTGCCGGCCGGGGCCCGCGCCGCCATCCGGTCGAACTCGCGGAAGGCGTCGGGCGGGCCGCCGCCGGGGAACAGGACCCGGTCCCGCAGGAAGGTCAGCGCCGCGCCCGCCGTCTCCTGCTCATCGGCGACCAGGTACCGGCCCCGGATGGGCGAGGGCAGCGAGGCCATGTTGTGGAACAGGTCGGTCTTCTTGAACGGGACGTGGCAGGTCAGCCAGGACGACGTGCCGATGTATAGGTGCGCCTGGAAGTCCCGGGTCGCCCCCGACCCGATGGCCGCCGAGTGCACGTCGGGCGTCCCGGCGACGACGGGGATGCCGGGCGGGACGCCGAGCGCCGCGGCCGGCCCGGGCAGCAGTGGCCCGAGGATGTCCGTCGCGCTGACCAGCCGGGGAAGCTGGGCCGCGGACAGGCCCGCCTGCCGCAGCAGTCCCGGGTGGTAGCGGATCCGGTCGGGGCGCCGGTTGTCGGTCACCCAGTGCAGCGCGATCGAGTCGTAGGAGGCGGCGGCCTGGCCGGTCAGCCGCAGGTTCAGCCAGTCCTTCGGCTCGAGGAACAGCCGGGCCCGGCGGTAGGTGTCCGGCTCCGCGTACTTGAGCCAGAGGATGTGCGCGATCGGGTCCTTGCCGCTTTGCGCGGGGATGCCCGCGGTCACCCGGACCCAGCGGGCCAGCTGGCCGGGCCCGTAGCCCTGCACGCGCACCCGCCCGCCGGTGATGCGGCGCGCGTACGGCGCTCCCCGCGAGTCCATCCAGATGATCGCCCGGCGCAGGGCGCGGCCTCGCTCGTCCACCGCCACGGTCCCCGACCACTGGGCGGTGCACGAAACCGCCGCCACCGATCCGGGCGGCACCGCGCCCCGGCCGGCCAGCCGGGTGGCGGCCCGGGTGATCATCGCCCACCAGTGCTCCGGGTCCTGCTCGGCGCCGCCGCCGGGCAGGTACTCGACCTGGCACTCCTCCTGCTCGGAGGCGACGACCTCGCCCGACGTGGCCACCAGGGCCACCTTGAGCGCCGAGGTGCCGAGGTCGATGGCGAGGATGTGGCGCGGCACGGTCAGACCTCGAACAGCATGTCGAGGTAGCCGTCGAGCAGCCCGCGCACCGCGTCCTCGGGCAGCGCGGCGGCCATGCCGTACACCGGGGCGAGCCCGGTGCGCACCCCGGGGTTGGCCCGCACCTCGCCGACCGCGTCGCGCAGGTCGGCGAGGAAGCGGTCGGCGACCCCCGGCAGCGTGTGCCGGAGCGTGACCGCGATGTGCACGGCGGGCGGCCGCTGCAGCCCGTTCAGGCTCCATCCCCGGCGGGACATGTTCTCGGTGACCTGGAAGATGTCGAGGTCGTCGTCGCCGGTGAAGGCGATGACCCACAGCGGGTCGCCCAGCACGCGCAGGCCGGGGACCGCCGCCACCCCGCGGCGGATCCGGGCTCCGGTCTCCAGGATCCGCCGCGCCGCCTCGGTGTAGCCGTGCTCGCCGAGCGCGAGCATCGCCGCCCAGCACGTGGCCGACAGGGCGCCCGGCCGGCTCCCGGCGAAGGTGGGGGACAGGTACAGCCCGCCCGGCCAGTCGGCCAGCGTGTAGTACTGGAACCGCCGCAGTTCCTGGCCCCGGTACAGCACCACCGAGGAGCCCTTGGCCGCGTAGCCGTACTTGTGGGTGTCCGCGGACATCGACGTGACGCCGGGCAGGCGGAAGTCGAACGGCGGCACCGGGTAGCCGAGGCGCTCGGCCCACGGGAGGATGAACCCGCCGAGGCAGGCGTCCACGTGGCAGCCGGTGCCGCGCTCCGCGGCCAGTGTGGCGATCTGCGGGATCGGGTCGATCACGCCGTGCGGGAACGTCGGCGCGGACCCGACCACCACCGCGGTCCGCTCGGTCACCGCCCCGGCCATGGCCGTCAGGTCGGCCCGGTACCCGCCATCGACCGGCACCCGCACCATGGGCATGTCGAAGAACCGCGCGGCCTTGTCGAACGCGGCATGCGCGGTGACCGGCGCCACGATCTCCGGCCGCGCGATGCCCCGGCGCTCCCGGGCGTGATCCCGGTAGGCCTTCATGGCCAGCAGGATGCTCTCGGTGCCGCCGGAGCTCACGGTCCCGACCACGGGGGCCTCGGGCGAGGCGTGCCGGGCGCCGAGCATCTGCGCGGTCATCGAGACGATCTCCGCCTCGAACTTGGCCGCGCTGGGCCACAGGTCCGGGTGCAGCGGGTTGCTCTGCGACTGGGCCGCGTACACCTGGCTCAGGAATGCCACGTGCTCGGGGTCGCCGTGGTAGACCGCGCCGGAGGCGAACCCGTCGCTCCACCGCGGCCGCTCGGCCTCAGCCAGGGCCTCGACCAGCCCGGTGATCTCGGTCCGGGCCAGCCCCTGCTCCGGCAGCCGCGGAAACGACGGGAACGTGTCCCGGTACGGCTTGAGCTGCCGCTGCAGTTCGGCCATGGGGTCGGCTTGCTCGGTCATTGGGGAACTCCTTGGTCTGCTCCTGCTACCTGGTCTGAACCCGCCGTGCCGTGAGCGGGAAGCCGGGCGGCCAGCGCCAGCCCGGGCAGGGCGGCCACGGACAGGGCCACGAGTGCGAGGTAGGGGTTGCCGATCAGGAACTGGACGATCAGCACCAGGACCACGCCGCCGAGGTTCCCGGCTAGCAGCAGGAACCCGGCCGCGGCACCCGCCCGCTCCGGCCCGGTGTGCAGTTCCGACCAGTCGAGGGCCACCGGAAGGCCCGCCAGCAGCACCAGTCCTTCCGCCGCCAGGATCACGCCGATGAAGATCACGTTGTGCACCGCGGCGATCATCAGGAACGCCACGACCGTGACCGCGATCACTGTTCGGAGCATGGCGCGGCGCCGGTCCCGTTTCGCCGCCATCTGGGGCAGCACCGCCGCGCCCGCGATCCCGGCCACGGTCATGACCGCGATCAGGGGGCCGCTCGCGCTGGCCCGGCCGAAATGCCCCAGGATCGAGTCGAGCCAGGTCGCGACCGCGTTGAACACGCCCATGCCGATGAACAGCAGGCCGGCCAGCCGCCACATGAACCGGTCGTCCCGCAGCCACCGCAGCGAGACGGCGACCGACGGGTCAGCCGGGAAGGCCGCGGGCAGGCGTACCGCCACGAGCACCCAGGCCGCGGCGCCGACGGCCAGCCCGGCCTGCACCAGGAGCAGCAGGCGCAGCCCCCCGGCGTCGTACAGCGGACCGCCGCCCAGCACGGCGGCCAGGACCCCGATGAACAGCGCGACGCTGCCGACGGAAATGGCCGCGGTGCGCTCCTGCTCGGGGAAATAGCGCGCGGCGACCTTGGTGATCGAGTTCAGCACCAGGGGCTGGCCCGTCGCGATCACGAACTGGCCGAGCAGGATCCAGGCGAACGACGCCGGCCCGGCCAGCCGCAGCAGCGCGCCGGCCGCGGTGAGCAGCGCGCCAACCGAGAGCGCCCGGCCGAACTGCAGGTCGAGCCAGCGGCCTGCGGGCAACGCCAGCACCACGTACAGGAGCGGGAAGATCCCGGCCAGGTCTCCGACCGCACCCTCGGAGACGCCCAGGACGTGGTGTGCCTGCGTCGTGATCGAGGCGAACGACAGCCACAGGAGTTGGGTGCAGGCGGCGAGCAGGCTGTATCCCGCGAGCACCGCCCACCGGCTGACCCGCGCTGGTGCCAGGCTTTCTGTGGTCACTTCGCGCTCCGTGTTCGATGCCCGGGTCATCGCAGGCACCGCCCGGCCTGCGCCGATCCCGGCCTGACGGTGCCGCGCTCCGGTGTTGGTTTCAATCTGGCACCGAGCCGCCGGCTCCGGCAGAGGGCAAAGGTCCCGTTGTGAGCAGGCCGCAGAACGTGATCATGGATAACTTTTCGCCGCATAAGCGCGCGAATGTGACCGGCTGGGCCGCCGCCCATGAAGCCCACGTGGTCGCGCTCGAGGTGAGCGTCGCGCCGCATGCGCAAGGCGGGCTCGCGTCCGCCGCTCCGGGCGGCGAGGCCGAACATCACTGATCGTCAGCAGGCGGGGCAGGGGAGTGGCCCGCAAGTTGCTAGCATGCATGCGCCGTGCTAGCCATCATCCTCGCCCTGGCCGCCGCGGCGGGTTACGGCGGTTCCGACTTCGCGGCCGGCCTGGCCTCGCGCCGGGCGAGCGTGATCCGGGTCACGCTGCTGTCGGAGGCGGTCAGCGTCGCCGTGGTCGGACTCGCGCTGGCCGCGGCCGGCGCTCACCCGCCGGACCCGCGCGCCGTGGCCTGGGGCGCCGTCGCCGGGCTGGCCGGGGTCTCGGGGGCGCTCGCGCTGTACGCCGGGTTCCGGCACGCGGCCTTCAGCGTCGCCGGGCCGCTGAGCGCGGTCGGCGCGGCCGGGTTCTCGGTGCTGGCCGGCTTGCTGCTGGGCGAACGGCCGACGGCGCTCGCGCTGACCGGGATCGTCCTGGCGCTGCCGGCGATCGTGGGGGTGTCCGCGAGTGTGCGCGCGCCATCCGCCGCCGGGGCGGCGGCCCGGGGGCGCGCCGCCCTCGGCGTGAGCTACGGGCTCGTCGCCGGGGCCTGCTTCGCGCTGCTGTTCATCGGGCTCAGCCAGGCCGGGTCGGGCAGCGGCCTGTGGCCGGTGTTCTGCGGCCAGGTGACGGCGCTCGCCGCGGTGGGCTGCGTCGGCGCGGTCACCGGCGATTTGCGCCTGCCCGAGGCGCGCGGGTGGTGGCTGGCCGCGCTGACCGGGCTGACCGGGGCGCCGGCCACGGTCTTGTACTTCCTCGCCACGCATCACGGCCTCCTCGCGATCACGGCCGTGATCACCTCGCTCTACCCGGCGGTGACGATCATGCTGGCCCGGGTCCTGCTCGGGGAGCGGCTGACCGCGGTCCGGCTGACCGGCTTGCTGCTGGCCGCGGCCTCGGTAGCGCTCATCGCCGCCGGCAGCCACAGCCAGTGAGGGGGCCGCGTACGGGCGCCGCGGGGTAGCGTGAGGGGCCCGCCAGACCGGGCCCGCGTACACTTGACCCGCCGGCCCCGCGACGGGGCCGGCCTCTCCTGCGGCGCGGAGGCCGTGATGGTCGCCTGGCTTGTCGGTGCGGTGACGCAACTGGCCGGCTACGGGCTGCCCGCGGGTCACGCCGCTGCCTCGTCATCCGCGTCCGGCCTGATGGCGCTGGCCGCGGTCGCGCTGACCGGGATGCTCGCCGCCTTCCTCGCCCGCGGGGCGCGGATCGCGGCGGCGGTCACCGCGCGCCCGCTGGTGCGTGCCGCCATGCTGCGCGAGAAGTCCTGGTCGGCGGCGTTCCAGCGGCAGCTCAACCCCGATGCGGCGGGCCGTTCCCGCCCCCGCGCGCCCGCGGCGGCCCCGGCGGCCGCCTGACGACCCGCCGGTCCCGCCCGCCTGCCCGTCCCGCCACGGTGCCGCGTGCCGTATCCGCCTGCCGTGGCCGGGCGCGTGACCCGTCCTGGCTCGCTCGCGCGGCCGTCTCCAGCTGTCATCCGTTCCCCGAACCGCTGGAGGGCCTGCGTCATGTTCAGTATTCCCGGCGTCGCCGTGAGCGCCGCCTACCACCTCGTGTCCGCGCTCGCCCGGGCGCTGGCACCGCTGCCCGGCGGCCTGGCCGCGGCGGCCGCCATCGTCGGCTTCACCCTGGCCGTGCGGCTGCTGCTGCTACCGCTCAGCTACTACGCGATTCGCGGCCAGGCCAGCCAGGCCCGGCTGGCGCCCCAGGTGCAGGCGCTGCGGCGGCGGCACGCCGGGCAGCCGGACCGGCTGCAGGCCGAACTGGCCGCGCTCTACCGGCGGGAGGGGACCGGGATGTTCGCGGGCTGCCTGCCGCTGCTACTGCAGCTGCCGTTCCTCAGCGTGATGTACGCGCTATTCCGCTCGGGCACCGTCGGCGGCCGGCCGAACGCGCTGCTCGGCCGGGATCTGCTCGGCGCGGGGCTCGGCAGCCACTGGCTCAGCGGGCCCGGGCCGCTCAGCGCCCAGGGGGCGGTGTTCCTCGGGCTGTTCGCGCTGCTGGCCGCGGCGGCCTGGCTCGCCGCCCGGGTCACCAGGCGGGCGGCCGCGCGGCTGGCACCGGACGGCCAGCCCCCCGTCCCGCCCGGCGGGGCCGCGGGCCTGCTGCTGCGCGCCGTCCCGTACGCGAGCATCGCGGTCGCGGCGGTGATGCCGCTGGCGGCCGGCCTCTACCTGCTGACCACGACGGCGTGGTCCGCCGCCGAGCGCGCGCTGCTCGCGCCCGCGCGCCGCCGGCGGCCGCCGCCGGCCGGCGGGGCGAGGGCGGCGGGATGCGACGCGCCGCCGCGTTCGGCATGATGAAGGCAGCAGTCCGGCGACGGGCCCGAGGAGGACACCGCCATGCACCAGCCGCCGATCCCGCACGTCGCCCGCGAGGACCCGGAAGTGGCCGGGCTGATCATCGCCGAGGCGCAGCGCCAGTTCGAGAAGATCCGGCTGATCCCGTCGGAGAACTATGTCTCGGCCGCGGTGCTGGAGGCCTCGGGCACGGTGCTGACCAACAAGTACTCGGAGGGCTATCCGGGCCGCCGGTACTACGAGGGCCAGCAGTTCATCGACCCGATCGAGACGCTGGCCGCGCGCCGGGCCGAGGCGCTGTTCGGCGTCGATCACGCCAACGTCCAGCCGTACTCGGGGTCGCCCGCGAACCTCGCGGTCTACCTCGCGTTCGCCGATCCCGGCGACACCGTGATGGGCATGGCGCTGCCGATGGGCGGGCACCTCACCCACGGCTGGCCGGTGTCGGCCACCGGCAAGTGGTTCCGGGCGGTCCAGTACGGCGTGCGGGCCGATACCGGCCGGGTGGACCTGGATCAGGTGCGCGACCTGGCCCTGGCCGAGCGGCCGAAGCTGATCTTCTGCGGCGGCACGGCCATCCCGCGCACGATCGACTTCCCCGCCTTCGCGCAGATCGCGGCCGAGGCCGGCGCCGTGCTGGTGGCCGACATCGCGCACATCGCCGGCCTGGTGGCCGGCGGCGCTCATCCCAGCCCGGTCGGCCACGCCGGGGTGATCACCACCACCACGCACAAGACCCTGCGCGGGCCGCGCGGCGCCATGATCATGACCACCGCCGAGCACGCGTCCCGGGTGGACAAGGCGGTCTTCCCCGGCCTGCAGGGCGGCCCGCATAACCACACCACGGCGGCGATCGCGGTGGCGCTGCGGGAGGCGGCCCGGCCCGCGTTCTCCGCCTACGCGCAGCAGGTGGTGACCAACGCCAAGGCCCTGGCCGCCGCGCTGCTCGACCGCGGCTACACGCTGGTCTCCGGCGGCACCGACAACCACCTGATCCTGATCGACCTGACCCCGCAGGGCATCGGGGGCAAGCCGGCCGCGAAGGCGCTCGACCGGGCCGGCATCGAGGTGAACTACAACACCGTCCCCTTCGATCCGCGCAAGCCGTTCGACCCGTCCGGGATCAGGATCGGCACCCCCGCCATCACCACCCGCGGCCTGGGCGAGCCGCATATGGCCCAGATCGCGGCCTGGATGGACGAGGCGGTCACCGCCGCGGCCAAGCAGGACGAGGCGGTCATCGAGCGGATCGCGGGCGAGGTCCGCGACCTGCTGGCCGGGTTCCCCATGCCCGGCTGGTCACCCGGGTAGGACCCCGATCGGCTGGATGTCTAGAGATCATCCGGCCGGCGAGTCGTGATGGCCAACGGCGTCGGCGCCAAGTAGCGTGCCATGCGGCGCCAGCGGCCGACATGCCGGTCACCTCCCGTGGCCGGAGGCCCGGGACGCCGCTGGCCCTGTCGGGGGACGGGGCGGACGGGGGCGGGGGGACGTCGCTGACCATGGCTGTGGACAGGCCATGCCTGAAACGATCATGGCGCTCGCTCGCGGTGGTCGCGGCCGTCGCCGCGCTCGCGGTGCCGGGCGCCGCCCTGGGCCGGGGCGCGCCCGGCGGCCGGGCCGCCGCTCGCCTCACCGCGGCCAGCCGCCCCGCCGCGGCCAGCCGGGCCGCGCTGCGGCCGGTGCGCTACCGCGGCTACTCCTTCGCGGTGCCCCGCACCTGGCCGGTGATCGACCTGGCCCGGCGGCGCCGCGCCTGCGTGCGGTTTGACCGGCACGCCGTCTACCTGGGCCGGCCATCCCGGCGCCAGGACTGCCCGAGCCGGCTCATCGGCGCCACGGAGGCGCTGCTCATCCAGCCCGCGGCCCGGTCGTCGGCCCGGTCCTCGGCCCGGTCGTCGGCCGAGGACCCGGTGGCCAAGCAGGTCACGGCGACCGCGCCGGGGATCAGGGTCACCGCGACCTTCGCCTCCGACCCGGGCCGGATCGACCGGATCCTGGCCAGCGCGTCGCTGCCGCGTCCGGTCATCGGCGAGCCCCGGCCGGCCCGGGGCGCCACCAGGCCCATGCTCCCGAACCGGGTCACGAACTACCGGGGCCTCGGCTTCGACGCCTGCGCCGCGCCGAGCGCCGGGTACATGAGCACCTGGCGCCGGCTGTCCCCGTACCGGGCGATCGGCATCTACATCGGCGGCTCGGACCGGGCCTGCGCCCAGCCCAACCTGACCCCGGGGTGGCTGCGCGCCGCGGCGGCGGCCGGCTGGCACTTTCTCCCGCTGTACGTCGGCCCGCAGGCGGAATTCGGCCAGCTGTCCGGCACCCCGGGCCGGCAGGGCACTGCGGCGGCCGGCGACGCCGTGGCGCAGGCCGAGCGGCTCGGCCTCGGGCCGGCGACACCGCTGTACTACGACATGGAGGCGTACCCGCCCAGCCAGGCCGAGGCCGCCCTGCGCTTCCTGTCCGCCTGGACGAAAAGGCTGCACGCCCTCGGGTACGCCTCGGGGATCTACAGCAGCTCGGACGCCGGGGTCGCCGACCTGGCCCGGCAGTACACCGGTCACCGGTTCGCGATGCCCGACATCATCTACGACGCGCTGTGGAACGGGGAGCGCAACGCCGCCGACGCGGTGCTGCGTCCCGGCGAATGGACCGACCACCACCGGGTGCACCAGTACGCCGGCGGCCTCGTCCACAGTTACGGCGGCGACGCCATCGCCGTCGACCTCGACTACCTGAACGTCCGGCTGCCGGCGGCCCGCCTCCGGGCCGCCGGCCGCCGGTGCGCTAGTTGCTGATGATGCTGGAGGGCTTGCGCCACTGGACGGTGGGCAGCATGGCCTCGGGCCGGACCCGGTGCGCGTACCGCTTGGTGATCTCGAACAGCGACTCGATCAGCGTGTCCGACAGCAGGTGCGGCTCGAGGCCGAGCCCGACCAGCCCGGTGTGCACCACGTTGTAGTGGTGGTTTTCCAGCTCGACGCGCGGGTTGTCGACGTACTCGACCCGGACCGCGTCCGGGCTGGCCTTAACGATCGTGTCCGCGATCTGCTGGAGCGACATGAACTCGGTGATCTGGTTGAACACCCGGAACTCGCCCTTGTCGGCCGGGGTCTCGCAGGCCAACTGGATGCACCGGACGGTGTCGCGGATCTCGATGATGCCGCGGGTCTGGGTGCCGTTGCCGTAGATGGTCAGCGGCTTGCCGAGCACCGACTGGATGACGAACCGGTTCAGCACCGTGCCGAACACCGCGTCGTAGTCGAACCTGGTCGCGAGCCGGTCGTCGAGGGCGGTCTCCGGGGTCTGCTGGCCGTAGACCACGCCCTGGTTGAGGTCGGTGGCGCGGACGCCCCAGATCCGGCAGGCGAACTCGATGTTGTGGCTGTCGTGCACCTTGGACAGGTGGTAGAAGGATCCGGGCCGCTTGGGGAACAGCACCCGGTCCCGGCGGCCCTTGTGCTCGACGTCGAGCCAGCCCTCCTCGATGTCGATGTTGGGCGTGCCGTACTCGCCCATCGTGCCGAGCTTGACCAGGTGGATCTCGGGGTTGATCTCGGCGATCGCGTACAGCACGTTCAGGTTGCCGACCACGTTGTTGACCTGCGTGTACACCGCGTGCTTGCGATCCACCATCGAGTACGGCGCGGCGCGCTGCTCGGCGAAGTGCACGATCGCGTCCGGGGCGAAATCGCGCACGGTGTGATAGGTGAAGTCGGCGTCGCACAGGTCACCGACGTAGCTGCCGATGCTCTTGCCGGTCAGCTCCCGCCACACCTTGGTGCGCGTCTGCAGCGACTCGATCGGCACCAGGCTGTCCACGCCCATCTCGTGGTCGTAACCGCGCCGCGCGAAGTTGTCCGCGACGGCGACGTCATGACCGACCTGCGAGAGGTGCAGCGCTGTCGGCCACCCGAGGTAGCCGTCCCCGCCCAACACCAAGACCTTCATGCTCGTGCTCCTGCCTTGTCCGTGGCTGTCGTTGATTTATACCTGACCTGGCTGACAACGGCATTCGAACTGCCTGAGTCGCTCCGGTGCCGCCGGGGCGCCACCGCGACGGCCGCCTTGCGCGGAAGGCCTGGCCGCTGACCTGGAGTACCTCGTATCCGGGCGCTCCGCGGGCTCCCGTACTGTATACCTGTCTTTACCGACCCAGCGGCCTCAGTCAGCCAAGGACGCCCATGACCCTGGTACCGCCCAAGATCGTCGAAGCCATGTGGCGCGTGGTTCCCGGCCCGCTGCGGCGCAGGCTCCGCACCCAGGGCGGCCGCAGGCTGATCCGGTTCGCGCCCGCCGCGGTGCTGGCCCTGTGCGCGACCCAGCTCACCTACCTTTTCTGCCAGCTCGCGCACGTGACGGCGGGGATCGCGGGGGCGGCCGGCTGGCTGGCCGGCGCGGCGGTGAGCTACGTGGTCAGCCGGTGGGCCTGGGAGCGCCGGGGCCGGCCGGACCTGCTCCGGGAGACCCTGCCGTTCTGGGCCATCTCGATCTGCGTCGGGCTGGTCCTGACCGGCACGAGCAAGCTCGCCCACTACGAGGCCCGGGTCCTGGGCCTGCACGGGATCCAGGCGATCCTGTTCGCCCAGGGCCTGTACCTGCTGGCCAACTGCGTAACGTTCGTCCTCAGGTTCCTGATTTTCCACTACGTCCTCTTCGCCGACCGCGGCTCCGGCGCGCCTGGCGGCGAGATCCAGGCGGGCGCGGCCGCGGAGTCGCTGGCGCTGGCCCCGTCGGCTAACCGCCCGGCTGGGCCCGGCGCGCCGTCGGCCGACCGGGCCGCGGACTCGCCCCGCAGCCGGCGCTGACGCTCCCGCCACCAGGTCCCGAGCACGACCCGGGCGAAGCTCAGCGCGTAGAAAGCGTTGTTTCCCTTCTTGCTCTTCCCCACCTGGCGCCGGTGAATCGTGGCGGGCCGCTCGGCGACCCGGTACCCGTGCGTGATCACGCCGATCAGCAGCTCGGACGCCTGGTACTGCGGCTGCTCGAGCAGCACCGCGCCGGTCACCTCGGCCCGCATGGCGCGCAGCCCGAAGGTGGTGTCACTGATCCGCTGGCCGGTCAGCACGCTGATCGTCAGCGCGAAGACCCGCACCCCGAGCTTGCGCACCGGGTCCTTGGTCTCCTCGCTGCCGAGCGTGCGCGAGCCGGTCACGAAGTCCGCCTCGCCCGCCAGGATCGGCGCGATCAGGCTCTCGATCTCGGCCGGGTTGTACTGGCCGTCGGCGTCGGTGGTCACGATGTAGCCGGCCCCGCCCTCGCGGGCCAGCCGGTAGCCGAGCCGCAGCGCCGCGCCCTGCCCCCGGTTGACCGGCACCTCGCAGACCAGGGCCCCGGCCATCCTGGCCTCCTTGCCGGTGGCGTCCACCGCGCCGTCGGAGACCACGATCGTGGCGGCGGGCATCCCGCCGATCGTGTCCGGCAGGGCCTCGACGACCGGGCCGATCGCGCCCTCCTCGTTGAAGGCGGCGATCACGATCGCGACCGGCGGCAGCTTGGTGGCCCGGTCCCCGAATTCCTCGGTGAACGCCTGGATGGCGGCGGCGTCGATGACCTCGTCGTCACCGGCAGGATCGGTGGTCACTTTGCTGCCTCCGAGAACTCGGGCCAGACGGTCGACAAGCCGGACTTCAGGTCGTGCGTCGGCACGTAGCCCAGGGCCCGCGCGGCCGAGATGTCCACGATGACCGCGGGCATCTCGCCCGGCTTCGGCGGTACGTGCTCGACCGGGATGTCGCGCCCGGTCACCCCGCGCGCCGCATCGACGATGTCGTTCACCGTCACGGACTCGCCCGCGCCGAGGATCAGCGGCCCGCTGAACCCGGCCCGCCAGGCCGTGAGCAGCCCGGCCACGATGTCGTCCACGTGCACCAGGTCGCGGACCTGGGTGCCGTCTCCGTACACCTGCACGCCGGTGCCGTCCCGGGCGGCGCGCATCAGCCGCGGCACGAAGCTGTCTTTCTCCTGCATCCCGGGACCGTAAACGTTGGAGAACCGCAGCGAGCACCCGGTCATGCCGTAGCAGGCCGCGTACGCGCCGATCAGCATCTCGGCTGCCGCCTTGGTCGCCCCGTACGGGGTGAGCGGCCGCAGGGGGACGCGCTCGTCGATGGTCGCGCGGCCGACGTCACCGGTGACGGCGTTCGTGGACGCGAACAGGAACGAGGAGACGCCCCGCTGGCGGGCCTGCTCCAGCAGCGCCGCGGTGGCGTCCACGTTGACCCGGTGCGTGGTCACCGGGTCCTCGACCGACAGCAGCACGCGCGTGACCGCGGCCAGGTGGATGATGAGCTCGGTCCCGGGGCGCACGGCCTCGGCGACGACATCCGGGTGGCAGAGGTCACCGAGCACGGCATGGACCGCGGCGTCGCCCGGGAACGGCCGCTGGTCGGCCACCGTGACCTCGGCGCCCGCGTCGAGCAGCGCGCGCACGACGCGCCGCCCGATGAACCCTGACCCTCCGGTCACGAGCACCCGCGCAGGACCGGCCGTCCTCATGGACGCTCCATTCACGTGAGCTGTCATCTGCCACCTTGCTGTTCGGGTCTAGCGGTTCGGCATGCGACGATCCTCAGAGAGCGATTCGGAACAGCTGAACGTCTCCCGGACGCGCGACCGTGAGCCGTGGGCGGCTCGCGTTGCGCCTGCGCGCGGGGCGGGCCGCGGCTGCGCCTGGCTAGTGTATCGGCGGACCCGGGATACGTCGGTCTGCGAACGACAAGTCGTTTGCCCAGGTCAGTTGAGCGATAGCTGGACGATTGCTGGATATTGGCTGGATCCGGCCGGGTAATGGCGCCGGCCAGGCCCCATCCGGCGGAGGGGTGATGGCACCGTGACGTGGCCCGGCGAGCCCGCATCCGGCACGGATCCGGCCGAGGCGGAGGCGTACCGGATCCTTCGTTCCCGCATCGACCTGTCCCGCCTGCCTCCCCGCAGCCGGGACGTCGCCGAGCGGGTCATCTACGCGACCGCCGACTTCGACTACGCGACCGACCTGGTCTGCGACGAGGAGTCGCTCGTCGCGGCGGTGGCGGCGCTCGCGGCCGGCGCTCCGGTCGTGGCCGATTCCGCGATGGTGGCGGCCGGGATCAACGCCTGCCCGGTGGTCTGCAAGATCGGCGAGCCGCTGACCACCCGGCTGGCCCGGACGGCGGGCATCTCCCGGCCTGCGGCCGCGGTCCGGCTGGCCTTCGGCGAGGCGGGCTCCGGGGCGGTGTGGGTGGTGGGCGGCCCGCCCGCCGCGCTCACCGAGATCCTGACCCGGGGGGTGGAGCCGGCCTTCGTCATCGGCCTGCCCGCCGGATTCGTCGGCGCGGCCGAGGCCAAGGACGCGCTGCGGGCCAGCGGGATTCCCTCGGTGAGTAACGTGTCGGAGAAGGGCGGCGCCGCCGTCGCCGCGGCGGCCTTCGACGCCTTGTTCCGGTCGGCCATGGCCGTCGCCGCGCCGCGCGGGGGCGGCGGGGCGGAGCCAGCACCGGAGGGCGGGCGATGAGCGAGCATTCGTATACCGAGGAGCAGCGGGCGGCCGTCTACCGGGTCATCGAGGAGCGGCGCGACGTCCGGCGCGGCTTCCGGCCGGACCCGGTACCGCCCGAGGTGCTCACCCGCGTGCTCGCCGCCGCGCACCGGGCGCCATCGGTGGGGTTCTCCCAGCCCTGGGACTTCATCGTGATCACTGACCGGCCGCGGCGCGAGCGGATCAAGGCGCTGGCCGACCGGGCCCGGGCCTCCTACGCCGCGTCGCTGCCCGGGACCCGGGCCCTGGCCTTCGACAAGCTGAAGACCGAGGCGATCCTCGAGGCGCCGGTCAACGTCGTGGTGACCTGCGACCCGACCCGCGGCGGCCGCCACACGCTCGGCCGGCACAGCCAGCCGCAGACCGCGGTGTACTCCAGCGTGCTCGCGGTCGCGAACCTGTGGCTGGCCGCGCGCGCCGAGGGGCTCGGGGTCGGCTGGGTCAGCTTCTTCGGCGAGCGGGAGCTGGCCGCCGAGCTGGGCTTGCCCGCGCACCTCGAGGTGGTGGCCTACCTGTGCCTGGGCGAGGTGACCGAGTTCACCGCCGAGCCGGAACTGGCCGCGGCCGGCTGGGCGCGCCGGCGGCCGCTGGGCTGGGCCGTGCACGCCGAGGAGTATGGCCAGCGCGGGCTGCCGGGGCAGGAGGCCAGCCGCCTGCTGGACGACGTGCGCGCCGCGATCGCCCCCCCGGACGAGGCCGCGATGACCGCGGCGCGGGAGCGGTTGGACCGGATGACCAAGCCGCCGGGCTCGCTCGGCGCGCTGGAGGACGTGTCGGTCCGGCTGGCCGGCCTGGCCGGCTGCTGCCCGCCGCCGATGCCGGAGCCGGCCGCGGTGGCGGTCTTCGCGGCCGATCATGGCGTGCACGCGCAGCAGGTCACGCCGTGGCCGCAGGAGGTCACGGCGCAGATGGTGGCCAACTTCCTGGCCGGCGGCGCGGTCGTGAACGCGTTCGCCGCGCAGGCCGGGGCCGAGGTCGTGGTGGTCGACGTGGGCGTCCGCGGCGACCTGGATCACGTGCCGGGGCTGCTGCCCCGCAAGATCGCCCCGGGCACCGCCGACTTCACCGCGGGCCCGGCGATGACCCGCGCGCAGGCCGAGGCCGCGATCGCGACCGGGGCCGAGGTGGCCCGCGACCTGGTCGCCGCGGGCAACCGGTGCTTGCTCACCGGTGACATGGGGATCGCGAACACGACCGCGTCCGCCGCGCTGGTCTGCGCGTTCACCGGGCGCGACCCGGCCGAGGTCACCGGGCGCGGCACCGGGATCGACGACGCCACCTACGCCAGGAAGGTCGACGTCGTCCGCCGCGGGCTGGCGCGGCACCAGCCGGATCCCGCCGACCCGGTCGGGGTCCTGGCCGCGTTCGGCGGGTTCGAGCACGCCGCGCTGGCCGGGTTCATCCTCGGCGGTGCGGCGCTGCGGACGCCGGTGATCCTGGACGGCGTGATCGCGGGCGCCGCCGCCCTGGCCGCCGCGGCGCTCGCTCCCGGCACGACCGGCTGCTGCCTGGCCGGGCACCGCAGCGCCGAGCCCGGGCATGCGGTTACGCTTGATCACCTGGGCCTGCGGCCGCTGATCGACCTCGGGCTGCGACTCGGGGAGGGCACCGGCGCCCTGCTCGCGCTGCCGATCGCGGCCAGCGCGGTCCGGGCGCTGCGGGAGGTCGCCACGTTCGACTCGGCCGGGGTCACCGACAAGGGCTGACCGGCCGGGCGGGCCCGGGCCGCGGGCCGCATCGCTGAAGGAGCGCACTCTCTCATGGCCGGCACGGATCATCCGCCGTACCTGCTGGCGCTCCGGCTGGCGGGCCGCCGCGTGACGATCATCGGCGGCGGCGCGGTGGCCGCGCGGCGGATCCCGGCCCTGCTGGAATCCGGGGCCGAGGTGACCGTGATCTCGCCGGAGCTCAGCCCCGCGGTGGCCGGGCTGGCCGCCGCGGGGCAGGTCCGCTGGGCCAGGCGCGGCTACGCCCCCGGCGACTGCGCCGGATCCTGGCTGGTCGGCGCCTATGCCAGCGAC
>Ga0335081_10006159_pt1 | contig 19065 bp, 16 predicted proteins | sample Lox_Sample_35_FD_206713 | JGI IMG/M metagenome (GOLD analysis project Ga0335081, IMG submission 206713) | Soil microbial communities from Loxahatchee National Wildlife Refuge, Florida, United States - Lox_Sample_3.5 | ecosystem: Environmental > Terrestrial > Soil > Wetlands | place: USA...
GACGAGATCCTCAAGATGAAGGCGGCCGGCGTCGAGATCGTCTCCACCTACATCATCTGGATCCACCACGAGGAGGTCGAGGGCGAGTTCGACTGGAGCGGGCAGCGCGACCTGCGCGCCTTCGTGCAGCTGTGCGCGAAGCACGGCCTGCTCGTCTACCCGCGGATCGGGCCGTGGTCGCACGCCGAGACCCGCAACGGCGGCTTCCCGGACTGGCTGGTGCGGAAGGTCGGGCCGGGCCTGCGGAGCGACGATTCGACGTACCTCTACTACGTCGCGCGCTTCTACGACCAGATCGGCCAGCAGCTCCGCGGCCTGCTGTGGAAGGACGGCGGCCCGGTCATCGGCATCCAGCTCGAGAACGAGTACAACCAGCGCGGGCCGGGGCGCGGTGCAGAGCACATCCTCACGCTCAAGAAGCTGGCGCTCGCCGCGGGCTTCGACGTGCCGCTCTACACCGTGACCGGCTGGGACAACGCGGTGCTGCCGCCCGGCGAGGTGATACCGGTGTTCGGCGGCTACCCCGATTGGCCGTGGGACCAGTCCATCGAGCAGCTGCCGCCGAACGAGAACTACGAATTCAGGTTCGCGAACCGCTGGGCCGGCGGCAGGGACGCGACGAATCCCGCCGAGACCGCGCAGCAGGCGCTCACCCGCTACCCGTTCCTGGGTGTGGAGTACGGCCCCGGCATCGAGGACACCTACCACCGGCGCCCGGTGATCGCGCCGGACGACATCGCCGCGATGCTCCCCGTCCAGCTCGGCTCCGGCGTCAACATGTACGGCTATTACATGTTCCACGGCGGCGCGAACCCCACGGGACGGCTCTCGACGCTGCAGGAGTCGCAGCGCACGGGCTATCCCACCGACGTGCCGACCGTCTCCTACGACTTCCAGGCCCCGCTCTCGGAATACGGCCAGGTGCGGGAGTCGTACCGCCGGATCAAGCTCGTGCACTACTTCCTGAACGCGTTCGGCGACCGGCTCGCGCCGATGGTGGTGCGCGCTCCCGACGCGGTGCCCGCCAGCCTGGGCGACACGACGGTGCCGCGGCTTTCCGCCCGGACGCTGGGCGCGCGCGGCTTCATCTTCTTCGACAACTACATCCGCCAGTACCACATGCCGCCCCGGCCGGACGTGCAGGTGGAGCTGCGGCTGCCCGGGGAGACGCTGCGGATTCCGGCGGCGCCGATCACCGTGCCGTCCGGTGCCTACTTCATCTGGCCGGTCAACTTCGACATGGACGGCGCTCGGCTGACGTACGCCACGGCCCAGCTCGTCACGCGGATCGGCACGGCGGACTCCAGCGTCTACGTCTTCTTCGCGGTGCCCGGCATCGCGCCGGAGTTCGCCTTCGACGCCCGCACCGTGCGGTCCGTCGAGGCACCGGGCGCCGCCGTCGCACGGCAGGCGGGCCGGATCTTCGTGCGCGGCCTCAGGCCGGGGACCGGCGTCGCGATGACCGTGCGCCGCCGGGCGGGCGCGGCCGCCCGCATCGTGCTGCTCTCGCGCGATCAGGCCGAGGACCTGTGGCGCGGCGAGCTCGACGGCGCGGAGCGGCTGGTGCTCTCGCCGCAGGACGCGTTCTTCGAAGGCGGCCGCGTGCACCTGCGCGCGACCGGCACGCCGGATTTCTCCGCCGCCGTCTACCCGGCGCCCGCCGCCGGCCCCGCCCTCGCGCCGCTGCGGCTGGCGGGTCCCGACGGCCTGTTCACCCGCTACGTCGCGGCCCTGCCCATGCGCGAGGTGCCGCTGGTCGTGGACTCGGTGCGCGCCGCCGACTCCGTGCCGCCCGTGCCCCTCTTCAACGCGGTGACCTGGCGGCACGTCGCCATCGCGCTCGCCCCGTCCGACTCGGCCTGGGACTCGGCTGGCGTGTGGCGCCTGATGCTGCCGGTGGGCGCCGTGCGCGGCATCAGCAACGTGTTCCTGGCGATCACGTACGAGGGCGACGTCGCGCGGCTCTACTCCGGGAACCGGCTGCTCGACGACAACTTCTACAACGGGCAGCCGTGGCGCATCGGCCTGCGGCGCTTCACGGACGCGCTCGCCCATGGTCCCCTCGAGCTGCGCATCCTGCCGCTGCGGAGCGACGCGCCCATCTATCTCGAGACCGCGGCCCGGCCCACCGACTTCGGCGCGAACGGCCAGGTCGCGCGGCTGGAGTCGGTGCGCGCGGTCGCGCAGTACGAGGTGGTGGCGGGGGGCACGCCGGGCGGCACGCACTAGCGCCGAGCCGGCCGGCGCCGGCCCCGGGGCGGCGGGCGTCCCCTAGCGGGCCGAGGCAAGCACCGGGAACAGATCCCGGAGACCGCCGGCGGCCATCTCCACCGCGATGGCGGCCAGGAGCAACGCCATAATGCGGGTCAGCAGGCCCGCCCCGGTCCTCCCGAGCCGCGCCCCCAACGGCGCCGCCATCCGCAGGAAGATCCAGGTCAACGCGCCGATCAGGCACGCGACGGCCGCCAGCACGAGGTAGTTCACGACCGTGGCCCGGAGGTGCCCGTACACGATCATCGCGCCGATGGCGCCCGGGCCCGCGAGGATGGGCGTGGCCATCGGGATCACCGCGATGTCGGGCTTCTCGGCGGCCTCCGTGCCCGCTTCGCGCGTCTGACGCGAGGCCCCCGCGTCGGTCCGCATCATCTCGAGCGCCAGGAGCAGGAGCAGCAGCCCGCCGGCCACCCGGAAGGCGGGGATGCTCACGCCGAGGAGCGCGAGCAGCGGACCGCCCATCGCCAACGAGCCGAGGAGGATGAGCGTCATCGCCGACGCGATGCGGAGCACGGTGCGCCGGTGTTCGGCGGGCGTGTAGCTCGGCGTGATGCTGAGGTACACGGGGATCGCGCCGATCGGGTCGATCAGCACGAAGATCGCGATCGCAGCCTTCAGGTACTCGGTCAGCACGGCTCGTCTATATGGAGCGCCGCCCCCGAGAACGCCAGGGCGGGGCGCCCGAGCGAGGCGGACTTCAGGGCACGCGGGCGCTCACGACGGGGACCATCCAGACCGCGTAGGCGTGCGGGTCCCGGATGTTGGCGATCATGCGGTCGAAATTAGCCACGGCCTGCTCCCGGGTGAGGCTCGTGACCTCCGCCACGGGCTCCGCGTAGCCGTCACGCCAGGCGGTGATGACCGCGGCGAACGTCTCGCGCGGCACGCGCAGCGTGTCCACGACGACGTAGTCCACGGTCACGTCTCTCAGTCCCTGCTCCACCAGGAGGCGGTAGCTGTGGCGCCCGACGAACAGGTCGGTGCCGGTCGCCTCGCCGAACTTCACCGGCACCTCGTGCCAGAAGTCGAGCGGATCGGGCGTGCCCCGCTCGAAGTGCAGCATCCCGTAGTCCTCGGGAATCAGGTGCAGCCGGCCGCCGCGCCTGGTGACCCGCGCCAGCTCGGCCACGACGCGCTCGGCGTGCGGAATCGAGTGGACGACGTGCCGGCACACCGTCAGGTCGAAGGTGCGGTCGGGCAAGCCCGTCTCGTAGATGCTCCGGTGCTCGAAGGCGAGCCGCGGCGCCAGGCGCGAGTATCGGGCGCGTGCGAGATCGAGGTGCGCATCGAGGATGTCCACGCCGAGAACGCGGGCGCGCGGGAACAGCTCGGCGAGGCGCGAGGAGATCTCGCCCGTGCCGCAGCCCGCGTCGAGGATGGCGCTGTCGGCGGCGAGCGCATAGCGGCCGAACAGGTCGCGCTCCTGCGGCCAGATGGCCAGCGCCTGGGCCTCCAGGTTGCGGACCATGGACTCGTCGGCCATCTGCTTCGCCTGCGGGTTCAGATCGGTCACGCGCCGCTCCCGCGTCGTTCCAGTCACGATAATCGGAGCCGCCCGCGAACGGTACGCGGAAACTGGTACCACAAGAAGCGCCAGATTCGATTGTGTGGTGGTACCAGTTGACTGGCCCGACCGTGAGGCCTACTCGCTGCGGAGCGTGATGGCGGGGTCCACGCGCGCGGCGCGCCAGGCGGGCACGGCGGCCGCGATCGCCGAGACCAAAGCCAGGAGCGCCGCCACGGCGACGTAGGTGAGGGGATCGAGGCGCGTGACGCCGAACAGCAGGGAGGCCAGGGCCCGGCTGGAGGCCAGCGCCAGGCCGAGGCCGATGGCGCCGCCGACGCCGGTCATGACCAGCGCCTCTCGGCCCACCAGCGCCAGGATGCCGGCCCGCGACGCGCCAAGGGCCGAGCGGATGCCGATCTCGCGCGTGCGCTCCGCCACGCTCCCCGAGAGCACGCCGAAAATGCCGATGGCGGCGAGCGCCAGAGCCGCGAGCGCGAAGACCTCGAACACCGAGAGGGCGAAGCGCAGCTGCGCCGCCGAGCGCGCCACGAGGGCGTCCATCGTCACGACCCGGTCGATCGGCTGGTCCCGGTTGACCGACCAGATCGCCCGCATCACCGCCGGCGCGAGCGCCGCCGCGTCGCCGTCCGTGCGCACGACCAGGCTCTGCGCGTTGTCCACCCACCACCAGCGGCTCTGCGGCACGTAGAACGCGTCGGGCGCATCCACGGCGAGGGAGGCCTGCCTGACGTCGCCCACGACGCCGACCACCACGTCCCAGGGCCGGGACGGCGCCCCGATCTCGGGGCCGGCCCGGACGAGCTGGCCGACGGGATCCTGCCCGGGAAAGACCCGGCGCGCGAAGGACTCGCTGATGAGGACCGGCTCCGGTCCGCCGCTCATGTCCCGCTCGTCGAGCAAGCGGCCGCGGCGGAGCGGGATCCGCATCGTCGCGAAATAGCCCGGCGTCACCGCGTAGCGCATCGCGCTCCCGTAGTCGTTCGGGTCCCTGCGCGGAATCGACTGGAACACGATGCCGTAGCCGTCGAGATCGCCGCTCAGCGGAAGCTGGCTCGTGAAGGCTGCGGATCGGACGCCCGGCAGGACGAGCACGGCCGCGAGGACCTGCGCGAAGTACTGCACCCTGGCGCTGTCCGCGTCGAAGCCGGGGCCCGCCGCCTCCACCTGCATCGTGAGGACGTGCCCCGGCTCGAAGCCGGGGGCGACCTCGAAGAGCCGCCGGAGACTGCGGAGCAGCAGACCGGCGCCGACCAGCAGCACCAGCGCGAGGGCGACTTCCGCCACCACGAGCGCGCGCCGCGCCCCGTCCCGCCGCCCGGCCGCGCGCCGCGAGCCGGCCTGCAGCTCGGCGTGCAGGCCCGTGCGCGAGACGCCGAGCGCCGGGACGAGGCCGACCGCGAGACCGATCAGCGCGGTCGTGCCGAGTGCGAACAGCAGCACCGGGACGTCGACCCGGATAGCGCCGGCGCGCGGCAATCCCGCCGGGCTCAGCGCGACGAGCGCGCGGACGCCCAGCGCCGCCACGACGACGCCCGCGGCGCCGCCCAGGACGGCCAGCACCACGCTCTCCGTCAGGAGCTGCCGCAGGAGCCGGCGCTGGGGGGCGCCGAGCGCCGCCCGCAACGCGATCTCGCCGCGGCGCCGGGCCGCCCGCGCGAGCAGCAGGCTCGTCACGTTGACGCCCGCGATCGCCACCAGCAGCAGCACCGCGCCCACGATGGCCAGCAGCACGGGCTTCGCGTCCTTGACCACGTCGTGCTGCAGGGTCTGAACGCCAAGCCCGGCCGACAGATCCGCCCACGGCGGCCGCGGGAACTCCGGCACCGGGGAGCGCGCCAGGGCCGAGAGGTCGCGCCGTGCCTGATCCAGCGTGACGCCCGGCTCGAGCCGCGCCACCATGCGCATGTGGTGGCCCCACTCGGGCCCCTCGAACGGCGCGACCGCCCGGTACATCCGCGGCGCCCACACCTCGGAGGCGGGGCTGAGCGCGTTCTCGAAGCCCGGCGGCATGACCCCGATGACCGTGAAGGGGGCCCCGTCGAGCGTGACGACCTGCCCCACGATTGCGCGCGCGCCTCCAAGCCGCCGCCGCGCGAGACCGTCGCTCACGATCGCGACCGGCGGGCCCCCGGGCTGGTCGTCGGCCGCGGTGAAGTCGCGACCCACGGCCGGCGCCACTCCCAGGACCCGGAAGTAGTCGGCGCTCACGCGCTCACCGTGGAGCCGCTCCGGCTGCGTCGTACCCGTGAGCGCGGGCTGCCACTCGTCCGCCACGGCGAGCGCGGCGAAGGACCGGTCCCGCGTCGCCACCTCCCGGTACGTCCCGTACGTCACGTCGAGGGGCGACCCGTTCGCCCGCACGTCCGAGATCGCCACGACTCGGCCGGCCTCGGGGTACGGCAGGGGTTCCAGCAGGATCGGATTCACGGCGCTGAAGACCATCGCGGCCGCGCCGATGCCCAGGGCCAGGGTGAGGACGGCCACGACCGCGAAGCCGGGGCTCCGCCGCAGTTGGCGCCAGCCGTAGCGCAGGTCCGCCATCGTCACGCCGACCACGTTCTCCCACCCGTAGCCCCGCACGGCCTCGCGCACCACGGTCGCGTTGCCGATCTCGAGCTGCGCGGCGCGCCGCGCCTCCTCGGGCGGGAGCCCCGCCGCCGCGTGCGCCGCCGTCGCCTCGGCGAGGTAGTGCTGCACCTCGTCCGTGACGTCGCGGTCGGCCGCCTCGCGGCGCGCGAGCACGCGGAACCCCCGGGCGAGCTGGCGCCAGAGCGACACGCTAGCCCTCGGCCCCGAGCAGCCGCGCCACGGCCGCGGCCTTGCGGGTCCAGTCCGCCGTCTCGGCTTCGAGCCGCCGGCGGCCGGCGCGGGTGAGGGCGTAGTAGCGCGCCCGCCGCGCGTGCGGCGACTCCCGCCACTCGGCGTCGAGGAGGCCGGCGCGCTCGAGCCGCTGCAGCGCCGTCAGCAGCGAGCCGGGGTTCACCTTGAAGGCGCCGCGCGAGATCTGCTCGATGCGCCGCGCGATGCCGAAACCGTGCAGCGGCGCCAGGCTCAGCGTCTTGAGGATCAGGAGGTCCAGGGTGCCCTGGATGACGTCGGTATTGGGCCGGTCCATGGCGCCACGGTACCCGTTCTCATGTTGATTGTCAAGATGTGAGGCTCAAATGGAGTGACGCCCGCGCCGCGCGGCGCCTTGCGAGGCCGGGCTCCGCGGCGTATATGCGACGCCAAGCCGATCAGCCGCTGGGACCTGGAAAGGGGGCCGGGCATGCCGGGCACGCGCGTGACGGTCATGGGCAGCTACATCACCGACCTCGCGTTCCGCACCGCGCAGCTGCCGCGGTGGGGCCAGACGATCCTCGGCTCGGACTTCCTGATGGGCCCGGGCGGCAAGGGCTCCAACCAGGCCGTGGCCGCCGCGCGGCTGGGCGGACGCGTCGCCTTCATCAGCAAGCTCGGCCGCGACGCCTTCGCCGACCTGGCGCGGCGCACCTGGACGGCCGAGGGCATAGACGCCCGGTTCGTGTTCGAGACGGCCGAGGCGCCCACCGGCGCCGCGTCCATCGTGGTCAGCGAGGAGACGGGCGACAACGCGATCGTCGTCGTCCCCGGGTCGGGCCTGAAGCTGACGACGGCCGAAGTGGACGAGGCGCGCGTCGCCATCGCGGGCTCCGCGATCTTCCTCACGCAGCTCGAATCGCCGGTCCCCGTCGTCCATCACGCGCTGCGGCTCGCCAAGAGCAGCGGCGTGACCACGATCCTCAACCCGGCGCCCGGGCTGCCGCTGCCCGACGACGTCTATCCGCTGTGCGACTACCTCACCCCGAACGAGTCCGAGGCCGCGACGCTCATCGGCCGGCCCGTAGCCGGTCTCGAGGGCGCCGAGCGGGCGGCGGAGGCCCTGCTCGCGCGCGGCGTGCCGAACGTCGTCGTCACCCTCGGCGCGGCCGGCGCCCTCGTGAAGAACGCAACGGTGACGCGCCACGTGCCGGCGGTGGACGCCGGCCCGGTCGTCGAGACCACGGGCGCCGGCGACGCGTTCAACGGCGGCCTGGCCATCGGGCTCGCCGACGGGCTCGACCTGGTGGCGGCCACGCGGTTCGGATGCGCGGTGGCCGGCATCTCCGTCACGCGGCCGGGCACGGCGCCCTCCATGCCGACGCGCGCTGAGGTGGACGCGCTGCTGCGGCGCACAGCCCAAGCCTGAGGAGCCGGCCATGTTCCAGCCCTCGTCGTTCGGCACCGCCCTGGTGATGGTGGTACTCAGCACGGTCTGCTGGGGCTCGTTCGCGAACACGATGAAGCTCACCAAGGGCTACCGGTTCGAGCTGTACTACTGGGACTACGCCGTCGGCATCTTCGTGATGGCGCTCGTGCTCGCGCACACGATGGGCGCCTGGGGAGGCGGCCCCGACAGCTTCCCCGCCAACCTGCACCACGCCGCGCCCGCCAACCTCGGCTGGGCCGCGCTCGCCGGCCTCATCTTCAACGTCGCGAACGTGCTGCTTATCGCGGGCGTCGAGATGGTGGGCCTGGCGGTGGCGTTCCCGATCGCCATCGGCATCGCGCTCGTCGAGGGCGTGGTGCTGAGCTACGCCATCCAGCCCAAGGGGAGCGCGGTCCTGCTCGGCGCCGGCGTGGCGATGGCGGTGCTGGCCGTGGTCCTGATCGGGCGGGCGTACGCCCAGCTCGGCGGCCCGGGCCGCGCTCCGTCGCGCCGCGGCGTCGTGGTGTGCGTGGTCTCGGGATTCCTGATGGGCACGTGGGCGCCGTTCGTGACGAAGGCGATGACCGCCGAGCGCCCGCTCACGCCCTACACGGTCGGCGTCGTGTTCACGCTGGGCGCCCTGCTCTGCTGCTTCGTCTTCAACGTGTACCTGATGCGGAAGCCGCTCGTCGGCGAGCCGGTGGACTTCTCGGGCTATCGCCGTGCGCCGGCCTCGTACCACCTGCTCGGGCTGCTCGGCGGCGCCGTCTGGAGCATCGGGACGGTCTTCAACCTCGTCGCCGCCAGCCTCACCGGCGTCGCGATCTCGTACGCGATCGGGCAGGCGTCGCCGATGGTGGCGGCGCTGTGGGGCGTGTTCGTGTGGCGGGAATTCCGCGGGGCCAACGCCCGCGCCAAGCTCTATCTCGCCGGCATGTTCACCGCGTACCTGCTCGCGCTGCTCCTGATCGCCCGGGCGTACCAGGCGTCCTGAGGCGGATCGTTCCGGCGGCGCCGATCCGGGCGCCGCCCGCCGCGCACCCCAAATCCGCAGTCGAATCGTCTGCCATCCTCGGCCCGCCCCCGCGCGTTTGCGACGGGAGTGGCCCGGTTTTTGAGGCGGGTCCCAGCGGACGCGGTCGCCGCGGTCGTCCGAGCGGCGTACGCCCAGCGAACCCTCGAGTGCGGCGCGCGACTGGCGCCGATCGCCGGCCCACTAGTTCCCGGCCGATGGACCCCGGGAGAGGTGAAGGAGACGATGACGAGACCCACCTTCCGCAGTTCCCGCATGCTCGGGCCGCTCCTCCTGGCCCTGACCGTCGCGCTGCCCGGAGCCCTCGGCGCCCAGCAGCCGGCGCAGGAGCAGCACCCGCCGAAGACGTTCACGGACGTGACGGTGCTCCCCGCCACGCCCGTCAAGGACCAGGCCAGCACCGGGACGTGCTGGGACTTCGCCACCATCAGCATGCTGGAGTCCGAGCTGCTGCGCATGGGCAAGGGGACGTACGACCTGTCGGAGATGTTCGTTGCGGACCACGTGCTGCGCGAGAAGGCCGACGCCTACTACCGCTTCCACGGCAACAACACGTTCGCCGACGGCGGGCTGAGCCACGACGTCGTGACCGCCATCGCCCGGTACGGCATCGTCCCCCGGAGCGACTTCCCCGCCCTGTGGCCATACGAGACCGCCTACGACGACGGCGAGATGATGAACGTCCTGACCGCCGACCTCAACGCGGTGCTCCGCTCGCGGCCTGGGCCCTCGCCCAAGTGGGAGCGGGGCTTCGACGCGCTGCTCGACACGTACCTGGGCGCGATGCCGGACACCATCCGCGTGGACGGGCGCGCCGAGACGCCGAGGCAGTTCGCCGCCCAGCTGGGGATCGATCCGTCGGCGTACGTGGAGATGATGTCGTTCACGAACACGGCGCCCTGGCAGCAGGGCCCGCTCGAGACGCCGGACAACTGGTCGCACAACGACAAGACCTGGAACCTTCCGCTCGACGACGCGCTGCGCGTCGTGCGGCACGCCATCGAGAGCGGCTACACGCTGGCCATCGGGTTCGACGTCAGCGAGCGCTCCTTCGACCAGAAGGCCGGCTACGCCACGTGGCACGAGGGCGACACGATCACGCCCGAGGCGCGGCAGGCCGGCTGGGACCGGTGGACGACGACCGACGATCATACGATGCACGTCGTCGGGATCGCCCACGACGAGACCGGCGCCACTTACTACAAGGTCAAGAACTCCTGGGGCGACGTCGGACCGTACGCAGGCTACATCTACATCTCGGAGAACTACCTCCGCGCCAAGTTCGACCTGATCATGGTGAACAAGGCGGCGCTGCCGCAGGACATCCGGGCCAGGCTCGGGATCTGACGGGAAGCGGTCAGGCCGGCTGGAACGGAAGCGGGTCCGGGGCGGCGCAGAAGAGCGCCGCACCGGGCCCCTCGTATACGGCGGAGCCGCCTCGGGAGCCGCGGATCAGTCGGAGCGCGACCTCGACCCCGACGTCCACATGTCGTGCAGCAGCCGCCACCGCCCGTCGCCACCCTTCACGAAGACCCCGGACCGGCCGAGAGCCCCGGACGATTGCGGACCTGGGCCAGCGCGCGCTCGGCGAAGTCGAGCCGCTCCTGCACCTCGGCAAGCTCCTGCCGGAGCTGCGCGACGTCTTGAGCGAGGGACTCGGGCGCGTCACCGTCGCCGGCCCCGGTGCGGAGCTTGGCCTCTTCGATCCGGAGCTGTTGGAGCTTGACCAGCCTGTTCGAGACGATCGTGACGATGGGGATGGCCAGGGCAAGGACCGGGATGAGAAGGGCCAGCGTGCCGTTATCCATGGAGTGCGCCCGAGGCGAAGGTGATCCGGTGCCGCTCCGGAACCGGGCCGAAATGTAGAGCCGGAGGCTGGCCGCAAAATACGCCTCGCGCACCGGGGCGGGAATGGCGGCGAACGCCCCGGTCCCGCCACGGGACTCTCGAACGCTGCGCCGACCTGCCCGGTCTCTTCCTTACCGCCAGCTGATGCCGACGAAAATCCCCCTCATCTTGGGGGTGGTGTTCTGCATCGCGTAGCCGGCGCCGGACAGATACAGGTTCGACGCGGACGAGCCGAGGAACGCGTAGCGGATCTCCGGGCTCACGGTCAGGTGCGCGGTCCGGATCTTCAATCCGACCACCAGGGGCACCGTCAGGATGCGCTCGTTCCAACCCTTCGCGTAGATGCTGCCGCTGTTGTCGCCGAATCCCCACAGGTAGCTGTAGTCGACACCCAGCCCGACGTACGGGATGGGATGCTGGCCGGTGCCCGCGCTCAGCGGCAGGCGCAGGCCCGCCGCGACGCCGCCCGAGAGCGAGCCGTTCGTGAGGGACGAGCCGTTGCCGACGTACCCCGACCCCACGTTGTTGCTGGCGCCACCGGTACCGACGCGGACCTCCACGCGGAACCGCGTCTGCAGCGCTCCGAGCCGCAGCGGCGCGCGTCCGTCGTAGAACCCGCTCGCCTGGATCTGGTACCACGACTGCCACCTCGAGTTGCCGCCGCCGTAGAACCAGTAGCTCGTGCTGAATCCCTCGTAGCCGAGGGCGAACCCGAAGACGCCGCGCTCGGCCGCCGCGGGACGAGGAGCAACCGCGGGCACCGCCGCGGGAGCCGGCCGTGACGCCGGGGTTGGCGCGGGTGCCGCAACCGCCGCGGGTTTGGGAGCCGGAGCGGGTGCGGCAGCGGGCGCGCCGAGCGCCTTGGCGACGCCGCCATGCCGGACACACGCCTGGGCGGCCGTGGCGGCGGTGGAATACGTGCCGTCCTTGCACTGGAACCTGGCGCCCGTGGGCGGGGCCTGCGCCGGAAGCCACGACGGCGACACGATGAGCAGCGCCGCTGCCAGCGGCCCGCGCCACGCACCACGTGCCACGCTTGAAGCCGGACGAGAGGACGACATGGAGCCTCCACGTCGAGATAGGTGGTCCAGCTCGGACCACGGTGCGTCCAACCAGGCGGCCGACTCAGAGGGGGGGAAAACGTCCAGACGGGCGTCCGCCGCGCGCCGCGGCCGCACGGGCAAAGGCGCGCGTCTTGCAATGCAATTTTGGGAGACGTTGCGACCTGCATCAACAGTAGAGCCGTTCGGGATTGTCGGCATTCAGGCCGAGGTCTGTCAGTGACGCAATCGGGACTCAACCCCTCCCCGTTCTATCCGGCGCCAATCCGCGCGAGCCTTCCGCTCGACCAATTCACGAGCATCGGCGACATGGTGAGGCGATGTGGCGCGCTGTACGGCGACAGCCCGGCGTACACGGTCTGCCTGCCCAACGGCATCACCGCCGCCTTGAGCTTCGCCGAAGCCGACGGGATGTCGGACGGCCTGGCCGCCTACTTCAGCGCCGTGCTCGGCCTCGGTCGCGGCGAGCGCGTGGCGATCATGCTTCCGAACTGCCTCGCCTACCCGCTGGTGGCGTTCGGGGCCTTCAAGGCCGGACTCGCGGTGACGGGCATCAATCCGCTCTACACGGTGGACGAGATCGCGTTTCAGCTCCGGGACTCCGGGGCCTCCGTCCTGGTCACTCTTGATCTCTTCGGCGCCCGCGTCGCGAAGGCGATCGCGGCCGCGCCCGTCCGCACCGTCCTCCGCACGAGCGTCGCCGAGTTTTTCCCCCCAGTGCGGGGCGCGGCCGTGCGCGCGTCGCTGCGCCTGAGCGGCAGGTTGCGCGGCTGTCCGACGCACTGGGCCACGCTGGGCGCCGCGCTGCGCGAAGGCCGGAAGGCGCGCGCGTCGCGCCCCAGGCTGGTCGAGCGATGCATCGCCGAGACGCGGCCGGACGACGTCGCGCTGCTGCAGTACACGGGCGGCACGACCGGCGTGCCCAAGGCGGCGATGCTGACTCACCGCAACCTGCTGGCGAACGCCGCGCAGCTGGCCGAGATCGCGAGCTTCTACTGGGACCGCCGGCGCGACACGATGCTGACCGTCCTGCCGCTCTACCACATCTTCGCGTTCCAGATCAACTGCCTGACGTGTTTCTCGCTGGGATGCCCCACGGTCCTGGTGCCGAGCCCCAAGCCGCTGTCGAACCTCGAGCCGGCCTTCCGCAAGTTCCGGATCTCCTACGCCACTGCCGTGAACACGCTGCTCAAGCTGCTGCTCAAGGAGCCGTGGCTCCGCGAGCACCCGCCGCGCACGGTCCGGGTCGTCTATGCCGGCGGCTCCGCGATCGAGCCCGCGGTCGCCAGGGAGTGGGCGGAGGTCGTCGGTGGGCAGGTGACGCAGGGGTACGGCCTGACGGAAGCCTCGCCGTGCGTGACGTTCGATCCGCTCCTCGAGGTCGAGGCGGCGGGGCCGGATCGGCGGCCGCGCGTGTGTGCCGTCGAGCCGGACGCCGAGGGGATCGGCCTCCCGATGCCGATGACCGAGATCCGCATCGTCTCCGAGGACGGGCGGATCGCCGTGGCCGGCGAGGTCGGCGAGATCGAGGTGCGCGGCCCTCAGGTGATGCCGAGCTACTGGAACAAGCCGGACGAGACCGCCGCGGTCTTCCACGACGGCTGGTTGCGCACCGGGGACATCGGTCGCGTCACCGGGGCCGGGCGCGTGGCGATCATCGACCGGAAGAAGGACATGATCAGCGTTTCCGCGTTCAACGTCTTCCCGACCCAGATCGAGGAGTGCATCGAGGCGATGACGGGCGTCGCGGACGCGGCGGTCGTGGGCGTCCCGGACGAGGTCACGGGCGAATCGGTGCTCGCCTTCGTGGTCTGCCCCTCGGGCGCGTTGAGCGAACGCGACGTGCGCGAGCACTGTCGCGGGCACCTCGCGCCCTACAAGGTTCCCAAGCGGGTGCTGTTCCGCGCGGAGCTGCCGATGACGGCCATCGGCAAGGTCAACCGGCGGGCGCTGCGCGAGGAGGCGCGCCGAGGCCAGGCAGCCTGCGCCGCCCCCCTAACGCCTCCCTAACGCCTGCCTGCCAGCTTTCCCGCATGGATCTTCGAGCCTTCAGACCCTGGCTGCCGTGCCTGGTCGCTGCGGCGGGCACGGCTTGCGTCGCCCCCGGCACGCCGCGGAGCACGTTGGCGCCCCGGTCGCCCGCCGCGCCGATCACGACCTTTGCGGACAGCTTCCTGGACGTGCTCCATCGGCCTGCCCGTTCCGATACCGGATGGTTGACCGACCGTTTCGAGGCCACCGCAAACGGGTACCGGCTGACGGCCGCCTTCGGCATCGGCCCCATGGTCTTCCGCACGACCACCGTCTTCTTCGATCTCGACATGGTCGTAGACTCCGTCCGAGGTTGGGTGCGAGGCCTTCGCTACGTGGAGTACGCGGTGACCTATGCTGCCCGGCGGGTGACCGGCTGGTACCAGTCCGGGAATGCGGAATACTCGCCGCGGGTCGCCATCGCCGGTGTCCGGCCCGACTCGGCGTTCGAGGCGAACGCGATCAAGGTGCTCCTGCCGAGGCTCCCCTGGGCCGTCGGCATGAAGCGCACCCTGTTCGAGTTCAACCCGATCAGCGCCTCGACGCAGACCTGGATCATCACCGTGCTCGACGAGGAGCAGGTCACCGTCCCTGCGGGTACCTTCGAGGCCTTTCGAGCCGAGTTGGCCGACCCTGCCGAACGCGAGTTCGTGTGGTACACGCGTGACGTGCCGCACCGCTGCCTCAAGCTGGTCGACGTGACGAACGACTGGAGCATGGAGCTGATCCACTACTGATGCCGACCCGGACGCCGCGTTCCGGTCCGGCGACGACATACGACAAGGAGTACAGCCGTGCAGCTTCGAGCGTGGCAATCCTGGCTCCCCTGTCTGATCATCGTTGGATCCCTGGGCCGCGCCGCGGGCGCCGGTGCCCAGAACCCGTCCGTGCCTCAGCTCGCTCGGCCGGGCGCCGAGCGGCCGAGCGTTCCCGCCCTGGTCGCCTTCGCCGACAGTTTCGTCTCCAGTCATGGCAGCGACAGCGGATGGATCTGCGACCGTTTCACGCCCACCGCCACCGGATATCAACACACCGAGTCCTTCTGGTACGGCCCCCAACAGTTCCGCACAACCGTGGTCAGCTTCAGCCCCGGAATGGTCGTGGATTCGGTCCGCGCCCGGGGGCAGAGTCGGGGCCTCGTACTCGACCTCGACGTGGTCTACACCGGCCAGCGCGCCGTCGGGTGGTACTACCGGACGGACCCGGACAGTCTGACGAAGGTGCCATTCGAGACCGACATGCCCGACTCGGCGTTCGACGCAGCTGCGCAGATGGGGCTGCTTCCCAGCTTCGACTGGCACGTCGGAATGCAACGGCATCTCCTCGAGTTCGAGCCCATCCACGCCCGTACCTCGTCGGCGGTCCTGTCCGTCGTGGCAGAGGACTCGATCACCGTCCCCGCGGGCACCTTCGCCACCTATCGCGCGGAACTGATGCTGGCGCATACGACGGTCTACCTCTGGTTCACGCGCGCGGCGCCACATAGGCCCGTCAAGGTCCTTGACCCCGCCCACCAATGGACCACCGAGATGGTACGGCTCATCGAGTAGCCGGCACCGCCCGACGCCGCAGGAGCGTACCACGTGGCTCGTCGCCGAGCTCTTTTTTGGATTGTCGCCCTCGTCGCCGTCGGGTACGCGGCGTTGCGGAGCGGGGTGTTCGCACCGGCGACGCCGGGCTTGCCGCCGGCGGCGCCCGCGACTACGGCGTCCGCTCCCGAGCCCGCGGCCCCCTCCGATCCGAACGCGCCCACCCTCCGCGTCCTCTTCATCGGCAACAGCCTGACCTATGCCGGGGATCTTCCCGCGATGGTCCAAGGCCTCGCGCGTACGGCGGGCGTCAACCTCGTGTACGAGCAGCACACTCCCGGCGGAACGCGGCTCCTGAACCACGCGGCCGACCCGCAGGTGCGCGCGCTCCTCGCCGCCGGCGGATGGGACGCCGTCGTGCTGCAGGAACAGTCCGAGTGGCCCGCCTTCACCGACGAGCAGGTGCGCAGCGGGATCGAACCGTACGCCGACACGCTCGCCGCCGCGGCGCGCGCCGCCAGCCCGTCGGTCCGGATTCTCTTGTATGAGACGCCGGCGCGAAGGAACGGCGACTCCGCCAACCTCGCGGTTTCGCCCGACATGGCCACCTACGAGGGGATGCAGCTCCGGATCGATCGGACCTACGAGCGCCTGGCGGCCTTGGTGCAAGGAACGGTGGTGCCGGCGGGCGTGGCGTGGAGCATCGCGCGGCGCGAGCACCCGGAGATCGACCTGTACGCCGACCCCGTGCACCCCGGGCGCGTCGGCGCCTACCTCATCGCCTGCGTCTTCCAGGCGACGCTGCTGAAGCGATCCCCCGTCGGCTCGAGCTACACGGCGGGACTCGATCCGGCCGTGGCCGCCACGTTGCAGGCGATCGCGTGGCGTGCCGCGAGCGAGGAGGCTGCCGGACCCTGAGGAGGCGGGCGCGCACCCGGCTTCCACGGCGTCGCGCCACGATCCGCCGGCAGGGCGGGCACCCACGATGGGCGACCGCCCTGCCCCGCCCGCAGTTGCGCGATCCTCAGTTCGTCAGGCTGGCGAGCCCGATGTGCCATTCCGCCTTGGTGCCGTCCCAGCCCACGCGGTAGGCGGCCGGATAGTACCCGCCGATCGCCCGCTGCGACGCGCCCGCGAACGGGATCGAGTCGTCGGGATGGGTCAGCAGGTACGCCCGCGCCACCATCGGCTCGAAGAAGATGAACTGGCCGTTCCACGACCCCGCGATGAAGGTGCGGGTGAACGGGACGCCGTGAAATTCGGCGGCGCTGGAGTCGGTCCAGTGCAGGCCCATCATCGGGACCGCATTGGCCGGAGGATCCGCCACGTAGTTCGCCGGGCGAAATCCGGCGGCCGGCAGGTCGGCGGCCTCGGTCGCGAACGCCGAGTCCGACGGCACGATCGCGTTCTTGTCCGCCAGCGAGATCATGTAGAAGTGCACGTCGAAGTGCGGCACCGTGTAGATGCCGGCGGGCGGATGGCCCGTCGGGTTCCAGTTGAGCCCGATCACCTGGTACTGCGTCGGGTTGCCCGTCGGAAGAGGCAGCAGGAACTCGTAGCCGCCCATCTTCGGCGTCTGCGGGAGGCTGTCCACGGCGCCCTCGCTCAGGGCCACGCCCAGCTCCGTGGGGACGCCGCCGGCCAGCACGAGGTACGCGCGCGCCGTGCCGTTCCCCACCGCGACCGCCGTGCCGTACTCCGTCGTCGGGCCGCCATTGGCGCTGCTGACGTCCTTGGAACAGGAGGCGACCACCACCCCCGCCGCCAGGCCCAGAGCGCCGATCGCCGCCCCGCCCGCTTGCCAGCGTCTGCGAGACCACATAGTTCCCTCCCTGAGGTTGCGGCCCGGCGACCCGGGACGTGCGGCCGCCGCGCCCTTTTCGAACGGCACAGATGTGCCTTTGTGTCACTGAAGTGTCTGCGTGACACTTGTGTGACACGCTGGCGCAATCTATCTTCGACCACCGTCGTGTCAAGGAGGGGTAGGGCCGATGAGACGGAAGGACGCGGGCAGCCGGGCCGGCGAGGCCGTGAAGACCAGGGGCGACGGCCAGAAGCGCCGCACCCGTACCGCCCTGCTGGCCGGCGCGGCGCAGCTCCTGGCGGACGGGCGCACGCCGTCGGTCGCCGAGGTGGCGGACGCCGCCGACGTGTCGCGCCGCACGGCCTACCGGTACTTCCCGACCCAGGATCAGCTGCTGGTCGAGGCTGCGCTCGAGGGGTTGCGGCCGGAGGTCGAGGCGGCCATCGGGGCGGCGCTGCGGCCCGAGGACGAGCACACCCTGGACGACGTGGCGCGGGCCGAGGCGCGGCTCGACGCGACGGTGGCGGTGATGCACCGCCTGGCGCTGCAGAACGAGCCGCTGCTCAGGACGATGATCCGGCTCACGGTCGGGCGCGGAGGCGGCGCCCGCCCGCCGCGCGGTTACCGCCGGGTGGACTGGCTGACGTCGGCGGTGGAGCCGGTCCGGGCGCGGCTGGGTGCCGCGCGGTTCGAGCGCCTGGTGTCCGCGCTGGCGTCGTGCGTGGGCATGGACTCGTTGTTCGTGCTGCAGGACGTCCGGGGGCTCTCCGCCCGCGCGGCCGAGCGGGTGACGCTGTGGACCGCGCGCGCGCTCCTCGCGGCGAGCGTTCGAGAGGCGGAGGACGACGGGTGAGCGCGGACGAACTGGAGATCCGGCGGATCGTCGCCGCCCAGGTGGACGGCTGGAACCGGGGCGATGCCCGCGCCTGGGCCCAGGCCGCCGACGGCGAGGTGGGGTTCACCAACATTCTCGGCATGCGCTGGGACACCCGGGCCGGCTTCGAGACGCGGCACGCCGAGATGTTCCGTGGGGCGTTCGCCGGCAGCCGGCTCACGATCGAGATCGAACGGCTGCGATCACCCGGCCCGGACGTCGCGGTGGCGGAGCTGCTGACCATGCTCGGCGGCTTTCGTGCCGTGCCTCCCGGCATCGCCGTCGCCGCCGACGGGAAGCTCTACACGCGCATGCTCGAGGTATTCGTGAAGACCGAAGGTCGCTGGCGGATCGTGGCGTGCCACAACACGGCGGTGCAGCCCGCCGCGGCACCTGCCGGCAACGACCCGGTCTGACCGCGGGCGTGTGCCGACGGCGCTCGCCGCGCTAGAACCCCTTGAGCGCCTCGGCTTCCGTGGCGTACACGGCGAGGATCGTCGAGAACCCGGAGATGTCGAACACCTCCCGGACCGTGTCGTTCAGGCCGAACAGGTGCAGCCCGCCCCCCGCCGCGCTCAGCCGCTTGGCCGTGCCCAGGAGCACGCGCAGTCCGGCGCTGCTGATGTAGTCGAGCGCCGTGAAATCGATGACCATCTTCTTCCCGCCGCCCGCGAGGATTCCGTCGAGCGCCTGCTGCGCCTGCGGCGACGTGTTGCTGTCGAGACTCCCCGCGAGGGCGACGAGCGTGACGGCGTTCTGCGTGCGCGTGGTGATCTCCATGGACCTTCCTCCGCCCTGTCCCGCCGTCAGGCCGCCCCCCAGGAGCTTCGCCATGACGACGACGTTGCGATCGGCGCGGCGCTGGTAGCTCACTTC
>Ga0335081_10006160_pt1 | contig 19062 bp, 17 predicted proteins | sample Lox_Sample_35_FD_206713 | JGI IMG/M metagenome (GOLD analysis project Ga0335081, IMG submission 206713) | Soil microbial communities from Loxahatchee National Wildlife Refuge, Florida, United States - Lox_Sample_3.5 | ecosystem: Environmental > Terrestrial > Soil > Wetlands | place: USA...
TGGGGGTCCGCTGTCTTCGCCGGTTCATCCAATGGTTTCTCCGTCGTCTGGGGTGACTCCGTGGTGTGGGGTGACTCCATGTCGAACGGTTTCTCTGTCGTCTGGGGCGATAGCATCAACTTCGCCGCCATGCAGGCCGCCTCCCCCGCCGACAGCGACAACTAACTGCTAGCGCTTTCGACGTTCCGCCTGACACTTAGGGGCGAGGCCACGCCTCGCCCTCCGGCCTCACCGCCATCCCCGTGCTACCGTACCTTCTCAGATGCCCGCCCGCAGCCACGTCCTGCACTATCTGCTGCTGGTCGGTATCCCGCTCCTCGGCATCGTCGGTATCCTCCATCTCGGCCGCAATCTGCCCCCGCCGCTTCCCGCTCTCTCGGCCCCGTCTCCCACCTCCACCACCGCCCCGAATCTCGTCACACTCCTGCTGCAAGTCGCCGCAATCGTCATCACCGCCCGTCTCACGAGCTGGTCCACCCCTCTCGCTGTCAGGCAGCCGCTGCCTCTGCTCCCGCCGGAGCGAAACCCGAGGGACTGTAGCGCGGGATGTGGCGCGTTTTTCGTGACACCCGCGGCTTCTATCGTCCGCGACCACCACTCCTACGAACACACGGACCGCTCCCTCCGGTAGCGGCTCGGTCGAACACATAGTGAGCCACGCGCGAAGCAAGCGATTTTCATGATTCGTTGTGGTCCGAAGGCATGGTTTACTCGTAGGGGCCGGGCAGCCAGGAGATTATTGCTCGGGCGGACGCACTCCGCTCTGTCGCCTTCGATCTGGAGACAATCGTTAGTGGCGGCGCCTCACACGACAACTCAAAAAGAGCGACCACACGGGAAAACCGGTGCCGGGAAAATCGAGGCCCGAAAACCGGGGTCGAAAAACAGGGAAGTAAGCCGGCGCCACACCGCTCGTAATCCCGCACTGCAAGCCCTCGCCTTCGGATTTCTCCGCGCCTCCGCACCACGGCCGCGGAAGCCGCAGAGGACAACGTGCCGGAATAACCGCTATGATCGAAGACAGCATGACGGTGCGCATGACAGAATCCGAGGTTGCCAGCGATCTACACGCGGTGCTGGCCAAGGTGCAGCAGGGTGTGGAAGTGGTGATCGAACAGGATCACCGGCCTGTCGCCGTGATCAAACCATCCAAGCTCGCTGGCCGCAAGATCTCTGAAATCGTCGCTGATCTCAAGGCACGCGGCTCGACGGCGGTTATCGATGACGACTTCGCCCATGACATCGAGGAGGAGATCAAGCTGCACCGCAAGCCATGGAACCCGCCCTCCTGGGACTAGTAATTGACTCCAGTGTGCTGATCGCTGCTGAGCGCGTTCAGCGGACAGCGGCCCAAGCGATGGAGAGCGTCCAGAAGATCATCGGCGAGCTGCCTGTGGCCTTGTCTGCTCTGACCGTTGCTGAAGTCGCCCACGGAATCCATCGCGCCAATACGCCTGAGATCCGGGAGCGCCGGCGCCTTTTCCTGGACGAACAGAAAGCCAATGTCCCGATTTATCCGGTGACGGAAGCCACTACCGAAATCATCGCTCGCGTGGGCGCCGAACTGGCTGCCAAAGGTGTCATTCTTCCACTGGGCGATCTCATCATCGGAGCTTGCGCACTCGAACTGGGCTACGCCATCGGCACCAGCAATACTCGCGACTGCAACCGCATTCCCGGCTTGAACATCGTACAACTCTAGGCAGGCCCCTTTTTCCGCCCCTGCAGCGACAAGGGGCACCACCCCCGCCTCCCACACCGCTCCCTCCGCCCATCGAATGATATGATGAACCGCAACAAGGAGTGGAACATGGAGCTCACTCGACGCGGACTCGCCCGCTTCGGCCTGGCTGCTTTCACCGCGCGCATGTTGCCCGAGGCTGCTTACGCCCAGCGCGCGGCCATCAGAGGCAAACTGCCGCCGGACACCGTCTTCCTCAACGCCAACGAAAACCCCGAAGGCCCGCCGAAATCTTCCATCGAGGCTATGGCCAAGGTGCTTCCCGAAGGCGGACGCTACCACTACCAGGAATTCGGCGATTTCTACGCCGCCCTGGCGCGCAGCGAGGACCTCGCGCCGGAACAAATCCAGGTAGGTTCGGGCTCGAGCGAAGTCCTGCACGCCGCCATCGACGCCTTCACTTCGCCTACGCGGCCGCTGATTACCGTCTCGCCGACCTATGAGGGGCCGGTTGAGTTGACCTCGCGCGGGCTGGGCCGCAAGGTGATTCAAGTCCCGCTCGCCCCACCCTACGCAGCCGACGTGAAGAAACTGGTGGAGCACGCGAACGCCGCGGGCGGAGGCTTGATTTACCTCTGCAATCCCAACAATCCGACATCTTCCGTCACGCCAAAGAAAGATATGGTATGGCTGGTGGAGAATCTTCCGGTCAACACCATTCTCCTGGTCGATGAGGCCTACGCGCACTTCGCCGATACGCCGGATTTCGAGACCATGCTGGGATGTGTCCGGCAAGGGCGCAACGTCGTGGTCACACGCACGTTTTCCAAGATCTACGGAATGGCAGGATTGCGCGCCGGCTTTGCCGCGGCATCGCCTGAGCTCATCGCAAAAATGGCGCCGTTCCGGAACAACGTGATCTCCGTCGTCACCGTGCATGCCGTCCTGGCGGCACTCGAGGAGGCCAAAACTCTCATCCCGGAGCGCCGCGCCAAATACATCCGGATTCGTGGTGAGTTCTGCGCATGGCTCCGCGAGCACAGCATTCCATACATCGATCCGCAGGCCAACTTTGTCATGATCGACGTGGGCCGCGACGCACGCGACTTCATCTACGGCATGCCGCCCAAAGGAGTCGCCGTCGGCAGGCCGTTCCCGCCCATGACAAACTTCCTGCGCGTGACGATCGGCACCGACAGTGAAATGGCAAAATTCCGCGACGTGTTCTGGAGTATGTACAAAGCATGAGATTTCGATACGCGCTGTTGCTGACGCTGGCCGTCACCGCTGCCGGCGCTGAGAGACGTGTAATTTTCCCGCCCGGCGTGAAAGTGGTCGGGCCCTACAGCCCGGGCATCATGACCGGCGACTTCCTTTATGTTTCCGGACAAGGAGCGCGCCGCCTCGATGGCCAGATGCCCGCGACTTTCGACGGGCAGGTTACGCAGTCGCTCGAAAATCTCAAAACCATCGTTGAGCTGGCTGGCCTGACCATGGAGCACGTTGTCTATACGCATGTGTATCTCGACAACATGGCGAACTTCGATGCCATGAATCGTATTTATGCGCGCTACTTTCCGAGGAATCCGCCGGCCCGTGCCACCGTCGGGGTCTTTCACCTGCCGACCGATACTCCCGTCGAGATCAACGCCGTCGCGATACGCGATCTATCGCGTAAGAAACCCATCATGCCCGCCGGCTACAAGAGCACGGCGCCTCTGACGCCCGGAATATTGGCCGGCGACCGCCTGTACATCTCTGGCATGCAAGGGCGCGACCCCGAGAGCGGTAAAATCCCCGACAATCCCGCCGATCAGGTGAATATCGCCTTCGATCGTTTTCACCAGGTGCTCACCGCGGCCGGCATGGACTACGCTAACGTGGTGTTCGTCAATCCCTACTTGACCGCAAAGATGCCGGCGAAGGTCATGAACGACATCTACGCCAGTCACTTCGAATTCGGCAACACGCCCGCGCGCGCCACGATTCACATGAACTCCCTGCCCCATGATGCCAACATCGAATTCACCGGCATTGCGGTTGCCGATCCGTCCAAGCGCCGTGCTGTTCGGCCCAAAAACATGAAGCCCAGCCCGACTGCCAGCCCGTGCGTTTTCGCCGGCGACACCTACTACTGCTCCGCGAAATCGGCCTTCATTCCCGGACCTAATCTGGGAATCTACGCCGAAGATGTGGAAAATCAGGTGCGCATGACCATGCGCAATCTGCTCGATGGGCTCGAAGAGGCTGGTCTCGATTTCTCCAATGTCGTCGCCAGCAACGTCTATGTAGACAATTTGGATGAGTTCGGAAAGATGAACGGCGTTTACGCGAAGTACTTCGGATCCGAGCCACCCGCGCGCACCACCGTAGCGCCGCTCCCGCCCATCGAGCGCAAACGCAACGCCAACGATACTTGGCCCATGATCGAGCAAATATCCGTCATCGCCGTCGCACCCTAATGCGCATCTTTCTTTATTGTCTCTCTGTCTCTCTTTACGCGCAGTCCGCCGATCTCATCCTGCATCACGGCAAAATCGTTACCGTTGACCCGGAATTTCGCATCGTGGACGCAATTGCCATCCGCGGTGACCGCATCGTCGCCGTGGGCCGTTACGCTGACCTCGAAAAACTCCGCGGACCGAATACGCGGCAGTTCGACTTGAAGGGCAAAACCGTCCTGCCGGGCCTGATGGACTCGCACTCCCACGCGTTCGAAGCCTCGATCTACGAGTTCGACCACGAGATCCCCACCATGGAGACGATCGCCGATGTGCTGAGCTATATCCGCTCGCGCGCCGCCGTGGCCAAACCGGGGGATTGGATCGTCCTTACCCAGGTTTTCGTCACCCGCCTGCGCGATCAGCGATTCCCCACGCGCGCCGAACTCGACGCCGCCGCGCCAAACAACCCGGTCTACTTCGGCACCGGCCCCGATGCCTCCGTTAACTCCCTTGCTCTCAAAGAAAGCGGCATCGACAAGAACTTCCAGATCACCGATGGCAAGCCCGGTCGCATCGAGCGCGACGCCAACGGCGAACCGACCGGAATCTTGCGCAGTTGTTCGCGGCTGATCAGAACTCATTCCAGTGAAAAGCAGCCAACACCGGAAGATCGCCGCAACCGGTTGAAAATGATGCTTGCGGATTACAATTCCGTCGGCATCACCAGCCTCTCCGAACGCGATTTGGGCGACGAGGGCGTTGAAGCCTATAGCCATCTGCGAGATGCGGGCGAGCTGACCTGCCGGACTTACATCATGTACAGCGTGGATGCGCAGATTCCGATGGATCAGATCGAGGCCCGCATGTTGAAGGCGGCGCGAAGTCCTCTGCATGCCTACAACAACATGTTGTGGCTTCGCGGCACCAAGTCTTATATGGATGGCGGCATGCTGACCGGCAGCGCTTTCATGCTCAAGCCGTGGGGCATCAGCCAGGTCTACTCGATCACCGATCCGAATTATCGCGGCATGCGCTACATCGAAGCCGGCAAGTTGTATCAAATGGCTAAGTTTGCGCTCCAGCATGATCTGCAATTCACCGCGCACTCGGTGGGCGACGGCGCGGTCGAAGGCATGATCGACGCCTATTCCGAAGTGAACACTGACTTTTCCGTTCGCGCAGGCCGGCCGTGCATTACTCACGCCAATTTCCAAAGCGCCGAAATGATCCAGAAAATGAAGAACTTGGGAATCGTCGTGGATCTGCAACCTGACTGGTTATGGCTCGACGGCGCCACACTGCAGAAACAGTTCGGCAACGAGCGGACTACGTATTTTCAACCTTATAAGAGCCTGTTCGAGGCCGGCGTTCCGGTGGGCGGAGGGTCGGATCACATGCAGAAAATCGGCAGCTTGCGATCGATCAATCCTTACAATCCGTTCCTGGGCATGTGGATCACGTTGACCCGGCAGCCGCGCTGGACCGACGAACCGCTGCATCCGGAGCAGCGCATCTCACGCGAGCAGGCGATTCGCTTATACACGACCAACAACGCGTACCTTACATTCGCGGAAAAAGAAAAAGGCTCGCTCGAAGCCGGCAAGCTGGCCGACCTGATTGTTTTGGATAAAGACATCCTCCGGTGTCGGGTCGACGAGGTCAAAAGCATCCAGGTCGAGCGAACGTATCTGGGGGGAAAGCTAGTTTACGAGCGCGGCCATCAGGTCGCCGGTGCGGTGCAGTAAATCCCAAGCGGCTTTTTCGGCGGCGTACTGCGCGTCATAGAAGGCAATCCACTTCTCGTCCTCGTTGAATCGCGCCTGCTCCACTTGTTGCAGAGTCGCGCGGCCTTCGTTCATCTGATTGAGCAAGATGGAAACCTGATCGCGGGCAACGTCGAGGTCGAGTCGGGCCACGTCGCGCTCCGTTTCCGCTTTGTGCAGCGTTTGAAAGTTCTGCCGGGTTTCGAGCGAAATCCGGTTTCGTGCGGCGTTCATCTCGACGTGCACACGCGCAGCGTCCGCTTCGGCTTGCGCTACCGCGGCACTCACGCCCGGTCCTGACCATAGGGGAATGGTGATGGAGGCGCCAATCTCGCCGTTGTTCCTCTGAAAGGTGCGAAAGTAGTTCGTGTAATTGTTAAACTTCGCGAACAGACCCCATTGTCCAATCAGGTCAATCGTAGGTAGCCGGGCCGCTTTCTGCGCGCGCACGTCCAACTCCTTCGCCGCCAGTTCGGATTGCAGTTTGCGCAGTTCGTTGCTCGATTGCGTGGCGCTCTGGATGGCCGCTTCTTCGCTGGAGGGCAGCGCCGGCGCCTTCAATTCGTCCGCGGCGGCTCGTACCTGGTCGTCGGCGCTGAATCCGAGGACCACGGCGAGGGACCGTTCGGTAGAATCCTGATCGTCAACCAACTGCTCGACGCGCTGGCGGCCGCGCGCCAGGTTCAATGCCGCGCGTTTGGATTCAATGGGCAGCTCGCGGCCTTCCGAGACTCTCGCCTGCATCGCCTCCGCGATCTTCTGGAGACTGTCGACCTGCTTGCGGGCGAGGTCTGCAAGCCGCGCCGAGCGCTGCGCGTCCAGGAATAAGGATGCCGTGCGAAAGGCAATCTCGTTACGCTTCGCCCCGGTGCTGATTGCGGTCCCGCGCGCGTTTTCGCGCGCCACGGCGGCGGTCAAGCTCAGCTGCCGGTTGAAAAGGGATTCGCGAGCACGTGCCTGGACGATGGACGGAGCCGCGCCATCGATGCTCATGGGAAACCCGTTGGTATATGCAATGCCGCTTCCCGCCGCGAGGGTCGGGGTGAAGGGGGCTTTGGCCAGCCGCACGGCCTGGGCCGCTTTCTGCTCGTCGAGACGCGCCAGGGCGATGTCGGGATTCTGCTCGAGGGCGCGAGCCACCGCCTGGCGGAGGGTCAGGGTGTGGACCTCGGCGCGGGCGGTGGCGGCGACGGATGCGAGTAATAGGCAACAAAGAAGCTTCTGCATGAAGACATTGTAGAATTCATGGGATAAGAGCCGCGGGTATCCCGCCAAAAACCGCGGTATCCCCGCGCTACAGGTGTAGGAGTACGCTGTCGGCGGCGCGAACGGCGCGGTATTGGGCTTCTTCGAAGATGGAGAAGCCGCTGAGGTCGGAGTTTGCGAACAGGAGATTGCCGGATGATTCCGTTAAGCGCCGGCGCTCTTCGGACGCCAGGAAGCCGGGGACGGGGCGCGCCATGGCGTGGCCCAGGCGCAGGACGTCGAGGCGGGAAACGCACTGGCGAATGTCGGGATGGGCGCGCTCGAGGTCGTGGAGAATGGCCTCTTTCCAGAAGTTCCAGTCTTTATCGAGCAGCATGCGGCGGTTCGCGGCGGGAGAACCTTCGGCGAGCGACCAGTAAAACGTCCAGACGGTGCGATCGATGTGGGTTCGGAGCGACTGGTGCGTGGCTACCACGTAGCCAAGCGTCGGCGAATCGTAGATCACGTTGTCCCAGGCGGTTTCGAGATCACGTTCCCTGGGAAGCCGGTCGAGCGTGAGATTGGCCGTCAGCCAGGGAGAATAGACGAAACCGCGTACGGCTGGCGCGTCCTCGCACAAGTAGGGAGCTAGAAATGTCGGCGCGGCGAAGATGACGCGCTCGACAAGGTAGTCTGTATCCCCAGCCGAAACACGCAGCCGTCGGCCCTCCCGAGTCACGCGATGCACCATGGCGCCGGTGCGGACGTATCGGTCGAGCTTCTGGAGCAAGCGGCGTGCGATCCAGCCGTTGCCCTCGGGCCAGGTGATCGGACCTTTTTCGTCGGGCTCACGCGAGGCGAAATAGTGGACGCCGGCCCACGCCGACGTGTCTTTGGCCAGCGCGCCGTAATCGTCGCGGCAGGCGTAGCTCACGTACCAGCGCAGGTAGGGCGACGTGAAACGCTCCTGGTCGAGCCACTGGCTCATGGAGAGCCGATCGAGCGGCGAAGGTTTCGCCCCAAGTTCCATGGGGATAGTGAACTGACCTGTGGCGCGAAACTCATTCATGCGGGCGGCGAAGCGGGTGAACTCGGCACGATCGAGAGCCGTGGCCGCGGTGACCGGCTCGATGCCTTCCTGCCAGCGGCCATGGAGGTAGAGACGCTCCTGCGGAGAAAAGCACAAATACCTCTCTTCCCAGACGCCATCGCGCAGCACGCCCAACTCTTCGAACAGCTCGCGAACCAGCGCGGCTTTCTTTCCCGGCACAGGCACATAATGTGCAGCCCACGGGTACGCGCTGACTTCATTCTCGCCCCAGCGCGCGTTTCCGCCGCCTTGCTTGAGCATTTCGAGTAACACGAAATCTTTGAAGCCGCGCTTCTCGAGACGCCAGGCAGCGGAAAGGCCGGCGATGCCGCCGCCCACGATCACGATCGGAATCTTGATCGTCTGCTTCGCGGCTGGAAATGGAGCGCGATCGCGCAAGAGGTGGCCGATCTGGTGGCCGTCATCGATGAATCCGCCCGCGACAGCGCGGTCCGTCTTCGGCGAAAGTCCTATAAGCGCGGCGCTGAGGAATTCGCGGCGCGTGCTGCTCAATGCGTGATCTCGCGCCAATCGTGCTCGTAGTAACGCACGAGCACCTGATCATTCAGCCGGTTCGGCTCAGCGTCGACGGGCAGCATGTCGTTGGGGAACTGGAACATCTGGGGCACGGTGGATGTGGAGAGATAGCGCAGTTTGGAGGGCAGACGTACCGGCGGCTCAAACGGATGCAATCCTGCCAGAACGAAACCCCATTCGCCGAATGATGGGACATAAAGATGATACGGATAGGTCTTCAGTCCGGCCTGTTTCAAAGTCTCAACGATGCACCAATACGATTGCCGCGCGAACAAGGGCGAGGTGCTCTGCACCACGGCCAGACCCTGCGCGCTGAGATGCTTGGCCATCAGACGGTAGAAGGCCGTGGTGTAGAGTTTTCCGAGCGAGTAGTTGGTGGGATCGGGAAAATCAACCACGATGAAATCGTACGAGTCGCTGGAGCGGTCGAGCCAGACGAACGCATCGGCGTTGATTACATGCACACGCGGATTGGTGAGCGAATGCTGATTCAGAGTCACGAGGTATGGGTGGGTCGAGAACAGGCGTGTCATCTCGGGATCGAGATCGACCAGCGTGATGGAGGCCACGTCGGGATACTTGAGGATTTCGCGGAGTGCCAGCCCATCGCCGCCGCCCAGCACCAAGACCCTGCGAGCCCCAGGGAGCGACGCGAGCCCAGGATGAACCAGCGCTTCATGATAGCGATACTCGTCGCGCGAACTGAACTGGAGATGCGAACTCAGGAACAACCGCACGTCGTCTTTCCATTTAGTGAGAACGATGCGTTGATAGCGGGTGTCGCGGGCGAAGATCACCTCGTCGGCGTAGAGATTGTTATCCGCCGCTTGGGTGATTTTCTCTGCACCCGCCATGCCTGCGCCCAACGTGGCCAGCACTACGACGCAGGCTGTTCTGAGCAACGTTCGCCCGCCCAGCTCCTCGCGAAACAGGTAGGTGGACCAAAGCGCCACGCCCGCGTTGATCAGACCGAAGAGCAGGGCCGATCGGACCATCCCCAGCTTTGGCACCAGCAGAATCGGGAAAAGCAGCGATGCCGCCAACGCGCCCAGATAGTCAAACGTCAGGACATGCGCCACCATCTCGCGAAACTCCAACCGGTTTTTCAGAATGCGCATGAGCAGCGGGATCTCGAGCCCGACCAGCACGCCGATTGCGATGACGACCGCATAGAGAATGAGCTGGAAGCCTTGCGTGTAGGCGAATGCCAGGAACAGCGCGGCGGAGGAGAACCCGCCCACGAGGCCGACCATCAGCTCGATGGAAACGAACCGCGCCACCAGTCCTCGAGTGACGAATCGCGAGAGATAGCTGCCCACGCCCATGGCAAACAGGTAGCTGCCGATGACCGTGGAGAATTGAAACACGCTGTCGCCCAGCAAGTAGCTTGCAAGTGTGCCCGCGACGAGCTCGTAGATCAGCCCGCAGGCGGCAATCAGCGCGACAGAGAGGAAGAGGACGACCGGCAATTTCTTAGTGGATCCTCTTTAATGCACGGCGGCGGCGATGATGATACACATGCCGATCGACATGGCGCCAACGAGAATGGCGAGTGCGGTGTTGTGCTCGTGCACAATCTCGTTCCACAGGTGATAGGGCGTCATCTTGTCGACAATGACGAACGCCACGACGAAAATCAGCAAGCCGACCGCGGCGAAAATCACGGCGTTCAAAATATAAGCGGGGTGGAAATCGTTCATCTCACTTGCCTCCATAGTAGCGGTAGTAACCCGCGTAAACCGACCGGTATGCGCCGGGATTGTCGCGCACGGTTTTGGGAATGTTCCTCACTTCGTTGACGCGCGTCAGGCTCCAGCCCTCGTATTGAGCAAAGGCGACCGACGCCAGCACTAGAAAACCGTAAATTGCGTATAGCGGATGTCTCATTCGTGCTCCGTGAAATCGCTCTGCGTCCAACGTTTGCCTTCAAAAGAAGCTACTCGCCAAGTGGTAAAAATCGGGGGGATCAGCAAGATCCCGGCGGCGAGCAAGAACAACCCGATAGATGGCACATTGCGCTTGACCTCCAGCGTATACAGCATGGAGCTTGCATTCTTGTCCATTTCCGGTTCCACGCGCAAATAATACTTGCCGGGATCTACCGGAACGATGACGCTATCGTTCCGGCTGCCTTCGGTCCAGGCGCCATCGCTGTCGGTTCCCGAATAATAGCTGACTTCCCGGCCGAAATCGTAACCTTGTCCCGTGGCTTCGTTAATGAGCGCGAGATTGAAATAGGCCCAGTTGTTTTGCAAGTCGGTCCGGATCGAGACTTCGACGTTCGAGGGATGCCCGGTCACCTCGAAGGTGTCGGTGACGAAGGAGGCTTCTCCAGTTGTCTGAGGAGAAAACCCGTACTGGTGCTGCACCACGGTCTGCTGCCCGGCCACTAAGTACACCACGATGGCAAGCAGTGTAAAGACGGACAGCATGTTCAGGCACAAGGTCCACATGGAGCGGGCCTGGCCCGCGTATGGCGAAGGCTGATTGGCGAAAATGCCGCGCGCGGCGGGAGCCCTGCCGGGAAGACGAAAGGCCTGCCAAACCTGCGCGCCGGTCATGTACTCTCCCAGCGACCACACGGTCTCGTCTTTGGAAATCTCGCCGGAAAGAATGCGCGGCACAGCGACGAAGTCTTTGATGCCGTTCTTTTCGCCCACGTGGGCTCGCCATGGAAACTCACCCAGCACATAAGTGGTAGTGGCCAGTTCCGTGTCGAACAGGACGTAGGTGTGGCCCATGAACTTCGCGCCACCCTTTTTGCCGACTTTGATTCGCTCCGGAACGGCGGGGATCGTTTTCACATAGTTCCAGTGTCCGTTATATTCGGTGAGATAACGGAAGCCTTTGTACCGGTTGAAGACGAGGTACTCGGCCCAGCTATCTGGCAGGTCTTCGACGTCCGTGGTGCGAATCTGGAATCCGATAACTTCGTAGTCGTCGCCATCGAGCTTGCCGCGCGTTCCGAGCGGGATCGCCGGTTTGATCATCTGCTTAGCTTCGAATTTTTCCAGAACCTGGAGGTTCGGATCTTTCGCATCGAGAATGCATCGGCAACCGGCACACACCACGGAAAGCGTGTGACCGGGGGCACTGATGGTCAGCGGCGCACCGCAACTGGGACAGGCGAGCGCGCTGGCTGCCACGCGGCCTTCAGGTTCCGGCGCGTCCATGCGCCGGAGATTGGTGAACTTCAGAGTATCGAACTCAACCGCCTCACCTAAGAACAGGATCGGCGCCGGCCCGCTGTAATCGATGGTGCCGAAGCGGGCATCGGAGGTCCGCAGGTCGGCGAAGATCACGTCGCTCTTGTCCCAATATTCGAAGGGCAGTTCTCCCTGCACGCCGCGATAGTGCGCGCGGGTGACGGCAGTGACTTCATAGCGAGCGCCACCCCAGAGGAATTGTCGGGCACGCGCGATCTGGCCGGCGGGCGGCAGAGCTTCGGGCGGCGCGGTCTGAAAGGAAATGTCGTACTCCAGTTGGGCGTCGGCGAGCCAGGCGCTGGTGCCATCGTTGAAGACGATGTGCCATTCGTTCCAGCCGCCGCCTTCGTACTCATAGAGGATGCGGCCCACCACCTGGAACGGTTTGCGGCGATAGACGCCTTCGGTCCCGATCTGGATAGGCGACGCGTCGCGCGGGAGTTCCGCCACTTCGCCGACTTTCTCCAGATTCACGTCGCGCCGGACGAGAATGGAGTGGCAATACTCGCAGGTGGTCTGGACTGCGCCCGCCCAGCGGAATTGCACCGGCGCTCCGCAGTTGGGACAGTTAGCCGCTGGCTGACTCATCGGAGAAGTACGGCCGATCGATGCGGCGCACGCGGACGGCTCGAGCGGCAAACTCGCGCTTCAGGCAGGCGTCGAAATCCCATTCGGCGCGTGGCCGGCAGCAGAAGACGTTGAGGCAAAGAGAATGATACTCGGGAAAGGTGTGGCAGGCAAGATGCGACTCCGCGAGCAGCCACAGCCCGGTGATACCGCCCGTTCCGGGAAACGTGTGCCAGTTCGCGTCACCCACGGGGTGCAGAGCCAACGCCGTGGTCAACTCAGCGAAAAGCGCGCGTAATTTGTGTAGATCGGCCAGCGCAGCCGGGTCACAGCCGTGCGCCTCGATCACCCACTCGCAGCCGCACATGTGGCTACTGTTGAGCGCCTCCACATTCGGGGCAGAATTTGGCGGCACGTGGGATCGGTTTGCCGCAATTCATGCAGAACTTGGTGGCGGCTTCGCTTCCCGCGGGCGCAACGGGCCCTGGAGTGGCGGCTGCGGGAGTTCCGGGCGCTCCGCCAGGCCCGGGCTTCATGGCGTTCATCATGCTCTGCGCCATGGTCAGCCCGGCTCCCAGGCCAACACCGATACCCGCCGCACCACCACCTTCATTCCCCGCGGCGATCGGCATCGACTGTGCCACTTGGAACTGCGTGTAGCGTCCCATCTCGCCCACCATGTTCATGCCAATGCGCTCATCCAGCCGCTTCTGCAACTCGTCAGGCAAGGAAAGGTTTTCCACCACGAACGAATCGAGCCCGAGGCCGAGATCGGTGAACACCGGCTTCAGTGAATCCGCAATTTTCTGGCCGAGCGCAATCTGGTTGGCCGCCATGTCGAGGAAGGGCACGTTGCTCTCCGCGAACGTGTCCGCCATTCGTCCGATGATGGTGTTGCGAAGCTGACCTTCGAGATCAGCGACGCCGTAGACATCACGCGTGCCGCTGACCTTGACGTAGAATGTGCGCGGATCGGAGATGTGGTAGGAGTAAATACCGAAGCCGCGCAGCCGGACCGCGCCGAATTCTTTGTCGCGAATAGTGACAGGGTTGGGCGTGCCCCAGTGCTGGTTCACTTGCAGGCGCGTGGAGAAGAAGTAGACGTCGGATTTAAAGGGCGACTCGAACTTCTTATCCCAGTTCAGCAGGTCGGTCAGCAGCGGCAGGTTCTGCGTGTTCAGCGTGTACAGCCCCGGCCCGAAAATGTCGGCGATGCGGCCCAGGTTCACGAATGCGGCCATCTGCGAATCGCGCACGGTCAGCTTGCCGCCGTTTTGAATCTCCATGTCCTGCATGGGATACCGGTAGGCGAGCACGCCGTCTTCGGATTCGGTCCACTGAATGACGTCGATGAACTGTTTGGAGAGAAACGATCGAATGCTCATGGTTGTCCGTTGCGACTCCTGAGCAAGTATACGTCAAAGCGCCTGGACGAGTTCGCGAACGGGTGGGAAGCACGCCAAAACAAAGGAGATGCGGCTGTGCATGCGCGAGCTAACCTTTAGCAACTGTTATTTTGCAGACTTTGCTATATTGAAAACGCTGGCGGCAGGGCGGGAGTAACTCAATGGTAGAGTCACAGCCTTCCAAGCTGTTGGTTGCGGGTTCGATTCCCGTCTCCCGCTCCAGATGCATTTAATCCGGCCGCGCGCCTACGGATTGTGGAGGGTCCGGATACGGCGCACAAGATTACTGGCTATGGCCGAGCCCGGGTTCTCGTCTGCCAGCGCCTTCGCCTGCGCCTCGGCTTCATCCAACAGTCCGGCTTCCGTATCCAAGGTCGCTCGCACCAGGTGCGAGGGCGGGAGGCTGTCCAGTTGCGCTACGGTGTTTGCGTCCAAAACCAGAAATCTCGCTTGCGGACTGGGCGGACTTGGCGCCACTTCTTCGCGCCGGTCGAACGTAACGGCAACCTGCCACGCGTAGATCACGCCGCGTTGCAAAGGCTGGGTCGGCGTCCATGCCAGATCGCTGAGTGAAGGGCTGCCGATTATCCGGCCGGTTGCCAGGTTCTTGAGGGTGACGACATATACTGCTTTAGGCCCGCGCGCGGTCCAACGCAGCTCCGGCCGCGCGGAGCGAACCGCAGTTCCCACAGGTGCGACCAAATGGAAGCGCGCCGCCTCGTGCGCTCCCATCAACGTGCCGCGCGGCAACTGTAATTCGCTCAGATTCACGGAAGGCAGCAGCGCTTCGCCCAGCAGGACACGGCGCACGGATGCAGTCTGCTCAGGGGAGAGGCCGTCGGCGCCCGCCAGGCGGCCCCGCGAATCCAGGCTAATGCGCTTCCCGGCATCGCTCAATGCCGCAACCTCCACGGAACGGCGGAGCCACACGCCCAATCCGATGGCGGCCAGCAAAACGGCGGCCGCGGCGGCCAGCCACCCGATGCGCGCCGGGCGGGCGAGCGTAGCGATTGCCGGCTGAGCCTTCGCGAAGTCCCGCAGCGCCTGCACGTCGGAACGGCACTCAGCACACCACGCCAGATGCTGCTCCACACCCGCGCGCGCGCTCACATCCAGCTTTCCATCGACAAATTGTTGGAGCTGTTCAGCCGAGAGATGGGATTCAATTGCCTGGCGCAGCCCGGCAAGTGCTTCGCCGGAACGTGCAGCTAGTCTCAGCTTGCCTCGGCAGTCTGCACACTCGGCAAGGTGGTCGGCAACCCGTAACAGCGCTTCCGCCGCCAAAGTGCGTTCGCGATAGCCTCTCAACTCGGGTTCCGAGGGGTGCTCCAGGGTACTATCCTCTCCTTGAAGACGCGAAACGGCCTTCGATATTGGCTTGCATCCGGTTGGCCAGACGTTTGCGGGCCGATTTTCGCAGGTTAATCACTTGCTGGCGCGTGATTTGCAAGCGTGTGGCGATGGTGAGATCGTCCAGGGGCAGCTTTTTCCAAAGGGGGGCAAACTCCTCAGCCTCGATGGCAACCACGTTGGCGAAAGACCGAAATGAGGTCACGCCGAAAAGAAGGAAAACATCCAGGCCGTCGGCGGTGAAGTTGAGGAGCAGCGCCTGCCGTTGCCTTTGGGGCAATTCCAGAATCTCCTGCCAGAGGCGCTCGGCATAGCGGCGCTGATCAATGTGCTCATCGAACCGCGGTGCGGCGGACGGTTCCCTATCAACGGAGCCATGTTGGTCGAGCGCCTCGCCCCACAGGTGCGCGGCGAGCTCAACCAGAGCATCCAGTTCCACAGCACCCCCCGCGATACCCAGCACCGCGTGGAGCGCGTCTGCCGGCTGCAAACTTCGGGCGCGCTCGCAATCGTCGAGCGAGGGAACCGGAGCCACGGCATTTTGCCCCTTCCACCGGACAACGCCGCCCAGCCAGCCGCGCGCCGACTGCCAGACCGCCAATCGAGGATCATGGCGGAGAAGGTAATGGATGCGGTCGCGCATGCGGCGCCACCGCGGGTGCTTGCGGCGCAGATATTCGCTGGCTGCGTTGAAGGAGCAAGCGGCCACATAATCGGCGAAGCTGGCGACGCGGCGCGTTGTGCCCGGGTCTTTCCAGGCGCGCAGTTGCCCTGCGGCTTCCACCAGAACATCCGCGCAGATATCGTCGAGGTCGGGACATTCCGGCCCAAGTTTCCGCAGGATCACCTTGCGTATGCGCGGTTCGGCCTCCTCCACCAACAAATCTTCGAGGAGCTTTTCGGTGTCCTCGCCGCCAGCGGCCAGATAGGTATCCAGCAAGGATTCCATTGGATCTACCGGGGGTCGCCCACCAGCGTGATTCCGGCCCAATCGAATGGATGGGAATTTGGTTTGTGCAGCATGTGCAATTGCGCCGTTTGCAGCGCCTTAGCCTTGGACATGCCCTTGGCTCCGCCGCGCCATGCGCGGTGGAACGCGATCATGACTTCGCCGGTAGTCGCGGCGTCCACTTTCCATTGGGTGACCAGGGCAGAGGGAGAACCGGCGACAAAAAGCGCCCAGGTTAATCCAACGAGTCCTTCGCCGGAGGTCACGCCGCCGCGTGCGGTCTCGCAAGCCGACAGCACCGACAAGTCCGCATTCAAATTGAGTTGCATGATTTCCCACGCCTCCAGCAATCCGTCATCGGAACTGCCGGGCGGCGGCTCCGCCAATTCGATGTGGGAGTAGAGCGGGCTGCGATCGTCAAACTCGGCATGCGTGGCGAACTGGAGAATGCGGTACCGTGGCGCTTCCCGTTTCCAGCGGCCTTCGCTGGCGTCGGCTCCCGTATAGGCGCGGCCGTCCGGCTGATAGATCGCGGCGACTGCCTGGACCTGCCGCGCGGCATCGGGCAACGGATCGCGGCCGGCTGGGCTTCCGAAGGCCAATATGGTGCCTGGCACTGGGCGCCGGCGCTGATTAACCTGCATTTCCTCGCGCAGGGCAGTGAACGACTGCGCGTAGGACACAGAACAATCCTCGATCACGAAGTGGCCGGGTGTGGGCTCCAATGCCTGGAACGGCAGTTGCCACAGCGGGCCGTCTGGCGCGATGATCCATTCCGTCTTTCCTGCGAGCGCTGCCTGCGCCGGCGCGAGCAGCAGAGCGTAGAGTTGCGCAGCGGCCTGCTCCATTCGCAGATCGCGGTTCGCCAATTGCTGCCGAAACTGCTCTATCCGCCGTCCCAGGGCCGCGCTCGAAATCTTCACCTCAAAGTATCGCAGCCTATCCGATGTAATCACGAACAGCCACGTGCGTTCCGGCGCAACGGCGAACTCCAGTAACGCCGTTGCCGGTGCGCTCAGCAAGGACGCAGCCTCCTTTGCGCCGATTGCCGGCACCTGGGCGCGCGCAACGCGCAGGTCCGGGTGAGCGGCGTAGAGCCTGGTCTGGAAAGCTTCATAATCCAGGCGTGCCTGGTCTTGCCGTTTGCGCAGAGCCTCGTCAACCTGCTCCGCGGCCTGAACCTGCATGCTGACCGCATTCAGCCCCAGCCGCAGCCGGCGTTCCTCGATGCGCTCCTCGGCGGTCATGGCCTTGCTGAGTGGCGGCCGCCGGCCATTCATCGTGTCGAGCAGCGCCCGCGCTCGAGATCGCTCCATATAGTGGAAGGCTTCGGCCGGCCGGCCCACCTCCATCGCCAGAGCCATCCTCTCTTGAAACGGCTCTGTCCTGTCTGCAAAGAAGACCGCGCTCTGACTTTCGCCACCGGCGACGTGTGTGCGCAGATCTTCGAGAACAGCGATGGCCCCATCGAAGGCAGTACCTGCCTGGTCTCGATGGCCAAGTGCTTCTTCGGTGCGGCCAAGCTCGGTGAGTGCCATCCACCGCACTTCGGGCTGCCCGGTCTGCTCCGCCGAGCGCACGGCCTGAAGGGCAAACTCACGGCTCGGGTCGAGGTTTCCGCGCTTGCGCTCCAGTTGCGCGAGCGCCACCAAGGTTTTTCCCTCCTCCAAGCCGTCGTGGATCTGTTGTTTCGTTTCGAGGCTCCGTCGGAGATAGAAACTCGCCTCGTCGAATCTCTGCTGCGCGAGATAAACGCTGCCGAGAGTACCGGCCGCGAAGGCGATCTTCAACTTCGCGTCCAACTTCTGGGCCAGTCTAAGGCTGGATTTCAACGACGCTATGGCGTCCGCCGGCTTTCCGGCCTGGTATTGAACTGACCCGAGATTCCCCAGTCCCTCGGCCTCCAGGTCCGTGTTGTTGATCTGGCGAGTAATTGCGATGGATTTTTCGAGCGCGGATTCCGCCTGTCCGTAGGCGCCTTGCGCACTATACAGCAGGGACAGGTTATTCCAACTTTCGGCAACCCCGAACGAGTACCCCATCTGCACGCGGAGCGAAAGAGCTTTTTGGAGAAATTTGAGCGCGTTGCGATAGTCACCGAGCTCCAGGTAGTCGATTCCCAGCGTGGTTTCCGCAACACCAGCACGGTCCCCGGCGCCGATTCGGTTCCAGATGGCAGACGCTGCCAGGGCGAGTTCGTTGGCGTGCTCCAGGTCGCCCAATTGGTAGTACATGATGGCGATGTTATTGCGAACGACGTTGGCGCGGCGCTCATCGCCCAGGTGAGTGAATTCTTCCATGCTCCTCTCGAAGTAATTCAGCGCCACCAGGACATCGTGGTACTTCCATGAGACTCCTATATTGTTGAGTGCTTTCGCCGCGCCCAGGCGATTTCCCAATTGCTCATAGAGCTTTAGGCTGCGTTCGGAATACTCTCTGGTCTTCAGGTCGTCCCCGGCCGTGATGTAGTACCGGCCCAAGGCTGCGAGCGCATCGGCAATACCAGCCTGATCCTTGAGTTCCTCCCGGATGCGCAAGCTTTCGCGCAAGAGGGCCTCACCTTGCGTGAGGTCGCCGCGCAATTGGCGGACATCCCCGGCACCCTCTAGAGCCTTTGCCAAATGGGTTTGATCGTCAGAGCGCTCCGCGATTTCCCGGGCGCGGTCGAAGGCCGCCTGTGCATCGGCATAACGTCCATCCCATTGGGCTTGCGCTCCACAGTCGATCCACGCCTGCGCTGTGGCGGAGGATTCACCCTCAGGCGTACCTGAACCGGGAGGAGCCGGGCAGGGTGCCGCGGCAGCGCAGGCCGCTGTGGCTAGCCAGACGCCCCAAGCCGCAGCAGCCCCCATGCGCATCCCTTCAGGCTACCTCACGCCTTGGC
>Ga0335081_10006162_pt1 | contig 19058 bp, 15 predicted proteins | sample Lox_Sample_35_FD_206713 | JGI IMG/M metagenome (GOLD analysis project Ga0335081, IMG submission 206713) | Soil microbial communities from Loxahatchee National Wildlife Refuge, Florida, United States - Lox_Sample_3.5 | ecosystem: Environmental > Terrestrial > Soil > Wetlands | place: USA...
CCTTGCCGGTTGAGACTTATGCGGTCGCTCCTGCGCTGGCTAAGACGACGTCCGAAGTTCAAAGCGCTGCGCAGTTTCTAGTCGGCATCGACTCGAGCCTGGCTCCCACGGAAAAAATAATTCATGACCGCTGCGCGGATCTGTTCCACAAGCACTCCGGGACACTGCACGGGCAGGAATCTATAGCGATCTCAAAGATCGAATCCATTCAGAAGCTGGAAGAGCAGCTATGGAAGGGAGCGGTATGGGTTGGTGAACCATTGCCGCCTCGAAGCCTGAAATGCGAACTGAAGGAATGGCCAGCGGAAACGACCGCGGCTAGCGCATCTGGCTGGGCCAGCTCGTGGAAAGCGCCGGTGCTTCCATCGTTGGCCTCGAAGCTCTACATCGAGTCGAATCTGCGAGAAACGCCGGAGAGGGGGAACGCATGAGCGCTCGTTACGGCATGGTGATCGACCTCGATCGCTGCACAGGTTGCGGCTCGTGCATGATCGCCTGCGCCTCCGAGAACAACGTTCCTTCCCTGCCGCAAGCCACGGCGCGTACCGGCTTGACTCCTCTGCTCGTTCGCAAAGTCTCAAACGGCGGCGAGGGTGAGAAGCAGCGCGAAATCTTTATCCCCATCATGTGTGCGCACTGCGAGCACGATACGCCCTGCGTGAAAGTTTGCCCACAGCAAGCCGTTGAAGTCGACAAGGCCACCGGGATCGTGATGCAAATGCCGCAACGTTGCCTGGGCTGCCGGTACTGCATGACGGCCTGCCCGTATCACGCGCGGTACTTCAACTGGTGGGATCCATCTTGGCCGAAGGGGATGGAAAAAAGCCTGAACCCCGGCGTCGCGGTCCGCATGAGGGGAGTGGTCGAGAAATGCAACCTGTGCCATGCGCGTCTGCATGCGGCCCAGGAGAAAGCCGCTGCCACAGGAAAGCGGGAGATCGATCCTGCCGATTACGTGCCTGCCTGTGTCGAGGCGTGCCCGACCGGGGCGATTCGATTTGGCAACCTGGCGGACCCGAACGACCCGGTCTCCAAGGAAGCGCTGTTACCAGAGTCCTTCCGATTGCTCGCAAAACTCGGTACCGAGCCGAAGCTTTACTACAAATCGAAGGAGGGATGGGTGAGAGCACTGGCAGAGTCCAACCCGGCGCGGAGTTCGGAGGTGCAACATGGGTAGCACAGCTCTCGCGGACGCCCGATGGATCGCGCGCGGCGCAGAGCGCACCTCGCTCTCGCGTTTTCTGATGTGGCTGGCGCCCTGGGCGGTGCTGCTCGCGATCGGACTGTATGCAGCGGGCCTTTGCCTCTATTACGGCCTGAACCAGACCAACATGGATAATCGCTTCGCCTTCGGTCTTTGGATTTTTCTGGACCTCGGCATCATCGCTCTCGGGGCGGGCGCGTTCTTCACTGGCTTTCTTGTCTACATCCTAAAAAGAGAAGAACTCAAGCCGATTCTGAATACTGCTGTGGTTGTGGGCTTCATCTGCTACAGCGGCGCGGTTTCGATCTTAATGATCGATGTTGGACAGCCGCTTCGGGCTTGGTTCACGTTCTGGCATCCGAATACGCATTCGATGCTCACCGAAGTCACGTTTTGCATTTCGTGCTACCTACTGGTACTGAGCCTGGAGTACATTCCGATCCTGCTGCGGAATCGACAACTGCGCAAGCTTCCGTCGTTCCTCGTATTTGAGCATCAATTGCATAAGCTCGTCCCGGTGCTGGCCGCGGTTGGAACACTGCTGTCGTTTTTTCACCAAGGTTCGCTTGGCGGACTTTATGGAGTACTTCGAGGCCGTCCTTTCGCGTTCCGCACCGGATTTCTCATCTGGCCATCTACATTCTTCTTGTTCATCCTGTCGGCGATCGCATCGGGGCCGAGTTTTCTGATTCTGATAACGTCGACGGTCGAGAAGCTAACCGGAAGGAAGCTGGTGGCTGATGGAGTATTTCGTCGGTTGGGGTATATCTCGGGACTGCTCCTGGCTCTTTATATCGCAGCGAAGTCGATTGACACGCTGGTCTGGCTGAACTTCACTTCTCGATCGGAAGGATTCGCGCCGTGGCAGTTCTACTCTTATAAACCGTTCGGCACGCCCATCTTGTTTGCGGAAATCGTGCTGTTGGGACTGCTCCCAGCTTGCTTGTTGATTTTCAAAGCCACGAGGGAGCGGCGCTGGGTCTTGCTTACTGCCGCGGCGATGACATGCGCCGGCGTACTGCTGAATCGATTCGTGCTGACCGTCCAAACGCTCGCGCTGCCCACGCTGCCGTTCGACGATTTCCTGCAATACACGCCAAGCTGGCAGGAGGTCGCAAGCTTTGGCGCTGTGATGGCTTACGGAGTCATTCTCTACTCACTCTCATATCGTTACCTCCCGCTCTTTCCAACTCCGAAACAAGGAGACTCGCATGTTTCCGGGCATTGATGGCTTTCACTGGACATTCGGCCATGTTCTTTTCCTGTCATTGTTCTTCGTAGTTGCTCTGACCATTCTGACGACGGTGGCCTCGGCGGTATGGCGCACAGGCCGTGAGTTCCGCACTCACAAAGCTATCGACTTCTACTGGAAAGACAACTTCTCGGAACTGCCCGAACGCGACCGCCGCTGCAGGCATGAGCTTGCCGGACGAGTCATATCGAGAACCTGTGACAACGCATTCGATTGCCGCCACTGTGAGAAGTATTCGCAATTCGCGGTCCTGCCGGCGACTGGGAACGTAAACTCACTCGGCCTCAACTATTCCGAGGATCGCTTTTACCATCGTGGACACACCTGGCTGAAACCTGAAGACAATGGCACAGTCACGATCGGACTTGACGATCTCGCGGAGCACTTGATCGGTACCCCAGATTCTGTGAGGATGCCGGAAATTGGTGAAGAGGTCGATCTCAACCAGATTGCATGGCGTATGCGAAAAAACAACAGAGAGATTCAGGTGAGAGCTCCGCTGGAAGGTACAGTCGTTGCCGTTGGTGGGCCGAACCAAGGATGGTATTTGAAGCTCCGACCACGGCTCGATATCCACAATCATGTGGCCTTGCGCCATCTTCTGCGCGGACCGGAAGTTCAGGGCTGGATCGCTCGCGAGGCGGAACGCTTGCAGATTCAGTTGCGGGCGCCAAACACGCCTCCCGCTCTGGCAGATGGCGGAGTGCTCATTCCCGATCTAATGGATGCGATCCCAGAAGCCGATTGGGAGACAGTGCTCGCAGACACGTTCCTTGAAGCCTGATCGAACTGGAATTAGTGCGATATTTCGTAGCGCTTCAATTTGTCGTAGAGAGTCGAACGATCGATTCCAAGCGCGGTAGATGCCTCTTTCACGTTCCCGTGTTTTCGCTCTAGCGCTGCGACAATCGCGCGGCGTTCGAGTTCTCCTAGCGGAACATCAGGAATTTCCCAGCTCTGCGCCTGCACACCACTGCGCTGCAGCCACGAGAAGTCCTGTTCATCCAGCATTCCGTTATGGCACGTGACGATAGCCCGCTCAATGACATTTTCGAGTTCGCGAACATTGCCGGGCCAGTCATGAGCGATCAGCACTTTCAACGCTGCACCTGAGATTCCGGCAACATCTTTTCCGAGCTCCGATGAAATCCGCTGTACGAAGTGTTCCGCCAGCAAGGGAATGTCTTCGCGGCGCTCGCGCAGCGGGGGCAGATGAATCTCGATCACGTTCAGGCGATAGTACAAATCTTCACGAAATCTGCCTTGCTGTACTTCTTCAGCAAGGTTCTTGTTCGTGGCTGCAATGACTCGGACGTCCACTTCGAGTTCCTGACTGCCTCCAACTCGATAAAAGCGGCGTTCCTGCAATACACGCAATAGGTCTGCCTGGAGTTTGGAAGAGATGTCACCGATCTCGTCAAGAAAAATCGTGCCACCATCAGCAATCTCGAATTTGCCTTTTGCCTGGCCGCCGGCGCCGGTGAAGGCTCCTTTTTCGTAGCCGAACAACTCACTCTCGAGAAGAGTTTCAGTCAGAGCGGCGCAACTAACCGCCACGAATGGCTTGTCGGCTCGATTGCCAGAAAAATGCACGGCGCGCGCGACCAGTTCTTTACCCGTGCCGCTTTCCCCATGGACTAGAACCGTGCTGCGCAGGCTGGCAACTTCCTGGGTCAGCGCCAGAATTTCTTCCATCCGGGGATTCTTGGTGATGATGTCGTGGTGACGGTATTGCCGCGTCAGCTTCTTGCGCAGAATTGCATTTTCACTCTGGAGCTTCTTCAGCTTCAAAATACGCGAGACCAGCATGGAGATTTCCTGCGGGTTGCATGGTTTGACAATGTACTCCTGCGCGCCCTCTTTCATGGCCTGGATGGCAGTGTCGACAGTGGCGTAAGCCGTGATAATAATGATCGACGCGTCCCGCCGGATGCGGTGAATCTCCATCATGGTTTCGATTCCATCCATGCCGCCGGGCATTTTGAGATCGACGAAGCAGATCGCATAATCGGTGGCACGGGCAAGCTCAAGTGCCTTTTGCCCGTTCGAGGCCGTGTCAACGCGATAGCCATCCTCACGCAGCCACGCGGCCATCGATTCACACATGACGTCTTCATCATCGACGACGAGAATGGGCCAGTTCTTTTTCATACTCCTCCCTCTCGCAAAAATCTCTCAACCAGTTGCATCCCGCAACGCGCGCAGTATTGCTCAGCTTTCGCATCAACCAGCCCGATATGGGTTGCCAGGCTCATGGCACACGTCGGCTCGGCACAATGGACAAGACCAAAGGTGTGTCCGAGCTCATGAAGAACTTCCTTGACCGTCCGCTCACGCAATAAATTCTCCTCCGGCGGAAGCCCGTAAAATTCCTGATGCAATCGGCATAAGGACACCACTGCTACAGGTCCATCGAACTGCGCCTGTCCGAACAGGAAACTCAGCATCGGAATCGAGAGGTCAACATCCGTCACGCCGAGAATTCGGCAAGCATCGCGGGGCACGATTTGCGACAGCATTTTCATGATCTCGACCGATTGATACTGACCTCGCTTCTCGTCGAATGCTCGCGCCGGAATCGGCAAGGCAGGTAGTCGCTGGATTGGCAGCGGGAACCATTCCGCAGCCGCGCTCTCGATCCAGTCCAACGCGTTTCCGGGTACGTTCCCGATTGGCACCAGGCAAAGATCGTTCACACACTTTGTACCTGCACTTCCCTCGATTCCGCCGCGGGAGTTCTCGACTTCAACGGAAGCGTAACTGTGAATGTCGTCCCCTGGTTGCGCTGGCTGACGACTTCAACCTCACCTTCATGGGCTTTAACGATTCCGTAAAGCACCGCAAGTCCGAGCCCGACGCCCTTCCCTTCCGCTTTGGTCGTAAAGAACGGATCGAAAATTTTGGATAGATTCTCGGGGGCAATCCCTTCCCCAGTGTCCTGAACGCAGAGCTCGACACTCTCCTCCTGCGGGATCAGTCGCGTGCGGATGGTCAGCTTGCCTCCCCCATGCGGTTGCATTGCCTGCGCCCCGTTCAACACCAGATTGAGAATGACCTGCTGAATCTGCGAAGAATCGCATTCGACGGCCGGTAGATTCTCCTGCAGGTCAAGAACGACTTCGGCGCTGATCAATTTCAGCTTGTGGTCGGCCAATCCAAGGGTTGTGCGGACAAGCTTATTCAGGTCTGCGGGCGCGCGCTGTGGCTTCGAGCGCCGCGAGAAGGCAAGCAAATCCGAAACAATGCGTCCCACACGAGCCGTTTCGGCAGAGATCAAACTCAGGTACTTGCGGAACTCGGCTTCGCGACCAGGCGGGTAAGCCCCACTGGCCATCAGCCGCTCGAGCAGCATCGAGAGATTCAGCACTCCAGAGACAGGATTGTTGATTTCGTGGGCAACGCTCGCGGCGAGTTGTCCGAGAGTGGCCAGACGTTCGGACTGCACCAGCTTTCTTTGCGCGGCTTTCAACTGTTGTGTACGCTCGTCAACCTTACTTTCCAGCGTCTGCTGCATTTCGTTCAATTCAGCAACGGCAAGTTTTAACCGCTCGCGCATCTTGTTGAACGAATCTACCAATTCATCCAGTTCCTGGCTCCCACGGGCATTGCCGATGTCGATCGGAGTATCGAGGTCCATCGCGCTCACTGCCTTTGTTCCAGCAATTAGTTCCTGGATCGGAGTCGCGACGAAATGCCGGGTGAAAACGATGACGAACGCCGCTCCAATTCCAACTTCCAGCAGTGTCCACAGGACCGTTTGCAGCGTCATCGCCCGAGTCTGTTTCTGGACGGGATCCAATCGCAGCGCGACATCGACGACCCCTAGCACTTTCGTGGACGCGTTATGAGCATGGCAGCTCGCATTGCTACACGAGGGCTCGTTGTAGATGGGTGCAACCATGTTGATGGTCTTTACACCACGGGGGGACGTGGCGTAACGCACGCGGGCGTCTTCGGTTGGCCTGTTCTGGATCGCGTTCTTGCTATGGCAACTCGCGCACACCTCGCTGGACGAGTTGGCCATGCGGAGCTGTTCGGTGGCGTCGGTGGAAAATACCAGCCGTCCTTCCCGGTTAAACATGCGGATTCGGTCCACGCCTTGCTTGTCGGCGATGACGCGCATGATTTCGTACGCGGAATTGCGGTCATCGTCGAGCATGGCATGCCAGGTAGCGCCGGTGATGCCGCGCGAAAGCTGATCTGCGCCAAGGATCATGGTCTCGACCAGCTGCTTCTGCTGGCTTCGGAAATTGAGATATCCGCTGACCCCGCTGATCGCGACGATGAGAATTGTGAGGGAGAGAATGAGTTTGGGGCCGAGTTTGCGGGGCATGGTGGCGAGCCTCAGCCCGACGCCTTGTTTGAGCAAATAGCGTTCGATAGAGGCCGAGAGTGCTCCAGCTAAAGCCTAGCCGGCCGTTTGGACGCACACCGTGATTGTCACTTCCCTAACCCGTGATTCAAATCACGCTGGGCTGGAAACACATTAAGAAAAGGGAGATTGTCAAAGGCGGCGAGGGGGACTGGCCATTCGGACAATGAATCAGGCGACGTTTCCCGCACTGTTGCGGAAACGATCCGGCTCGCAAATTTCGACAACACTGAGGCGATCAGCGGCTCCGACTTTGCGCAGGATGTTATGGACGTGATTCTTCACCGTCTGCTCGGAGAGGTTGAGCTGAGCGGCAATTTCTTTATTCGTAAGGCGCTCCCGTAGCAACTCCAGAAGTTGCTGCTCACGGCGACTCAATCCAAGATCTGTTCTCCACGAGGAATTCGAGGCACTCGGTTGTTGCGACACAAACCGGAATAGAGCGATTGACAATGTAGGAGGGCAAACCGCTTCACCACCCGCCACAGCGCGAATCGTGGCTGCCACTTCGAGGGCCGAGGCGTCTTTGAGCACGTAGCCGACGACTCCCTCCCGGACCGCCCGGAGAAATGTGTTCTCGTCGGACTCCATGTCGACCATTACGATCTTGACGTCTGGGATGGACGCCTGCAGCGTCGAGATAAGGCTGGAATTAGAGAACTCGAGACCACTGGAATCGAGAACGATAATACCGGGTTCCTTCTCGATGATCTCTTCCAGCACAGCGTCCGAATAAGGACTCGCACCTACAACTCGGATATCTTTCTTTGCGAGAAGCCGCACCAAGGCTTCGCGTAAAAGACGATTCTCTGCGAGAAGGTAAACTTCGGCGATGCACTTCGGACTCATCCCGGACTCCCGTACGAATGATGCGCAATCTTCCGCGCTGATTCCTCTTGCTTTCGCAGGCCGTCCGGCAAAATGCTGGCCGGGGCAAAAGCTGACTAAAGCTCTCCGAAGAAATCCCCAAAATCTGAGTCAAAGGCGACGTGTCGCGGCGCACTGTGTTACACCTTAGAACTCACGGGAAAAAATAAAGTTGCTCCCAAAGTCACGAAGCGCTGATTGTGTGGCGGCGTCGCCCAGAACTACATGGCGGGATCACTACAGGGTGGTTCGTTATCGTTCGAATCACTTGAACATCCTTGCAAGTACCGAATCTCCTACACTCCTTGAACTCACCGCGAATTACTTCGGAAACATTGGGATTACTTTATGTCTGCGGATCATGCGCAGCATATACGGCATTTCCTGTAAGACTTCCGAGACTTTAATGAGAAATCGAGCTCAAGAACAAAATGAACTCCCGAATATCAGTTTTTTGTAAGGAACACGTAGCACGAGAATTCGTGCCAAGCGGATTCAGCGGCCATCTCAGGTCTCGCTCCGGAGGGCGGGCGAAACTCAGAATCTCGCCTGCCCGGACCGGAAAAAACGAATCGTGAGAACTGGGCTCCTATTCACGTGCGTGTCTCAGGGCGGTGAACTGAGGGCGTTCTAAGATTTTTTCTCAGAAGCACGTCCCTTCTTCTACCGAAATCCCTTAATTTTTCGAAGTAATCGAACCGGAATCGTGCTGCAGAATGTGTTCTCCACCGAAGCTCAGCCATCAAATTCTGCAGAGCAATTGTTAGCAGGCATGTTTCCGGAGGATTGCGTATGAAGAACATCGATGCATCTCAGGCGGCCAGTCGAGTTACTAGCGGTCCCGTTTGCGAGCACTGTCAAGGGACCACCGAACACGAACCTTGGTGCATTACGCGAGATCCGAACGTTCTCTACGCGTACCGGATCGTAGCTGAGCCAGAGATGCTCACTCTCGAAGATGCGTTGATCCTGCATTCACTGGGAGCGCGGTGGAGTACCGCGCAGAAGTGAGCATTGTCGCCTGCTGCGGGTAGCATGTGCTTACAGAGCCTGGGAAGTTGTGCGTGATGGAAAGCGCGGCAGCACAATCTTTACCGCGCACCCCTTGCGCTCAGGCCGGTTGCCGATTTCAATACTTCCGCCGTGCGCCTCGACAATCTGACGCGAAAGCACGAGCCCGACTCCGCTGCCGGTGGGCTTTGTCGTATAGAACGGGGTAAAAACATTGGAAGGATTCAAAAGCCCATGGCCTTCGTCTTCGATCGTCAGTACGACATCTTCCGAACGCGCCTCCCATCGCACCTGGACTCCATTTGAGACCGCGGCAGAAGGATCTTGGATTCCTGTTCCCGTTCGGGTTTCCAACACCGCATCGGCCGCGTTGCGAACGAGATTAATCAGCATCTGCTCGAGTTGATCAGGATCAGCCTGAAACGCCACATCCGGTCCCGGTTGCACACAAACGTGGACTCTCGTTTCGAGACCCGCCGCGCGTGAGACCAGCGGTCCCAAAGTGATCTCGCGCAATACAGGAGCAGGCATTTGCGCGAGCCGACGGTAGGCCTCGAGGAATCGGTGAAGCGACGCAGAACGCGCTTCGATGATTTCCAGGCCGCGCTGGAGATCGCTGCGCACTTCGTCGTCCATCGGCGTGGAAGAGACGCGTGAACTCAGGCTTCCCGCAATTGACTTGATCGGGGCCAGTGAATTGCTGAGTTCGTGCCCAAGAACTCGAATCAGCCGCTGCCACGCCCGCCGCTCTTCTTCTCGCAAAGCGCGGCTGACATCCGAGAGAACCAACAGAGTGTGAGGAACTCCGTGCTGCCGAAACGAACTACGACGCAGTAACCAGCGTGCATGCGACTCTCGAAGGTGCAGTTCGACCAGCGTCTCGTTCTCGCCCGTTAAGCAGGGTTCCAGCCCTAGTTCAGAAGCGCTGCGTCCGAGCAGGCGAGCTTTCGTGTCATGGAGCAGGCGTTCTCCCGCCGGATTTACCAGGCGCAGCTTCGATGCCAGATCGAACGCAAAGAGCGGCGCGTCAATTTCATCGACAACTCGCTGCAACAGCGCTGTGGCTTCGATAGCGCGAACTTTCTGCTCCGAGAGCATGTCCGCGAGCGCATTGACTTCGAGAGAGAGTTCTCCGAGTGCGTCCTCGGGAGCGGCATTGCGTGCGCGAAACGAATAATCTTCGTCCCGCAAAGATCCAATAACATTGGCCAGAGTCTGCAGGGGCCGCGTTGTCTGTTCCTGAAGCGCCAGCGCTAACAGCCACCAGACGAAAAGTTCTGCTCCTATCAAAGCGAGGCGCGATTGAAGGCTCCAGGGCTGCGCCCAGACAAGAATCGCGCTCACAACCAAACCCGGAAGGGCAACGAGGAACGAGTAGACGCTGATGCGGTGTTCGTACAGCAGTTTCGCTCGCCTCCGCCTTTGCGGTTTCGGAGGAGAGCTAGACTCCATACTTCTCCATGCGTCGGTAGAGTGCTCCTCGGCTGAGTCCGAGAGCTTCGGCGGCCTGGCTGACATTTCCCTGGAAGCGCTGAAGGGCTTTGCGCACAAGAACCGCCTCGACAGCCTCAAGACTGAGGTCCTCTAGATTCTGCGACTGCGAACGGCTGGAGTTCAAGGACAAATCGGCCGGCTGAATCTCGGCAGTGCGGCACATCAGGACGGCACGCTCGATTGTATGTTCGAGTTCGCGGACGTTTCCCGGCCACGAATATTGCTTCATTGCTTGCAGAGCGGCAGGATCAAATCGCTGGACATCACGACGATACCGGTTCGCATAACGCGAAAGGAAATGAGTCGCGAGCAAGGGAATATCTTCGCGGCGCTCCCGCAACGCCGGTACGTGAATCTCGACCGTATTGAGTCGGAACAGCAGATCCTCACGAAACTGACCAGTACCGCAAGCAGTCGAGAGATCAGTATTTGTGGCCGAAAGGACCCGAACATTGATGCGGCGGGATCGCGACGATCCTACGCGCTCAATCTCGCCAGACTCGAGAACTCGCAGTAGCTTCGCCTGCTGACGAAGCGGAACATTTCCGATCTCATCCAGAAAAATCGTGCCCCCATCGGCGAGTTCGAAGCGTCCGATTCTGTCGGTACGCGCGTCGGTGAATGCTCCCTTCACGTGTCCGAACAATTCACTCTCGAAGACTCCGTCAGGAATGGCTCCTGTGTTCACAGCAACCAGCGCGCGGGATGCGCGCGCGCTTAGCGCGTGCAAGGTCTGCGCAACCACTTCTTTTCCCGTTCCGTGTTCGCCGGTAATTAATACGTTGGCATCAGATGGTCCGACGCGGGCGATAGTATCGAGCACCGGTTGCATGGCAGGAGCACTCGCAAGAAACTCCGGCCGCCCCTCCGCGCGCAGTAGACGATTCTCCGCTTCAAGCCGCGCCGCTTGCTGCAATGCTCGATGCAGTTCGATCTGTGTCCGGAGAATCGAGACCAGCCGCTCGTTCTCCCATGGCTTCTGGATGAAATCCCTTGCTCCGCGCCGCATTGCTTCGACGGCCAGTTCAACATTGGCCCAAGCGGTCATCACGATGACGGGAACCGTGGCGTCAAGCCCAACAACTTCTGAGAGCAGATCGAGCCCCTCCTGCCCTGAGGTCGTGTCGCGCGTGTAATTCAGGTCGATCAGGATCGCGTCATACGAGTTGTTGGCAAGAGCTTCTCTGACCAAGGCAGGAGATCGAACTTTGTCGACTCGATAGCCTTGCGGCCGGAGCAAGAACTCGAGGGCTTCCAGGATATGTTCCTGGTCATCGGCAGCGAGCACGCGGACGGGCGCCGCGGATTCGGATCGAATTGGCTTGACGTCTGTCTCTCCGGGTTTGACCGAGATGGGCATATCGTTAAGGCGAATGGGCAGGTACTGCGCCGCTTACGGCGTCCTGAATCAGTATGCCATTATGTTCCAAAGTCGTTCCGGTTGCGCGGTCTAGTTCTACCTTCGCTTTCTCGTAGATCGTCATCGCGCTGACCAGGTCCAGTTCGGCAAGAGCCAAATCCCGCTGAGCCGAAAGTGTCTGGTAGCTGGATCCGGCGCCGAGTTCCTGCTCTTTTTTCGTGATCTCGAAGGTGCGCTGCGCTAGATCGCGTGCTTTCTTCGCCGCTTCGACCCTGGCGCCAGTCTGATCGAGCGCGTACTGCGCATTCCGTACTTCGATGCGGACCTGTTTTTTCAGTTGCTCCAGCCGCAATTCAGCCTGGCGATACTCCAATTCCGAGCGGAACTGGTCAGCCTTCGCAACTCGATTGCGAATCGGAATGCTTAGATTGAGTCCGACATAATAGTCTGGCGAAGTGTTATTGAACGAGTTCAATAGTGCTCCGCCAAAATCAGTGGGCACATTCGAGACGTTAGGGCCAAGGTTGTACACAGGATTCAATGGCCCTGCCAACCCAGATCCCCCGTAGAAGCCGATCAGGGAAAGCGACGGTAAAAGCGCATTGCGGGCCGCTCGGCGGCTGATCTGCCGGTTCACAAGATCGATGTCGGATTCTGCGAGTTCCGGACGATCGTGCTCAGCTTCGGTGATGAGATCTTGGATGGGCTGAGCAGTCACGATGCTGATGGTCTGCATGCGGTCTGTCGGGACGACGGGTATTGCTTGCAAGACTGGATCGTCCAGGCTACGGGTGACGGCGTTTTTCATCAAAGCTTCTTGTAGCTCAAGATTCGTCTTTGCTACCGTCAGATCCTGATCGCGCTTCGAAACCTCAGCTTCGGCGCGCATCACATCGAGCGCTGGGACGGCTTCCAACTTCAATTGCTTCTTCGTGTTTTCAAGTGTCTGCTCGGCAAATTCGAAGGATTGCTCGTTGACCCGTATTTGCTCGTAAGCACTGACCAGATCCCAGTACAAGTTCTCGATCTGCGTAACGGTCGCGATGACCTGATCTTTGAAGGCGACGTCGGAAATCTTCTTGTTGTTTTTCGCGATACGCAGGTAGCGTAAATTTGGACCGAAACCGAAGCCGGCAAGCAGTTCCTGTTGGATCTGGAAACGGAACATGGAACTCAGTGTCGGAGATAGGTTGAAGAAGGGGCTGTTCGTGGTCTGCCGCAGATTGTCGAACGCAAAGCTGATGGTCGTTCCTGTAGGAAATGCCTGGCTGTAAAGAGCATTCACCTGAACCGTATTGGCCTGCAGTGACGGAACTCCGTAAATCTGCCTGTTCGCTTCCGGAGAGGTTTGGTGCTCGTCGCCGCCGTTCAGGTTGATAAAAGGATCGTACGACGAAACAGCGGTCCCGGTGCCGAGAGTCGACTGAACCAATCCGGAAGCGCCTGCGCCCGCACCGCCCGCGCCAGCCGTTGTGCCTCCTGCCCCGGTTCCTCCGCCCGGTGTCCCTTGCACTACGCCCGTATTCACTCCACGAAAAGATCCACCAGCCTGTGTCCGCAAGATGTCTGTGTTCGCGATCGGAATGTTGTAGCGGGCGATCGCCAGATCGAGGTTGTTCTCGAGCGCGAGATCGAGCGCGTCTTTCAGGGAAATGTACAGCTTGCCATCGTGGATCAGCTGGTCAAGGCGAGACGAGTTGCTGAGCACTGGTTCGGGAACGGTGTCCCCCTCATAGGCATTCAGCGGGTTATCGGACTTCGGCATCTTCAATTGAGGCGGAGTCCGCAGTTCGAGCGCAGAGATCCCCTGACCCGCCTGATTAGTTGATGTCGCAGTTTGGGCAAACAAGGGTGCCATGAGCAGAAGATGGACAGCAATGAACCGAACTCCAAACCTCCCCATTTTTGAGGTGAATACGCTCACGATGCATTGACCTCCGTCGACTGGGTGAGGGATGAATTTGCGGTGTCGCCGACGAGCCATCCGTCCCGCAACTGGATCGTTCGGCTTCCGTAGCCGGCATTCGTCTCCGAATGCGTCACTTGGACGATCGTGGTTCCCTGCTGATTCAAATCGCGAAAAAGTTCCATGATCTCCTTGGCCTGCCCGGAATGGAGATTGCCAGTCGGTTCGTCCGCTAAGAGGAGCGGCGGTTTGTGAATCACGGCCCTGGCAATTCCTACGAGCTGTTGCTGGCCGCCGGAAAGCTGGTTTGGATACAAATCCTTTTTGCCGACAATTTGAAAGCGATCGAGCGTGTCTGCGACAAGACCCTGACGCTCGCGCCGCGGAATATCCTTGTAGGAGAGCGGCAGATCGATGTTCTCCTGGACCGTTAGATCGTCGAGCAAGTGATAGCTCTGGAAGACCATGCCGACATTCTTCTTCGCCAGTTCGGCCCGTTGTTTTCGCTTCATCGCGTGGGCCGCCTGGTCGCGAAACCAGTACTCGCCTTCCCATCCGTCGTCGAGCAAGGCGAGCACATTCAACAGTGATGACTTCCCTGCTCCCGAAGGGCCCATGATGGTGATGAATTCGCCTTCGCGAATGGTCAGATTCACGCGCCGCAAAACCCAGCTTTGTCCAGCGGGAGTCTTGTAACTACGTTCCAGATTTTTCAACTCAATCATCTGCGATCTCCAACCACCATTTATTCGTAGCGCAGCGCTGTAATGGGCTGCACGCGGACAGCACGTCGTGCGGGAACACTGGCAGCCACCATCGCGAGGGTGCCGATCGCGAGTGTGACCAGCAGCAGTGTCGCCGGATCCCGGTAAGAAATTCCGAACAGCTGGCTTTTCACAAAGCTCGCGAGGGCAATCGAAAGTGGCACGGCGATCGCGACGCTCCATCCCGTCACCGTCAGGACTTCGCGCAGGACCATTCCGACAACCGCCTTACGAGTCGCGCCAAGTGCCATCCGGATCCCGATCTCTCGCGTCCGATGCGCAATCGAATACGCCAGCACCCCATACAGCCCAATCGCGGCGAAGAAAGCAGCGACTACTCCAAAGCTGCTGGCCAGGAAGGAAAGCAGACGCTCGGAGGTGAGCGTTGTATCAATTTCCGAATTCATGGATTGCAACGAATCCACGACGAGCTTCGAGTCAATGCCCGTAACGGCCGCGCGCACGTTGCCAGCCGCAGCTTCAGGCGCTTGCGCAGTCCGAATATAGACCGCAACCGAGTTTGGTTCGGCCTCCTGGAAGATGGGTGTGTAGAAGATCGGAACCGGCAGCTCATGAAGATTGGAATGCTTCGCATTTTTCACGATGCCGACGATCGCCAGTGGTTTATCTTTGGCTCCTCCCACAGAGAACGTCTTTCCGAGAGCTTGCTCCGCGCCAAAGAATCTCTTGACAAAACTCTCGTTCACGGCAACGACCCTCAGGGTGGTTGGACCGTCTGCATCGGTGAAACCTCTACCCGCGACCACCGGAAGATGCAGAGTCGAAAAATAGTCGGGTGTAACGCGCTCCCACTCGAAACTGTTGCGCTCGCCTTCCTGAGCCTGATAGCCGGGAACGTTGACGTTGACCGTATCATTGGAATTCGCCAGCACCGGATCATCGGTCATCCCCACTGACTGCACTCCCGGCTGCGAGCTGAGCGTTTCGATCAGACGCTTGTACAGAGGCGCTACCGCGCTAGCCTGGTAGCCCGCAAGATGCGGATCGAGTTGGAACGTCAGCAAGTGCTCCGGGACGAAACCTACATCTACTGATTTCAGATTGGCCAGCGTTCGGGCAAATAGCCCGGCGCCGACGAGCAAGAGAAGACTCAGACCGATCTGCACACCGACAGTGAGGCGGCGAAATCTGGCATGGGCCAGCTCCGCCGTGCCGGTTTGCTGTTTGAGCGCGGGAGTAACCTGCGGACGATAGAACTGAATGATCGGAGCGATACTAAACAGCACACTCGCAGCAACTGACACCGCGAAAGAAAACAGAACGACTCGGTAATCTGGAGTCGCAGTGAGTGCAGTCATCCCTCCGCTTGCGGCAGTAGGATTCATCAGAGCGATAAGCGCCTTTGCCAAAAGGGGCGAGAGCGCAACTCCGCAGCATCCACCCACAAGTCCCAGAGCTAAGCCCTCGATCAACAATTGCCGGATGACTCTGCCGCGGCTCGCTCCAAGCGAATAGCGCACGGCAATCTCGCGATGCCGGCCAGCCGCGCGCACTAGCAAGAGACTTCCCACATTTGCCGTCGCCATTAAAGTCAGCAATCCGACCATGCCCATGAGAATCAGCAACGGAATACGCATGTTCTCGCGCATGGGAGAAAATCCCTTTGAGCCGTCCAGCAATGTCAGAGAACTCTTAGCGACGAAATGCTCGCGAAACTGTTCGCTGCGGCTGGAAATGCTCTGTAGTTCCACCGCGCGCAGCGACTTCCAAAGTGGATTGATGCCGGCTTCCGCCTGCTGCACAGTCATCCCGGGTTTAAGCCGCGCAATGATCGAGAGCCATTTCGACCGGTGATCCTCGAGTTCATCCCACTCCGGGGTCATCTGCGCTTTCATGGTGATCGGGACAAAAAAGTCCGGAACAGTCTCTCCAATCACGCTGTTGAAGCCGGGTTGCACCACGCCGACGATCGTGAATGGATTACCGTTAATCAAGATTCCCTGATTCACGACGGATGGGTCGGAAGCAAAATGCTGAGCCCAATAGCGGTAGCCCAGAACGATGAACGGTGCCGCACCTCGCGTCGCAGTGTCGTCAGGAATCAACACGCGTCCGAGTGCGGGCTTGAGCCCCAGGACGGAGAAGTAATTTCCGCTGACGAGTTCGCTGTTCGCCAGGCTCGGCGTGTTGTGCCACTGCACGCCCACCTGCGCGGGGAACATCGCCAGCATGCCTTCGAATACGGTGTTGTGATCGCGCAGATCGCGATACATAGGATACGAGAAATAATCGTGCTCGTTCCCTCCGTAAGAATCGGTGTGTCCCGTGTCCGATCCCGTGAAATTCAACATGACCAGGCGGTCGGGTTCGACAACCGGAAGGCGTTTCAGCAGAACCTGATCAACTAGAGAAAAGATCGCCGCATTGGCTCCAATGCCCACCGCGAGCGTGACCACAGCAATGGCGGTGAATCCTGGATATTTGCGCAATTGTCGCAGCGCATACTGAATGTCTTGGATCAGACCGTTCATGCCTGGACATCCGCCATCAATTTCTTGAGCTCTTCTTCAGCGACGACTTTTCCGTCAAATAGATGGACTTCCCGCTGCGCATGCTTGGCAAAGCGCGGATCGTGCGTGACCATACAGATCGTCGCTCCTTCGCGATGCAACTCGCTGAGAAGCTCCATGACGGCTTCGCCATTGCGCGAATCGAGGTTTCCGGTAGGCTCGTCAGCGAGCAGAATCGATGGCTTTCCGCCGAGAGCACGAGCAACGGCCACGCGCTGCTGTTGTCCGCCGGAGAGCTGCGAGGGATAGTGGCGCACCCGATGAGCCATGCCGACGCGCTCCAGAGCTTCCATAACTCGCCCCTTCCGCTCAGCCGATGGCATTCGCTGCCGATACGTCAGCGGCAACTCGACATTCTCGTAGACCGTGAGGTCGCCGATCAGGTTGAAACTCTGGAAGATGAATCCGATTTCCTGATTTCGGATTCGTGCCCGCTCGGCGAAATCCAGGTTCTCAACGGACTTGGTGTTCAGGAGATAGCGGCCGGCCGTAGGGGTATCAAGCAGCCCGATAATCGACAACAAAGTCGACTTTCCGCAGCCCGAGGGCCCCGACATGGCGACGTACTCTCCTCTGGCCACCGAAAGGTGAACGCCGGAGAGCGCGTGCGTTTCGATTTCGTCGGTGTAGAAGACTTTCGTTAAGTCGCTGATCTGGATTAGAGATTGATTCGCCTCAGTCATGAATCGTCTGCCTCGATTCTTTAGCTTTTAGATTTGTGGAAATTCTTATTCTTGTAACCGGATACGGTCTGTGTTATCCCAGCGCGACATGTCCGATAGAACAACGGTATCGCCCTCGTGCAATCCATCGAGGATCTGGATCGAGTTCACCGAAGCTCTTCCCACTTTGACCGGCACTCGCACTGCATCCTGTCCATTAGCTTCAAGTTTGAAAAGACTGATCGTGCTGTTTTCCTGTCCAAAAGCCGGGCGCCCGACATACAAAACATTCTCGAGCCGTTCGAGATCGATGGTGCCATCGACGCTCAAATCGGGCCGCGCTCCCTTGGGCAGGTCGCCTGTTAGTTTGACGTCTACAGTGACCGTTCCGTTTTGCACCGCCGGATCGACGCGCATCACAGTGCCAGCAATCAGTCCGTTGTGTGTGTCAACCGATGCCGGCTCTCCGATCTGCACATCCCGTGCCTGGGTCTCGGCAATTTTCAGTTCCGCCATCAGATGATTCGGCTGCACCACTTTGGCTAGCATCGTCCCGGGCAATACATGCTCTCCGACATGGAGCGGTAACTCGACCAGAACGCCTTCAATTCCGGCACGCACCTTGAAGGCATCGAGCTGTTTCTGTTTCAGTTCGGCCAGAACTTTCATCTGCTCGACTTTGGCTTGCTCCTCCGCCAGCTGCGAGTCCATTGCTTTTTGGCCGCTCACGAGGCGCTGATCTTCGAGACCATTCCGGATCGTGAGTTCATCCGCTTTTCCCTTCGAAGCCTTATACGCCAGTCCTGAAATAACTCCCAGATCGTAGAGGGCCTTGTCGGTCTGCGATTGCAGCTCGGCCTGCGTAAAATCGGCTTTTACTGTGGCCGCACCGGCTTTCTGGTTCATCAAATCGCTTTCGAGCTTCATGCGCTCGCTTTGATATTCCGCTTCCGCGGCTTTCCACTGAAGGTGAGCGTCGACCGCAGCCTGTTCCACCTGCGGATTGCTCATGTCGAGCAGAATCGTGTCTGGTTTGACTAATGATCCGGGAAGCATTCGGATGCGAACGACCGTGGCGTCAGTCTCAGCCGGAATTTGCAGCACGGATTCCTGCGACGGCACCAGAGAACCGATGCCACGCACTTGCCGCAACATTGAACCTCGCCGGACGGTATCCGTCCAAACAGTTCCGCGTTCCACGACCGGCGCAGCTGGCCGCAATCGATAAACGAGGAAGGTTAGAACTCCGACGACCACCACGACGATCGATGCAATCACGATCTGCCGGCGTCGTTTGCGCTCCTTAAACTCTGGCCGGGCGATATCCATTCGCTCCGGTATCCGCAACTGGGCGGCCAATGGAAAATTTAAGGCAACTGCTTGCAAGAGAAGGCGATGCAGCAGCTATGTTTCCGTTGTGATGAGGGTTGAGATGTTCGACGTGAGACTTTAGTGTCCAATAATGGACAGTGGTGGCGGCTACAAATGAGGCGTCATCTCAAGATCTGTCAGGAAAAATAAAAGGCAGGACGCGAGAAAGTCCTGCCTTCTTCCACACCTTTTCACAAGCTCACAACGAGCCCAGGAACGCGAGCAAGTTCGAAGAATCCGTCTTGCTGAGCGCCTTGTAATTGG
>Ga0335081_10006163_pt1 | contig 19057 bp, 19 predicted proteins | sample Lox_Sample_35_FD_206713 | JGI IMG/M metagenome (GOLD analysis project Ga0335081, IMG submission 206713) | Soil microbial communities from Loxahatchee National Wildlife Refuge, Florida, United States - Lox_Sample_3.5 | ecosystem: Environmental > Terrestrial > Soil > Wetlands | place: USA...
TTGCGGGCTCGATGCAGCGCTCAATCTGTTCGCGTGAGCGCCTCGGCTCCCGCGGGCGCCGGAGCGCGGCGTGCGAGCGGGGGACACTAGAAGAACCGCGGCAGCGTGCGGACGAATGCAGCGAGATCCCAGAACGCGAGCAGCAGGATGACGACCCAGCTGCCGGCCATGCCCCAGAAGCGGCCACCGGAGGCCTTCGAGGTCCGCGTCAGCGCCACCGCGTGGCCGATGCGCGAGACCACGAACAATGCGCCACAGAAGTGAAGGAACGCGCGGCCCGCACCGTCGATCTCGGCGACGAGGAACAGCGCGAGCATCGGCAGGATCCATTCCACCGCGTTGCCGTGGACGCGGATGGCGCGCGCCAGCGCCGGATCGCTGCCATGACCCGAGCCCACGTTGAGCTTGGAGCGCAGCAGCGATACGCGGCCGGCGAGCGCGAGCAGCAGCAGGGCGAGCAGTGCGGCGTACAGCGCGGTGACCGGCGCGATCACGACCTTGAAGCGCTCTCACGCTTCATCGTCGAAATCGCCCTCGTCCATCCACGCCATCTGGATCGCCTCCAGGATCTTCTCGCCGCAGTGCTTGGGATCATCGTCGAAGCCGGAAAGCTCCATCACCCAGCGGCGCAGGTCGGTGAACAGCACCCGCGACGGGTCGATGCCGGGATGGGCCTCGGCCAGCGCGACTGCGATCTCGCGCGTGTCGGTCCATTTCACCGGCGCGCCTCCAGCTCGATCGCGATCATTTGCCCTCCTTGGCGTAGTTTATCGTGTACTTCGGAATCTCGATGACCAGCTTCCGCTCGCCGACCTTGGCCTGACACGACAGGCGCGACACGGGCGTGAGTCCCCAGGCACGGTCGAGCAGGTCGTCCTCGTCCTCGGTGGACGGGGAGAGCGAATCGAATCCCTCGCGCACGATCACGTGACAGGTCGTGCAGGCGCACGACTTCTCGCACGCATGCTCGATGGCGATGCCGTGGTCGAGCAGGTTGTCGCAGACGGACTCGCCCGGCGATGCCTCGAAGGTCTTGCCCTCGGGGCAGAGCTCCGCGTGCGGAAGGACGACGATCTCGGGCATGGCACGACGCTATCCCTGCGTCAGCGTGTCGACCTTGCGACCGGTGAGAGCGCGGGACACGTTGCGGTTCATGCGCCGGGCGGCGAAGGGTTCGGTGGCGCGATTGAGCGCCGCGGTGGCCGTGGCCAGCGCGTGGCGGTCATTGGCACCGGCGAGCCGGCGCACCTCGGCCAGTGCCGATTCGATGCCGCCGCGCTCGGCAGCGTCGAGAAGATCCGCGTCGGACGCGAGCGCCTGCTCGGTGGCGGCGATCAGCATCTCGGCGTCCACGCGCCCCTCGGTCAGCGCCCGCTGCTCCATGTCCTCCGCGGCGTGAACCTGCGATTCCTCGAGCATCCGCGCGATGTCGGCGTCGCTCAAACCGTAGGAGGGCTTCACCGCGACCGCGGCCTCGACCCCCATCGTCTGCTCTCGCGCCGAGACCGACAGCAGGCCGTCGGCATCCACCTGGAACTGGACGCGGATCCGCGCCGCCCCGGCGACCATCGGCGGAATGCCGCGCAACTCGAAGCGGGCGAGCGAGCGGCAATCGGATACCTTCTCGCGCTCGCCCTGCACCACGTGGATCGCCATCGCCGTCTGGCCGTCCTTGAACGTGGTGAACTCCTGCGCCCGGGCGATCGGGATCGTGGCATTGCGCGGGACGATCTTCTCGGTGAGCCCGCCCATCGTCTCGATTCCCAACGAGAGAGGGATGACGTCGAGCAGCAGCCAGTCGTCGCCTTCGGCGCGGTTGCCGGCGAGCACGTTGGCCTGGATCGCGGCGCCGAGCCCGACGACCTGGTCGGGATCGAGATTGTTGAGCGGCGGCGTCCCGAAGAACGCTCCCACGGCCTTCTGGATCTGCGGCATGCGCGTGGCGCCACCGACCATCACCACGCCGTCGATATCGCGCGGCGTGAGCTTCGCGTCGCGCAGCGCCCTGCGCACCGGCGCGAGCGTCTTGCCGACCAGCGTCTCGGTCATGGCGGCAAAGTCTGCCGCGGTCAGCGCGAGATCGACGCGCTCGCCGGTGGAGAGCGTGCCGGCGAACAATGTGGCGGCGTGCGCGGTGAGATTCTCCTTGGCCTCGCGCGCCTTCATCATCAGCAGCCGGGTATCGGCGGGCGACACCGGCCCGATCCGCGAGCGCTCCAGCGCCCAGCAGTAGATCCGGTGGTCGAAGTCGTCACCGCCCAGCGCGGTGTCGCCCGCGGTGGCCAGCACTTCGAAGACGCCGCGCGAGAGCTTCAGGATCGACAGGTCGAACGTGCCGCCGCCCAGATCGAACACCGCATAGATGCCTTCCGAGGCGTTGTCCAGCCCGTAGGCGATCGCCGCCGCGGTAGGCTCGTTCAGCAGCCGCAGGACGTTCAGTCCCGCGAGGCGAGCGGCATCCTTGGTCGCCTGGCGCTGCGCGTCGTCGAAGTACGCGGGCACGGTCACGACCGCGCCGTCGAGCGCACCGCCGAGGCTCGCCTCCGCGCGCAGCCGAAGCACACGCAGAATCTCGGCGGAGACCTCCACCGGCGTGCGGATACCGGCGCGAGTCTCCAGTTGCACCATGCCGGCACCCTCGGTGAAGCGATAGGGGAAACGCCGCGCGTCGGCCAGGTCCGCGAGGCCACGTCCCATCAGACGCTTGACCGACACGATCGTGTTCTGGGGATCACTCACCAGAGCCTCGACCGCCGGATACCCCACCGTGGCTCCGGAGGCGCCGTAGTTCACGACCGATGGCAGCAGCGCGCGCCCTTCCACGTCGGGTAACGCCACGGCGATGCCTCGCCGGACCGTCGCCACCAGCGAATTGGTCGTGCCGAGGTCGATGCCGACCGCACGGTGTTGCGGGCGCGGGATCGCGGCCGCATCAGGTTCGGAGATCTGCAGCAGAGCCATCAGGATTCCAGAGCCGCGAGCGCGGTTTCGATGTCGTCGGCCACTTTGGCGAGGAACTTGAGCTCGCGCACGCTATCGCGCGCCGCGTCCCACGACTCGCGGTCGAGCTCCTCCGCCAGCCTCGATTCCAGCCCGGAGCCGTCGGCACGCACTGTGCGCAGCAGATCGTCCAGCCGCGGCGCATCCCCGGTCGCCTCTGCATCCGCCACGGCTTCCCGCCGCTCCAGCTCGCGCTCCAGAAACTCGACAGGCAATGCGGTATTGGTCTCGGCCAGCGCATCGATGCCCCGCAACGACAGCAGATACTGCGCCCGCTCCACGGGATCCTTGAGGGCTCGATAGGCCTCGTTGACGCGCGCCGAAGATTGCGCCGCGAGGCGACGCTGCGCTTCGTCGCCCGCCGCGTGCCGGTCGGGATGGATCTCGCGCTGGAGCGCGCGGTAGGCGCGCTCGAGTTGCTCCGGATCGAATCGATAGCGCGGCGCCAGACCGAACAGCGCGAAGTAGTCTTGGCTGAAGTCGATCAGACGTTGAAGCTCTCGCCGCAACCGCACTGGTCGCGGACGTTCGGGTTGTTGAACTTGAACCCTTCGTTCAACCCTTCCCGCGCGAAGTCGAGCTCGGTGCCGTCGAGATACGGAAGGCTCTTGGGGTCGACCAGCACCGTGATGCCGCAACTGTCGAAGCGATGATCCTCGGGACGGATTTCGTCGGCGTACTCGAGCTTGTAGGCGAGCCCGGAGCAGCCGCTCGTCCGCACGCCGAGGCGCAGGCCGATGCCTTTGCCGCGGCGGGCGAGCGAGCCGGCCACGTGCTTCGCTGCCCTTTCGGTGAGCGTGATCGACATCGGCATCTCTATTCGGCCGCGGGAGCCGGTTCGGACTGCCGCTCCTCATCGGCCCGCGGAGAGGCCGCGGCGTGGTTCTTGCGATAGTCTGCGACCGCCGCCTTGATCGCATCCTCGGCCAGGATCGAGCAATGGATCTTCACCGGAGGAAGCGCCAGTTCCTGGGCGATCTGCGTGTTCTTGATGCCTATCGCCTCGTCGAGAGTCTTGCCCTTGACCCATTCGGTCACGAGCGAGGACGACGCGATCGCGGAGCCGCAGCCGTAGGTCTTGAACCGGGCGTCCTCGATCGTGCCGTCCGCGCCGACCTTGATCTGCAGCTTCATCACGTCGCCGCAGGCGGGCGCACCGACCATGCCCGTGCCCACGCCCTGCTCGTCCTTGGCGAACGATCCGACGTTCCTCGGATTTTCGTAATGGTCGAGAACCTTGTCACTGTATGCCATAAATCACTCCTTCAATCTTCGGTTCAGTGCGCCGCCCACTGCACGGTGTCGAGATCGATACCGTCCTGATGCATCTCCCACAGCGGCGAGAGCTCGCGTAGCTTAGCGATCTTGCGCTTGACGAGATCTACGGTGTAATCGATCTCTTCCTCGGTGCTGAAGCGCCCGACGGTGAACCGGATCGAGCTGTGCGCCAGCTCGTCGCTCCGGCCCAGCGCCCGCAGCACGTACGACGGCTCGAGCGAGGCCGATGTGCAGGCGGATCCCGAGGACACCGCGACGTCCTTGATCGCCATGATCAGGCTCTCGCCCTCGACGAAGTTGAAGCTCACGTTGAGATTGTGCGGGACGCGCCGCTCGAGATCGCCGTTGACGTACACCTCGTCGATCTCCTGCAAGCCCTTGAGAAGCCGGTCGCGCAGCGCGCGGATGCGCTCGTTGTCCGTCGCCATCTCGAGCCGCGCCAGCCGGAAGGCCTCGCCCATGCCCACGATCTGGTGCGTGGGCAATGTGCCCGAGCGCATCCCGCGCTCATGGCCGCCGCCGTGCATCTGGGCCTCGATGCGCACGCGCGGCTTGCGCCGCACGAACAGCGCGCCTACGCCCTTCGGACCGTAGGTCTTGTGCGCCGAGAAGCTCATCAGGTCCACTTTCAGCGTCCCGAGATCGATCGGCAGCTTTCCCGTTGCCTGGGCGCTGTCGACGTGGAACACGATGCCGCGCGCCCGGCACATTTCGCCGATCGCCGGAATATCCTGCACCACCCCGATCTCGTTGTTGACGTACATCACGGAAACGACGATCGTATCCTTGCGCAGCGCCGCCTCCAGTCGCGCCAGGTCGAGAAGCCCGTTCGGGAGCACGTCGAGATAAGTCACCTCGAAGCCCTCGCGCTCGAGCTCCCGCATAGTGTCGAGCGTCGCCTTGTGCTCCGTGCGCACGGTGACGAGGTGCTTGCCCTTGTCCTTGTAGAAATGCGCGGCGCCTTTCAGCGCCAGATTGATCGACTCGGTAGCCCCGGACGTCCAGACCAGCTCCTTCGGATCGCAATTGACCAGCCGCGCAACCTCGGCGCGGGCTTCCTCCACCGCCTTCTCGGCATCCCAGCCGAAGGCGTGCGAGCGCGACGCCGGGTTGCCGAACTCCTCGGTCAGATAGGGGATCATCTTTGCCGCTACGCGCGGGTCCACCGGCGTGGTGGCGGAGTAGTCGAGATAGATGGGCTTGCGCATCGATTCCGTCTTTCCTGCGGGCGTCGTCATGCGACCGCCGCGGCCTCGGGCTTCTTGCCCGTCCGCTGATCCTGCAGCACCGACACGTCGCTCTTATCCTGCCGGCGTACCAGCTGCTCCAGCGATACGGAGCTCAGGAAGCTGAAGATATGGGCGTTGAGACTGGCCCATAGCTCATGGGTCATGCAGCGCTTGTCGTCGAGGCAGTTCTCTTTGCCGCCGCACTGCGTCGCGTCGATCGGCTCGTCGACGGCGGTGATGATGTCGGCGACCGAAACGCCGTGCGGCGCGCGGGCCAGGTTGTAGCCTCCCCCGGGACCCCGCACGCTGTCGACCAGCCCGGCGCGCCGTAGCTTGCCGAAGAGCTGCTCCAGATACGACAGCGAGATCTTCTGCCGATCGGAGACGCCAGCCAGCGTCACCGGTCCGTCGCCGTTATGCATCGCGACGTCGATCATCGCCGTTACCGCGAAACGTCCTTTGGTGGTCAGTCGCATAGGTCACCTTGTCTAGGCGAGGCAAGCGTTATTCTACAATTCCCGAGGATTTTAGTCAACTAAACACTTGACTGCACTACTCAAGCATTTTATTGATCCGCTCGGGGTCGAAGGCATCGGCGGTGCCCTTCGCGTCACCGCAGTCGAAACCGCCGCGCTGCAGCAGTTCCAGCACTTTCTGCAGTCGCTCGTCGGTCGCCCCGGCGTGATCGAGCAGGGCGTGCACCGCCTGCACGATCGGGTCGTTCATGTCGGCGCTGATGGCGTAGGCCGAGAAGCCCATCTTGGTGGCCTGCCTCTCACGGCGGCGCGCGTCCTCGCCGGTGACGATCCGCGCGGGAATCCCGACCGCCGTCGCGGCTGCCGGAACGTCGCGCACGACCACGGCGTTCGACCCGACCTTGGCGTCGTCGCCCACCAGAATAGGGCCGAGAATCTTCGCGCCGGCCCCGACGACCACGTTGCGTCCGAGGGTTGGATGCCGCTTTTCCTTCTTGCGCCACGACGTGCCGCCGAGGGTGACGCCGTGATAGAGCGTGCAGTCGTCGCCGATCTCCGCCGTCTCGCCTATGACGACCCCCATGCCGTGGTCGATGAACACGCGGCGGCCGATCGTGGCTCCCGGATGGATCTCGATGCCGGTGGTCCAGCGGCTCCAGTTCGAGAGAAAGCGGGCCAGCCAACGCAGTCCGGCGCGCCACAGCGGATGGACGACCCAGCGGTGCCACGTCAATGCGTGCAATCCCGGATAGCACGTGAGCACCTCCCAAGGGGTGCGCGCGGCCGGGTCACGCTCGAAGATGACTGCAATGTCTTCGCGAAGGCGGCGGAACATGCGCGGATTTTCCCATAGTCGACCGTTTCACTCAACTATAAGGGACTCGATCATCCCAAGAGGACGGCGGCGACCACCAGGCCGGCAAGCGTCAGCGTGAACAGAAGGAGGTGTATGACCGAGATCACCAGCGCCCGGACCACGACGCCCGACCACCGACCGCCATCGACCGACTTCATCGACCAGGGAAGATACGCAAGCATCCACGTCACGCGGCCGCCGCGGACGCCGGCGACGGGAACGAGCGTGTAGACGATGCAGGCAACGAAAACGGAAGCCTGGCTGTGCGCGGTATAGACGAGAGGGCGGCCTAGCGCTGCGGCCGGTCGGGATAGCGCCGGGCGCGGCCCAGGTAGAGAACCTTCAGAAGCAGGGCGAAGAGGGGCAGCAGGATCAGCGCGGCAAAGGCCCCTAGCGCCTTATGCCGACATCGATCTGGTCGGCCTTCGCCGAGCGGGGCAGCCGGCTGAACTGCTCGACCCGCCGCCGCAGAGGATCCAGCCAGGGACCCGTGTCGGGGTCGAGCCGCAGCGTGGGATTCGGCACGACATTCCCTGGCTGTGCCCTTGTGCCGGGTTAGCGGCGGCTTCGTGCGCGACGGCGTCGGCCTCGCGGCCTTCTGGGTGACCCAAAGCGTCCGGGCCGCCCTGAAGCGCAAGACCGCGAACAGCGCGATCGACGCCACCAGAAAGAGCCGGCCAGGACCGATGTGGCGCCGGCGCCGGCCGGCGAAATATTCGCGAGTGAGGAAGCCGGGACGCAGCAGCAGCGGCACGATCGTGCGCCAGGTCCGGCCGTCGAGCGCAACGGAGCGGCCCGCGGCCTTCCTGAGCATCGCTCGCACCGTGGGGAGACCGAGGCTCGTTTCCTGGCCACAGGCCGGGCAGTACGCCTGCTCTGCCGACGCTGCGCAATTGCGGCAAGCTCCACTCCGCGCAAGCACTTCACTCATCGCGTGCGCTTCGCCCGCTCGAGGAGCTGATCGATGCGCGCGAGGATGCCGCGCAGGATGTCGACTTCCGCCTTCTCGAGTCGGGTACGCGCGAAAAGGCGGCGCAGTCGCGGCAGAAGCCGCCGCGGCTGACGAGGGTTCAAGAAGCGCATCGCGATCAGCGTCCGCTCGGTGTGAGCGTAGAGCGCCTCGATCTCCTCCATCGTCGCCGGCGCGAATGCGGGGGCGGTCCACACCGCGCCGCCGTGCGCGGCGACGAAGGCCTCGTACACAACCACTTGGACCGCCGCCGCGAGATTGAGCGAGGACTCGCCGGGCACGCCCGGAATGGTGGCGACGAGCTGACAGCGGGCGAGCTCGACGTTCGACAGTCCCGACATCTCGCCGCCGAAGACCAGCGCCGCCTCGCCGCGCGCGCAATGGCGCACCGCTTCCGCCGCCGCGTCGCGCGCCGATCGCACCGCGCCGGCGAATTCGCGCGGCCGCGCCGTGAACCCGATCGCCAGCGTCGCACCCGCGAGCGCGTCTTCGAGCGTATCGACCACCTCCGCCGACTCGAGCAGTGTTCGCGCGCCGGCCGCGCGCGCAGCGGCCTCGGCGTGAGGAAAACGACGCGGCGAGACGAGCACGAGCCGCGACAGACCCATCGCTCGCATGGCGCGGGCGCAGGCGCCGATGTTGCCCGGATGGCTCGGCGCGCACAGCACGACGCGCATGCGCTGCAGCGGCGGCGGAATCAACGCCCTAGGCGAAGGTCGCGCAGGAATGCGCGTAGAATGCCCCGCTTGCCGGGTCTCAAAGGCTCGCGCGGCGTCGCCGCGCCGCCCGGCTGCCACGGGATTTCGGCGATCATGCATCCGATGCTCACGACCGCGGTCAAGGCCGCGCGCCGCGCCGGCAGCATCATCAATCGGGGGGCCCGCGATCTCGATCTGCTGACCGTCACCGCCAAGGGTCCGAAGGATTTCGTGAGCGAGGTGGACCGCGCAGCCGAGGCGGCCATCGTCGAGACGCTGCGCGCGACATATCCGGGCCACGCGATTCTAGCAGAGGAAGGAACGGCGAAAGGGCTCAACGCCGCCGCCGAGTACGTGTGGATCATCGACCCGCTCGACGGCACCACCAACTTCCTGCACGGCTTCCCGCAGTACTGCGTCTCGATCGCGCTGCAGCACCGGGGGCAAATCACCCAGGGCGTCGTCTACGATCCCGTTCGCAACGATCTCTTCACCGCGACCCGAGGCCGGGGCGCGTTCCTCAACGATCGGCGCATCCGCGTGTCCCGCCGTCAGCATCTCAAGGAATGCCTCATCGGCACCGGCTTTCCGTATCGCAGCGAGCCGCATCTCGACGCCTATCTCAAGATGATGCGGGCCATGATGATCGAGGCGGCCGGCATACGCAGGCCGGGAGCCGCGGCGCTCGACCTCGCTTACGTTGCCGCGGGATGGTACGACGGGTTCTGGGAGATGGGATTGAACCCCTGGGACGTCGCCGCCGGGAGCCTGCTCATCGTCGAGGCCGGCGGACTGGTCGGCGACTTCGGCGGCGACGCCGAGTATCTTTACGGCGGACAGATCATCGCGGCCAATCCACGGATTTTTGGCCAAATGGTCAAGCTATTGTCAGCTTACCGCGGTGCGGCCATCCCGCCGGCGACGGCACAAACTGAATCGTAGGAAGGCGCGCGCGCAGGCGCGGCGCTCACGCCGGTTGTAGTTTTCAACGCCGAAATCGTCGTCGCGCACCTCGAGACTCACAATCCCGCTGACAATTCCATTGTCATTGTGTAGGATGGCCGGCTCAACGACCGGCAAGGCTGGGTCCCGCCGGCGCCAAGGGTGCGGGGGCGTACATGGTGCAACGATCCTTTTGTTGGCTCGGCCTGATCTCATTGCTGGCGCTGTCTTCTGTTGCCAGCGCGCAGTACGTGACCAGCATTCGGCTGATGCTCCACCCGAGCGCGGCCGCGCCTGGAACGTTGCCGCCCGACGCTCTCACCCGGCTGCAGACTCTCTCCGGCGTGGCGCTGACCTTGTCGGGGACCACGCGCACCGGCGCGCTCGAATTCTCGCTTGCACAGCCGCTGTCGAACGGCGACGCCGCAACGGTGCTGCGGCACCTGCGCGAAGACCGCAGCGTGCTGTGGGCCGAACCGATCCTGCCTTCGGGACTCTCGACGAAGGCCCTAATGCCGAGTCCGTTCCAGGGGCGCAAGCTGATGGTGCGGCTGGCCGGTGACGCGACCCCCGACTGGAACATCCTGCTCCCGCGGTTCGCCGAACTCGCCGGGATGCCGCTTGCGGTCGATCGGCAGATCGGCGACGTCTGGGTGCTGTCGCTCGAACAAGCGGTCCCCGAGGACCTGCTCGCGGCCATGGCAGAGCAGCTGCAGATCGAGCCGGCGGTTCAGTACGCCGATCCTGCCCGGCACGCCCTTCCGCATCGCGTGCCGAACGATCCGCTCTACGGGCAGCAATGGGCGTTGGGCGACCCGGTCGGCGGCGTCAACGCGCCTTCGGCGTGGGATCTGCAGACCGGCAGCGCCAGCGTGGTCGTCGCGGTCATCGACACCGGCATCACGACGCATCCCGATCTTGCGGGGCGCATTCTGCCCGGATACGACTTCATCACCGATCCGACCATGGCCAACGACGGCGGCGGCCGCGACGCCGATCCGAGCGACCCCGGCGACGGCACGCGTGATGGCGAGTGCGGCGACGGCTTGCCGGGGGAGCCGAGCTTCTTCCACGGTACGTTCGTGAGCGGCTTGATCGCGGCCGACACCGACAACGCGGTGGGCGTGGCGGGCCTCGACTGGAACGCGAAGATCCTCCCGGTGCGCGCGCTCGGCAAGTGCGGCGGCACTTTCGACGACATCCTCGACGCGATGCTGTGGGCGATCGGCATGCCGGTCGCGGGCGTTCCGCCCAATCCCAATCCCGCGCGCGTGATCAACCTGAGCCTCGGCGGCATCGGATCGTGTCCGCAGGCGTTCCAGGACGCGGTCAACACCGCGCTCGCGCAAGGTACCGTGGTCGTCGCTTCCGCCGGCAACGACAGCGTGGACGCGATGGACTCCGCGCCGGCGAACTGCAGCGGCGTGATCACGATCGGCGCTTCGACGCGCGGCGGCGACATCACGCGGTACTCGAACTTCGGCCGCCGGATCGATCTGTCGGCGCCAGGCGGCGACGGCGAGCTGGCGGACTGGATCCTTTCGACCGGCAACGACGGCACGGCGGGGCCGGGCAATCCCGATTACGAGTTCGCCGTGGGCACCAGTTTCTCGGCGCCGTACGTTTCAGCGACCGCGTCGCTCATGATCGCGCGCAATGCCAACCTCACGGCGGGACGCATCCAGGACATCATCACCGGCACCGCACGCGCCTTCTCGTCCGGCACCGCCTGCGGCGTGAGCGGTCAATGCGGGGCGGGAATCCTCGACGCGAGCCTCGCGCTGCAGAGCACGCTGCCCGGCGTGGCCGTGGCGCCGCCCGGAACGGTTCCGGTCATCGAGTACTACCGCGCCGACAAGGATCACTACTTCATGTCCGCCGACGCGGCCGAAATCGCGTTCGTCGACTCGGTGCTCGCCGGCACGTTCCAGCGCACGGGAGAGCTCTTCTACGCCTGGGTCGATCCGCAGCTCGCGCCGGCCGGCGCCGTGCCGGTGTGCCGCTTCAGTGCCGCGGGACTGATCGACTCGCACTACTTTACGGCCAGCCCCGCGGAATGCCAGTTCATGCTGACGCACTATCCCGGTATCTGGACGCTCGAACTTGCGGCGGCGTTCTACGTTCTGCCTCCGGACGCGAACGGCGCGTGCGCCGCGGGCACGCTTCCCGTCTACCGCTTCTTCGACAATCGCCAGGACGCGAACCAGCGGCACACGATCGATCTGTCGGTGCGCCGCGCCATGCTGAACCGGGCCTGGGTGCCTCAAGGTGTGGCCCCCGACAACGTGATCTTCTGCACGCCGATCTGAGGCGCTCGGCTACTGCCGTTCGATCCAGCCGTTGACGGTGAAGCGCGCGTCGCGGAACTGCCGCGACGGCACCTGCACCGGCATCACCTCGTGCATCACCGCGGCCTGGAAGAACACCATCGTGTTGTGCCTGGGCTCGATCAGCTGGTAGGAATCCGTGGCGACCAGCTTGCCGTTGCGGATCACGTCGTCGTAGATGCGTAGCTCCCCGCCGCCGAACGCCTTTGGCTCGCGATGGAAGTAGTAGACGTACGTGTACTGACGCTTGTACGTTTCATTGACGCCGGCGTCGGTGTGGGCCTTGAAGTAGGCGCCGTCGCCACTCGCGGTCACCTGGCAGTCGATCGCGCCGACCGCGACGCGGCCCGCCCGCAGCTGCGGCACGACCTCCGGCATAAGCGCCGTGATCTTGCGCACGAACAGCTGCTTCAGCGGTTCGGGCGCGTTCCATACCAGTGCCTTGCGGTAATCCTCCTTGTTGTCGCTGACACCGGCCGGAACGAAGCTTGCCTCGGACGCGAGCACAAGATCGAGCAGCCAGGCGACTTCCGAGCCGTTGAGGAACGACTCTCTCTGCACCACGGGATGGCGCACGACTTCGGTGTGGCCCTGCGCCGCGCTCGCCGCCGCGGCCGCGGCCACCGCGGCGGACGGCAGCGGAACGGCGACGTCGGCCTCGCCGGGTTGGTCCGGGTGGATCAGCACGGCCGGATCGGTGATCACCCCGACCAGCTGCTGCGCGGCGAAGGCGAGCGACGCCCGGCCGCCTTCCATCGGGATCTGGAATACGGACGGGGCGGTTCCCGCGCCAAGCGCCGCGTCGGCGCCCGCCACCGCAGCGAGGAGCTGCGCCAGCACGGGATGCTCGGGCGGAACCACCAGGCCCACCGACTGCCCGCCGGCGAGCAGCAGCTTCACCTTGACGTCGCGGGCGTTCGCCTGCTGGACGGTGAGCTTCATCGCGGCGCGGGCTCGTGGTGAAGTCTGCGGATGATCAGCGCAGCGCCTCGCCGTCCGAGATGCGTGCCTCGCGCGAAATCTGCTCGCGCAGAGCGGCATAGCGCTGTTCGCCGCTGCTTCCGAACAGCGGATCCTCGACATGGCGCACTTCGGCGTCGATCGCCGACCAGTCTCTCGGCCGCAGCAGGCTCGCCACGCGCGGCAGGACATCCCTCTCCTCGTGCCGCATATGGCCGCGCAGAAGCTCCAAGTAGTCGCGCGCCGGCACTTCCAATCTGGCGCGCGACGTGATGGAGCCGTTGACGATGTCGGCGAGGGTGCCGCTGAGCGCCTCTCCGGCCCGCTTGAGCGCGGCATGCTGGGCGATCAGCTCGTCGACGACGACTTCCATCGCTGGGTCGCGCTCCCTGATCCGGGCGAACGCCAGGTCCTCGCGGGGGTGATGGACGAGATCGGTGTAATGGGTCATGTAGAACATGATGTCGGACATGAGATCGTAGTTCGGCGTCTCGCCCCGGTGAAACAGCTCGAGCTGGCGCTCGAGCAGATCCAGCAGCACCGCGAAGTTGGCGTGGTCGCGGTTCCAGAGCGCCAGCGCGTCGAGCATGATAACCTCCGGCAGGGTGAGAGCAATGCGGCAGGCCGCGCGCGAGCCGGCGCCTGCGACTCCGATCATGCTACGACGGGAACGCCGCGCCGACCAGCGGGCCGGCGCCGGATTTGTTGACCTGCGTCACGGCACACCCACAAGAAAGGGCCTACGGTAGCGAGCCTCGACGACGCGAAGCCCCCGCGGCGTCGCCCGAGCCGCTCGGCCGGCCTGGAAGGGCGCATCCGACAGCGAGACATCGTTTGGAGATCCGCAGATCCGCGCTCATCGGCCATTCCGCGCCGGGGACCTTCGACCTGATCGAGGCCGCCGAGCACTATCCCGCGTTCCTGCCGTGGTGCGCGGGCGCCGTCATCCTGGCGCGGGACAGCGCCATGGTCTCGGCGCGGATCAGCATCGCCTACCGCGGTCTCGCGTTCGATCTCACCACCCGCAATCCCAAGCGCCGGCCCGAGTGGATGGCGATCCATCTCGAGAAGGGGCCGTTTCGCCGCTTCGAGGGCGAATGGCACGTCGCATCGCTGAGCGAGCAGGCCTGCAAGATCGAGCTCGCCCTGCGCTACGAATTCGACAGCGCTCTCGTGGGCAGGCTCGCCCGAGGCGTGTTCGACGGGATTGCCGACACCCTGGTCGACGCTTTCGCCCGCCGCGCCGAGTCGGAGCTCGGCCGCGGACGCTCCGCCGGCCCGCCAGCTTCCTGAAACCCGAGGAGAGACCATGACCGATGCCAGCCTCGTCGACGCCCTGCGCCGCTCCCGCCTCGGCCCCGAGCTGTCGGAGGAACAAGCCCGCACGCTGGCGGCATACCTTGCGTTTCGCGATCTAAAGCCCGACGAGGTGCTGGTCCGCGAAGGCGCCTCGGACGACCACCTGTATGTGATCGTAAGCGGCGCGCTGGGCGTCGTGCGCCGCGCGGGCACGCCGGACGCCGTCACGCTGCTCACGCTGACGACCGGGGATCTCGTCGGCGAGCTGTCGTTCATCGACGAGACGCCGCACTACGCCTCGCTGATCTCGATCGGCCCGACGCGCGTGTTCGGGCTCGAGCGCGAGAAGCTCGAGGCGCTGCTGCTCGAGCGCCCCGAGATCGTCTATCGGGTGATGCGCGCGATCGTGCGCACCGTGCACGAGATCCAGCGCCGCATATCGATGCAGTCGGTGGAGCTCACCAACTACATCTACAAGCAGCACGGGAAATATTAAAAAAACGGCGCCGAGCGGCGCCGCCTGTCTTCCCTGAGGAGGGCTGATAGCCTGGATTAGTGCTTGAGGGTGTCGAAGTGGTAGTTCGCGAGCACGTAGACGATGTTGGTCTCGTAGTTGTTGAACGCGTTGAACCCGTTCAGGTAGCTCTGCGAAGTGTTGGTCGTCACGCCCGGGAACGGGATGGTGTACTGGTAGCCGTTGTAGCCGGCATCGTTGTAGCGCCAGCGCTCGTAGGCGTAGCCCAGCGTGAAGTCCCAGTTCTTGTCGTAGCTGTAGATGCCCTTGACGTTGACCGAGGTGCGCTTGGTGTCGTCGTAGGCGTTGATCGGCAGCGGATTGCCGAAGTTGTTCTGGCTCGAGATGTCGGCCGACCCATCCGTCTCGTAGTACAGGATGGAGCCCTTGATCAGCAGCCGGTCCATCGCCCGCCAGTCGAGGCCGGCGCCGATGACCCAGTTGCGGTCCTTGTTCAGCGCCCCCCAGTTGTACGCGATCGAGTTCGGTGGCGTGGTGACGTCGAAGCAGTTCGTCGCCGTCACGCCGCCGCTCGTCGTCGGACAGGTGCCGGCGTTGACCTGCCGGTGGGAGGAATCGTACTTGATTTGCTCCCAATCGCCGAAGGCGGTGAAGCGCATGCTGTTCACATCGCCGTATCCGCCGCTCAGGTAGATCGAGTCGCGCTTGTCCGAAGTGCGCCCGAGGGTGATGTTCTTGTAGTTGTTGTCGGTCCAGTTGTACTCGAGCGAGAAGTCGAGCAGCGGCAGTGGGCTCCAGTCGGCGGTAACCTTGATCTGGTTGCGGTCGAGGTCCGAGGAATCGAAGGCGGACGCGAAGCGGGCGAGGAACTCGGGGTCGTTCGCGTCCACCCCCGAGTCGCCGAGCAGGAAGTCCGAACGCCGCTGCAGGTACGTGTACTTGACCCGGGCGCTCAGGGTCTCGAGCGCCGTGTTCTTCCACTCGACGAAGAAGCGGTTGGTCTTGATATTGTCGTAGTCTTCCCGGTTGTGCGTGAGCTTCTCGTAGTCCCAACCCGCGCCCAATCGATTGTTGCGCGCGAAGCGCCAGTAGCCGTCCAGGCCGAAATTGTTCTTGGTGTAATGCAGGAGCGTCGCCTCGCACGGTCCGCCGCTGCAATTCACGATCGAAGCCGCCGGATAGATCACATCGGTCGAGTCGTTGTCGCGCTTGTAGTAGTTGTAGTAGATGCGCGTGTCCACGTTCATCAGCGGATGGGACGCCAACGACGCCGTGAACGTGTCGTCCGTGTTCTTGCCGGTGAAATGCGACGCATTGACCAGCGTCGGCCCGTAGAACGGCGCGGTCGTGTTGTTGAGCGCGGTCTGCGCCATGTCGGCGTCGCTCTTGCCTTGCGCCCAGGTGTACCTCGCGGCGAACGTCGACTGGCCGGGCAGGCCACGGAACGTGCCCTGGGCCGTGAAGCGCTCGTAGTGGTTGTCCGGCGGCAGGAACGTCGTGTCGCCGTTGTTGGCGAAGAACGGGTTGTTCCAGAACAGGGCCGAGTAGTCGTTGTCGAACTTGCTGTAGAGATAACTCACCGACAGGTTCATGGTGCCGGTGTTGTAGCCGGCCTCGCCGGTGATGTTCCGGGTGTTGTACTTGACCGGGATCGCGAGGTCGATGAACCCGTTGCCCGGGCTCGTGCCGAGCGCGCCGGATCCGATCTTCGTGCCGTCGAACTTGACCTGGTTGGCGTCGACGCGGAAGTACCACGGCGCGAGCCCCTGCCACTCGAAGTAGCCGCCGTCGTTGGTGCGCTTGTAGCCGATATCGACGGGATTCCACAGCGCGGGATTGGGCTGCGGGAACGTGGCCTGGAGCACGTTGGATCCGCTTCCCGTGAAGGGCGTCAGGCCGTTGAACAGGAAGTTGTGCCGCAACGAATCGCTGAAGATCTGATACTTGAACCGGTCGTAGACGCCGCCGCGCAGCATCAGGTACTGATCGTCGCGGCCGAAGTTCTCGCCGTAGCCTTCGAACCAGGTGTCGTTGTTGCGGCCGCGGACGTACACGTTGGAAAGCACGCCGTTGGACAGGTCGCGGTATTCGTCGAGCTTGGACGCGTCCTTCGTGTCGCTCGTCGAGTTGTACATGAAGCCGACGGTCCCCGACCCGATGATTCCCCAGCTATCGTACTGCGCGAAGGCCGGGGCCGAGACGAACAGACCGGCGATCAATGCGGGTAGAAGTTTCTTGGTCATGGTTGGCTCCTCGCGCTAGCGCAGGAAGAACTGGCCCTTGGCGCCGGGCGCATTCGAGCCGTGTATGTTGCTGTGGCAGTTGACGCACGCCCGGGCGATGAAGCGCGTATTCACTCCAGCCGGATTGGGAGTCCCATCGGGCAACACGAATCCCGCTCCGCCGCCGTAGGGCGTTCCCGGGTGCCGGGCTACGTCGTGGCAGTCCTGGCAGAGGTTCGGGGTGTGCTCGCGCAGCAGCTTGTAGTGCGACGAGCCGTGCGGGTTGTGGCAGGTGATGCAGTTCTCCTCCACCGGCGGGTGCTGGAAGACGTACGGCCCGCGCTTGTCGGCGTGGCAGCTCGTGCACTGGTCGTTGACCGTGGCATTGCGCAGCATGACCGGGCTCACGGCGCCGTGCGGGTTGTGGCAGTCGGAGCACTTGATCTTGCCTTCGACGATCGGGTGGTGCGACGGCTTCAGCGTCTGCGAGCGGATGTCCTTGTGGCACTGGCCGCAGATCTGCGACTCGTTCGGCCGGAACGTTGTCTGGAACGGAGCGATGAAGGTACCGCGGTCCTTCGGGTGGATGTCGTGGCAGCTCGTGCACGCGACGTCGTTGAGCGCGTGCTTGCCGGACTCCCAGAACGCGAGGTGGCGATTCGTCTGGTGACAGTTCAGGCAGATGGCCGACTTCTCGGATGCGGTGCCGTACTTGATGCGGTTGGCCGGCTTGAACTGCGCCGGATCCTTGAGGTGATCGGTGGCGTCGCCGTGGCAGGCCTGGCACATGCTGCCCTGCGCGTCGTTCCTGGCGCCGTGCGCCGTCATCACGATCGAGGTGTGCTTGTCCTCGTGACAGTTGGCGCACACGGGCACGCCCTTGGCTTCGTCCTTGGGCGCTTGCGCGTACGAAAAGGTTGCGAAGAAAAGACCGCAGACCGCCAGCAGCAGCGCCTGCGTGCTCGAGCCGAATCGCATCGGACACCTCCCTGGTGCAGAAGGACCAGCAAAACCGCTACACGCCGTCGGGCGCGGCGCGAATCTTCTTCGGCCCCGTCGCCTGACGGTCGGCGACGGAATGCAAACCCGTTCTCCCCCGCGTCGATGCTACTTCGCCGTCGAGTGGCGATGCAAGGCCTGCGCCGCGACTCAATCGTAAAGCAGCGCAACGTCCGCCGCGCTTGACGCAGGTCAAATACTCGCGGGCGAGTGATGGAGTAAAAACGCTGTTGCGAAAAAGACACATCATGACAACGTTGTTACGCAGTAGGTTACAGCCGTACTTCTGGACCGCGGCGGCGGCTTTGGCTTACGCTTCGCCGCGAAGGAGGGACAGCGCGGGCGCTTGCGGTCGCGCTGGGGAAGACACATGCCGACTCCGCGCAGCGAGGCGCCCGTGACGCCAGCCACGACCGTGCGAAGGCTCGGTGCGATCCTCTGCATCGCCTGGGCGGCCACGCTCGCCGCCAAGCCGGCGCCGGAAGCGAACGCCAACGAGACCTGCCTCGCCTGCCACGGCAGTGCCGACATCAAGAACGCCGCCGGGCAGTCGGTCACCGTCGACGCCGCGGCGTTCGCCAAGTCGGTTCACGGCGAGCTCAATCTCGAGTGCACGGCGTGTCACGCCGACGTCTCGGCCGACAAGCTGCCGCACCCGGAGAAACTCGCCCCGGTGGACTGCTCGACCTGCCATGCCGAACAGGTCAAGCAATACGCGGCCACGGTCCACGGTAAGGCGCGCGCCGGGGGCAACACGGTGGCCGCGACCTGCACCGACTGCCACGGGCTACACGACATCCGGCGCTCGAGCGACACCGCTTCGCGGACCAATCACGCGAACATCGAGGGCACCTGCAGCAAGTGCCACGGGAACGAGAATCTGGTCAAGACGGCGCACCTGCCGGGGGGCAACATCGAGCGTCAGTTCCATGACAGCATCCACGGCAAGCTGCTGGCCGGCCCGCAGGCGGCGAAAGCGCCGACCTGCACGAACTGCCATGGGGCGCACAGCATCCTCGCTCCCTCCGAGGCTGCAAGCCGAGTGAACCGCGCGCACATACCCGAGACCTGCGGGAGCTGCCACCAGGCCATCTACGCCCGGTTCTCCAAGGGTCAGCACGGGAAGCTCCGCAACGAGGGCAACTCGGCGGTGCCCGTGTGCACGGACTGCCACACCGCGCATCAGATTCAGCGCCACGACCTGCCGGCCTTCCAGCTCGCCGTCATCGACCAGTGCGGCAACTGTCATAACGAGTATCTGTCGACGTACCGCGACACGTTCCACGGCCAGGTGACGAAGCTGGGCTACACCAGCGTCGCCACCTG